>OBLU010003085.1_pt1 | contig 15123 bp, 11 predicted proteins | sample 1518681 | NCBI WGS metagenome assembly OBLU01 (sample SAMEA3539304, study PRJEB22396) | soil metagenome | biome: tundra; feature: field; material: soil | place: USA | collected 2010-05 | depth 0.15 m
ACGCCCGGAGACCCACTGGATGGCATCTGGCTTGTCATGCGGACACGGTATATACCTCAGTTACCGTAAACGAGGCAGATGTTACAGGAAGCGCGAGGTCTTCTTCAGCCTGTCCCTACAAGGCACTTGATCCCCAGCCAAGCGAAAACCACAGCAAGAAAGACAGGTGAGCCTCGGAATCAGTGCCTGTCCTCCTCGGCACTGGCGGCCAATACAGCCTTATCCAGGTTATTAAAAAGCTACACTTGGGGGCCATATTTTCGCCTTTGTAAGTTGAATAATATCAGCTAGTTGTACGACCAACATCGGAGCCCCTCCATACCCCCTCCATAGACCCTCCATGCCCCCACGCTTGAGGGTGGCTGGCTGGTGGGCAGTTCCTCTGTAGTGAGAAAAGAGTCGGTGAGGAGATTCCATATTTGTCTCGCGTGGGAGCGGGGGCAGGCATTAAAGGAGAGTCCATGCGTGAGCTGTTGCTGACCCGTTGGATGCTCCTTGCCGCCGGCTTGATTGCACTATGCCGATGCCCCGTAGCCGCCGGGCAGGTCCAGGCGCCCGCCCGCCCGCCTGAGTCCGCAGCGACGGAATACCTTGGCGACCACCCGGAACTGATCCTTTCTTCGAGCCAGTCTTGGGGCGAATTGGGCTGGAATGTCGCGGCTCATGCGTCGGGGATAGCAGGACTGCCGCTGCAGATTGGTCAAAAGACCTACGCCAAGGGCCTCGGCCACCATGCCAACGGCGCCGTGCAAGCGCTGCTCGATGGTGCCTATGCGGGCTTCGACGCCGACGTGGGCCTTCAGCCTTGCGGCGGAGACGGGAGCGTCATCTTCCGCGTGTTCGTGGATGGTGAGCGGCGTTTCGATAGTGGCATCATGCGGGCGACCGACACCGCAAAGCCTGTTCATGTGGACCTCACCGGTGCGGAGGAACTGCGCCTTGAAGCAAACGACGCTGGCGACGGCATCACCTGCGACATGGCCAACTGGGTCAATGCCCGGCTGACGCACGCGAATGTCGTTACCCGCCATGCCCCGGAGCCGTCAGTGGACGTCGCCCCCTTTGGGCGCGTCGTGACGTGGGACCCCAGCCGCAATGACGGCGCACGCGCCAGCCGCATCGAAGAGTTCCGCGCAGAAGACCTTTTCCTGGAGACAAACGTGCCGCTGACCCCGAACGGAACCTATCAGGTTCCGATACGCACCAATGGGCTGGCCTGCATTGGGCTCCAGTGGCTCAACCGCCGCGCGTTGAAAGAGTTGGCCTTGGAGTTCCCTGCCGGGGCTCAACTCCCGGCAACCAATGGGGTGCAAGTCCAAGGGTGGTTTGGCGAATCGGCCTGGCAAGGCGCTTGGAAGCGGCTGGCGGGCGAGGTGCAGGCCACTGGCAACCGGCTGATTTTTCGGCTGTCCCCCAAAGCCGGAGTGGTGCAGACGCAGAAGATCCGCTGGGTCTATCCAGCCAATGGTCCGGCGGTCGTGCGCAGCCTTTCCGCCTTCACGCGCTCGCGCTGGCAGACAGTCAGCCTGCGCGTGGAAACCGAGAAGCCCGCCAAGGGTGCCCGAGGCGAACTCGCCATCAGCAACGGAGAACTGCTCTCGGCCGTCAGGAACCTGCGAGGAGAGGCAGGGAGGAAGTCTGACTTGCTCACATGGGGCCTCAAGGGCCCCTTGGATCTGACTGTCCGCTCCAGCCGCCCGTCCTCTTTCAAGTCCGATCCCACAGTGCTCCTGTTTCGCCTTCCCGCTGGCTCGTTTGGGGTTGCGGTCGAGGACGTGCTCAGCAACGAGTGCGTCTATCTGCCTGACTACGGCATGTTCGTTACCCGCAACCCGGCGTCGATCACGCTCGCTGCCTATAAGCAGAAGCTTGCCGGGCGCAAGACCATCTTGCAGCAGGTGCGCGAACTGCCCGACCAGACGCTCGAACAGGCAATGGCCCGGACGCATCACGATGCCCAGCGCGAAGGCCCGGTCATGCTCTCGCTGGCGTGCGACAACACCAAGTTCGTCGTCGAGCGGGACGGCACCCTCCGGTTCCAGGCCACGACCAATCTGACTGGCGATTGGTTCTCTACCGCCGGAACTATCCAGCCGCGGCTTGGCGAGGGCCAGCCGAGTGCGCTCACGCGCTGTCTCGACGGCGGCTGGTTGCCGATTCCCGTCATCACCATTGAAAACAAAGGCGTGCTGTACGTTCAGCGCACGTTTGTCGCACCGTGTGATGAGCCGGGGAAAAACCCAGCACGCCTTAACCGGCTGTCAGTTTGCGTCGCCGAGTTCACGGTTACGAACACCCTTGCTGAGCCGACAGCAGCCTCGCTTTCCCTCAATTTCACGGCGGGGAGCTGGCAGAAGCAGTCTGTCACTCTGACGCGCTGCGAGGGTGGCTACTGCGCTGTTGGCGAGGCTGGCCCGTTTGCTCACGTCGCTACTGACGCCGTGACTTCACTCAAGGTCCTCACGGACGGCACCGAACTCAGGCTGAACGGGACACTCCCTCCCCATGCGTCCACTTCCTTTGTGGTCTTCCTGCCAGCCGGGCCAACCGCAGTGCCGGCTTTCCCCAGCCCCGCCCGGCTGCGCGCCGATACCGAGACCTACTGGAATGCCGTGCTCGCCCCGGCCATGCAAGTCGAGACGCCTGACCCGCTGCTGAACAATGTCATCCGCTCCTCCCAAGTGCGATGTCTCATCGCCGCGCGCAATGAAGCGGGCGGGGCGCGCGTCGCTCCCTGGATTGCGGCAATGAGCTATGGGCCGCTGGAGAGCGAGGCCAACTCGGTCATTCGCGGCATGGACTTCATGGGGCACGGCGAGTTCGCCCGGCGCGGGCTCGATTTCTTTATCCACCGCTACAATACCAACGGTTTTCTCACCACGGGCTACACGACTTTCGGCACCGCCTGGCATCTCTGGACGCTGGGGGAGCACTACCAACTCTATCGCGACAAAGCTTGGCTGGGTGGGGTGGCACCCGAAGTCGAGCGCGTGGCCGAGTGGATCGTCCGTCAAACGCAGAAGACCAAGCTGGGCGCGGAGCTCCCCAACGGCAGCCGCGCTCCCGAGTATGGCCTCATGCCCCCGGGCGTCCTCGCGGACTGGAACTCCTTCGCGTACCACTACGCCATCAACGCCTACTACTACGCGGCGCTCCGCGAAGTGGGCACCGCCTTGTCCGACCTGGCCCCGCGTAGCAGCCGACGGAAGGAGGCTCTTACTGAAAGCCCCGCTCTCCGCACTTCGCAACTAGCCCTCGACCACGCGGCAGATCTTCGCACCAACATTCTCCGCGCCTACCGCTGGACGCAGTCCCGGTCCCCTGCCCTGTCGCTCGGCGACGGCACCTGGATACCCCACTACCCGTCGCAGGTGCATAGCCCGGGCCGGCTCGCCGACTTCTTCCCCGGCCAGGACGGCGGTCGGAGCTGGTGCTATGATGTTGAGATCGGCGCGCACCAGCTTGTGCCCACCGGCGTGTTCGACCCGCGCGACCACGAGGTTGGGCGCATGTTGGACCACATGGAAGATGTGCAATTCCTCTCTGACGGCTGGTTCGACTACCCCGCGGCGATGAACCACCAGGACTGGTTCAACCTCGGCGGCTTCTCCAAGGTGCAGCCTTACTACACGCGCAACTGCGAGGTGTACGCCTTGCGAGACGACGTGAAGCCCTTCCTCCGCTCCTACTTCAACACAATTGCCGCGATGCTCAACCCGCAGGTCCTCACGTTCTGGGAGCATTTCCATCATTGCGGCGCGTGGGACAAGACGCACGAGACCGGCTACTTCCTCCACCAGACACGCACCATGCTCGTTACCGAGCGCGGCGATCAGCTCTGGCTGGCGCCCTTAATAACCAGCAACTGGCTCCGGGACGGCAAAACAACCAGCGTCCGTAACGCGCCCACGCGCTTTGGGCCGGTGAGCTACCAGATAGAGTCGCACATCGCCGAGGGCTATATTCAGGCGATCATCCATCCTCCCACGCGCGAGACGCCGAGCCGGGTCGTGCTGCGCCTGCAAACCCCCGAAGGGAGCCCAATCCGTTCGGTCCGCGTAAACGGCAAGCCATACCACGACTTCGATAAAGCCCAGGGGCTGGTGCGCCTACGTCCGGCCACCCAGACGCTGACCGTGCAGGTACTCTACGCCCAGACTACCTCGCGACCGTAAATCCCACGCAATAAACCCCAGCGGGCGGTGATGATAAACGCGGTGCTGCTTTGTAATACGCTTCCGATCTTTCCTGCCTTACCTTTGCATTCGTATGAGAAGCTGGGGAAGCAACATGTCAGAGGGCTGTGCCACCAACCAGGTCGGGCGGGGGGCACAGATGCCGGCCACGCCGCTAGAGCTCTTGCACCTGGTCACGGCGCATGATGTACAAGACCTGCGCAGCGCGCTGGCCGGACGCAAGCTGCCGCCGGATTTCGAAGCCAAGCTGGCCAAGCTGGCCAAGGGCAACCTCAATGATCGATACGTGGAACAGCACAGCCGCCTGTTTATTGCGCTCCTGCTGGCCGCCATGGAGGGCGCTTTCACCGCAGCCACGCCCTCGGATCGCGAGCACCTCCTGCGAGTGCTCGCCTACGTGCGCAAGGACGACGATGCCATCCCCGATTACCTGCCGGGCGGGTTCATTGATGACCAGCAGCAAGTGCGCGCGGCGGCCATGGAACTCAAGCCCTTACTCGAGGCCTTCAAGGTCTGGCGCCTTCGCCACCAGGTGCCCGGCATGTGGCGAGGCCAGGAACGTGCCCCGAGCCGCCGGGCAGTCGCGTAGCAGCCGAGGTAACGAGGCTCTAACGTTTGATTCTCCTTACGTCGGCTGTTACGCACGCAGAGGCAGCCTGCGGAGGCCAGAGGATTTTAAGCTTTAGCAATGCGCCCACTTGTTGTTTGCTGTCACGGTGAACAGAAGAACGTTCCTTAAAGCCAGCGCCAGCACAGCCTTGCTGCTCAGCCACCCTGCGTGGTGCGCACCAAGAGAGAAACCCAAACCCACCGACGACGAAATCCTCTCCCAAACCACGGTGCGCATCGAAAAGCACCGCAAAGGCGACGGCACCATCACCTTGCGGAATGCAAAGGGCAAAGCCCTGCCTGGGGTGAAGGTCCAGGTCGAGCAGCTCCGCCACGACTTCCTTTTCGGCAGCCACTTCTTCATGTTTGGCCGCTGCGGCGCACCCGCGCTTGAAGAACAATACCGCCAGCGGTTTGCCTCCCTGCTCAACTACTGCACGCTGGGCTTCTACTGGGCGAGTTACGAGCATGAGCGGGGCAAGCCGAACTATGCCTACACGGATCAGGTCGTCGCCTGGCTCCAGGAACGCGGCATCCCCTGCAAGGGCCATCCGCTGGTTTGGGACCACGTGGCCAGCTCCCCGGCGTGGCTGCCGGACGATCCGAAGGAAATCGAGCGGCTCTCCACCGCGCGCGTGCGGGAAATCGTCTCGCGCTACAAGGGCCGCATCGACATCTGGGACGTGGTCAACGAAGCCACGCATTTGGCCGACAAGCCTAATAAATCGAGAATGGCCGATTGGGCCGCCGCACTGGGCGCAGTCCCGTATGTGGCAAAGCATCTCGCCGTCGCCCGTGCCGCTAATCCCCACGCAACGCTGCTGGTCAACGATTACCGCATCGGGCCTGACTATTACAAGATCCTGGACAACCTGCGGGGCAACGGGAAGCTCCTCTTTGACGCGGTCGGCATCCAAAGCCACATGCATAAAGGGGTTTGGCCGCTGCACAAGGTTTGGGACACCTGCGACACCTACAGCAAGCTCGGTGTCCCCCTCCACTTTACCGAATCCACCATCGTCAGCGGCCCACGCAAGGGCCCCGGTGAGAATTGGGGCGAAACGACCCCCGACGGCGAAGCCCGGCAGGCGGAACTCACCGCCAAGTTCTACACCACGCTCTTCGCCCACCCGGCGGTTCAGGCGATTACCTGGTGGGACCTCGGCGACCTCGGCGCGTGGCAAGGCGCGCCGGCTGGCTGGCTCCGCCGTGACATGTCCCCTAAGCCCGTTTACGAGCGCATGATGTCCTTGATCAAAGGCCAATGGTGGACCAAGACCGAGGCGACCACCAATGCCCGCGGCCAGATCAAAACGCGCGCCTTTTTCGGCGCGTATCGCATTACGGCCCAATTGCCCAGCGGGCAGTCTGTGACGCAAGACGTCCATTGGGAGCACGGCAAGAAGAACCAGTTTGAACTAACGACATGAAAAACCAGTTGACAATTGCAAAGCCATTCCGGTCACAGATAAGTCCGGCGATATCGGCCCTCGTGACTGCTCGGATGCCCTGTTCCCCCTCACCCCTGCCCTCTCCCTCAGGGAGAGGGAGCGCCACAGCACGACCACCGGAAACGCCAACAATCTCCGATTCACCGACTGACGGACGAGCGTTCTCCCTCTCCACTGGGGAGAGTAGCCCTGTTGGGTATTGCACAACGAAGAATCATCGTATCGCGCGCTCACATTTCAGCGAATCGTAGGCCAAGAAGGGCCATCCTGACAACCTGAAATGGTTACTATCGCCGTCGGCATGGTCACCGCCAGGGAGCAGCTTGAGACCGACCAACTGGAAAATTTCGTGATGGTTGGCGAACTGGCGCTCAACGGCGCGGTGCGTTCGGTCATCCTAAAAGACACCTGCCTCTCTCAGACGCCCATCATCAAGAGGATCACCTGCTATGTGCCGTACCATCTCGAAGAAATGAAGTACAACGAGGACCAACTCCGCCAGCTCCTGTCCAGCGTGCCCGGCATCATTCTGTAGAGGCATCACCCACCGTCCCGAAAGTTCGCTCGCCCGAAATCCCCGACCGGCCTGAGTTTCCCCATGCCGCCACCACGGCGCGCAGCGGGCCGTCGTCCAGGTCGCCCAGGCTCCGAGGCGGTCAGGCCCGGTGACGCCCTCTCTCAACTCTCAGCCATCAACTCTCAACCACTGTAGCGGCAGCCCGCGAACTTCCATTGTCGCCGGTTGACCACTGAGGGCCAGTCCGGCTCGGACCGCCCCGAGCTTGCGTGTCGCATATTGGCCCGTGCGGCTCGCACTGTTGTTGATGGTGTCGTGTTCACCTTTGTTTCAGTCATCTTCGCCCTTCACCGCGCGGCTTTGGTGCGGGGGCCGGGACAAGTGGTGCCCTCTGAAGACCACTCCCACTGGCCGCCCGCAGTCGCCGCGCTTTTTGGTGAAAGGGCGAAGAGCCCGAAACAAATAAAAAACATGAACACGACAAATCAAGGAACCTCGCAGCAAGCTGCGAGGTATGTTAGTGGTCAAATAGAGTCTGTTGTTGTTTAAGGATCTCCTTGTATTCCCTATCTCTGCCTTGAGATCGGACATAGTCTCGTACGGCATTTTCTGAGTGGTTTCTACCTACAGTGTTGATGTAATAGCCTTTTGTCCAGAACTCGCCGCCCCAGAGCTGTTTTTTGACTTCAGGGTTCTTCTCGAAGATTTTCCTCGCAGTAATACTCTTTACCGTCTGTACAATGCTCTGGGGCAACATTGTGGGGACTGATTGGATCAGAAAATGTACATGGTCCTTATCCGTGCCGATTTCGAGGAAATGGATTTCATATCTCTTCTCGATCTCAAGGCAAGTGTTTTTAATAGTCAGATCGACTGGTTCGGTGAGCACCACCCTCCTGTACTTCGCAGGGCAAACAAGGTGATACATCATCAGATTTACATTATGAGATTTGTGGATGTGGATGCTCACCGAACCAGTCTATCATTTCGAAGCAAGCTTCGGGGTATGTACCCTAAGAGAGAATCAAAACAACATCGCAGCACCATCCGTAACCATCGCTCCCCGCAATCCCGCCCGAGGCGTCCTGAGCTTCGTGGTCACCCTCACGACCCATAAGGACGTCCGCTCCTACCCCTGCCGCTCCATGGAAAGTGCGATCAAGCTAGTCGAGCGCTTCATTGCCGGCGTCACCAAGCTCGCCCGCCTCTCCACCCCGGAGGCCGAAACCAACCCGCACCAGTACGACGGCCCGCCCCGCACCGCCGAACAGGTGGCCGCATAAGTCAGACCTCCCCGGCGCCAGTCGGGGATTTTTTCTGCTCGCGAACCAGGCCCGCCCATCCCCAATGCTCGACCCCTTCCACGAACCCAAGGGGTCTTCGCCTCCCCCATCGTCGCCGTCCACTACTCCACTTTTCCCGACGCGGGTCCCTTTCTACTGGTCTTCCGAAAGCCCCCCGCCTAAACTCGCGGACAATTTGCATGAATGGTGCCGTGCGATGCCGCCCAAACCAGTAGCACCCAAAAACACGAGACCAATTGCGATAGATGGCAAGCTCTACCCGAACGATTGACATCCTCCTCAAAGAGGTCGCCGACCCCGGCCTCCGGGCTCGACTGACGGAGCAAATCAATGTGCTCAGAAACCAGACGAAGTTCGGACTGGTTTTCGAAGGTCACCATCCAGAGGTGTCGCGGCTGCCGGACGCAGCCATCAGGAAAGGGGCTGTTGTCGCCCGGCGGAACGAAAAAGGCAATGCCCTCTACCGCGTCGAGAGCATCAAGGGAAGCAAGGCCGTTTGCATCCCCGACGAACCCGCCGACCACGCGCAGGAGGACCTGTTTGCCAAATCGGAGACCCTCCCGCTGGCGGATCTCATAGTTGCCAGACGATTCGGAGACCCAATCTACCCGTCGCTCCGCCTTATCGACTCTGTCAACCGCGCAGCACAGAAACCATGGCACGTCCTTATCGAAGCGGACAACTACCACGCCCTACAGGCGCTAGGTTACACCCACACCAGCAAGGTAGATGTCATCTACATCGACCCGCCATACAACACAGGCGCACGCGACTGGCGCTACAACAACGATTACGTGGACCAGAATGACCCCTGGCGCCATAGCAAATGGCTCTCATTCATAGAAAAGCGCCTGCGCCTCGCCAGGAAACTTATCAAGCCAAATGGCGTCCTAATCGTGACGGTCGACGAGCACGAGCTCTACCATTTGGGCTGTCTCCTTGAGCAACTATTTCCCGGCGCTCGGATCCAACCTATCTCGATATGCATAAACCCAAGCGGCGCATCGGGCGACGGACTGTCCCGTGTCGGAGAATACGCCTTCTTTGTATTTTTTGGCACCGCCCAGCCGGCCCGTGTTCCTGACGATGGGCTAACAATAGCTCCAGCCGCGGGACGAATTGTTTCCGGATGGGAATCCCTTTTGCGCCGAGGTAGCTCCTGGACCCGCCAGAGCCGAAAAAACCTGTGTTACCCGGTCCTCCTCGATCCAACCACGCAAACAATCGTCGGAGCGGGGCCACCCTTCAGCGGCGACAATGAGGCTAAGCGCCCACTCAAAATCGATGGGAAGTTGGCGGCCTGGCCCGTGCGGAAAGATCTAAGCCTGGGCATTTGGCGTGTCGATGGAACACGGCTCAAATGGCTCAGCGAACGCGGTTTTGCGTATTGCACCAAATTCGACGAGAAGCGGAAGACCTGGGCTTTCCGGTATCTGATGGAGGGAACGGTAGATGCCATCCAAGCTGGCAAACTCCAAGTCATCGGCAAAGGTAAGTACGGCGAAGCCATCGTCAACTTCTCCAGAATGGCCGGCGCGGTTCCGAAGACCATATGGGTCCGCGGGAAACACAACGCGGGCGGAAGCGGAGGAACCCAGTTATTGGCAACAATCCTGGGCGCCCGGGGGGGCTTCACCTACCCAAAATCAATCTATGCAGTCGAGGACTGCCTCAGGGCAGCCTGCGGTGATCGCCGGGACAGCGTTATTCTTGATTTCTTTGGCGGCAGTGCGACCACGCTGAACGCGGTCGCCCTCATGAACGCGAAGGACGGGGGCCAAAGGCAATGCATTTTGGTTACGAACAACGAGGTGTCTGAAGACACCAGAAGCCAATTGCTCACATCCAAGGTTCAGGAAGGCGATGACCAGTGGGAAGACCAAGGCATCTGCCGGGCCGTAGCATGGCCCAGGTGTAAAACGGCGGTCACTGGAAAACGTGGCGATGGAAAACCGCTCGCCGCTTGGTACTCCACCGGGGAAATGGAGGAGACCGAAATCGAGCCCTCCATCGTTCAGCTTGGATTTGCTGAAGGAACAGAACTCACGCTTTCACAACGAAAGGACATCGTTCGGCTGATCGACGGCCTAGCGCTCGGGGCAGTTTCACCAGAGGAGCCGTGGCAGATCGAAAAAGATGCGAGAGTTTCAATTCTGTGGGACATCCGAGCTGCCGACAAGTGGATCGAGGCTCTGGTTGAGGCGGGTGGAGGCCACAAGGCTTACGTCATCACAAAAGACAAAAAGGCCTTCAGGGCCCTCTCGGAGGAGCTTAAGGAAAGCCTGCCACCATTGATGAAGCTCACCGAAAAACGCCGCCCCATGGATCTTGGCTTCGAGGAGAATATGGCCTATTTCAGGCTTGGTTTCCTTGAGCCCGGCGACGTCGCGCGCGGCCAGCAGTTTCAAGCCATTCTGCCTCTATTGTGGATGCTCGCCGGTTCGAAAGGCCGCTGCCCAATTTCTGCCAAAATTGCTCGCTGGTTAATCGCACCCGAGTGCGGGCTTGCAGTCCTGCATAAGGAGGAATTTTTTGACACCTTTCTTGACGAGCTAGACCCGCTAATCTCCTCAATCAACCACATTTTTCTCGTCACGGACTCCGAGGACGCCTTCAAAGAGATGCGGCAGAGCCTTTCACGGGCAATGGTTGTAACCATGCTCTACTCCTCCTACCTGCGCAATTTCGCGATCAATGCTGGTCCGACGCCATGAAGCTTCACCTACTTGACTTTCAAATCGAGAAAGCTGACGAGCTCGTCCGAAAAATCGACGTCGCACAGATGGTTCTTCGGGTTGACAAGAGCCAGCCCCAAGCCGTCATCCTCAGCTCCGCAACCGGTTCTGGAAAAACAGTGATTATCGCCAAGACTCTTGAGGCCGTAGTAAACGGAGATGCCGATCGGATGCCAAACGCAGAAGCGACAATCCTGTGGCTTTCGGATTCCCCCGAACTCAACGAGCAGAGCAAACAGAAGTTTGCCGACTACTCCGACATCTTTACCTCCGGACAACTGGAAACAATTGAAACTTCGTTCGACAAGCAATTGTTTGAGCCAGGCAGAATCTACTTCATTAACACGCAGAAGCTCTCTGTCTCCAGTACACTCACGCGCGGACCATCGGATCTGCGCCAGTACACCATCTGGCAAACCATCGCCAACACCATCGAGGAACGAGGCGAAAGCTTTCTGCTGGTGATTGATGAGGCCCACAAAGGGATGCTCGCCACCCGCACCCAGGCCGATGAAACCGAGGCCCAGACGATCGTTCAACGGTTTCTACTCGGGCAACCGGGCATCATTCCCAAGGTGCCTTTGATTCTCGGCCTCTCGGCTACCCCGAAGCGCTTCCAAGGGATGGTGGCATCCAGCGGACGCACGGCCCACAGCGTCATTATCGACCCAAGCGTCGTTCGCACCTCTGGCCTCCTCAAACACAGGCTTCTAATTCATTGCCCGGAAGCCCGCCAAAAGCACGCTGACGATTCACTTCTCCGCGAAGCAGTGCGGCAGCACAAGGCAATGAAGGCCGCGTGGGAGAAATACTGCATCGTGGCCAAGGAGCGCATGGTCAGACCCATGCTCGTGGTTCAGGTCGAGGACGGAAAAACCACCCAGAATCTCTTTTCCAAGACAAATCTGGACCAGGTAATCCGTTCGGTGCGTGAGGAGATACCAGGCATTAGCCCAGACGCGATTTGCCACTGTTTCCAGGATGAAGCAGCCGTGCCCGCCGACGGTATAAAAATCCGTAAGGCGGAGCCGTCAAAGCTTCAGGAAGACGCGTTCGCGGAGGTGGTGCTCTTCAAGACAGCGCTCAGCACTGGCTGGGACTGCCCCAGAGCAGAAACAATGATGAGCTACCGCACAGCAAAGGACGCGACCATGATTGAGCAGTTGATCGGCCGCATGATCCGCGCCCCGCTCGCCAGAAGCATCGAGTCGAATGAGGCACTCAATACCACAAGGCTCTACCTCCCAGGGTTTGATCGCATTGCAGTGGCCTTGATCATTAAGAAGCTCGGCAACCCCGAAAACGAGGATGCTTTGGCCACCGAAGTTGACGAAGCAAACGCCTATGAGTGCTACGATCGCAATCCGGCGTGCGCGGACGTGTTCACCGCCTTTCCCACTTTACCAAGCTATCGTGTGCCCCGGTCCATCCAGCTCCCCGCGCTGGTTCGCCTACTTCGGCTAGTCAACCGCTTGAGCATCTCAACCAAGATCGACAAGGACGCTAAAGGCCAAGTTCTGTCAGCCCTTGTGAAGGTACTGGCGAGTGAGGCTGACGGACGCAAGGGCTCGCCCGGGTTCGAGGCATGTGTCAGCAACGCTAAAAACATTCGTGTCGAAGGACATTTGTTCGATGTCCTCGCCAACCGGCATCGAATGCACAACCGCGAGATCATCGAGGCGAGCGAAGAAAACGTAGACCAGATTTTCCGCGCTGCATCCCGCCGGATCAGTGGCGAGGAAGAACTCGGCCTTGCCTACTGGAAAGAACGGCACTCTAACGAGGACCACCTGCGCGCACGGCTCGAGTTCTACGCACTTGTCCAGGAACAAACCGTAAGGACGAAGTTGGAACAATGGTCACGTGAGCGATTTGACGAGCTCTACGCCAAGCACGCCGACGCCATTCAGGACCTGCCATCGGCCAAACAAAAGGACATCGAAAGACTGGCGGGCGGGCAGGAAAAACCGATCCCCTCCCCCTTCCGCTTCATGGACGTAATTGAAGTCAAACGCGGCCCCGACGCGGAAACAGATCATCTATACTGCACGAAAGACGGGACATTTTGCCCACCCTCACGCCTAAACGGGTGGGAACAGCGCATCTTGGTCGAGGAACGCAAAGTCTCACAGTTTCTCGGCTGGTTCAGGAACCCGAGCACCGGCGAAGATCGTCTGGCCATCCCATACCAGGACGGAACGGGAACATGGCGCACAAAGTCAGTGGACTTCCTAACATTTCACAAGGTCGGAGAAAAGATAAAGTGCTCGATTATCGAGCCCCACGACATCTCCGACACCAGTAGCTGGTGTATCGCAAAAGGACTCGCCGCCTATGCCGAAACCCACGGCACATTGTTCGCCAGAATCGAGCTCACGATCGAAGCGGGAGGGAAGATTAATCGGCTCGAACTCAACAAGCCGAGCGTACGGCAGGAGGTCGGGGCGATCAATTCCAACGAAGCACTGAAAGCTTTGTTTGCAAAACTTGGCTGATCGGCACACATACTCGCTCAGCGGCACAACACACCCATGCCAGCCCCCCACACCCTCGCCGACATAGCCAAAGCGCTAAACCGGCCGGTGGTGGTGGTCTCCGGCCTGCAAAACCGATTCGAACTCCCCCCAGCCGACGGCACCGGTTACTCAGATGCCTACCTCTCGCTTCTCCGTGCGCTGCTGTACCTCCGCACCCTAGGCATCACAGAGGAGAGGCTCCTCCGGCTGTGGCACCTGGAGAAAAAACTTCTCCAACTCGTCCACGTCGATTCGGCCGGCTCAAAAACCTGGTTCCTCGATTCGTGCGGCGCGATCACCCGCCGCGACCGCCGCCGAGTGCGGCGGTTCAAAAACTCGGCCAGGATATACTTATGGTCGCGAGAAAGATGCATCACGATGGCAATGGGTGCCGGGAAGTCCGCCGACATGCCGCCAACCGAAGTCGCCATGGCGATGACGCAACGGGCCGGATCACATTGAGTAAACACGGCAGGATTTCTCAATTGCTTCGGCAAAGCGCGGCCGATTAAACGGGCAGATGAAAAAGTTGAACTGGCGGATGGAAGAAACCAAGATTACACCGATGTCAGGGAATTGGTTTCGCTGTTCGCACACGAGATTGTTTTGAGCCGACCAGTGAAACGACGTCAGCAAGCCATAACGACTGATCGACTAATTGATTGTGCGACCACTTCAAGGTCTGGTAGACGATATCCTGTTAATTTTTCGTGCGGAATCCGCCCATGAAATAGATGATAAGGCATATCAGCAGAATCAGGCCAATCCCGCCGCCACCGATGGCGGGACCTCCAAGGTAAAAGCCGCCACCGCCGAACAAGAGAAGCAGAATAAGTATCAGGAGCAATGGATTCATGGCTCAAAAATAACACACCGTCGTCACGGCTCCTATGGGGTCTTCACCCCATACCGTCTCCATGTGGCTATCCGCGATGCGGGGTTGCTCGGTTACTTCACTGAAGACTCTTCTGCTTGAGCCAGATTTGAAATAGCTGGGCCGTCAAGAACTGTTCCGAACTTATCAAAGCGCGAACCGTGGCAAGGACAGTCCCAAGTCTATTCGGAATGATTCCAAGCCACAATACCTCCCAAGTGAGGGCAAACCGCAGAACATTCATGCAACAACCCGGCAATATCGCAATAAACTGCGATTTATTCCAGACTACGGCGGACAACCGCACCGGTGCCGGGTGCCACCAAAACGTCTTCTTTGACGTCGCCTTTGGTGACCCAGCCGGCATATTGAGCGGCCATGTTGATGGTTTCTTTGGCAAATGACTTTGCTGCCCAAAGTGTCTTGCGCGATAGCTCATAGAGGGCGGACCAGGCATTTTCGCGACCTTGAATCAAATCGGTGAGGAGTCTGCCGGCTATGGTGCCGTAGGTCATGCCATTGCCAAAAAACTCGGTGGCGACAAACACGTTTTTCTTGTTCATGGGATTATGTCCGATAAAAGCCAGCCCATCGATTGGTTCCATGACCTGGCCGGACCACTGGAACTTTATTTCCGTCATCATCGGGAAACGGACTCGTGCCCATTGTTCCAATCGCGAATATCGCGCTTCCTAACTGCCTCCGCCTACCAGCCGCCATCGCGAGTCACTTGCCAGAACCAAAACCTGAATTCCAGAGCCGCTTCACGTCACCCCGCGTAACTTCACCCGACCATCAGGGCCAGTGCCACCGCATCAAAAATATCCATCCGAGAATCCTGGCTCGTCCATGTTCGGCGCTTGGGCGGCAGAAGGAAGCCGAGTTCTTCAGGAAACCGCTCAGCGATGCTTTTGGCGAGGG
>OBLU010003086.1_pt1 | contig 15122 bp, 9 predicted proteins | sample 1518681 | NCBI WGS metagenome assembly OBLU01 (sample SAMEA3539304, study PRJEB22396) | soil metagenome | biome: tundra; feature: field; material: soil | place: USA | collected 2010-05 | depth 0.15 m
CTTCCCCAGCGTGCCGATCAAGCTGCGCGGCGATGCCGGTTTTGCTCTGCCGCTCCTGTACGAGTTCTGCGAGTTCTTCGGCATCCAGTACGCCTTCGGCATCCCCGCGAACTGCGTCTTCCAACAGCGCGCCGAACCTCGGCAGAAACAGTTGAAGCGGCGCTATCGTCACACGCAACTCCCGCAGCGCAGCTTTTCCAGCTTCCGCCATCGCGCCCGCAGTTGGCCGCGCCAGCACCGCATCTGCTACAAGGCCGAACACACCGCCGCCGGAACCAACCTGCGCTTCCTGGTGACCAACTGCCCCGGTCGCGCCTCGGAGGTCTTCGCTTTCTACAATGATCGCGGCGAGTGTGAGAACCGCATCGAGGAGTTCAAGAACGGCTTCCGCGCCGACCGCTTGAGCTGTCACCGCTTCCTGGCCAACGCCTTCCGCCTGCTCCTGCACGGCTTCGCTTACAACCTGGTCAACCTGTTCCGCTTGCAGTTGCCCCAGCCCTGGCGCTCGGCCCAGATCGAAACCCTCCGCGCCCAACTCTTCAAAATCGGCGCTCGCGTGCGCCACACCGCCCGCTGTGTTCGCTTTCACCTCGCCAGCGGCTGGCCCTTCCAGAACTTGTTCCGCTCCGCCGCCTTCGCCGTCAACAGCAGTTGACCTGACCGCTGGCCCCGAACTCAGCTTTCCACAGACTGTCCTTGCGGAGCCGTGCCCAAAATCCTCTCCATTAGGTCGCGATGCCGAACTCTCCCTGACAAACCGCATGACCTGGCCGACTCTGCCGTCCACCAACGCCTGATCGCACCTCCTCGCAAACAAATCTCAGCTCTGGTGAATTAAGCAGGCTAGGTGCCTGACGATCAGGCCATTATCAAACCATTCCGCTGACATCGCAAATTCGAAGATCGCGTCCGGGTGGCCCGTGATCCATTCACAATCTTAGAAAGAGGAAGTGTTTGGCAAACTCAAGCGCCGAATCTCTCTGCGGCGCGAGCCTTCGCTTTTGTGGCTCTTCTTCTTCTTCATTCTTCGGCCCGCCTGTTGCGCAGCTCAACCCTGCTTTCATCGAGCGCGGGCCGCCATCGCCGACGGCGGCGAAGTGTGCGATTGACTGCACCGCCAATTCCCCCCTAAGATAAGTGGCCGGGGTTCCCCCGAAAGCCTGAGCACAGACCCGAAACAACGATGATCGGCAAAACGGTTTCCCACTACCGGATCGTGGAATTGCTCGGCGGCGGTGGGATGGGAGTTGTCTACAAAGCGGAAGACACTGCGTTAGGGCGCTTTGTCGCCTTGAAGTTCCTGCCCGAGGAAGCTTCGCAGGATCCCCAAGCCCTGGAACGTTTCCGGCGAGAAGCGCGCGCCGCTTCGTCGCTGAACCATCCCAACATTTGCACCATTCACGAGATTGGGCAGCACGAAGGATGCTTGTTCATCGTGATGGAGTGTCTCAGTGGCCAGACGCTGAAGCACTTGATCCAGGGCAAGCCGCTGGAGTTGGAAATGCTGCTGGGTCTGGGCATTGAAGTGGCCGACGCGCTCGATGCCGCGCACAGCAAAGGCATCGTGCACCGCGACATCAAGCCGGCAAACATTTTTGTGACTGACCGCGACCACGCCAAGGTCCTCGATTTTGGGCTCGCGAAGATCGCACGCGCCAGCCGGCCCGCTCTCGATGAGTCGCAAACCCGGGCGGACGTAAGCAACCTGGATCTGACCAGCCCCGGAACCGCAGTGGGCACGATGGCCTACATGTCCCCGGAGCAGTTACGAGGGAAGGAATTGGACGGGCGAACCGATCTGTTCTCCTTCGGGGTGGTGCTTTACGAAATGGCCACCGGGGTCGTGCCGTTTCGCGGAGAGACCTCGGCGGTCATCACGGAGGCCATTCTCAACCGGGCACCGACCACGGCCACGCGGCTGAGGCCCGAGCTTCCGGTGAAGCTGGAAGAGACGATCAGCAAGGCTCTGGAGAAGGATCGCGAGCTGCGCTGCCAGACTGCGGCCGAGATGCGCGCCGATCTGAAGCGGCTGAAGCGCTCGATCGACTCGTCGCGCACGTCAGTGGTGGCGGAGACCAGTCAGGCTGAGTCGTCGGCGACGCCGGCCTCATCTTCGTCTTTGGCCGTTGCCGCAGAGCGTGGCAAGCCCGCGGTGCCTCGTTTGGTATTCGCCATCAGCACGTTGCTGGCGTTGGCTGCGGGATTGTATGGTGGCAAGCTGTTCTTCTCTACGTCGCCCGCACAGCCCCCGCTCTACCGGCAGCTCACGTTTCGTCGCGGCAGCGTTCGTTCGGCGCGGTTTGCTCCGGACGGGCAGACGATTCTTTACAGTGCGGCATGGCAAGGCCGCCCGGTGGACGTGTTTACGGCGCGTCCCGAAGCTCCCGAGGCGCGTTCCATGGGGCTCAGTCGAACCCAGTTGGCGTCGGTGTCTTCTACTTCGGAGATGGCCGTCCTGCTGAACAGCAAAGCGATTGGGACCTGGGTGAACATGGGTACGCTGGCACGGGCCCCGCTGGTCGGAGGCGCGCCGCGCGAAGTGTTGGAACAGGTGCAGTGGGCGGATTGGGCCGCGGACGGGAGTGGGCTTGCAGTCGTGCGCAATTTCGGCGGCCGCAACCGCTTGGAATATCCCATTGGAAAGGCGCTGTACGAGACCGGCGGCTGGATTGGCCATCCTCGCGTGTCTCCCAAGGGAGACCGCATCGCGTTTATCGACCATCCGATTCAGGGCGATGACAGCGGTTCGCCTGCCATCGTCGATATGTCCGGAAACAAGAAGGCGCTCTCAGGCGAGTGGTACACGATTCAGGGGCTGGCATGGTCTCCGGACGGGAACGAGGTCTGGTTTACGGCGAGCAAGTCGGGCGTGGACCGGACACTCTACGCGGTTACGCTCGCTGGCAAGGAGCGCATGGTGTTGCGTCTGCCGGGCGCGCTGATGCTATTCGACATCTGGAAGGACGGCCGCGTACTGATGATGCGCGCCAGTTGGCGGCGGGAACTGATCGGCATTACCGCCGACGATGGCAAGGAGCATGATCTTTCCTGGCTGGATTATTCCTATCCCGCAGGACTCTCCGGGGATGGCAAGACGCTGCTATTTGATGAAGAGGGTGGCGGCGGATCTCTGGCTTATTCCAAGTCCGGCGGGTTGTCTTATGCCGTGTACATTCGCAAGACCGACGGCTCGCCGGCCGTCCTGCTCGGAGAAGGTGGAGCAGTGTCTTTGTCTCCTGACGGGAAATCGGTGATCTCCCAGACGCAGGATTCGCCGTCGCAGCTCAGGCTGCTGACCACGGGGGCTGGGGAACCGAAGGATCTGACCAAAGACAATGTCAACCACTCGTGGGCACAGTGGTTTCCCGATGGCAAGCGCATATTGTTCTCGGGGAATGAGCCGGGTAAGGGAGTGCGGCTATACGTGTATGACCCAGCTTCGGGCAAGAGCCAGCCGATCACACCGGAAGGGGTGAATGGCACTGCGTTTGTCATTTCTCCTGACTCTCAGTTGGTGGCTGGAATTGGTCCGGATCAGAAGGGATATCTCTTCCCGGTGGCGGGTGGCGAGGCGCGCGTCATTGCGGGACTCAATCCTGGAGAACAGCCGATCACCTTTAGCACCGACGGCGGCTCGCTGTACATTTACCAGCAGGGTGAATTGCCGGCGAGGGTCGATCGCCTCGATTTGCACACCGGTCAACGCAAGCTCTGGAAACAACTCATGCCATCCGACCCCGCCGGCGTCGAGACCATCGGTCCCATCCTGATGACGCCCGACGCCAAGACTTGCGTATTCGGATACCATCGCATGCTCGCCGACCTGTATCTGGTCGAAGGATTGAAGTGATACGAGGTACGAGCGGAGCCATCAGGGCTAGTGCACCGACCAGACCTTCAGCTCGTGGGTCGCACTCCTTATCACTAGCAAGCGCTCGTCGCCAAAGGTAGGTGTGCAGCCGATCCGACGATTCTGGAAGCGTAGTCGGCAACTCTTCCATAACCGGGAAGCCGTGAAAGAATGACTCGCAACGCGAAGAAGCTCGGCGTAGCCTCAAAGACCCCCGTACTAGCCGTGTAGTGCAACTCAACGGGACCGGCCCGGCCGGTTCGAGCTAACGGTCGCGACATCGGGCCGCACGTCGTCGACGTGCTCCACACGGTTCCGGCCTTTTTGCTTCGCCGCATATAGGCCCCGGTCGGCTTGGTTTAGCAGCGAGCCAATGTCGCCGGCGGGATGATCGGTTGAAACTGCGACTCCCATGCTTACAGTGATGTTCCTCGACGCCCGGGAAGAAACTATCGGTGTGCTGCCAACGCATTCGCGCAGATCGTCTGCTTTGATTAAAGCTGCCATCAAGTCGCAGTCGGCTAGAACCATCAAGAATTCCTCGCCGCCGTATCTGCCCACGCCATCGTATACGCGCAGCTTCGAACGAAGCCTTTTTGCGACTTCCTTCAGAGCCTCGTCGCCAAAAAGATGCCCCAGTGTGTCGTTCACTTTCTTGAAGTGGTCGACATCAGCCAATATGACGCTGAGCGGTTTCCCGCTACGCCTGGCCCGCTCTGATTCGCGACTGAGGAGGTCGACAGTTTCCGCGCGATTCATTAGTCCGGTCAAAGAGTCGTGCGTGGCGCCGTAACGCATAGACTCCCTGGCAGACACAAGTTCTTCATGCAGACCGACAATGCGCTTGCCCACCAGAAGACGGGCCTTCAATTCCAGTTGGTCGAACGGTTTAACCAGGTAGTCATCCGCTCCAGCCTGCATCGCCTCCAGCATGTTTTTCTTGCCGTCTTTTCCGGTCAAGAGGATGACGTACGAATACGAGTTTCCCGCACCTGCCAGCCGGATCCTCCGGCACAGTTCAACCCCGTCGATGTCTGGCAATACCCAATCCAGCAAAACCAGCTTCGGACAATCCGGGCGCTGCAGAAGCGTCCAGGCCTCAGAGCCATCTTTCGTGATTGTGAAAGGAAAGCCCCATTCTTGCAGATGAGATGCCAAGAGCTGCCGATAGACGGCCGAGTCCTCCACAACAAGGATTTGCACGGGCAATGTTCTCCACTTTCTATTTCGGTACTTATTGCATTGTTTGAGCCTTGTCATCAATCGGAACCAATTACGCCAGTAATGGGTTTCAACTTCGAACTGGTCGGGCACGGTCCAACAGAAGCTTCTGGATGGGATATGTGAAGGCGTAGAAGTCTGGATCTCAATGAAACCAGACCATCTCAACCGCGGCTCGACCCGCTCACACCAACTGATCTCCTGAGCACGTTTTCGACACTCTTGGATTAGGGCGTCCGCATTCTCCTCCAAGTTGAGCGATGATTTCTCAATAGGCTGCGGCGCCAGCGTTCTTCAGCTTCGCTTCATTCTTCTGGGACAGCCCTGTCAACACGATAACGGGAATTTGCGCGGTAGATGCGTCTTGCTTCAATGCCTTCAGCACACCGGTGCCGTCTAGTCCTAGAAGCATCATGTCCAAGAGAATGAGCGCCGGGGGCTGGTACGAGCTGCCTGCAGGCCCTCTCGGTCATCCGCGACACCAGTCACCGAGTGTCCTGCCCTAGTCAGGACCCTGTCGATCGCAATACGTAAAAAACGGCTATCTTCGATCAGGAGAATCTTCATCCTACAGTCACCTCTTGGTTTGACATAGTTTGACATAACTTGGGGAGGATGACGATCCAGGCATCAGAACCAGCGTTTCTTGCGGATAGCCGACTATCACGTTCAGTCCTCGGCCTGATTCTTCCACCGGATCGATGGTCGGGTCATGTTGCTTAAAGATCCAGCAACGCCTGTATCCTCGTTATCCGGCGCAACTCTCGCTTCGCCGACCGGCATCTCCGCGTTCTCTAACTTAGCCAACTCCGTAGCCAGCCAATTTTCAAGCAAGCCGAGCTCTTCCTCAGGAACAAAAGAAAAGCGAACGCCAGCCCGCCCTGTCGCATTACCGTTCACTGTCTTGCCTGTTATGCGAACCACGCCGTTGGTGCCGGGGAGCGAGAACATCAGTGATACCTCTCGATCGATCTGCAATGGCTGTCCACACTGTAGAGCCAACCCCCCTACGCTGAGATCGCTGATTCGGGCTTCAAGAGTCCCGACTTCTGCGACTCTCGCAATCACCGGGATGTCGACCGAGACCCGAGCGGCCCGTCGACGTTCTTGAAGCATGGTTCCATATGCCGCCCGCATGCACCGGCTGGCATGGTCGAGGTCCACGGGCTTGTAAATCATGAAATTAGCTCCAACCAGAAGAGCGTGCGTTTCCGAGCCCGCGTCGACCATCGCGACGATTGTCGAGTTGCTATTGGGGGAGGACTTGCGGGCACTGCGCACGACGCGGGTTGGATCGTTTGCAAGGTTCCAATCCACAATCACCGCGTCCAGTCTTCGGTGAGTCACTGCGTCAAGAGCTGACTTAATCTCGGTGCAAACCTCAGTTTCGATGGCAAAGCTGTCCAGAATCTAATTCATGACACGGAGAACCTGTGCGTCACCGCTGAACAACAGACCGTCGAGTCGAACCTGCTCTTTCATAAGACCGCCCTTGATCGGATGGCACGTCGTAGACCAAACTCGATCACGAGACCCAACTCCCTGACTGCGTCCCACTTGCCGGAATTTGGTTCATCCGTGCAGAACAGAGGTGCCGTATGAATCCTGGACTAGTGTCTGCCGTATCGACACTTGGCATAGAACAAGGGAGGCAATGTGGCCCGTGAATGCGCGTTGCCGAACTATCGGCACTGTTGCCAAAATATCGGCACCTGTTTGAACCCAAATCCTCCACCCGAGAACCCTGCCCGCTGCATGAAATATTCAACATACAGCGTTCTGGTCCCCTTGGTTACTGGCTTGCTACCAGTCCTTGTTGCCAGCGTTCCTTGAGATTGCGGAGATGTACGTCGCCGCGGCACGCAAGCGGATCGTTGAATCCTTCTGAACTCCTTCAGCGCTGGAGAAAATTAGATTTTTTCTTCCCCGTGAAGGGGATTGGCGCGCTTTCTCGTTTTATGAGGTAGAAGGCCAACTCGGATTGGATTCGCAGCTTGCGTCCAACCGGGTGCTGATTCATCGCAAGTTGGGGCTAGAGCTAGGCAACATCCTACCTCTGACCATCTGCCTCGATGGTCTTAAGGTTTGCACGCTTTGGAGCAAGGGTGTGTATCGGAAGCACTTGCGACGGGTCCACCATTGCTCCGTGCCGGAAGTGATCGTCGAGATCCCAGAATTGGCACATCGCTTCAGAGAGACGCCGCAGACCATTAAAGACGCGCTTCGGCTGCTAAGGGACATCGGTCGTGCCGAGCCAGCCGATCTGGACGGATGTTGGAAATTGCAACTGGCAGGTACTCTTCCCAGCGGTCGCGAGGGCTTTCACTCGGCGACGCGCCACTCCCATACGTAGGCAGGAAAACAAATGAGATCCACTTCGGACAAAAAGACCTCTAGCAACATTGAGAGACTTAAACGGCCGTACGTGCGACCACAGCTGTCACGGCTCTCGCTTGCCGCGGCAAGGACGAAATTGCAAGCGGAAGTGATTCCGGGAGACGCCGTTGGACAAGAAATGCTAAGGCGGATCGACCAATTGTCAGAGAAGTGATTACCATCATCGCTCCGACAGGTCGCGAGCAGGTTCTGGAAAACGTATTGCTTTGCCTTTATGTCTGACCCTATCTATCTTGTATTAGTGATCGATCGTGATGTTGGAGTAGCGGAAGACTTTGGCCGCGCACTTTTGGGTTTGCCCGTAGCGGTGTTGAGGGCAGGCGACCGAGCTGAGGGGATGAGCTTTTATCGCGAGTTTCTACCCCAAATGGTCCTCTTGGATTCAGAGTTGGATGATGGGGAAGTGCCGTTGCACGACCTGTTTGCGAACGATTCCGCGCTCGAAGTGGTTCTCATGACGGATCGATGGACCGAGACCGGGGCTCTGGCCGCGGTTGCAAGAGGGGCCAGTGACTTACTCACTAAGCCGTTAGAACCCTCCAAAGTGCGCCAATTCGTTTCGGGCCTCATTGCGCAGGCTGAAACGCGACGACATACCCAGGAACTCGACAACGAACTGCTGGAAGCGTACCAGTTTCAGGGCATGGTGGGCCGAAGTCCAAGAATGCTGGAAGTGTTTTCAAGGATCCGTCGCGTTGCCCCTTTGTTTCAGACAGCGCTTATAACCGGACCCACAGGAACCGGGAAAGAGCTGATCGCCAGGGCGCTGCACAACCTGAGTCCTCGTTCCCACGAAAAATTCGTGGTTGGGAACTGCTCGGCCTTGACGGAAACTCTGATGGAAAGTCAACTGTTTGGGCATGTGAAGGGAGCTTTCACGGGTGCAACCCTTGATCGAGCAGGCCTCTTTGAATACGCCGACCACGGCACCCTGTTCCTGGATGAGATCGGTGAATTGTCTTTGGTGGCCCAGGCCAAGTTGCTCCGTATCCTTCAAAACCAAGAGTTGCAGCGGGTTGGATCACCCGTCACCCGCACAGTCGATGTTCATGTAATTGCCGCCACGAACCGTAATGTGCGAGAACTGGCGGCCAAAGGGAAGTTCCGCGAAGACCTGTTCTACAGACTATCCATGATTGAAATCCAACTCCCACCTCTCGCCGACCGAAAGGAAGACCTGCCGCTGTTGCAGCGGCATTTCTTGCAACATTTCTCGACCAAATACGGCAAAGGACTCAAAGGGATTTCGCGACGCGCCCAGATTTTACTGACCCGACACCGGTGGCCAGGAAATGTGCGGGAACTGGAAAACGTGATCGGGAACGCTTGTATGATGGCTCAGGGTAAGATTGTCTGTGATGGGGACTTGCCCGAGGCCCTACGCGCGCAGTTGGTCCTACCAGACAAGATAGTCGGCTTCATGACGCTCGAAGAAGTCCAGTCACGCCACCTGGAATATGTCTTGAAACTGCTCGACGGTAACAAAGCCCGGGCGGCGGAAGTGCTCGGTGTCAGTCGGGCAACGATCTACAGCATACTGGCCCGCCGTTTTCGTCAAGTCAATCAGGAAAACAACCTGTCGGCATGACGCGTAGCCCGCATGCTTCTGTAACGCAATCCTCTTTGTTGTCGCAGTGACAGCAGACCGGCAAGGCTACAATAAGTCTTCGCCCAATCAGCGTCAGATCCAACCAAACTCCTCTTTGGGTAACTATTCCATCCCAAGAATGATCGTTTGCCCCTAGTGTCCGGATTTTGTACGTATTTCCAGTTAATGGTCATAAAACTAGGTCCCGATTCGTCGTGGTTTCAGAGATAAGTACTTACTTGTGATAGAGATCAATAAACGTCTCATTAAGGCGCACTAATTGCCGTAGTACTTTCCGCGGGGTTAACAATAAAACAGCAGGAAGTTCTTCTCGTGTCTTTAGTGCGAGCGACGAGCCCATCCTTCCAGGTTTCATTGCTGTTGAGGGAACGGCAACAGTGAGGACAAGAAGATGACATCGCCAGAAGTTTCATGTTACCACGCCCCACTAAACCTTGAAAAACGCGATGAGCTTGTTCTGAGCCATTTGACCGAGGTGCATTTCATTGCTCGACGAATCCATGAACGCCTCCCCGTGTTTGTACTCCTTGAGGATCTTGTCCACTCTGGTGTTTTGGGACTGCTGGAAGCAACACTGAAATTTGATTCCACGAGGAATATCCAATTCAAGACCTTCGCACAGTTCCGTATTCGAGGTGCAATTCTCGATAGTCTGCGAGAGCTCGACCGCGCGTCGCGGCGGCTGCGCACCAAGAGCCGAAAACTAAACGCAGCTTCTGAACAACTCTCGCTGCGGTTGGGTCGCCAACCAACGGAAAAGGAAATCGCGCACCAGGTGGGATTGGAGCCGGCAGCTTTAAGGAAGCTCGCTAGTACTCTTCGTAGCCTGGAATCGGTAGACCGGCAAGTCGCCTCAGGAAAAGATCGCACGGAAACTCGCGATCTGATCGAGTCTGCACCTGCTGATTCTGAAGAAAGCCCGTTTGCACAGTGTCTGCGGTCGGAGATGAGACAACATTTGGCACAAGCGATGTCCAACCTCTCCCCAAGAGAAAATCAGATCCTTTCGCTGTATTACTTCGAACAACTGACGATGCAGGAGATCGCGTCCATCTTGGACCTGAAGAATTCAAGAATTTCACAGATCCATTCCGCTGCTATTGCGAAGTTGCGCGCGCACCTTGAAGCAAAGGAAATCAGCGAAGACACCAAAACAGGGGTTGCATCGGTGCCGGGATCGAACTAGAGCGTGCGCCCTGCAAGGATGTTGGTCGCTGGTTAAGCCCAGCGCAGGTCGATTGCAGTCAACGATTCCTAACAGAGGTGCAGCACGGGTCGGCATGTCGCTGGCGGCGTTTTTGTAAACTCTGGCTCGTACGAGACTCGACAGTACCAAAGTGCTTTATCGGCGCCGTTTGTTCTTACTCTTAGGCACTGTGTGCCGATAATGACTCGGCAGATTGCTCGAGATCTACGCTGTCACATTGAGATACAAAGCCGCCGAAAGCGAGGAGAATGATGAAATCTACAGTTTTTTCGGGTGCCTCACTCTTGTTTGTTGTGCTCGGCTTAATTCAGGCACTTGCCGGCCAGATACCATCGCCGGGGCAACACATCTCCTCTAAGTCCTCCCAACATGTTAGCGAATTGTTACGGGGCAGAAGTGCGCTATTCTCGAACAGCGCCGGAAGCTCGAGCGGGCAGCTACGCAGTAACCCTTACGCGGTGTCGGGTCCGCCGGCAGCAACATTCCTTTCCGCGACTCGGATGGAATCAGACGGCTTAGCTACCTATCCAGTGGTGAGCGGTGACTTTAATGGCGACAAGTTGCCCGACGTTGTTACGCTTATCCACAATACTGGATCGCCTACAGGTACTTACCTCGTTGTTCTACTTGATGTCGCAAATCAAACCTTCAGCGCACCGATTTTGACCCAAGTGTCATTCGGAACGGGAGATTTCATCATTGTTGCGGACGTGAACAAAGACGGGAAAGACGACGTCATCCTGGTACATCCGAACTCGATGGATGTGCTGATCTCGATGGGAGATGGAACCTTCGCCGCACCGCAGACGATGACGACCGGAATAAGTTTTCCGGTCGCGGCGGGCTTCTGGGACGTTAACCATGACCAGCGTTTGGACGTGGTGGTTGTCGACGGGTCGTCAAATCAGGCTGCTTTCCTGTTGGGTGACGGACAAGGTGGCTTTGCGCCTCCGCAGATGACATATTTTCCTGCACAGGTATCCGTCGGCGTACTGGCGGACTTGGACTCGGATGGCAACCTCGATCTGGTTACGAACAACACGCTCTATCCTGGAGATGGCAAAGGCGGATTCCTGGCTGGCGTTCCTTTTCAGAGCAATGACGGGCAAAATGCAGGGGCAGTGCTCTCCGACTCTGTCGCCGTGGGCGACATAAACGGGGATGGGTTGCTCGATGTGGTCACTGCGAACGGCTACTGGAACACTGTCAGTGTCTTCCTTAACCAGGGCGGTCGAAAGTTGGTCCAGGACGGTGCTTCCATCTGGAGCGGCAATGAACCGATCGCGCTTGCGCTTGCCGATGTGAACTGGGATGGCAAAGCGGATCTAATCGTCACCAACGCAGCGGAATCGGATTTGTCGGTTTTCCTGGGAAAAGGTGACGGGACATTCCTTCCTCCCACCGCAGAATACGCAATCGGAGGATCGCCATCTACCAGGGCGGTGCTGGCGGACTTCAACGGCGATGGCGATCTTGATGTCGTCCTTTCAGACAACCAGTCATCCGTAGTCTTGGCACTGGGCTCCGGAGATGGGACATTCCGGGCGGCACGAGATGCGAACATCGTTGTGCCTTCAGGATCTAGCAAGTCAGGCGGTGCGATCAGTATTGCTTCGGCGGACTTCAACGGTGACGGTGTGCCCGACTTCGTGGTCGGGCAAAGTTCCACCTCGTCCGGCTTGGGACTTTTGGTTTTCCTGACGCGGAGTGACGGTAGCCTCGCCAAGGGAGTCATCTATGCTCAACACGACGCACTCAGCTATGTCGCTGTCGGGGACCTCAACCGGGATGGTAAAGCTGATATTGTGGCCTCCAACTGGGCAACCGGCGCCGTGGAAGTTTTGCGCGGCAATGGCGACGGCACGTTTCAGTCGCCCACGTCAATACCGCTTCCGGGTATCACGAACGGCCTCGTCGTAGCCGACCTGAACGGAGACGGATGGCCCGATGTCGCCGTAGTCGGAAAAGATCCGGTAGTTTATATCCTGCTCAACGATGGCAAGGGCTCGCTAGCGCTCGCGGGAACATACCCTATCTCAGGGGCCGGCTACGAACTTGTTGCCGCTGACATCAATAACGACGGTAAGCCCGACCTCTGTATAGCGATGACGAGCAACTCCCGAGTTGCTATTCTTCTGGGCACCGGGAACGGAACTTTCTCGGCAGCCCCCGATTACGACACGACACTTCCTTCACCCTACGGGATAGTGTCCGGCGACCTTAATAAAGATGGGTTTCTCGATCTCGTCATCACTTCTCCCATTGCCGGAGCCCTTGCGGTTGCGCTCGGCAATGGAGACGGCTCCTTCAATGCGCCGCGCATTCACCCAGCGAGTTTGTCGCCGTCCCCATTGAATCCATCTCCGGGAGAAGTGGCTTTGTCCGATGTGAATAGAGATGGCAAACTGGATATTGTTTATGCCAATTCCGGCTATAGTTCAGTCGGAGTTTTCCTGGGTGACGGCGCCGGTAATTTCTACGGACCTTCGGAATTCCGTGCGGGCGGCGGTTCGTTGGCTGTGGCGATTGCGGACCTCAACAAAGACGGTTGGCCCGATGTCGTCACCGCCGATGCGCATTTTAGTGGGGCCTCAGTTTTGTATAACACTTCCGCCTCACAACCAGCGCCGGACTTTACGGTCGCAGCGAACCCACTGGCTGTGCATGTAACTCCGGGTGGAACGGCCACGACTGCGATTTCATTGTTGTCAAGCAATGCGTTTATTGGCTCGGTTCAGCTCCAGTGCCAGAACCTGCCGAAAACCTTGTCCTGTGCCTTCACACCAAGCGTCCTACACTTGGTAAAGGGGGCAGGGGATTCGTCACAACTGACGATCGCCGTTATCCAACCGAAGGTAGTAGCTGTGCTCGGTTCTGGACAAGAGGTCATGGCTCTGGCAATGATTCCAATCCTGGGAGGGATGTTCTTTTGGCGCGTTCCCCGAGCTACAAGTAAAGCAGCACTACTCGCCCTTCTGGCGAGCCTGATGGTGTTTAGCGGGTGCCAGGACTTCGCGCCGAACAAGAACCCTGGCCAGACTTACATAATTACGGTTACCGCGACAGCGTGGAATGGTACCTCTCACTCGGTTCAGATGCAGGTTACTGTGCAGCAGTAAGGAAGAACGTCCCGAGTTGCTCAAATTGCATGCGCAAAACTTCCTGTGCCAAACGCTGGTCCAGCACTGACGGCCCTACTGTCGTAACTATCCCTGCGTTCCTCCGCGGGCTAGAATCCGTAGAGTTGGAGGAGAATAGTCGGACGGCATGAATCAGCAATCATTCAAACAAGTGGGCGAGGACAGCCCCGAGGCGATTCCGACCCAGATGCGTCGGATCGAAGGCCGAGAATGGTGGCTTTGGGGGTTCGCCGTTGCAGTAACCTTGGCATTAACCTTGGGGATCATCTCGTTCACTTTTCCCTGGTTTAATCGGGAGACCGACGTCGGCTACTGGTTTGATCTCAGGGAATGGGTACGCGGGCTGGCAGCTCTGGTATTGCTCTTCGACTTTTACGCCGTCTATCAGCACCTGCAACTCCACCGCATTCGACGCCAACTGGCGGAGCGCGATCAGCTTTTTCAACTCATCAGTGAAAATGCCGCCGATATGATCGCGCTGGTCGGCAGCGATGGCCGCCGGCTGTACAACAGTCCCGCATATCAAAAAGTGCTCGGGTATTCTGCCGCGGACTTGAAGAGCACTTCGTCGATCGAGCAAATTCATCCCGACGATCGCCCGCGAGTATTGAAAGCCGCAGAAAACGCCCGCCTCACCGGTCGCGGACAACGGATGGAATACCGAATACGCCACAAAGACGGGTCCTGGCGCACTCTGGAATCGACCGCGAGCCCGATCCGCAATGCAAGCGGCCAGACCGACAAACTGGTCATCGTGAACCGTGACATCACCGAGCGGAAGCGGGCCGAAGAAATGCTGGCCCACAATGCCTTCCACGACGGACTCACCAACCTGCCCAACCGCGCCCTGTTTCTGGACCGGTTGCAACACGCGCTAACCCTTTCCAAGAGACAATCGAACTACAAATTCGCGGTATTGCTCATTGATGTAGACGAATTCAAAATCATCAATGACAGCCTGGGACACACGGCCGGGGATGAGCTACTGATTCAAATCGGGCAAAGATTAAAGGACTCTGTGCGGCGAGCCGACACGGTCTCGCGTCCGCGCGTGAGCGAAGTACCTGGCAGGCCTACCAACGACGATACGTTGGCCAGACTCGGTGGTGATGAATTCATTATCCTTTTGGACGACATCCGAGATCCCATTGAAGCCGTGCGCGTTGCGCAACGAGTTCAAGAGGAATTGGCGATCCCCTTTGTAGTAAACAAACAGGAAATAGTAATTTCAGCGAGCATTGGGATTGCCTCCAGTACCAGCCCGCACACGCGGGCGGAGGATCTGGTGCGCGACGCGGATATAGCTATGTACCGTGCCAAACGGACGGGAAAAGCCCGTTGTGAGGTATCGGACCCGGCCATGCACGCGAATGCAGTGAAGCGTTTGCGGCTGGAGACGGACCTGCGCAAGGCCCTCGAGCGGGGAGAATTCCGTGTTTACTACCAGCCCATTGTGTCCTTGCAGACCGGCAAGATCACGGGCTTCGAAGCCCTGACGCGGTGGCAACGTCCGGAGGGCATACTTCCACCGATTGAGTTCATCGCGGTTGCTGAGGAAATAGGACTCATAGTCCCCATGAATCGGCAACTGTGGCTCGAAGCCTGCCAACCCCTCCGGACCTGGCAGTCTGAATTTCCTTCCAGCCCGCCCCTGACCATGAGCGTGAACATCACCTCCAGAGAATTCGGCCAGCCCGA
>OBLU010003087.1_pt1 | contig 15122 bp, 16 predicted proteins | sample 1518681 | NCBI WGS metagenome assembly OBLU01 (sample SAMEA3539304, study PRJEB22396) | soil metagenome | biome: tundra; feature: field; material: soil | place: USA | collected 2010-05 | depth 0.15 m
GCGATCAGCTCAGTCTGGAAGTCCACTCGTCGTAGTCACGCCCATACGCGTGGGGACCGACTTCTTCGAGACGGCTGAAGGTCTCGTCTCCACTCACCGCAAGCCGATCCTCAACCGCTTGTTCCTTCTTCCGGGAAGGCGGTCGCGTTTTGAGTGAGCCAGTCCAGCATCAGTGCTTGGAAGTGTTCCGGCTGCTCAAAGGGCAGGTAGTGGCCGGCGTCGCCGATCGCAATGAAGTTGCCGTGCGGGTAGTGAGTCAGAGCGTCGAACTGATCGAGGTGACCAACGATCCGGTCTTGCGTGCCAGCCAGGATTGTGACGTTGCCGTCGAAGATGCTTGGCAAGGCCTCGTCGGAAAGCTGATAGCCGGTCGACTGGATTGTTGCGAGGTAGCTCCTGTCTGTCGGCCCGTTGAGACTGAATGCATTGGCAAGACGGCTGGCCACCGCACGCGTCTGGTTCCCGATGGCGTTGCCGAAGTGGTCATGCAGCTCTGGGGATCGTCTACTGCGACACTCTGGCCGAACAGGCGGGTCCGTGTCTGAGTGTGAATCCAGCAAGAGACAGCGCTGTGCAAATGGCGCTCCTGGGGCCAGACCAGTGTGAATATGCCGCCCACCAGGCCCGCCAAGGGTCTCCAAGCAGTCCGGTCAAGGTTCAGGTGGTGGGCCGATCGTCGCTCACCAAGTAGCGGGCGCCAGTGCCTAGGGAAGCGGCCGCGTCGCCTGGGTTGTACAGGGAACAGGCCCCGAGAGAAAGGCAGCCACATCCGATGCAGGAGGTGAGATTGTCTCGAAGGCGAACCAGGGAGGCGATCTGACGGTCCAATCTGGAGCGCCAGGCACTAGACAGCCGAGCCCAATCTCTCTTGGTTGGTGTCCGATCGTTGGGCAGCGTCTCCAGAGCAGCCCGAATCTCATCGAGACTCAGACCCACTTGCTGGGCAATGCGGACGAAGGAGATGCGGCGTATGACTTCGCGTGGGTATCTGCGCTGCCCGCCATCCGTTCGATCTGCGCGAATCAGGCCCTCTTTCTCGTAGTACCTCAGCGCGGAAACGGCGACGCCGGTGCGCTCAGCGACCTGTCCAATCGAGATCCACTCCATACCCAAATAATAGCTTGACCTCAACTCAGCTTCAGCTTTTATGGTGAACAACATGACCTACTCAGAAATCAGACACCAGTTTGCCGAGCAGCTCTCATGGACCGATACGCGCTTGCTGGCCTGGGCGACCGAGATCATCGGAGTCCCAAAGGAGAGACCGGCCAATTCATTCGTGCTGCACGCTCCTCTTGAGCTGATGGCGAGAGGTGCGCTGTTACCCAGACTTCCTTCCGGTGACCGGGACCATGCCAGGGCCCGGATTGTCTGGTTGGTCGTCTCCTACTTGGAAGCCGGGCCGAGCGTAAGCCTGCCCGGATCAGTGTCACCGCCGTCCGTCTCTGGTGCGGTCTCCTCGCTTCTCAAAGCGATTGAAGCGTCAGATCTTGATGAGGTGGATCGGTACGCGGCGTGGTTGGGAGAGAACGCATCTGCCGACGAGCTCAAGCGACTGCTCGGACCATTCTTCGTGTGCTCCCTCGCGGGCGCCGCCCATGGAAGTATCGCCCTCCACCTCATGGGTCGGACGCCGGCGATCGGTGGATCGGTTCTGCGGGGGATCGCACGTGAGATCGGTCGCCATCCTGAATGGCGGGTCCAGGCGAACGGCCTGGCTTCGGGAGATCGTCCGCTCCTGGATGCACTTCTCGAGATCCCGGATTTGGGTATGCCGGGGAGCAACTTCATCTTCCAGATGGTTGCGCACGGCGCCGACGCAGCCATTGACCTGCTCGGGGACGTATCCAGTGACTCGATTGCCGGGGCTCGTGCCTTGAGCCGTGTAGCCGCGTGGTCAATGCTCCAGGATTCGGCAGAGCATATCCCCTACGGCTGGACCCACACGCTCTCTATTCCCCAAGCGGTCATGTCCTTGGATCTCGACCCGGCAGTCGCCGTCGCAGTCGCCGGTACCCAGATCGTTGGCTTCCGTGCCTCGATGGGAACTCGCCGACTCGATCCATGGCGATCGCCACAGGAGGCCGCGCCTTCGCATGCGGTCGATCTTGTCTCCAGTGCGTTACGACACTTCGACGCACATCTTGTCAAGTACACGCTTGCGTGTTTCGATGCTGCGGCAGCTGACCCTGAACAGGCACATCTCTATGTCGCAGCGGCATCCCACCTTTCGTCGTGGTGGGCCACTCAACCGGACGACGGATTCTTCGACAGCGTAGACCAGTGACTCGAGACGTTGCCGAAGATTCATTCCGATCAACTGAATGAACGCTGCGTGCTGCGATTCCTCGAGATGCCGGGTCATTTTGCACCGAGCCAAAGCAGTCAGCCACGAAGCGATCCGGTAACTCGATTTGTCCCGGTTGTCGAGGATCCCTTATGGGACAGGCGACGATGCGACTGGCGTGGTCTGGATGGGCCGGGGTGCGCCTGGTCAGTCGCTGGAGAGAGCCCGCGCCATATCGTCAGCGAGTTTGGGATTCTGGAAGGGCCCAGGCGCGCGCAAGGCCGCCATCACCTGACGTTGGGTGACCGGATCCTTGTCCTGGCTCATCTTGATCTTGCAGACGAACCGCGTGATCGGCAGCCGGATGCCCACAGTCCCTTGGGCCACCGGGCGACCCCAATCCAAGTCCAGCAGCATCGGTTCTTCGACTTGGCGTTCGAAGTGCGCGACAAGTCTGGCGAGCACCGCTAGGTTCTCCTCCTCGTCAAGGATCTGGGGCACGCCATAGCAGTGCGCCGCGCTGAAGTTCCAGGTCGGTGCCCGCGTTGTCCCCGGGGCGTACCAGCTAGGCGAGACGTACCCGTTGCGCCCCTGGATGATCAGCAGGATTTCCCTATCCCCGAACCCGTGAATCATCTCGTCGGGGCGACCGACATGAGTGAGGACCGCCAATCCCTCGGCTTCCTCGTCGAGCAGGATCGGGTAGTGCGAGGCGACGGGCGCGCCGTTGTTGCTGCTGACCAAGGTTCCCCACGGGTTCTCGCGGATTAGCCGACGGACCACCTCGGGATCCTCTGTAGCGTGGTGAAGGTTGTGGCGCACGCACACCTATTCTTCCATAGCTCAGCGTGCAACGGCCTCGGCGGTCATCGGTTGTATAAGGCATGAGTGAACAAACAAGAGGGGCTTTCCTGGCATCAGCGGGGAGTGATGAAGGCAAGCAGGCTCCAGTTGGTCTCGCTGGCGCCGAGCAGTGAGGGGATCCGGCAATTGCGGAATCGGGTGAAGCTGAGGGCGAACGGTGAATGAAGCCTCAGATCGGCCTTGTTCAGCCTCAGGTTCGGCACCGCCCAAGGATCGTCATTCGAACCGTGCCGATTACGGTGGTCCGGTGGCCGAGTTCGAGATCCCCACCGTACGGCTCATCCTTCGAAGCTGGTGGGAGTCAGATCGGCCACCATTCGCGAAGATGAACGCCGATTCGGCGGTGATGGAGTTCTTCCCCTCTCCGCTCAGTCGCGAAGAGAGCGACGCCCTGGTGTCACGGTTCGTAGATGAGTTGGCCCAGCGGAATTACTGCCCCTGGGCGGTCGAAGAGCGCGACAGTGGTGGTTTCATCGGTTTCGTCGGTCTCCATGAAGTCCCTGAGTACCTGCCGTTCGCTCCCGCCATCGAAGTCGGGTGGCGACTCGCTCGACCTTTCTGGGGTCGAGGCTACGCGACCGAGGCAGCGGCTGCAGCGCTCGCTTTCGGTTTCGACACGCTCGGTATCGACAAGATCGTGTCGTTCACCTCGACCGTCAATCTCCGATCGAGGCGGGTGATGGAGCGCCTATCAATGTCGCGCAATCCAGATGAGGACTTCGAGCATCCGAAGGTGGCTGAAGGCCATACACTCCGTCCCCACGTGCTTTACCGACTGGAAGCAGAGGCATGGCACAGGAAGACGGGATCCCCGGCATGATCAAAGTCCTACCCTCGACGCGCTGCTAGGCACCAAATAGGAACGGCGATCGACACTCCTTGGATGATGCGTGCGGGTCGTAGCCGGTAGAGGATCGGCTTGCTGCGATCATCCAACACCACCGAGGGCGACCCCGAAACGATCCGTAGCCCGTTCGGCTTACGGGAATCGTCTTTTTGGGCTTGGAACGACGAGGTGAGCGCTGATTCTGCTCGCGAGAGGCAGCATCTCCGGCAATGGGACCGCAAAGGAGGGTCACGGGGCCGGCGTTCTGGACGTGGACGTGTTCCGTATCTCCTAAGGGCTTTCAACCCTCCGATGGTTCCGGCGGTCGGAGCTGCGTGCGCCAATGCTCGGTCTCGATGGTGAACAGGACGCGGGGTCGCGTGCCTCTCCAGGTATAAACAGGACTCGTGAGACCCTGACTGGTAAGGCCCGACTTCTCCAATACCCGGAGAGACGCCAGATTGTCCGGGTCAGCGGTTGCCCACATCGTTGCTCGGCGCAGTAGGGAAAAGCTGAAGTCGAGCAATAGCCGGGTGGCCTCAGTCGCGTAACCCCGTCCCCAACGATCCGAGCGGAGGTACCAGCCGAACTGGCCGCTGTCCGTTCCTAGGATGCTGTCGATTCCCGCCCATCCGCAGAAACCCTCGGCATCTTCAATCACCAGGTTGTAGCTCGGTCTTGGATCGAGGTCCGGCTCCTGGAGCAACCGTTGCAAGCGGACCGATTCGCCTGAATCTCGATCTATCCGGAACTTCATGTAGGTGAACATGGCCTCGTCACCTTCAAGCGAGACGAATGACTCCCGGTTTCGCGGGACGAAGTCCCGAAGCAGGATCGGGTCCCCTTGCAACTTCAGCATGGACCCAGAATATGCGGCAATCGACTATCCCATGGTGCCGTTCCGCAGCAGGCAACTCTCGCTAGCGCGGCGCCCATCCTGACGGGCTCTCACCATCCCGTACACCGATCGGGCAGTGGGGCCCGATCCTGCGGGGACGGATGATGGCCGGAGGCCGCAAGCCGTGGTTGGGGTTCAAGTTCGGTGGGTTACTCACCAGCCCGTGAAGGAGCCGGCGCGGAGGTCGTGGCGGTAGAGGGCGGCTAGGTCTGATGCTTGCTAGAGCCAACGTGGAGTAGCTGAATCCCCTAGCATTGCTGACACAAGGGTGCTCAACAGAAGCGAGGAACCATGGTGGAGCACGGCTCATCATTCCGGATCGCCCTGGTCTCTGCGGCGCTGGTCTTTCTGGCTGCACCTGGAATCCCAGCGGTGACCGCCGGTGCTGCTTCTCCTGCCATCCCTAAAGCTGCAGTCGTTGTGCCGAGCAACTGGAGCGTGGCGTCGACGCCGAGCACCGATCCCATGACGTTCACCTCCTTGAATGATGTTTCGTGCGTAGGACCAACGTTCTGCATGGCCGTTGGCCAAACTCAGGTGGGGTCCAATGACGCACCATTGGTCGAGGTCTACGACGGGAGCTGGTCGATCCTCTCGGTTCCGAGCCCTCCGGGTAACGGCTCTTATTTCACCAGCGTGTCGTGCACGAGCCCGAAGTTCTGCGCCGCGGTTGGCCTCCAATACCCAGGGAGCTTTCAGCAGAATTTCGTTGAGATCTGGAACGGCACCACCTGGTCCATCAAGGCCGCGCCGGACCGATCTGCCACCGCCAACGGATTCGTCTCTGGCGTCTCCTGCGTGAACCCGACATTCTGCATTGCCGTCGGGGGCGATGTCGTCGGTGGTGCCAGTGAGTCGCTTGTTGAGCAATGGAACGGCACCGCCTGGTCCATCGTGACCGACGCACCGTCCGGCGGGCGGCAGCCTGAGCTGAACCGGGTGTCCTGTCTGTCCACATCGTTCTGCTCAGCGGTCGGGGCAAGCTTCCTCGGAGTGGAGGTTCCCTACACCGAGTTCTGGAACGGCACCTCGTGGAGGATCGCCCCGACGCCGGCCATCTCTGGTGCAACCCAGACACTATTTTCCGGGGTGAGCTGCGCCCTCCCGACGATGTGCATGGCTGCCGGCTACCAGGACAACGGGAGCGCCAGCGGCAACCTCGTCGAACAGTGGAACGGCACGGCGTGGAACGTGCAGTCGGTCCCCAAGCCCCCGCCGCCAGGGCTCGGCTCCCCTTCGGCCGTTGACTGCTTCGGTCCAACATCGTGCGTGCTTGTCGGCCAGGCAACACAGGGCTTTGGATCCGGGCGGACCATGGTCGTCACTTGGAACGGGACCGCGTGGTCGCTCGGGGCAACACCCCAACCGGGTTACCAGCCCTCCCTGGCGGATTCGATCCACGGGATCTCGTGCGTGAGCGGCTCCTGGTGTGTGGGCGTGGGTTCAGAAGGTGACAGCTCGTCTTACCCTCAGCCCATGATCCTGACCGCCCCTATCCCTCGCCCGGGCTATTACGAGGTGGCTGACGACGGCGGGCTCTTCGCCTTCGGCCCCCCGTTCTTCGGTTCGATGGGCGGCCAGCCCCTCAATGCGCCCGTCGTGGGCATGGCTGTCACCCCCGATGGCGGGGGCTACTGGGAGGTGGCCTCTGACGGTGGGCTCTTCGCCTTCGGCGACGCGCCGTTCTACGGCTCGGTGGGGGGCAAGCCCCTCAACAAGGCCGTCGTGGGCATGGCTGTCACCCCCGATGGCGGGGGCTACTGGGAGGTGGCCTCTGACGGCGGGCTCTTCGCCTTCGGCGACGCTCAGTTCTACGGCTCGATGGGCGGCCAGCCCCTCATTGCGCCCGTCGTGGGCATGGCCGTCACCCCCGACGGCGGTGGCTACCTTGAGGTTGCTTCCGACGGCGGGATCTTCGCCTTCGGTGACGCCGTATTCCAGGGCTCGATGGGGGGCAAGCCGCTCAACAAGGCGATCGTCGGGATCGTCGTCGCCCCGAGTGGCGGCTACTACGAGGTGGCCACCGACGGCGGGCTCTTCGCATTCGGCGTGCCATTTGACGGCTCAATGGGTGGCCATCCCCTGAATCGGCCGGTCGTCGGCATGGCGCTGGCACCAGCGGGGGGCTACTTCGAGGTCGCCTCTGACGGTGGGCTCTTCGCCTTTGGCGGTGCAGTATTCCAAGGCTCGATGGGGGGCAAGCCCTTGAACCGGCCGGTCGTCGGCATCGGCCAGTAGTCACCCTGGCGACGCGCGATTCGGGTGTTCAGTCGGCTGGACTTTCGATCCCCAATACAAATGTGTCCTTCACGTCGTTGGGGTACCTCAAGGATTGGGTTCCCTGGTGGCATTCGTCGGGTGCCCCCTACCAGCCGGCCGTGGGAGCTATTGCGGGGCCATGATTTAGGCTGCCAGCTGTCGTCTTCCGAGGTGGAGTCAATATCGACCTTCAGCTGGGTCGGCCAGGACGAGCGTGGTCGGGAACTGGAGATCGTCGCGCTCGATAAACCGGACTGCTTCTTGTTCGTCCACGTGATGCCCACCCACCATTGCAAGGGAAGCCTATGACTTAAGTCTCGAAGGTGGCGACCCCCAGCCGCAGCTAGCGGCGAGGTGCTGCTGTTGCTGCTGGGCCCGGGTCTGGTTCCCGCGAGTGACCGAGGTCATCTTCTTGGCGCCGCCCCACTAAGCCCGATAGCGCAGGCTGTCCCAGTAACGCCGGCTCAGGGTCGCGCCATAACGACGCCAGACTCGTCCATCAGGGCATCGAGGGACCCCCACTAAATCGGCGTTCTGCCTTTCTTGACCCATGACCGCGAGCCAGTTCCCACAAGCCGATCCGGTTACGGCTATTAGCCTTGTGAGGACCGCCGGGTCTATCTGCTACCCGTTTCTGTTACTCACCCAGCCAACCACTGCTCGGCAGCAGATCTACCGTTTTGGTAGAGCCGATCTTGCATTTCCCGAGTGATCTCGAAATCCGTCGCGTTGACGTCCAGCGTGTCGACGAAGATCGTTCGGGCGATGACACCTGGATCATCGAGGTGCATCTGGTCGCTCCAACTCTGCATCGTCCCGAGCATGGCCATCGCCAGGCTGACATCCCCTTTCACCTGGTGTTCAACGACGCCTGCTCGCTGCCTTGCTGACAGCTTGATGCCGATGGTCGGAATTCCTGAAGGCGCCCCCGTAGGACTGTCGAAGGCATCGATGGGGAAGTTGGACAGCATCCCGCCGTCGACCATGACCGACGGGCCATTCGAGAACACATGGAGGGGGAAGGGCCGGAAGAAGAACGGGATCGACATCGATGCCCGCACGGCGTCGGCAATGACCTGCTCGTCACGGGGGTGGGCGGAGTCGGTGAAGTCCCAGGGCAATCTCACGAGCTGACCCTGAGATACATCTGATGCCATGACAACGAGCTTGTACTGCTGGGATGCAGGCACATCGTCTCCGGCATCGGTTCGCAAGTCACCAAAGACACGCTTGGCCTTGGTCGACAGTTGATCACTTATCCACTGGTGGAAGTACTCGCCCCGGTAGATCCCCTCGTTAAACCACAGGGCGAGCCCTTCGGCGAGTGGCAAGGCTCGTTCCCACGCGGAGGCGTCACGAAACTTGGTGTAGTCGAGAGAGGCCATCAGCGCTTGCAACTCAGCGCCACTGAAACCAGCCGCCACCAGTGAGCCCACGATGGCTCCGGCAGACGTGCCGGCTACCCGGACGAAGGTGAAGCCGCGTTCCTCAAGCACCGAAATTGCCCCCACCAGCCCGATCCCCTTTACGCCCCCACCTTCAAGCACAAGGTTGACCGGTTGTGGACCAAGCTGAGGTCTAACAGTAGAACCTTCGTTGTCAATGACCATGGACTTCCTCCTGTCACGTCACATTGGGTGGGGTGAATGAATCGAGATCAGACATTCCCAGACATCGACGGACTACTTTGCCCCGGTTGAACTTTGTGTCGGGGGCATCCCTGCCGAAGACTTCTGTCCCGGCTTGATGATGACATCAGTGACGTTCTTGAGCAGTTCCATGAAGGCATTGCCGGAGAATCCGAGCAAGAACGCAACAACATCGAACGTCGCGCTGTCGACGCTGACGGGCTTCGAAGTGCCGAGACGGAGACTGACCCAGTAGATCAGGGCTCCAATCGAACCTGTGACTGCACCATAGAGCGGACGGCTGTAGTGCCAGTAGTTGTAACTCTCATCCCAGTTGGCGTTGTTCATGAAGATCCCCCGCAGGCTCGCCACGACGGCACCTGTGGCGCCGAACCAGACAACCGCCATCGGGAGAGGTCCGAAGTTCGTCGGAAGACTGTGGCGAAATGTGGGCGACGTGGCGAAGATGACGAAGATGACGATCAACGCAACCAGGTAACTCAGCGACACCACAAAGAACCGAATGGGCATTTTGACCGGAGTCACAGCAGGTTTACCGGCCTCAGTTCCGATTGCCCTTTCGTCCTTCGGCTCGGGTGGGGGGCTCGGTATCGCTGGAGACGCCTCCGCGCTGGAATCTTCGTTAGCCACGTAGCCGTCCTTTCCCTTGTGGAGACTGCAATGGAAACGGTACTGCGGAATCGCCACCTCATAGGGGATCCGAGGCGGAGGTCGTTGACAGCTATGGAGGTGCGCAACTATCGGCAATCTTGCTGCTAGAAAATGTCCTCGACCTTTTCGCCCCGCAGCTTGCGGACTACCTGACGCGTGAGACAGAACCCGAGTATGAGGCCAACGAGAGTCTCCGCAATGCCCAACGTTGCCCATACGAGAACAGGGCCCCAGTGATACTTGATCCCGCAGCCACACAATGCGTCGAGGATTCCTATCAGTGCACCCAAGAGCGCCACAAGGGCCTTCTTGTCCTCCGTGGTCAGCTCGGTTCCGCCTGCTCGCCCACCGGCGGATCGGGATTCATCGCCCTTGCCGAACTCGTCGTCGCCATGCTGTCGGGTTTTCGATGCAGTGCCGTCGGATCGGATTGGAGGGCACGGTGCCCAGTCAATTGGAGAGCGGTGCTCGACTCGGCGGCCCGAGATTTCGACGGGAGAGTTGAACACACTCAAGATTGATCCGCTGAAAGTAGCCATAGCGACGGCGAATGTCAGTGACTTCTCTGGTTTACTATTTAAATCTGTTCGCGACATCCACGCCTCGGCTGGACCAGAAACCGGAAGCCCAAACCGCACCGCACTTAGCGTTTGGTGCCCGTAGGCCGATCCTAACGGGAGGCGGAAGCCCCCCCCAAGACTTTGGGGCCGCACTGCAGACCCAATAAGGTTCCGAATTCGCGGGCACCACGATGCAGCCTCGTCATTCTCCGACTCTGGTTGGGATGGATTGAGCGAAGTGGAAGACGTTGTCGGGATCGTAAGTCTGCTTGACCCGGGTGAGACGACCGAGATTGGCGCCGTAGTAGGCCTGCCGCCAGTCACTCAGGGCGGGATCAATGTAGTTCTGGTAAGCACTTCCATCGGTGTAGGGGGCGAGCCCGTTGGCTGCGTGTGCCAGCCAGGCCTGGCCGTCCGCCACCGCAACCGCAGAAGGGTTTGGACCCCACGACACGCTCGACTCGATACCGCACCGCGCCCCGCGGTGCACGAAGGCGGTGGCGCCGGGTGCAACCCGATTGATGATCCCCCCGTACGCGTCGAAGACGAGGCCACCGTTCACCCCGGGTTGGGATTCTTGGAGGTCGGTCACCAGTTGCGCGGCCGCCTGCAGACCTGCCCCAGGCATCGCGGTTGCCACATAGGCCGATTTCGCCACGAATGTGGAGCGGGAGAGGGTTCCCAATGGATTCTGTTCGGGGAGGTGGCATTCCGGGACGGTGAGACCTTCGCAACCCGCCTCGATGAGCATGGCAGACAGGTAGGACTCGGGACCGACGAACCGGTAGGTGGGCGTCGTGCTGACGGCCTGCTCGAACGACTGGAGCAGGGAAGTAAGTCCACTTGGGATGCCGACGAAGACACCGGTGCAGCGGGCTTTCTGGCCCGGCGACCCGGACGAGAGCAACTGGCAGTTTGACCAGAGCTCGTCGGGCGCGTCCGGGGCCCAGGCCTGCCAGGCACCGAGTACGTCGGCGGCGGCGGCCCAGGGCCATTCGAGCGTGAAAAGGGAGAGTTCGGGCATCGAACGGACACCGAAAGTGAAGGAGGTGACGACTCCGAAGTTCCCCCCGCCTCCGCCTTGGCTGGCCCAGAGGAGGTCGGCGTGGTTGCCGGGGTCGCATTGGATCAGAGCGCCATCGGCGGTGACGATCTCCACAGACTGCAGGTTGTCGCAGGTGAGGCCGTACTTCCGGCCCACGACACCGATGCCACCCCCCAGGGTGAGACCGGCGATCCCGACGGTCGGACACGATCCCCCCGGAAGAAGCATCCCGGCTCCCGACAGCTGGTTGTAGAGGTCGATGAGGAGGGTGCCTGACCCGACGGTAGCCGTGGGACCTCTCGAACCGGTGGTCTTCACGGACACCGCGGACATTGTCGTCACGTCGACAACGAGTCCATTGCCAGTCGAGTAGCCACCGTAGCTGTGGCCACCACTGCGGGCCGCAATCGGTAGTTGTTGGTGCCGAGCGAAGGCAATGCAGCGTTGGACGTCGGCCGGTGAGGCGCAATAGGCGATGCCTGCCGGCATGACGTCTGCGAACCGAAGGTCGTAGACGAGTTTGGCTGTTGGATAGTTCGGGTCATCCGGCAGGACCAGCCGTCCCGATAGGGAGGCCCGGAGGGCTGTCCACGCCGCGGGCGACAATGATTGGGTCGAAGTGGAAGTAGTGCTCGCCGTCGAGCGGGACCTGGATGGCGAGCACCCAGCTGCGAGGGCGGCTGCCCCTGCCAGAGTCAGCACTCCGCCGGCCTGACGGAGAAAACTGCGGCGGTCGAAAGGTGTCACGTAGTGGGAGGCTAATCATCCCAGGGTTCTCCATGGTGGGCGTCGATGACAGACACAAGTTCCAGTTGACCGGGGGACGCTGAGGCACAATCGTTTCGATCGCGCCTTTCGCTGTTGAGCTCTACTTCGATCCACGCTCAGATCAAACCGTGAGATCGATCTGGTCTGCTCTCGACCGGGCCGGCGTCCCATCTCTGGGCAGTAAGTCAGGTTCGCCTTACCGGCCCCACATCTCTCTCATGGTCTTCGACAGCGGCGACGTGGAATCGCTGGAGGTCGTGGTGAAGGAACCTCTGAGAAAGTGCCTGGGTATGCGCCTGAGTCTGGCTGCTCTGGGGTTCTTCTTGACCGACGAGGCCGTTGCCTACTTGCAGGTGGTTCCGACCGGTCAACTTCTGAAGGCTCATGGCGAAGTCGTGGCGGCCATGATGCCCAACGTCTCGGATCTGTGGCCTTACTACCTGCCGGACCAGCTTTTGTCCCACACTGCACGCTCGCGACAGGCGTACCGGCGAAAGCGGATGCCATAGCCGCCGCGTCAGAGGCTCCTCTGCCGATATCCGTGGAGATCACGTCGGCTGCTCTGGTTGAGGTGCCGAGCGGCCGCCAGCGATTCGAGACCAGTAGCTGAACTGCCCTTCGGGGTCTTCGATTGTCGTTGCGCTCATCGACGCACCCACCCTGCAGGTGTCGTTGCACGGGTCATCCGCCGACGCACAGAACGTTCACGCAGATTGACGGTGGACAAGGAGTCTGATCCAGCATCTCAATCAGGCACATCGGGCGTGCTCGTGGGCGTCAAGCACGCTCGGAGTCGGGCGACTTGAGGGCATGCCGCGAACCGGCGCTCGGTGGCAGGGTCAGGAATCATGTCGCTCGCGCATTATGGGGCACGCATCGGACAGCAGACCCCTCGGGCTGGCGCATCCGCAGGCTGCTCGGGCGGGCAATCCGACGGAACTTCTCGAACCGCTCGCGCCGAGCAAGCAATCGGCCGTCCAGGCTCTGAAAAGTGTGTCTGTGCCCCGGCCGATCTGGGCAGTCCGGGATCAAGAGGTTGACTCTCACTCGGTGCGCTGTTGGCAACCGTCGTTCACAAGAGGCCGTGGTTTGCTGTTCGCTCGTCCTACCTCGCGGCGGGCACGTGAGTCCGAAGGAACATCAGCTGATCGCTCACGATTCCATCGAAGTGAGGCGGCAGGTAGGGGTCAAAATGGCCGCATGAGTAGATCTTGAACTCTGCATTGGGAATGCGCTCGGCGACTTTGCGCGATGCAGACGGCGGAGTCAGCTGGTCGTGTTCCCCAGCCTGTACCAATGTCGGCGCGGTAATCCGGTGTGCGGTGCGGCCGGGAGAGTAGAAGGGCATGTGAAGAAGCACCCTTGCAGCGACGCGGTTCTGTGATCGGAGCCTGGCTTCGTCCACCTCATCTCCAGCCAGACGGTGGAGTAGGTCGAGCCAGCCTGGTTCGATCATCACGGCTGACGTGTCGGCATCGCCAATGCTTTGCCGGTAGTACGGCGGACGGCCCAGCAAGTGGTTCGCCTCGTCTCTGAGACCGGCCAGGGCCAACACGGACGCGTGCCGTAAGCCCAAGCCGCGAGTCGCTATTGGTCCCGAGACATGGGGTACCTGGGCAACGACGGCGGCGAGACTGTGGTCGTTGGCCGCAGTGTGAAGAACGTGACCACCGCCCAGGGAAGAACCCCACGCTACGACCTGCGATCTGTCAATCCAGTCAAGCGAACGGGCGTAGGCCAGAGCAGAGCGCCAGTCCTCATGTTGACGCGAGAGGTCCAGCAATTCTCGTGGTTCACCTGAGCTGGCTCCGAAATGGCGATAGTCGAAGACCAAGACGGCATAGCCGGCCTCGGCGAAGCGATCGGCGTAGGCATCCAACCTCAATTCTCGCACCGCCCCGAATCCATGACCCATGACGATGATCGGCGGTCGATGCGTGCCATGTGGACGGTACAACCAGGCTGCGCAGTGCCCATCACGTGAGGCAAAGGTCACATCATCGCGGGTGGTAGGGATTCCGCCTCTGGCCTTGTCGGTCATCGGTTGACGATATCTCGCTGCATAGGCCGACCGCTAGAACGCCGGGAGGGACCGTCCAGATCGGGCCGTTCCCCGGCAGGCAACAGTCGCGAGCACTTGGTCCATCAAGAGCCTCCCCGGAGGCACTGGACATCCAACCAAGGGCGGCCGGTCATGGCTGACGATGGTCGTGGAGGTTCAGTTTCCGGGACTCCGCCGGGTAGCCCATAACAATGCCCCGTCTTCGGGCTGACGGGTAGCCCCGAAATGTCGATCCGCGTGCTCAGGTCTCGCTCGTGGGTCGATGTTCGGGCCCACGCGCCGTGACAGATCGCGGGGTGTGCGTCAGCTGGCGATGGGGCGGTGCGGGCGCTCTTTGACTTCGACGTCCACCTCACAGCCAAGGACGTAGAGCAGGGAGATCAGCTGCCGTACCGACTTCGAGTAGTTCGTCGGATCCAGAAGCCGGTAGAGCTGTGTCGGGGAGGTCCCGAGCCAGCGTGAGACCTCGCGGGCCGAGAGGCCAGATGCCTCGAATCTCTTTCGCGCGTCCTGGGTGAGCCGGTAGAGCGTCAGCTCGGCCATATAGGAAGGATCCTCGTTGTACTCGAGCACGGCGTCGATGTGAACGCTGCCTTCAGCACCCGAGTTCAGCCTGTAGGTGAACCCTTCGTTGCCGAGCTCAGGGTCCACGAACACCTCCGCAACCCGATCAGTGGGCAGAGGCACAGGATCGGTCTTGGCGTAAGGAAGCACGAGCGTCTGGCGGCGCGTCCGGACCTCGAACGCGTGCTTACGGTTGTTGGCGGCGACACCTACGATCTTCATAGCTTCTCCTCCTGCGCCAGTTCCTTCAGCAGCTGTACGACCCTTGCGCTGGCCTGCCCCTTCATCGGCTACCAGTTGTCCAGATCCCACTTCACAACCAGTTGGCCGTCCCGGTAGACGTGTACGTGACGGGGGCTGTGGTCCCCGATCCACGCGATGAAGATGGAGCCACCACGACGGACCTTCGGCACCAACAAATGATACCAGATATGGTAACGATTCATCAAGGCCTCGGTCGCGGGCCAGGGCCGGCGACTGTCCACGGGTCAGCCAGCCGGAATGGTGACGAGGAGGCACGCATAACGTTCAGGAAACTGACCTCCCGGGCCAGACTTGACGAGCGCCGAGTCGGCGTTCTGCCTTTCTTGACCCATGACCGCGAGCCAGTTCCCACAAGCCGATCGTTATACGCACACCCGGACTCGACCCTCCGATGCGTCCGGTCATGCTTCCCTCAGTGGGGCTGT
>OBLU010003088.1_pt1 | contig 15122 bp, 17 predicted proteins | sample 1518681 | NCBI WGS metagenome assembly OBLU01 (sample SAMEA3539304, study PRJEB22396) | soil metagenome | biome: tundra; feature: field; material: soil | place: USA | collected 2010-05 | depth 0.15 m
CGACGTCGACCGGGATCAGCGTCAGGGCCAGGAACAGCGCGATCACGCAACCACCGAAGATCGCCGGCACGATCGTGATCGCGAAGCTCCCGCCACCCGGCAGCACGCCGGTGCGCAGGCCGATTCCGAAGATCACCAGGGCGCCCATGTAGACGGCGTAGAGCATCGTGATGAAGGTCACCATCTGCGCGGCCACCGTGCGCCGGTCGAGACCGGCGCGTCGCAACGCCCAGACGGTGAGCGCGATGCCGCCGCTGCCGGCAGCGGCGAACAGGCGTGTCGCCGCGAGCCCTGCCATCGTGATCTCGTAACTCGCCCGCCAGTCGACCTGCGAGCGCTGCGAGCGAACGAACACGGTGCGAAACAGCGCCACGTAGCCGGCGAACGACAGCCCCTCGAAGATCGCGGCGACCGCCAACCACCCTGGCGCTCCCTGGTCCAGACGATCCCAGGTCTTGCCCAGGCCGGCGAGCTTCGGCAGGACGAAGTAGAGGAACGCGAGGACCGAGACGACGAACAGAACCAGCGCGATTGTGCGCCGGCGCGTCAGGATGACCCGCGGCATGCCCTCCTCGCCCGGCGGCAGCGTGCCGATCTGAGTGTGATCGACACCGCGCATCCGAGGCGGCGGGGCCGAGTCCTCCATCAGGCGGGCCTCGGCTCGTTCGCGAATCGCCCGATCCGCTCGATCGTCGCTCCGATCGCCCGCACCGGCCGCCGCGCGATGCGCTCCAGGCGGCGCACGCCGAGTGTCAGCGCGAGACCCCCCAGCAGATCGACCACGTAGTGCTCACCGAGATAGACGAGCGAGAAGCCGAGAATCGCCGCGTAGCCGCCGCCGACGGCGCCGGCCACGGGACCGCTCTCGGCGAGCAGGAGCGCGGCCATCGCGGAGGTGGCGAAGTGCAATGACGGCATCGCGGCTAGCGGGTTGCCACCCAGCACACTGTAGAGCGGCGCCCATCCGTTTCGCCAGAAGCTCTCGCCGTATTCGACCATCAGCCGCCGCACCGGCGTCGGCCCGTCGCCGGCTCGTCCGCGCTCCGCGGCGTACCACGGTGGCGCCGTCGGCGCCACCCAATAGGAGACGACGCCGAGGTCGAAGACCGCATAGGTCAGCACGGCGGCGCGGGCGAACCGCGGGCGGTCCCAGACGGCCAGGTAGGCAAGCGTCGCGTGCGGCGTGGCGAACCAAACCCAGTGCGCCCACACCAGCAGCTTCTCGTAGCTACGGAAGTACCCGTCGGGGTGCAGTGCCCGCTGCAGCCGGGCCGTCGGCAGCTCGCCCAACCCGAGCAGGCGATCCAGACGGACCGGATAGTCGATGTGAACCCGTTCCTCGAGCGCGGCGGCATCGTCGTTGGGCATCTTGTAGGCGGCGAGATAGACGTACATCTGAAGCATGCAGACGACGACCACGCGCCCACGCGATCGCGGCCACAGGACTGCCGCCGAAGCCGGCGCCAGAGCGGCGCCGGCCAGCACGGGCGCCGGTCGCAGGCGCAGTCGCCGGCGCATGACCGGGAGCGCGACGGCGCCGACCAGCACGGCTGCTGCGAGCGCTCGAACGGCTTGCTGCGATGCGGTGCGTGAGCGCCTCAGGCTGCCCGCGCGAGCGCGTACTCCCGCGCCTCCTCGACGAGCGCCACGATCACCTGGCTCGTCGCGTCTGCCTCGGGATGCCACTGCACCCCGACGGCGAATCGCCTGTCGGGCACCTCGATCGCCTCGGGCAGCTCGTCGAGGTCGGACCAGCCGCTCACGACCAGGTCATCGCCGAGTTGCCCGACCCCCTGGTGATGGTGCGAGAGCGTTGCTGCGTGCCCACCGCCGGCAGCCCTCGCCGCCTGCGAGCCGGCCGCCAGATGCACGGGGTGATCGGCACCCTCGAAGGTCCCGGGCACGCGGCAATGGTGGGTGTGTCCGAGCGTCGTCGGCAGATCCTGGATCAGCGTGCCCCCCTGGGCGACGTTCATCACCTGCATGCCGCGGCACACACCCAGGAACGGGATATCGCGCTCGATCGCCCGCCGCGCGAGTGCCAGCTCGAAGTCGTCGCGCTCGGGCACGGTGTGTACGGTCTCGGGCGCGCGTGGCGCGCCGTAGAACCGCGGATCGACGTCTGCGCCGCCCGCTAGCAGCAGCCCGTCGATCAGGTCGAGCGCGAGGTCCGGATCGGCCACCACTCGCGGGTCCGGCGGGAGCATCAGCGCGACTCCGCCGGCTCGCTGGACCGCATCGACGTAGTTGCGCGGGAGCAGCATGGCCGGCTGGTCCCAGACGCCCCAACGGGCCTGCTCGAGGGCCGTGCAGATACCGATCAGCGGCACACGCATAGCTGAACCGTATCGTCCGGCGCGGCGCGCCACCGCGCCAGCGCCGTTCCAGCGGGCAGGACCGGACCTGATCGCGGGTCGCTCGCGCGCAGCGCAATGCGCGCGATTGTCGCGAGCGTGAATACAATCTCGCCGCGTTGCGCCGATCGCTTGCCCCCAGACGCCACCCGCTACGCAACGCGGCGCTGCTGTGCGCGCTCACACTGCTGACACTCGGGCTCCTCGCGCCGGACGCGTTTGCCAACTTCATCACCCCGCCGTCGGGCGGTTCGCCGAACGCCAACCGGATCTCGAACCTCTACGACATCACGCTCTGGATCGCCGCAGTGGTGTTCATCGGCGTCGAGGGCACGCTGCTGTATACGCTGCTGCGCTTCCGCAAGCGCAAGGGCCGCGTCGCCGCGCAGATCCACGGCAACACGCGCCTGGAGATCGGCTGGACGGTCGGCGCCGCGGTGGTCCTGATCGCGCTCGCCACGATCACCTTCGCCGGGCTGCACTCGATTCGCACGCCCGACGTCTCCGGCTCGAACGGGCTCAGCGTGAGCGACGGCGCCGAGCTGACCAGCAGCGACTCGATTGCCCCGCCGAAGGGCCCCTACATGACGATCCAGGTCAACGGCCAGCAGTTCATCTGGCGCTACACCTATCTCGGCTTCGGCAAGCTGGTCGACCAACTCGACGACCCCTACACCTACTTCCACATGTACGTGCCCACGAACACGACGATCGTGCTCAAGGTGGTCTCGCAGGACGTCGTCCACTCCTGGTGGATCCCGGACCTCGGCGGAAAGGTCCAGGCGGTCCCAGGCTACGCAAACTGGACCTGGTTCAAGATCTCCAAGCCGGCGACCTACCGCGGGCAGTGCTCGTTCCTGTGCGGCCGCGGACACGCGACGATGAAGGCGCTGGTGACCGCGCTGCCGCCGGCGAAGTGGCTCGCCTGGCTGCACAATCTGGAGGCGCAGCTGAAGGCCGCCAAGCAGGGCGGGGCCGTGGGGCGCGGGGCACTGTCCAAGCGGACCGGCGCGGCCGCGGTCGAGAACCCATGAGAATCTGACGACTCCGATGGCCACGACAACGCTCACCCCGATCCCCCAGATCGTCGTCGACCACGTCGAGCGCGAGCCGCACGGCCTGATGGGCTGGCTAACGACGACCGACCACAAGCGGATCGGCATCCTCTACATCGTCACGTCGTTCGTGTTCTTCATCGTCGGCGGCGTCGAGGCGCTGATGATGCGGCTGCAACTGAGCGTCGCGAACAACAACCTCATCGCGCCCGAGGTCTACAACCAGCTGTTCACGATGCACGGCACGACGATGGTCTTCCTGTTCGTCGTGCCGATGATGGCCGGCCTGGGCAACTACTTCGTGCCGCTGATGATCGGCGCCCGGGACGTCGCGTTCCCACGCCTGAACGCGCTCTCGTACTGGCTGTTCGTGGCCGGCGCGGTCGTCTTCTACGCATCGGTCTTCTGGAACCCGCCCGAGGCCGGTTGGATCGCGACGGTCCCGCTCTCCGAGTCGACCTACCTGCCCTCCGGCGGCGTGGACGCTTGGATCTACCTGATCCACCTCACCGGCCTCGCCTCGCTGATCGGCGCGATCAACTTCTTCGCGACGATCGTCAACATGCGCGCGCCCGGGATGACCTGGTCGCGACTGCCGCTGTTCGTCTGGTCGATCCTGACCTACGCGTTGCTTTTGATCATCGCGCTTCCGGTGATCGCCGCGGCGGTCACGATGCTGCTGCTGGACCGCCACTTCGGCACGCACTTCTACGACCCCACCCAGGGCGGCTCGGTGCTGCTGTGGCAGAACCTGTTCTGGTTCTTCGGCCATCCCGAGGTCTACGTGATGGTGCTGCCGGCCTTCGGCATCATCTCCGAGGTTCTCCCGGTGTTCGCGCGCAAGCCGATCTTCGGCTACAAGGCGATCGCCGCCTCGACGGTGCTGATCGCCTTCCTCGGCCTGCTGACCTGGATCCACCACATGTTCACGACGCCCACCCCGGTGGTCGTGCTGATCTTCGCGATGATCGCGTCGTTCTTGATCGCGGTGCCGACCGGCGTGAAGATCTTCAACTGGATCGGCACGCTGTGGCAGGGCTCGATCGAATTCCGCACGCCGCTGATCTTCGCCGTCAGCTCGATCTCGCTGTTCACGATCGGCGGCATTACCGGCGTGTTCCTGGCGATCTTCCCGGTCGACTGGCAGCTCAACGACACCTACTTCGTCGTCGCCCACCTGCACTTCGTGCTGATCGGCGGCTCCGTGTTCGGCATCTTCGCGGCGATCTACTACTGGTTTCCGAAGATCACGGGCCGGATGCTCAGCGAGACGCTCGGCAAGTGGTCCTGCGGGCTGATGTTCGTCGGCACGCTGGTGACCTTCCTGATCCAGCACTCGCTGGGCCTCGACGGCATGCCTCGACGCGTCTATGAGTACGACAACGTCGGCCACCTCCAGCTCTACAACCAGATCTCGACCGTGGGCTCTTGGATCCTCGCGGCCGGCGTACTCGTGACGGTGGTCAACGTGATGCGCTCGCTGCGCTCCGGCGCGCTCGCCGGGCCGGATCCGTGGAAGGGCAACACGCTCGAGTGGTTCACGCCCTCGCCGCCGCCGGAGAACAACTTCGACGCGGTCCCGCGCGTTCGCTCGCTGGAGCCGATGAAGGACATCCGCCGCGAGGTCGAACGACACTCGAGCACACCGCGGATCCCCGCGCCCGCCAGCGTGTCGGCAGGCGCGCCCTCCGAATCCAAAGTCTCCGTCTAGTCCGCCATGGAGGCATCGCGACTCAATCCCACGCCGGCGGCCAGCGCGTTCGCGGACACGCGCACGCTGCTTGGCGACTACATCACGCTGACCAAGCCGAAGGTCCAGTCGCTGCTGCTGCTGACCACGGTCACGACGATGTACGTCGCCGCCGACCCGTCCCCCGGTCGCGTGCTGCTGACCTGCCTCGGCGGCTATCTCTCAGCCGGCGGAGCCGGCGCCATAAACCATTACTGGGACCGCGACATCGACGCCCAGATGACCCGTACCGCCAATCGCCCGATACCCAGCGGACGGGTCTCGCCGCGTGCCGCGTTGATCTACGGAACGATCCTCGCGCTGCTCAGCGTGTTGGTGCTCGCGACCACCGTCAACGTGCTCGCCGCCGGCCTGTCGATGTGCGGCTTCGTCGGCTACGTCGGGGTGTACACGATCTGGCTCAAGCGCCGCACGCCGCAGAACATCGTGATCGGCGGCGCCGCCGGAGCCGTCCCGCCGCTGGTCGGCTGGGCCGCCGCCACCGGTCATCTCAGCTGGATCGCGGTGCTGCTGTTCGCGATCGTCTTCTACTGGACGCCACCGCACTTCTGGGCGCTCAGCCTGCTGATGAAGAAGGAGTACGCGAAGGTGGGCGTGCCGATGATGCCGGTCGCGCGCGGCGAGGCGGAGACGCGCCGGCAGATCCTGATCTACTCGATCCTGCTCTACGCTGTCACGCAGTTGCCGTTCTGCGCCGGCGGCTTCGGCGACATCTACCTGGGCGTCTCGATGGTGCTCGGCATCGGCTTCGTCTACGGCGCCGTTCGCCTGTACTTCCGGGCCGACCGTCGCTCGGCGCTGACCCTCTATCTGTTCTCGCTCGCCTACCTCGCGCTGCTGTTCGTGTCGATGGTGCTCGACAGGCACGTGTAGGATTCGCGGCCGTGGATCGCAAGCTGGCCCGCAAGAACATCCGCACGGCGCTGCTGCTTGGGGCCTTCTCGCTGTTCATGTTCGGGCTGACGTTCGTCGTCGCCGCGATCTATCTCTCGTGATGAGCGAACCCGACGGCGAGATCCCGCCGACCGGCGAGGAGCTGCACATCCCCAAGCCCTCGCTGCTGCCGCCGCTGGCGGCCGTTGGATTGACGCTCGCGCTGATCGGCGTGACGCTGGGCATCGTCTTTACGATCATCGGGCTGCTGATTGCGATTCCCGTGATCGTGCTCTGGATCCGCTCGGCCCGCGAGGAACTGGCCGAGCTGCCGCCCGGCCACTGACATCGCCGTGGGCACGTCGGGGCGCTGAGCCGGCCGGCAGGCGTTTGGCGTCTGTCGCTGCTTCGCAATAGGATGCCGCGCGAGATGGAGGAGACGGAGACGCGCGGCTCGACACCGCACCGACCCCCGGTGAGCCTACGCACCCTCGTTCGGCTGCTGGCGATCGCCGTCGTGGCCGCGGCGATCGGCATCGCCATCGGCTTGTTGATTCCCTGGTTCCCGCCGGCGGCGGCGAAGCAGGCGCACACGATCGACACGCTCTACTACGTGCTGATCATCGTGACGGTGCCGATCTTCGTGCTCGTCACCTCCGTCGTGCTGTTCTCGGCCTATAGCTGGCGGGTGCGCTCGGGCGAGGAGCGCCTCGACGGTCCGCCAATCCACGGCGACACCAGGCTGGAGGTGATCTGGACGGCACTCCCGTCTGCACTGATCGCCGCGCTCGTCGTCTACGCCGCGATCGTGCTCCACGACATCGGCGTCAAGCAGCCGGGCGAGATCACGGTCGGCGTGACCGGTCAGCAGTGGGAGTGGCGCTTCAGCTACCCGAGCTACGACGATGCCCAGGGCAAGCCGATCGTCGCCCTGCAGCTCTACCTGCCGCTCAACCGGCCCGTCGACTTCAGGATCCACTCGGTTGACGTGATCCACACCTTCTGGGTCCCCGCCTTCCGCCTCCAGCAGGACGCCGTGCCCGGCATCACGACCGGCTTGCGCGCAACGCCCGACCGGCTAGGCTCCTACCCGATCGTCTGCACGCAGCTCTGCGGATACGGACACTCGACCATGCGCACGACGCTCCACATCGTCACGGCGGCGGCGTTCAGCACCTGGCTCACCGAGCACGGCTACAGCGGGAGCGCCCAGACGGCGTCGGTGCAAACCGGCGGCGGCGTGACTCGCGCGGGCGCTCGAGGGACCAGCGGCTGGACCGCGTACGCACCAATCGGGGCCACCCGGAACGCAACCAAGGAGGGATCGAAATGATCGCCCGGCTCCGCGCACCCGGCCTGCACCGGGGCATCCTCGCGACCCCGCTTGGCATCGCGCTCGCCTACGCGATCGTGCTCCCGATCCGCGCCGCGTCGGGCTATCACCCCGTGCTCGACGGCACGGCGGTTCTGCAGGTGGCGATGATCGCCACCCCGTTCGCCTTCCTGATCGGCCTCGGCGCGTTCGACTACTGGTTCTACTGGGCGATCGGACGACCGACGCGCCCGGAGGATCACTCCGGCCACGGTGCACGCAGCTGGAAGGACTACTTCCGCGTGAACACCGACCACAAGGTGATCGGCGTCCAGTACGTCGTGCATTCGTTCCTGTACTTCATGATCGGCGGCCTGTTCGCGATGCTGATGCGCGTGCAGCTCGCGCAGCCGGGCGGCAAGTTCGTCGACGCGAACACCTACAACGGCCTGTTCTCGGTGCACGCGACGCTGATGATCTTCCTGTTCGTGATTCCGGTCTTCGCCGGGCTCGCGAACTTCGTGCTGCCGCTGATGATCGGCGCCCCGGACATGGCCTTCCCGCGGCTGAACGCGCTCTCGTTCTGGCTGCTGCCGATCGCCGGTCTGATGCTGCTGGGATCCTTCTTCGCCCCCGGCGGGTCGTTCGCCTCCGGCTGGACGGCTTATGCCCCGCTGTCGACCACGGCACCGATCGGCCAGGAGTTCTTCACGCTCGGCGTGCAGTTCGCCGGCGCCTCCTCGATCGCGACCGCGCTCAACTTCCTGGTCACGATCATCACGATGCGTGCGCCCGGCATGAGCTTCTTCCGCATGCCGCTGCTGGTCTGGGCGAACTTCTCGACCTCGCTGCTGGTGGTCATCGCCACGCCGTTCATCGCGGCCTCGCAATTCTTCGTGCTGCTGGACCGCGGGCTCGGCTTCAATTTCTTCAACGCCGGGCAGGGCGGCAACGTGCTGATGTACCAGAACGTCTTCTGGTTCTACTCCCACCCGGCCGTCTACATCATGATGCTGCCTGGCTTCGGGATCGTCAGCGAGGTCATCGCGGTCAAGGCGCGCAAGCCGATCTTCGGCTACCGGATGATGGCCTTCTCGCTGCTCGCGATCGTGGTGCTCGGCTTTACGGTCTGGGCGCACCACATGTTCACGTCCGGGATGCCGGCCTGGATCCGCGATCCGATGATGATCACGACCGCGATCATCGCGGTGCCGACCGGCGTGAAGATCTTCTCCTGGCTAGCGACGCTCTGGCGAGGCGTGCTGCACATGGACACGCCCATGCTCTGGGCGATGGGCTTCATAACGATGTTCACGCTCGGCGGGATCTCCGGCGTGATGCTCGCGATGGTGCCGCTCGACCTGCACGTCAGCAAGACCTACTTCGTCGTCGCCCACATCCACTACGTGCTGTTCGGCGGCTCGGTGTTCACGATCTTTGCCGGCGTCTACTACTGGTTCCCGAAGATGACCGGGCGGATGTACGACGAGCGCCTCGGCCGCTGGCATTTCTGGACGACGCTCGTCTTCTTCAACCTGACGTTCGCGCCGATGCACCTGATCGGGATTCAGGGCATGCCGCGACGCGTCGCCGACTACGCCCTGCAGTTTGCGACCTGGAACCTGATCATCTCGTTCGCCAGCTGGGCGCTCGGCATCTCGACATTGATCTTCGTCTACAACATGGTCGTCAGCTGGCGCGGCGGTCCGCGCGCCGTCGCCAACCCGTGGCGCGCACTGACGCTCGAGTGGCAGGTCTCCTCGCCGCCGCCGATTTTCAACTTCGATTCGCTGCCGACGGTCGTGGGCGGTCCCTACGAGTACGGCGTGCCTGGCGCCGTTCACGCGGTCTTCCGCGACGGAGCCGACATCCCGGCGCCCGCCGGCAGCCTCGCGATGGCGACCAAGGAATGAGCGCGGCGCCTTGACCGAGATCCTCGTTGTCGCGAATGAGACGCTTGGCGGTCGTCGCCTGCGCGAGCTGCTGGCGCAGAAGGCGAAGGTCAACGCGTCGCTGACGATCCGCCTGGTGATCCCACAGAGCCGCCCGCGGCGCGGATCGGTGATCTATCTGCAGTCCGTACGCGACGCCGCCCAGGTCCGCCTCGACCTCGCACTCTCAGTGCTGCACGACGCCGGCTTCGACGCGACCGGCGAGGTCGGCGACTCAGATCCGTTCAACGCGACACTGGACGCGATCGGCGAGCGCAAACCCGACGAGATCGTCATCTCGACACTGCCCGCGACGGCCTCCGGCTGGTTGCGGCGCGACCTGGTCGAACGCGTCGCGGAGGCCTCCGGCATCGCTGTGCAGCACGTCATCAGCGACCTCGACGAGGACAGCCCGCCGCCGAGCGACACGACGCTCGTGGTCGCCAATCGCACGGCTTCGAGCGCCGAGCTGACCGATCATCTCACCGAGCTCGCTCACTCGGGTGGCGAGCATCTGTTCATCGTGGTCGTGCCGGCGCTCGGGACCGACGGCCGTGCCGCCGCCACGGCTCACGCACACCTCGCGGCGGTGCTCGCCGGGCTGCGCGAGGACGGCCTGGTCGTCGCCGGCCTGGTCGGCGATCCCGATCCGTTCACCGCGACGATGAACGCGCTGCAGTTCTTCCGCGTCAGCCGCGTGGTGATCTCGACCCTGCCGGAGACCAAGTCCGGCTGGCTGCGCGCCGATCTGATCGAGCGCGCGCGCCGCTACGCCGCCTGCCCGGTCGAGCACGTGGTGGCCTCCGCCACCGACACCGTCACGGCGAGCTGATCGGAGCAGACTTGGAAGCAGCCAGCATCGCGCAAGGAGCCCACGACCCCTCGCACGGCGGGACGCACACCGAGGAGCATCACGGTCCGATCGAGGCCAACCGCTCTTCGATCGTCGATGCGCCGACGCTCGGGATGCTGATTTTCATCATCTCGGAGATCATGATCTTCGGGGCCTTCTTCACGGCGTACTTCTTCATCCGCGTCGCCCAGGGCGACCCCTGGCCGGCTCCCGGGACGACGATCCCGGTCGGCGTCGCGGGCTTCAACACAGCGATCCTGATCTCGTCGTCGTTCACTCTGCACTGGGCCGAGACCTCGATCAAGCGCGGCAACCGATTCGGGCTGCGCGCCGGGATCCTCAGCACGCTGCTGCTCGGTGCGACCTTCCTGTTCATCCAGATCAACGAATACGTGCACCTCGGGTTCGCCCCGCGAGACAGCGCCCAGGCGACGATCTTCTACGGCCTCACCGGCCTGCACGGCGCCCACGTCTGCATCGGCCTGCTGCTGCTGTCATTCGCCACGATCAGATCCTTCCGCGGCCACTACTCCCCCGAGCAGCACAAGGGGCTCAACGTCCCGGGCATCTACTGGCACTTCGTCGACGCCATGTGGATCGTCGTGTTCACGACCGTCTACGTGTTGTGACGAGGATGCTCACGCGCGCGAGCGCGCCCGCTGCCCGCCCGCCGGCCGCGCTGCGCGAGCCCTGATGCTCAACCCCCTGCGCAGCGAGAGCGACGCGTTCCGCTTCCTGCTCTACGTGATCGCCGTGTTCGCCACGATCATCGCGATCATCGTGATCGTGCGGGCCCTGTAGAGAGCGCGGAGCAGCACGCCAACCTCAGCGGCGGCCCAGTAGGCGCGCAGCAGCCGCCGCAGGCGGCTGCGAGCACACCCTCTTTACTTGACCGTCAACGTCCCGTACATGCCCGCGGCACGGTGTCCTGGCACCTGGCAGAAGAAGGTGTAGCTGCCGGGCTTGAGGTTCAGTGTGATCGAGTGGGTGCCGCTCGCGGTGATCGGTGTCGCGGCGAGCGGGGAGCCGTTCGCGCTCGTGCCCTGCTGGATCGCGAGGTTGTGATCGACGCCGGACATGTTGGTCATCGAGATCGTGATCGGGCCGGCTGTCGCGCTCGCCGCCTTGACCGTGTAGAGCAGCTGTCCGGACGGGTTGGCGTCGATCGCAAGCTTGCCGTCCTTCTCGACCGCGGGCGGACCGACCTTGGAGCTGCCGACGCTCGCGAGCAGGCCGCTGTCCTGGCCGGGTTTCGCGGCGGCGTAGGCGACGTAGGAAGCAATGTCGGCTGCCTGGCGAGTGGTCAGCGGCAGCTTCGGCATGCGCCCGGCGGTGCTGGGGTACTCGACCTGCTGCTCGACGATCCCGCTGATCACGCTTCGGCCGAAGCCCTGCGAGATGCTCTCGGCGAATGCGGCGTCGAGGTTGGGCCCGATCACCCCCTTGGCGTCGGCGCGCGCCAGCGTGTGACACGAGGCGCAGTTCTTGACGAACAGCGTCTTGCCCTCGACGAGGCTGACGTTCTGGCCGCCCTTCAGCGCGCACCCTCCGAGCCCGCTCGCGAGCAGCGCGACGGCAGCGCCGGCGAGCAGCTTCCTCCCTCCCGAGACACGTTCCGCCATCGCGGCGCGAACTCTATCCGAGCCCGCGGCGCGGGTGTCAGCCCGCTTTGGTCGGTAGCATCTGGTCGGAATGAGCGAGCGAAACCGCTATCGCATGCGCACTCCATCGACCGGCCGTGAGCTGATCGTCGAGGCCGAGCCGGACCGCCTCTACACCGACCGCGAGAGCGGTGAGACGCTCGAAGTGGTCGGCAAGCTGCTGCCGCTCGCGCCGTCACACTCGAAGCTCCCGTGGGCCGTGGAGAACCTCCGCTTCTGCCCATGCTGCGACCAGCTCGCCCAGCGCGACCTCAACGACTGCCCGACCTGCGGGCGACGCATGGCTCCGCTCGGAGCGTGAGCGGATGACCCGGGGCCGGCGATCGCTGGCGCTCCTCGGCGCTGCACTCAGCATGGTCGCGCTTGCCGCTTGCGGCGGCTCCACGGTCGCCGACGACGTGCCGTCCAACGTGCCGGCGCTCCTGCCGGTGCTGACGAACAACCGCCTCGACAACGCCGGCCCGGCCTCGCCGAGCGGGTCGACCGCCGCGAGCGCACTGACCGGCACGGCCAGCACATCGACGGGCACAAACACGCTGGGGACATCCTCGACCGCGTCAGCCACGACTTCGACGCCCGCCGTGACGAGCGCCCCCACGAGCGGCGCGACCGACGTCGGGGCCGGGGGCGGAACGGCGACCGGCACCACGACGGCGACCGGGACGGGAACCGGGGCGGGCACCACGAGCGGGCCCGGAACCGGCAGTACGAGCTCCGGCGGCGTGCTGGCGCCGACCGGCTCGACCTAACGCAGATCGAGCCGAGGCTCGACCGGCAGCGCTACGGCGTCGAGACCAGGGTCGCGGTGTAGAGCAGTCGCGCCGTTTGGTAGAGGCAGGCGTATTGGACGGTCGAGCCCGCGGTTATCTGCGAGGTCTCCGTCGATGCCTCGGTCGAGCTCGTGCAGGTGTTCTTCGGCCTGCTCGCGCGCCAGGAGGTCGTGTTGCCCAGCTTGATCGACAGCGCCGGCGCCCAGGTCGGGACCGTCAGCGCGATGCGCTCCCCCTTCTGCACGGGAATCGTGGTCGCCAGCGGGAACTGCGCGGTCTCGCCGAAATAGGGCTGCAGCTGGATCAACGGGCTCTGCGCCACCAGCTGGTAGTCGAGCGCCTTGGTCTGCTTGATGATCGCGATGCCGGCCTCGGCGGGTCCGCCCTCGTGCTGATCGAAGTATGTGACCTGGCTCGCCGTCGGAGCGCTCAGCCTGATCGTCCAGGCGACGATCGTGCCGTTGCGCGGGATCGTCATCGGCGCGCTGGTGCTGCCGACCTTGACCTGCATACCGGTCGTCTCGCTGACGACCTCGCACGGCGCACCCGGGCAGCTCGCGAGCGGCCCGATCGCGGCGCCGCTGCCGGTCGTGCCGGTGGTGCCGGTGGTCCCGGTCGTGCCGGTCTTGCCGGACTTGCCCGTCGTCCCGGTCTTGCCGCCCTTGCCGGTGGTCCCGCTCTTACCGGTCTTGCCGGTGGTCCCGCTCTTGCCGGTGGCGCCGGTCGCGAAGGTGCTGCCCACGCCGAAGCCGACTGAGCCGACCTCGGTCAGCGTGCCGGAGGCCAGGGCGGGAATCGCGAGCATCGCGATGATCGTGGCAACTGCTACAAGCTTCCTTTTCATCGACCTATTCAACACCAACTTGCCCCCGAGGTAGCGCAGTAGGAAAAAACTTGCAGCTAAACCCGTGGCCCGGGCTGGCGCTCAGGCGAGCTGATCGGCGGCGATCGCCGCCGCCGCGGCCGCGATCTCCTGCGGGTCACCGGGTGCCGGCACCCACGGCAGGACCAGCGGGTCGCCGCCGTAGCGCGGGATCACGTGGATGTGGAAGTGAAAGACCGTCTGCCACGCCGCAGCGCCCGCCGAGTGCAGCAGGTTCACGCCCTCCGCGCCGAGCGCCCGCCGGGCGCGGCCGGCGATCCGCTGCGCCAGCGCCACGCATGCCGCGAGATCCTCGGCGCCGATGTCGTGGATGTCCTGCGCGTGCGCGCGCGGGATCACGAGCGCGTGGCCACGCGTCGCCGGGCTGATGTCCATGAACGCGATTGCCCGCTCGTCCGAGGCGATCACGCTCGCCGGCAGCTCGCCGGCAGCGATCTTGCAGAAGATGCAATCCGACACGCGCCCCAGCCTACGCAATCCTCGAGGCCGCAAACGCAATCGCGTCCTGCGGGCTCTGAAGCTCGCCGGCGAACGCCTCCTGCGCGATCGCCGCGAGCAGCTCGCCGAGCAGCGGTCCCGGCGCCAGCCCGAGCGCCTCGGCCAGCTGATCGCCGCGCAAGAGCGCCGGCGGCCGCCCGTGGCGCTGCCAGCGCAGCGCCTCGCCGATCACCGAGCGCGCGAGCTCGAGATGACGCTCGATCGCCTCCTCGGAGCGCGAGCCACGCGTGGCCAGACGGTCCGCCACCGAGAGCAGCGTCACGTCGGCCCATACGGGATCGCAGGTGTCGAGATAGAGGTAGAGCTCGCGCCGTGTCAGCGGCGCGCGAGGGACGAGGAAGCCCAGCCGGAGGTGGTGGCGGGTCAGTGCGGCGACGTGCGCGCGCAGCCGCTCGGCGGCCCGCAGACGCCCGAGGATCGCGCGCGAGATCTCGGCGCCGAGCTGGTCGTGCCCCGGGAAGCCGACGCGCCCGTCGGGCGCGACGGCTCGCGTGCGCGGCTTGGCGATGTCGTGCATCAGTGCCCCGAAGCGCAGCGCATCGCCACGCGTCAGCTCGTCGGCCAGCGGGCGCGCAAGCAGCGCCCGCACGGCCTCGGCGTGCTCGCCGCCGAGGAACGCCTCGGGCTGGCGCTGCAGCTCGACGGCACAGTCAAGGACGGTGAGCGTGTGCTCGAGCGCGTCGAGGTGGTGGAAGCGGCTCTGCTGCACGCCGCGCAGCAGCTCGAGCTCGGGGAGCACGACCGCGCACAGTCCCAACTCGAGCGCGAGTCGCATTCCCGCGCCGGCGCGCTCGCTCGAGATCACGCGCCGCAGCTCGACGTAGATGCGCTCGCTCGACACGAAGGCGAGCCCGCCCGCGGCGGCGCGCGCCGCCTCGCGGGTCTTCGGATCGACACTCAGGTCGAGCTCACAGGCGAACCGCACCAGCCGCAGCGCCCGCAGCGGGTCGTCCGTCAAGGCGTCGGGCGCGACGATTCGCAGCCGTCGCGCGGCAAGGTCGCTCGCCCCGCCTGTGGGATCGATCAGCTCGCCGCCGTCGAGCGGCCGCGCGATCGCGTTGATCGTGAAGTCGCGCAGCAGCAGGTCCGTCTCGAGCGACTCGCCGCGCAGCGGATTGAGGTCGGCCTGCCAGCCGCGCGCGCGTGCCACGACGCGCCATGCGCCGAAGTCATCGGAGAGCG
>OBLU010003090.1_pt1 | contig 15114 bp, 17 predicted proteins | sample 1518681 | NCBI WGS metagenome assembly OBLU01 (sample SAMEA3539304, study PRJEB22396) | soil metagenome | biome: tundra; feature: field; material: soil | place: USA | collected 2010-05 | depth 0.15 m
CCGGCCCCCCGCCCCGGCCGCAGCACCGGACGCGCCACCCCGCGTCGTCATCGCCGACGACCAGAACCTGGTGCGCAGCGGATTCCGGATGATCCTTAACTCCGCGGGCATCCCGGTCGCGGCGGAGGCCGCCGACGGCGCCGAGGCCGTCGCCGAGGCGCTCAGGCACCGGCCAGACGTGGTGCTGATGGACATCCGGATGCCCGGCATGGACGGGCTGGAGGCCACCAGGCGGATCCTCGCATCCGAGCCGGGACGGGACTGCCGGATCATCATCCTGACCACCTTCGACCTGGACGAGTACGTGTACGCGGCACTCACCGCCGGCGCCAGCGGCTTCCTGCTGAAGGACGTGTCGCCGGAGCACCTGGTGGCCGCGGTGCGCCTGGTGCGCGCGGGCGACGCCCTCCTGGCGCCATCCATCACCCGGCGGCTGGTGGAGAAGTTCGCTCCGCGCGACCAGGGCCGCCTGCCCGCGCACCAGGACCTGTCCGCGCTGACCCCGCGCGAGCGGGAAGTGCTGGGCCTGGTGGCCCGCGGGCTGAGCAACACGGAGATCGCGACGCACCTGACGCTCAGCGAGGCCACCGTCAAGACGCACGTGACCCGGATCCTCAGCAAGCTCCAGCTCCGGGACCGGGTGCAGGCGGTCGTCCTCGGCTACGAGACGGGCATCGTCTGCCCCGGCGGCGAAGGTGGACGCCCGCGACCCCCACGAGCTGAAGGCCTGACAGGCCGCTGAGCTGGGATTGCCATACGGTGCCCAGCGTTGCACCTGGTGTTGGTTGAGCACAGGGTCCGGCCACGGCATGCTGGGCCGCATGAGTCGGCTGAGCGCACTTAACCGGCGTGCCTTCCTGGGCCTGGCCGCAGCGGGAATCGCCGGTGCCGCGGTCGCCACCGCGAAGCTTCTGGGAGGCGGCGGGCAACGGCCGGTGGCCGCGAGCCGGCCGCGGGCGACGCCGCGCCGCGCCGCCCCGGTGCTGGAGAACGCGCTGCCCGGGGATCCGGGCTGGCCGATCACGCATCTGGGCGCACAGCATGACATCGAGGGATATGCGGGCCGGGCCAGCGTGACGACCGGGGAATCGTTCCCGCTGTTCGTCTCGACCACGTCGCCCGGGTTCCGCGTTACGGCGTTCCGGATGGGCTGGTACGGCGGGGCGGGCGCCCGCAAGGTCTGGCAGTCTGGCCGCGTGCCCGGGCACCGCCAGCCCGAACCTGCCCTCATCGGCGCCACGAGAACGGTCCAGACGGAGTGGGAGCCGTCGCTGACCGTGACGGCGGACGACTGGCCCGGCGGCTCCTATCTGCTCCGGCTGGACGCGGACTCGGGAGCGCAGCGCTACGTGCCGGTGACCGTGCGGTCGGCGAGCACCGCGGGCAAGGTGGTGATCAAGAATGGGGCCGCGACCTGGCAGGCGTACAACATGTGGGGTGGCTACGACCTGTACAACGGGCCCGGGGGCGAGGCCGACTATGACAACCGGTCTCTCGCGGTCAGCCTCGACCGGCCCTTCGATAAGAACGGCGCGCCGCTCTTCCTCGTCTATGAGCGCGGCGCGATCCAGCTTGCCGAGCGCATGGGCCTGCCGCTCGCGTACGTGACCAGCATGGACATCGCAGCCGACCCGCACCTGCTGGACGGGGCGAGCGCGCTCGTCTCACTCGGGCACGACGAGTACTGGTCACCGCCGGAACGCGCGTCTGTGACCGCCGCCCGGGACGCCGGGGTCAACCTGGCGTTCCTCGGCGCTAACGCGATGTTCCGGCGGACCCGGCTCGCTGCCACCGGGGTGGGGCCGGACCGGCTCGTCATCTGTTACCGGACGAGCTATCTGGAAGACCCGATGTACGGCAAGGACAACGCGCTCGTCACCACCGACTGGCGCGAGCCGCCGTCCCCGGAGCCGGAATCCTCCCTGACCGGGACGCTGTACGAGTCCAACCCGACCACCGCCGACTACGTGGTGGCCACTCCGGACAGCTGGATCTTCGCAGGCACCGGCGTCGCGGCGGGGACAAGGTTCCCCGGCCTGGTCGGCGCCGAGTACGACAGGGTCAACCCGGAGATACCAGTCCAGCGGCCGATCCAGGTGCTCGCCCATTCCCCGCTGACCTGCCGGGGCATCAACAGCTTCGCCGATTCTGCCTACTACACCCACTCGAGCGGGGCGGGCGTGTTCAACAGCGGCACGATGCGCTGGGTGCAGGCGATCGACGGCGGCGGCGAGTACGGCATCGACGTCGCCGCGCGGGCGTTCGTCGCCAAGGCGACCGCGAACGTGCTGCGGGCCTTCGCCGAAGGTCCCGCGGCGGCGTCCCATCCCGCGAACGACAACCTGGACGCGATGCACGAGTACGCCGGCGATCCCATCGCCGCCCAGCAGAACCTGTGGTGATTCAGGTAGCCCCGGCCGCAGTCCCGGTCCCGGTCCCGGTCCCGGTCACGGCCCACCGGCCACGGGCGGTGCGCGCCAGCATGCCGATCAGCCGGGCGCCGATGAAGCCGGCCAGCCCGGCCCATACCCCGCCGATGCCCCAGTGCCAGTGCAGCGCGGCGAGCGTGATGGGCACGAATACTCCGACCGCGGCGACGAGTGTCACCGTTCGCAGGAAGCCGACATCGCCGGCCCCGATGAGCACGCCGTCCAGGGCGAAGACAACGCCCGCGGCCGGCTGCAGGCCGATGAAGTACGGCCATAGCAGGTGGGCCTGGTGCTGCACCTCGGCGGAGGACGTGAACGCGGCCGGGATCAGCCACCAGCCGGCCGCCAGCAGCACGCTGAACACGATCCCAGCGCCCAGTCCATACCGAGCGACCTGCCAGGCGGTGCGGCGGGCATCGCGTGCATCACCGCTCCCCAGCGCCGCTCCGACCAGCGACTGTGCGGCGATGGCGAAGGAGTCGAGCAGGAGCGCGGTGAACTCCCACAACTCCAGCCCGATCTGGTGTGCGGCCACCTGGGCGGTGCCCATCCGGGCCGCGACAGCCGCCGCGGTGAGGAACGCGGCCTGGAAGCCTGCCTCGCGCAGCAGGAGTTCCCGGCCCACCGAGAGCTGACCCCGCAGGACGGCCCACTGCGGGCGCCACCGGCGGCGCTCGCCGTGGGCCGCCCGCACGAAGAGCAGCCCGGCGACGACCTGCGCGGTGACGTTGGCCACCGCTGACCCGGCCAGGCCGAGTCCCAGCGGGTAGACGAGGATCGGTGACGCCGCCGCCGACAGGGCGTTGGCGATGAGCACGATCCGGACCGGGCGGCGGGTGTCCTGGACGCCGCGCATCCAGCCGTTGCCCGCGAGGACCAGCAGGATTCCGGGCACCCCGAGCACCGCGATGCGAAACCACGTCTCCGCGGCGCTGGCCACCGGGCCGCGGCCGCCCGCCAGCAGCCGCAGCAGTGGCCCGGCGAACAGCTCACCGGCGCCGACGGCCGCCGCACCCAGCACCAGGGCGAGCACCGACGCGGTGGTCCCCTCCTCGACCGCCCGGTCGCGCTGCCCGGCGCCGTACCAGCGGGCCGCCCGGCCGGTCGTGCCGTAGTCGAGGAACGCGCCGATCATCGCGACCAGCGACAGGAGCGTCCCGCCGATGCCGAGCGCCCCCAGCGGCAGCGGTCCGAGATGTCCCACCACCGCGGTGTCGATGAGGACGAAGGACGGCTCAGCCGCGAGCACTATGAAAGCAGAAGCCGACAACCGGAGCATCCGGGCCGTATTGAGCGTGGGCGCCATGGTCATCGACGGCCGCTGGGCCACCGGCCCCGCATGGTCAGGATCCGCGCGATCAGGACCGGGGTGCCGAGGCCAGGACCGTCGGCGCGACGACCCGCAGCGCGGGCGGCGGGCGGCGGGCCGGCGCGAAGTCCACCCTGACCAGTCTCAGGGCGTGGCTGACCAACCTCGGCTGAGGCATTCGTCTCCTCGGTGTTTCTGGGTGAGCCGCCTGGCCGCGACTCAGTGCAGGTCAACCACGATACCGGCGGCTCAGCTGGTGACGTCCGCCGAGGTAAACCGGGCCCAGGCGATCGAGCAGAAGATCACTATGTACACCGCGAACGACAGCAGCCCGTGCAGCAGGTCCCCGGTCGCGATGGGCGAGCGGAGCAGCGAGTCGAACGACATCCACCAGTGCGTCGGCAGGTACGGGTGCACCGCCGCGAACTGCGGCACATTGTCGGCCACCTCACTGGCCACCGCCACGATCAGGATGGCCGCGATCGCGCCGATGGCATGCTCGGTCAGCGTCGAGATCGCCAGCCCGATCGCGCCGATCGCGGCCATCCCCGCGGCCACGTACAGCGTGACGAGCAGCAGCCTGAGCAGCCCGTCAGCCAGTGACACGGTGGTGCCGGACAGCAGCGTCACCGGCCCCACCGGGAACAAGGCCACTCCGACGATCAACGAGACCACCGACACCACCAGGCACGACGCCAGGCCGAACAACACCACCGTGGCGTACTTGACCGACAGCAGCCTGCCGCGCCCGGCGGGCACCGTGAGCAGGTAGCGCAGCGTGCCGTAGCCTGCCTCGCCCGCGATCGAGTCACCCGACACCACCGCTATGACCAGCGGCAGGACCAGCGTGATCATGATGGTCAGCGCGATGAACGACAGGAATACCCCGTTCCCCGCGAGCTGGTCCACGAAAGACGCGTCCGGCCCCCCGCCGCCGCCGTGCGGCGTGGCCGCCCACAGCGCGATGCCGAGAAGCAGCGGGAGCGCCACCAGCACAGCGAGCAGCGCGAGATTGCGCAGCCGCCGGAAGACCAGGCGCAGCTCGGAGCCCAGCAGCCGCAACCAGGACCGGACGGCAGCGGGCCGGGCACTGGCCTGCATGCCTGTGCCGCTCTCCGGGGCGGCCGTGATCTCAGCCGTCGACATCGAACCCCTCCCCGGTGAGCCCGACGAACAGCTCCTCCAGATTGGGCCGCTGGGTGCCCAGCCCGGCAACCGGAATGTCCGCGTAGACGAGCTCCCGGCAGATGCGTTCGGGCGCCTGGTCTGCTAGCTGCGCGCTGACCCCGTCAGCGTCGCTGCGTATGTCGGCCAGTCCGAGCTTGGCGAGAATCTCGGCTGTCCGCTCCACCTCCGTCGTGCGCACCTCGACGCGAGTGGATCCCCGGGCCCGCAGTTCGTCCAGGGTGCCCTGGAATACAAGCCGGCCGGTGCGCATGACGCCGACGTGGCTGCAGATCTGCTCGACCTCCGCCAGGAGGTGCGAGGAGATGAGCACCGTGATGCCGCCGGTCGCGATCTCACGGATGAGACCGCGCACCTCCCGGGTGCCCTGCGGGTCCAGGCCGTTGGTGGGCTCGTCCAGGATGATCAGCTCGCGCGGCTGGAGCAGGCTGGCGGCGATCGCGAGACGCTGTTTCATGCCGAGCGAGTACGCGCGGTAATGCTTCTTCCTGGCGGCGAGCAGGCCAACCCGCTCCAAGGCAGCGTCAATCCGCTCCCGTGCCGTGCCCGGGTCGGCGGTCCGGTCGGTGGCGTCGATCCGGGCCAGGTTGGCAGGCCCGGACAACTGGGGGTAGAACGCCGGGCCTTCCACGAGTGACCCGACCTTCGGGAGTACCCGCGCTGATCCGTTGGGCATGGGTATGCCGAGGAGCTGGTGACTGCCCCGGGTCGGGAACACCAGGCCAAGCAGCATCCGGATGGTGGTGGTCTTACCGGAGCCGTTCGGCCCCAGGAACCCGTAGACCGAGCCGCGCGGTACCACCATGGCCAGGTCGTCCACCGCGAGCTGGCCGCCCCGGAACCGCTTGGTCAGCCCGGTCGTGCTGACCGCCGCCGCATCGCTCACTTGACCTGAGCCGCGTCGCCGTACAGGACCGAGGGAGTGACCGCACCGATCAGCACCTTGCCGCTGTCGGTCATCAGGATCGACACCAGGCCAGTATGCAGCAGCTTGCCGCTGCCCCAGGCACCGTGCACCGGGGTGGCCGACTTGAGCAGGGCCGCGAGGATCGCCGCATCCTCACCGCTGCCAGACACGGCCGCCGAGCCGCCGGCCGCGCCCTGTGCTGCCTGGCCCGCCACGCTCGCCGCGTTGCCCGCGCCCGAGATCCCGGACACCGCGCTGGCCGGGAGCACGGCCACCGACAGCCAGTCCTTGCCGAGCACCGTCTGCTCGCCTGGCGCGGCCTTCGCCACATGCCCCTTCACCAGCGGTATCGTCACCGACTGCACCGCCCCCGGCTGCACCTTCGCACCCCGCACCCTCAGCCGCAGCACCTTCTTCTGGGCCGAGGCGGAGCGCTGGACCGGGGTGGAGCCGTCGTGGCCGAACTGGCCGAGTGCGGTCCCCGCGAGGTCAGTGGTGACCTTGGCTCCGGCGGGCGGGGTGAAGTTGAAGTTGGCCGCGGCCGGCTTGACGAAGGCGACCAAGGTGTAGCCGACCTGGAAGGCCGGCGTGCTCGCCCCGCGGGCGAACACCTGAACCCGGAGCGGCACATCCGAGTGCTGCCCATCCAGCGCCAGAGTCACCTTGCCGACCAGCGAGCTGCTGCTCTTTGGCGCGAGGACAAGCTCGTAGGCAGCCTGCCCGGCCACTGTCACAGCCGGGTCCACGCTGACTGTGGTGGTCGGCCCGACGGCCGCGAGCACCTGCTGGGCCGCCTGCTGCGGGGTCAGCGGCGTCTGCACCGGGATGGGGGCGGCCGGCTCTGCCTTGCTGGCCTTGGCCGGCAGCTGCTTCCGGGTCACCGTGTTCGACTGGCTCTGCCAGAGCCACAAGGTCGACCCGTTGCGGATCACGTCGGTCTCGCTCATCGACACCGGAATAGCCAGCCTGATGTGCGTCGGGTCGGCGTACCAGACTTTAATGGTGTGCGAGCCGGCCAGTAGTGCGGTGATCGAGTTGGGGTTGCCCGCGCCCGGCAGCTGGGGGACGCCGAGCGCCGCGGTCTCCACCACGGTACCGGTCAGCGCCGGCGGCGGGCCGGAGTGCCCGACCACCGCGGCGAGCAGTTGCGCCGCGCTGCGGGCCGGCAGCTCCGGGGCGGCCTGGGCAACGCTGATCATGGAACCAGCGGTGACTCCGGCGGTGACGGCCACTACGCCGGCTGGCACCGCCCACCGGGCACGGCGGGAGATTTTCAGCAACGGATTCATCGCACCTCACTCAGCTGTCAGCGGGGGGGCGGATGGGGACTGACCAGGCCGATCAAGCCCGGCCTGCGTCCCCTTCCGGTGGATCTGGCAGGTATTGCCCATCATGCCGCATGGCTCCTGTGCTCATCCTGTGAGCCAGACTGGGCGGGGACACACGCTTCATCGGGCGCGAGGGAGGCATGGCTGTGCGGGTGCTCGTGGTGGAGGACGAACGGAGGCTCGCTGCCGCCGTCCGCCGGGGCCTGTCAGCCGAGGGCTTCGCCGTCGATATCGCCTATGACGGCGAGGATGGGCTGCACTCGGCCCGGGAGGGCGACTACGACGCGGTGGTCCTCGACCTGATGCTGCCGAAGATCTCCGGCTACCGGGTGTGCCAGCAGTTGCGCGCCGAGAAGAACTGGGTGCCCATCCTGATCCTGTCCGCCAAGGACGGCGAGTACGACCAGGCTGACGGGCTTGACCTCGGCGCCGACGACTACCTCACCAAACCGTTCTCCTACGTCGTGCTGGCCGCCAGGCTCCGCGCCCTGCTCCGCCGCGGGGCAGTCCCCCGGCCCGTTGAGTTGCTGGCCGGTGACCTGTCGCTGGACCCGGCGAGCCGCCGGGTGCGCCGCGGGCAGACCGAGATCGCGCTGACCGCCCGCGAGTTCTCCCTGCTGGAGTACCTGATCCGCCGGGCAGGCCAGGTGGTGTCCAAATCTCAGCTGCTCGAGCACGTGTGGGACACCTACGACAGCGTCGACCTCAACGTGGTCGAGGTGTACGCGGGCTACCTGCGGCGCAAGATCGACACCCCGTTCGGCCGTCAGGCACTCCAGACGGTGCGCGGGGCCGGATACCGCCTAGCCGCCGACGGCGGCTAACCACACCAGGCCGGTGAGCTTTCGTTATCAGTTAAGTTCGTGAGCCCGTAGGCGCGCAGCCTGACCAGGTCGAGTGCCTCGTGCACCCGGCCGGAGATCTCTGTCTTGGAGATCCCGCGGTGGCGCAGGCCGAATGCCACGTTGTCGAAGACGGAGAGAAACGGGAACAGGGCGTAACTCTGGAACACCGTGTTGACGTTGCGCTTGTGCGGCGGGACATCGGACATGTCGACGCCGTCGAGCAGGATCCGCCCGGCGGTGGGCTGCTCGAGCCGGCGATCAGCCGCAGGGTGGTCGTCTTGCCGCAGCCCGACGAGCCGAGCAGGGAGAAGAACTCGCCGCTTTCCACCGTCAGGTCGATCGCGTCCACGGCGACTTCCGAGAAGCGCTTGGTCAGCGAGACCAGCTGGATGTGTCCACCGGGCACCGGATCACTCCCCCGCTAACGACCTCGGCTGCCGGGTCCAGGTGAACCCCAGCTGCCCGGACACGTAGCGCATGCTCAGGTCGAAGGCGCGGCCCGCGTCCACCGACGGGTCGTCGAGCGCGATCTGGACGGCGAGGCCGTCCATCATCGCGGCCAGCGAGTCGGCGAAGTCAACGGGATCCACCTGGCCGAACTCGCCGGCCTCCTGGCCGGCCACGACCAGCGAGCAGATCGTCTCCCGCCACCGCTCGTCGGAATTCTGCCGGACGCTGGCGACCTCTGGATGACGCGCCGACTGGGCCCACAGGTCGAGCCAGAGCACCCACGAGGTCGAGAGCTCCGCGTCGGCTTCCGGAAGGCAGCTCATGGCGACCAGTTCCTCGATCCGCCCCGCCGCCGTCGGGATCGCCGCCACGCGGCGCGTACCAGCCGCGTACCAGTTGTCCTCGGAGTACCTGATCGCTTCCGTGAGCAGCTGATCCTTGGTCTTGAAGTAGTAGATGACCAGCGCGGGGCTGGTTCCGGCACGCTCCGCGACGTCGGCGATCCGGGTTTCTGGGAAGCCCCGCTCCTGGATCACTTCCAGCGCCGCGCGCAGCATCTGCTCGCGACGCTGGTCGGCCGTGCCGACGCCGTCCCCAGCCTGCTCCCTCATGCCCACATCCTCGCGGACTACAGCGATCCGAGCACCTGCCTCTGGCCCGATCTGGCGTCCAGACTAGGTCCTTCTCGCGTTCAGGCTCACGCCATTGAACGCCCAGCCTGCCCGGTCTGGCGCCCGCCCTTGTGGCCAAGGTATCAGGTTTCTGGACTGAACATTCAGTCAAACTCATCGAGGCGGCTCAGGGAACTACCCCAACCGCCGCTGATCTGCGACCCGGCCGGGAGCCGTGGCGGCCGGTTTCCCTCGCTTCCCGCGCAGCCCAGCGTGCGGCGGGCGGCGCGATAACGGCGTCATCCCCCGCCGATGCCGCCGACGGCGTGGCCGGGAGGGCAATTTCATTAATCCCCATCGCACCGGGACAGATTGCCCCGTTGATGTAACGCCGAGGCCGCGAACTGCGCTTTCAACAACGTGCGGCATCACCCTGAGGAGGGACAGGATGAGTACCTACACGGCAAATGTCGGCCGCGCCGAAGCCCGGTGGCTGGCTGATCCGGAACGCGGCCCGCTCAGCGCGGCAGGATTCTATGGGCCGGGTGTCAGCGGCCTCATCACCGATCTCGGAGACGGATGGATCATGCTCGACGACGACGCTGTGGCCGCGTTGCGCGGCCTGCCGCCGGACCGGGATGGCTACGTATACGACATGGACGACCCGGCCCTGTGCATCGGCAGCGCCAGGCACCGCTTAGTCCCGGAACGCCCGGCAACGACCCATAGCCGGGCTGAGCGGAACACCTACTACCGAGGCGGGCTTCGGCTACGGAGGTCAGCGCGAACATTTGAAGTAGTTCAAATGTTCGCTTACCATTGTGGTCATGACGACCACCGAGATCCCTTTCTCCCAGCTCGTCCAGCACCCTCGGGCAACTGTGGCCAAGCTTGAGGCGAGTCCTCGCAGACGCCTGCGGCTGGAGCGGCGGGACGGCGGGGACTTGATCCTTCAGGCCGCCGAGCGTGCCGAGGCCGACGCGGCGGCTGTCATTGTCACCACCCGCCTGTTCGCCGCACTGATGAGCAACACCGAGGGGAGTCATGTGCTGCTCGCCGCTTTCCCGGCCGTGTTCCCGTGGGTGCGGTTCCTGCCGCCGGAAGATGTCCGCGAGTTCGTGAATGAGTTCACTGGAACCGCCCAGGCCTGCGCCGAATTGGGCAGTATGGCTCCCCTTGAACCCGTCATTGACGCGTGGCGCACCACTGCCGAGATCTACGTGGATCCTGAGCTGCACAAGGCGCTCAGCACGCCGCTCGACGGCACGGACTACGGCCCGGTCCCGGAAGCCTCTGCGGGTTGAGCCCCAAGCGGAAGGAACGCGTCGCGCCCCCCGCAGTCGCGGGCGAATGGGACGTCCGGTTCGGCGAGACCGCCGCCGCGAAAGGCTGGGACGAACTCTGCCAGCGGGCCGCGGGCAACACCCGGGCCGCATACGAGCAGATGCGTTTCCCGCCCAGGCCGCCAGAGGACAGCCGGCACAAGCGGCTCCGCGGCAGTCTCGGTACTAGGAAGCTGGACAGTCGGGAGCTTGAGCAATGGCAGATTGAGGTGATGGGCGGAGCCCGGATCTGGTACCTCGTCGATGACGACAAGCACACTGTGTGGGTCGTACACGCCGCACCAGGTCACCCGAAGGCAACCGAGTAGCAAGCCGAACGCAACTGCGGTCAGCCTCGCGTCGTGTCGGAATCGGTTTCGTAACGCGGGCTGCCGCTGCGTCCAAGTACTGCTAAATGGACGGCGGCGAAGGGACCCCCCGGATGACCACTGGATCCACGTTGACGCCAGGCCACGGTCTGCGTTCATGACCAGTCCGGGGCGGCCAAGAGGCGCGGGCCAACCGGACCGGCAAGCGGATTCCTCCGGCAGCACATCATCCGGCGGCAATGCCTCGGCCGGGGGACCCGCCGGGGCCTGCGCGAGACGGAGCGGGTGCGGCTGGTGCGGTTGCAGCGGAGGCTGGCCAGGGCCCAGAAGGGCTCGAACAGGCGCAGCCGATCACGGAGGAGGGGGCCGGTACCGACGTCGCGGCCATCGAGGCGACCGCCCGCCGCGACGGCGACGGCTACCTGCTGAACGGCGTCAAGTGGCACGTCACCTCGTTCAACACCGCCGATTTCGCCTTCTTCCAGGCCAAGCTGGACGACGGCCCGCACCACGGCGAGCACGCCATGTTCTTCGTGGACCTGCCGAGACCCGGCGTCAGCGTGCTGCGCACCCCGCGTACTCGCACACGATCAGTCACCACCACCCGATCGTCGCCTTCACCGACGTCCGGGTGCCGGCCGCCAACCTAGTGCTCGGCAAAGAGGCTGCTCGGCGCGGTGCATCGTGGCCCTTATGCGCGCACGGTGCACCGCGCCGAGTCGGCGGCGCAACTGCTCAGCGGATCGTGCTGGGTGTCCAGGTGCGGCCGTCGTCGCGGGTGAGCCAGAACTGGTCCACGGAGATGTTCTGCTGGATGACGAAGCCCTGCCGGTCGGTGGTCATCGCCGCGGCAAGCCCATCACCGATGTCGGCGTTGTTCAGGCTAGGGCTGGTATGCCAGCTCCGGCCGCTGTCCCAGGAGATGTACACGTCGCTCCGGCTACCGGAAACGAAGATCGTCCCGGCGGGGGTCATCGACACATCACCTAGGTAACCGCTCGACGGCGGGTCGGCCAGCGGCAGCCAGGTCCGCCCGCCGTTGTCCGACAGGTATGCGCGCTTGGGCTGCTGGCCGGCACTGGGCTGGGTGCCGCAGCCCAGCACCAGGGTGCCAGCAGGCCCGGCGCCCAGGGCCGTTGACCAGTATCCCCATGCGCAGGGATCCGGGAGCGGCCGCCAACTGGCGGAGCCGTCCGCCGGCCCGGCCAGCAGTGTCGCCTTCCCAGGTATGTCCGCAGGGCGGGCCGTGACGTAGGCCTGGCGCCCGGACGTCACGATGCCGGGACCGTCATTCTGGCTGGTGGCGCCCGCTACAGGCAGCCACCTGTCGGAGCCGACCTCCGACGAGTAGACCTGGAAGCCCGTGCAGTTGTCCTGCTCGGGGGCGCAGTGGCTGAACGCTGCCAGCGCCCGGCCGCCCGCCGTCTCCAGGCTCTGCACGTACTCGCCGTGCGTCGAGACCTGGTGCCACGTCATCCCGCCATCGTGGGTCGCCCAGAGGCCGGGGCCGAAGGCCCACCCATCGGAGGAGTTAGCGAACCGCACCCCGCTGACCGAGTCACCGGGAACCGTTGAGCCCTGGGACTCGTACGGGGCGGGCGGCGCGGGCACGGCGGACCAGCGCCGTCCGCCGTCGGTGGTCTTCCGCAGCCGCAGCCAGGAGCAGCCCGGCTGGTGGCATTGCTGCAGGCCGAGCAGCCAGCCGGTGGACGCGGTGACGAAGCTCGCTGAGACCAGGCCGAACAGCGACGCTGCTGACCCGGATGCCGCGATCGCAGCGGACGCGGCCGCACCGGACCGCGACCGCGGGGCCGACGGGCTGCTGGCTTGCTGCGCCGCGGCGTGGCCGACCGGGACTGAGGTGGCTCCCGCTGAGCATGCCGTCGTGATCAGCGCGGCCGCTGACACTGCCAGTAATGCCGTTCGTTTCGGGACACGGATCATCATCGCCGCCTTCTTCGGGGCCGGGACACGACACCACCCACCGGATTGACGGCGGATTCGTGATGACACCCCTGAGACGGCGCGAATCGGCTGCTGGTTGGGGCCAGCTTTACTGGGTGCGGTGCATTGTGCGACTTATGCGCCACAGCGCACCGCGCCGACGGAACGGGGGCGCGGCGGGAGGAACGCCCCCGGGTCAGCTGACGGGGGCCGCGGCGCCGACCGGTTCCGCGCGCAGGTCGCCCGCGGCGGGAACCTGGGAGCTGCGGCCGACGCACAGCCAGCCGCCGCCGAAGTGCCGCTGCTCCCATTCGAACACCGCCGGATCGACGTAGGCGGCCCGGGGCAGCATCCGGCTCTCCCCGAACGGGCGCAGGGAGTCCGCCAGGGCGGCCGGGTCAAGCGGGGCGGGCGTCATTACGGGCTGACTGATCATACAGTCAAGGATAGGCGAGTGCCCGAACGGGTGTCCAGGGCGGCCGCAGGCCGTCACTATCAGGCGGCGAGCCCACCCGCGCGCGAGTTGCCGGTGGGACTCGGGCCTGGTCTTCGGCGAAGGGAGCCGACATGGACTACTGGTTCTCACCCATCTCGTCACCTTGAGTAATTAGCCAATTACAGAAAGGTGAAATCTACGTCGCTCAGCTCATCAGTTTGGGTGAGGTCATCCCCCATTGCCGGACCAGAGGATCAGCCAGCTTCCCCCCTAGTTTTGCCTAAAGACGCACCACAAACGAGGGGGAAAATCTTCATGAAGCGCTTCACCAGGACCCGCCGGTATCTCACTCTTATTAGCTCGATGACCGCCATCACCGTCGTCGGTGTCGGTATCTCGTTCGCCGCCGCAGGATGGCTGTCCTCGGGTGACGGGAACGCGACCGCCAATGGCGCCGCGTCCGCACCCGTCCCGGTGGTCGCCGCGCTCAGTTCCGGTACCGCGCTGACACCAGGCGCATCCACTCCCGTCACCATCAACGTGACCAACAACGACGCCACCGCGGCCACGGTCCTGTCGGTCACGGCTGGCTCATCCGCGCTGGTCGGGACCTGCGCGGCAGGAACCGTCACCACTGCCGCCCTCGGCTCGCAGGGCACCACCATCCCGGCTGGCGGCACCGTGTCCTACACGCTGACGGCCACCATGGCCGGTACCGCATCGCCAGCGTGCCAGAGCCAGGCGTTCTCGATCCCGGTCACCGTGCAGATCTCCACCGGCACCAGCTGATCCTGACCAGACTCTGGCCCCCCGCTCACGAGGCGGGTGGCCGGGGTAAGGGCAGGAACACCGCACCACCGCAGGCCGGGAGGGACCATGAACCGCAAGCTACGCGCCGCGCTCGCACTGGCCACCTTGCCGGCCGCCATCGCCATCAGCGCCACGGCAGCATCAGCCGCCACAGGGTGGCACGCATCCGGGGCCGGCGCCGCTTCCGCGAAGTCCGGCACATGGACCACGGCACCGTCGGCCACGCTGACATGCAACGGCCTGACGACGATTAATTGGACCGCGGCGCACGGATCGCAGATGACATGCTCGCTGCAGGTCACGAATACGGGCAGCGGACCAGAGACCATCGTCCTGTCGGCCGGGGCGTTCAATGGGACGCCGCACGCTCTGACGCAAGTGCTCTCCAGCCCGTCCACTTTCACGCTGGCGGCCGGCGTGAGCGCCAGCGACACGCTGACCATCACCACGCCGCAAAACGCGACGCAGGGCGCCCAGACGGCGAGCATCACCGCGAGCGTGTCAGGCATCGGCACCGTGCTGGCCACGATCACCGAGACCGCCACCGTCACCCCATGAGAGCGGCATCAACGTAGCCGCATGGCGGGGACCATTAGCCCGTGGTGATGGTGAGGGTGAAGGTCCATTTCCCGCGGGCGTGGCCGGGGTCGGTGTCGGTACCCGCCACCGTGCAGTGACCGACCTTGAGGCGGCCCTCGCTCTGATCGCGCCGGCCAGCCACCGTTGTTAAGCCCGTAAATCCGGACATCCACAATTCCCTGGCCGCATGCGGCGATCAGAGATGGCCATCGGACAGGCCTCAGGCCGGCGCAAGGGGTTGCACTAGATTCAGTTCGCCAGTTTAGACCTTCTGTGGTCATACAAATACAGAGAGTCAGAATTGATCGGGTAGATGGCTGGCTGGGCAGGCTGATGCGGTGTGGCCGGCTCATCCGGAGGGCGGCCGGAGGCCGTCACAGATCATGGCGGCGAGCCTGCCCGGCCGGGGATCAGCGCGGTGCTGCTCGGCCGCGAGCGCGGCCATGACGATCGCGTGCACGTCGAACTCGTCGATGCCGTCACGCACAGCGCCGCGCTGCTGCGCCCGGGCCAGCAGTTCGCCCAGGACGGCCCGGAGCTCCCGGCCGTGCTGCCGGGTGGTGGCCTGCAGTTCAGTGCCGGTGGCAGCCAGCGCCTCGGCCAGGTCCTTCTTCATCCGCGCGTCGGCGA
>OBLU010003091.1_pt1 | contig 15112 bp, 13 predicted proteins | sample 1518681 | NCBI WGS metagenome assembly OBLU01 (sample SAMEA3539304, study PRJEB22396) | soil metagenome | biome: tundra; feature: field; material: soil | place: USA | collected 2010-05 | depth 0.15 m
TGCACCGGCGCTACAAGCTCGCTATTCTAATGATCGCCGCTTGGGCACCGGTCAGCTTGCCCCGGCAGCCGTTCTTGGCGGCAGGGATCCTGATGATCACCACCGCGCTCTTCTTAATGGCGACGCGGTCAGAGCCACCACTCGGCGAGATCGAATCGGTACGGGCGGGGTCCCTCGACGCGCAGTTTTAACCGCTGGGTCGTCTCCAGCGTTGCCTTTGCTGCTGCGGGCCTGCGTGTTAGAGAGTTCGTGGCCGCGGCACGCGTGCAACTCTGACCGGTCCTGGATCTGAAATCCAAGACCTCAAGGCGCGCGCGACGACGACCTGACGATGCTCGGCGGGATGTGCGATGACTTGGCAGAATTGAAGGGGTTAATGGAGTCGGCCAGTCGGGAGGAACTGCAGGGGCTCAGGCAACAATTTACGGGGCTGTACCGATTGGCAAAGTTGTTGGAACGCGTCGCCGCCGGGATTCTTTCGGGTGAAATCGAGATGCCGGAGTAATTCCCGCACATAGCGGATAGATCATGGCCGACGCCGTGACGAGCGTCCGGCGCAGGCTGATTGTTGTGTCTAAGTCGGCTTTGGGGCTGCGTGCGCCGGCGCATGGGGCCTATGACATGAATCCACTAGCGTTTCAAGGCCAGCGACACACTCAACGTGTGCGCCTTGTAGCGGACGGCGGCTTCGCTGCGGCGAAGTTCCCGCGCGATCCGCGCTACAGGGGCGCGACCGGAGAGTCGGCGAAGCTGCTTCTCGTGGGCAGGCGTCCAGAGGATTCGTTGTCTCGTCTTCTTTCGTCGCGACATTCGATGGCGGTCCTTCGGTGATTGGTACGGGCTCGTGCAGCGGTTCGGATAGGTTCGCGAGTAGGCCGCCGAGCCATGCAATTCTATGCCCTTCGCTTGGAGGCCCGCATCCGGGATATCCACCGATTCGGTACTTAATCCTGCATGAATGGTGTTGAATCCTGTCACGACGCCGAAGATTCCGCCAGTTGGGCGCGCTAACAGAATGACGCAGCAGAGAGGCGGGGAGGCTCGGTCGATGACAATCAGCTGGTCCTGTGTGCAAAGGACGTACGCGTCCCGAGGAGACCGAAGATTGGGCCAGCGCTCAGGAGCCTGGCCTGGATTATTCCCTGGGTGTGTTCGAGCAGCGCTTTCACGATCACCACAGCGACAAACTATCGCTGGCAAACTAACTAGCCTCGCTAAGCACATGACGCCACACACGCAAGGATCACAAATCAAGGGCTGCCAGCCAACTGGCGGCCGACGATGGCATGGAACAGGCGCATGCGGAGACTGACGGAGGAGGTTACCCGACGCGGAGAGCGAAGCTCGCTGCGGGTAGTGTTGGCACAGATCGCTGCGCAGACAACCAGCCTTTGATGCTCGAACGAGGTAGCGCCCACGCGTGCTCCGGGGCGGGGAGGAGACAATCTTCGCAGAAGGCGCTGGCGAGTGCGATCACACGCCAAGAGGTCATGCCACGGGCCGCGCGAACATTGCGCTCACGCGATGCCCAGGTGAGTACGTTGACCGCCAGGGTCTCCAGGGCTGCGCTGTATACGAGGGTGTAGGCCATAGCCACCGACTCATTCAGCCAGACGCGCTGCGGGAAATTGAAGTGCTGCCGCCCAGATCGATCGACGTAATAAGAAAGATCATTGCCTATCGATTGATGTCGTATCCGCCGCCGGCGGTCAAGCGGACTCGCCGCGTGCTCGGAGTCGCTGACGCTAAGATATCTTGGGGCATTGATAGATTCTCGCAACATCCCATTCGATCCGCGTGCGGGGCGTACGCTATAAACGCCTGTGGCACATCCTCGGCTCATACTGTGTGTCCGCCTCTTGGCCCGGAAAACTGCCTACCTATATGCAATTAAACATGCTAAATAAGCGGCAGTTATTTTTACCGCGATTCGGGCGGTCCTGCAAGCGACAATTTGACTCCGCTAACTGTGCCGGTGCCGCCCCGGGAAAGGTGCAAGGAGTGCGGGCGGCGAGGCTAATCGAACCAACGGGGCGGGGAGGCGAAGGGCTTGGATATCCAACTGTTAGAGGGGTGCCTCGTCGGCATTGCAGCGAACCGCCGGTGGGCGGTGCGCTGAGGGAAGACTGCACAGCGCTATAGAAGTCGCTGTAAACTCAAGGTGTTCGTACAGGTAGATGAGAAAGTGCGTCGAGAACTCAGAGCCCATCAGACGGAAGCGGTCCATGCGGCGCGAGCGGAGCTTGCCGAATCCGCCCGCACGAATGTGGTGATGGCGTGCGGTTCTGGTAAGACGCTAGTGGGCCTTCGGCTCGCCGAAGGTGCCACCCGGGTCCTGCAGCTCGTGCCCTCCTTGGCTCTGATCCGGCAGGCCCTCGAACAGGCACGCCAGGACGGTCTTTTGGTCGACCGTCGGATTATCTGTGTGTGTTGCGATCCGACCGTGGCGGGTAGCGATAGCTGGCGCGTCTCCGACAAGGAGCTTGGTGTCCCGGTTACGACCGATCCGGACACGCTGCGCGCGAAATTACGCGAGGCTGGTGATCGCTGTGTGGTGTTTTGTACCTACCATTCACAGCCGTTGCTGCGTGATTGTCTGCCACCCGGCTTTGAATTCGAGTTAGGGGTTTTCGACGAGGCTCACCGTACCGCCGGCGCTCACGAACGAGCCTTTAGCGTCGCCCTCACGGATGAGGGCATTGCAATTCGCAAGCGGCTATTTCTGACAGCGACGCCCAGGCTCTTCATGGCTTCGGAGGACGACGGCAGTGGCGCAACCTACTCAATGGATGATGAGAGCATCTACGGCAAGCGTAGCTATGAGCTGACGCTGGGCGACGCTATCGCGCGTGGCATTGTGTGCGACTACCAAGTACTGACGGCTTGCGCGACGGGCGCCGACGTCCAGGCAGCATTGAACCGCGCACACGAACTGCTCCTGCCCCAACGAAAGCTTCCCTTGGAACTCGTTGCCGGGCAGATCGCCGTCGTGCGCGCCATGCAGCATAGTGGCGCGCGGCGCGTGGTTACCTTTCATCGCACGATTGATGAGGCCGCTCACTTTGCGCGGGATCGACTCAAGATCTACCAGAATGCTGGCGTGGTTGCGTTCCACATTCACGGAGACATGCCCGCGCGGCAGCGCCAGGCCGTCATCGACGCCTTTCTGTCCGTCGATTATCCAACGGTTCTAACCAATGCGCGCTGCCTGACCGAAGGGGTAGATGTACCGGATATCGACATGGTCTGCTTCATGATGCGCAAGGAGTCGCTGATCGATGTGGTGCAGGCGACCGGGCGGGCTTTGCGTATGCGCCCAGGCAAAACCCGCGGCTACGTCATGCTGCCCCTCTTCTTGGACGAGAGCGAACCGCTGGAGCAGGCACTCGAGCGCAGCGATATGGCCGTGACTTGGGAGATCCTGCATGCGGTGCTGGAGTCCGACGGTGTCCTGGCGCAAAAGCTCATAAATCATCCTTTCGGAGTGGTGCCGGGAGACCTTGCAAGTACCGGCGGCAATCGAGGTCGCGGGAAACTGCGCGTTGTGGCACCCGAGGAGCTCTTGGGCGAGTTGGAACGCAGCATTTCCATGCGGGTCATATCGCGGCTCAGTGAGCGCTGGGACGTGATGGTTGAGCTTGCGATAGCGTTTTCGCGTCGCGAGGGGAACCTGGATGTTCCTGTCGATCATGTCGAGCAGAATCGCCCGCTTGGCCGTTGGATCAAGCGGCAGCGCTTTTTGCACAGCAAGGGCCGACTCGCTCCCCTTCGCGCGGCACGCTTGACCGCTCTTGGCATGATTTGGAGGCCCGCAGCCATGCGCTGGGAAGAGAAAGTTGGGCAGCTGCGCCAATTTATCGCCGCGCATGGACACACACGTTTGCCGCCCGAGCCCGAATACGAGGAGCTTCGGCGATGGGTTGCGCAGGTTCGCTCAACCGCCGCGCAGGAAAAGATGGCCAGAACACGGATTGATGAACTCAATAGCATTGGATTCATATGGGCCGCCACGCAGGATCGCTTCCAATACTATCTGGGCCTGTACCGCAAGTGGCGCGCGGAAAATACCGAACTCTCACCATCTCGGCGAGGACCCGACAGTGCTCTGCACTATTTTCTTGCGGACTGCCTCAAGCGTTATCGGCGAGGGGATTTGGCCCCCGCGATTGTCGAAGAGCTTGCAGCGGCCGGGTACGACCTCCGTCAGGCGCGCCGAAAGGCGCTTACGGGATATCAACGCTTCGGCGAACGCTCGTGGGACATACACTTTCAAGCACTCAAGGCGTACCTTGAGCACGGTAACTGGTCGGGATTGTGGGCTGAGGCGCGTAATAGCAATCTTAATCTTCGCAGTTGGGTGTCGTGTCAGCGCCAGCAAAAGCGTCGGGGCGCACTGTCCACGGAGCGCATAGCGGCGTTGGAATCACTGGGAATGGAGTGGACTCCGAAGTCGGAATGGTGGGCAGCTACGGTACGCGAGTTGGCGGAGTTTCGGGCAAAGCACGGCCATCAACGCTTACCTACGACGCGCGAGTATGCGCGTTTGCGAAAGCGGGTGGGAGGGCTCCGCGCACGGCTCAAACAGGGTACCTTGTCGGCCGCTTTGGTTGAGAAGCTGCAATCCATTGGCTTTGCTCGCAACACCGATGATGAGTTCTGGGAATTCAATGTTAAAGCCCTTGAAGACTGGATCGGCAAGCAGGGCGTTGGGGCACTGAATCGATCGGGTGTCCCCAGAAACTTGCGCATCTTTTTAATTAGAAGGCGGCGAGAGCACGAGGCCGGCGAACTTTCTGACGAGAAGCTCGCAAAACTGTGCAGCCTCGGAGTCCCGTGGGCGGCGCTAGACGGCCTTCATGCGCAAATGATGGCGCGATTGGCAAAGCTGGCCCGCCAAGTGGGCAAAGCCAATGTCGAAGTGATGACCCAGCGTGAACCCGATTTGCATGGGTGGTTGCAGGAGAAACTAGCGCGCGCGGCTCGCGGTGATCTCACTGGGGAAGAGCTAGCGGATTTGCGCCGGTTTGGAGTCGATGTGGGCGAGCCGAGGGCCGATCACGAGCGGCAGCGTGCCAGTTGAAGGCAAGCCGATCGGGCTTGTCAGAAGCGACTCAAATTGCCCGCAGCCGCTCGCTTTGCGAAATGCGATCGGCTCCGCTGTACTCATGGCAGGAGCTGTCCTGTGCGCATGCGGGCAGACCGACCCCGGCAACTTGCCTCATCCCGCCGCGCTGCAAGTTGGAACCGGGCTGGACGCGCAGCAAGTGCTCACCCGCAGCCTCGATGACCCCCCTCGGGCACTCGACCCCTCTCTGACTGACGACGTACCGACTGCACACATCCTCGGTGATCTGTTTGAAGGCCTCGTCGCCGTGGCCATCGACGGCAAGCCGGTTCCCGGTGTCGCGAGTAGTTGGGAGATCAGCTCTGATGGGAAGACCTGGGTGTTTCACTTGCGCCGCGAGGCTCGATGGTCCAACGGTGAACCCGTCACAGCACAGGATTTCGTCTATGCCTGGCGGCGTGAGCTGGACCCACACACTGGTGCGGCCTATGCCCAATCCTTGGCACCCATTGTCAACGCCGTGGAGATCGCGAGTGCTAAGAAGCCGCTTGAGGCTCTGGGCGTCGAGAGCCCAGATCCCCAGACGCTGGTCGTGCATTTAATTGCGTCGACGCCGTACTTTCTCGACCTTCTGGATCAGCAATATTTTTTCCCCTTGTACGAACCAGCCATCACCCGCTGGGGTGAAGAATGGACGCATCCCGAGCACATGGTCTGCAATGGCCCATTTGTGCTCACGGAGAACGTCCTAAATGGTCACGTCACGCTAGCGAAAAATCCATTGTATTGGGATGCCCGCGATGTGCAACTGCAACGCGTGACCTACCTGGAGAATCCCGATTCTAACTTCCACAAGTTGCGCTTCCTGGCCGGGGACTTGCAATTCGCCGGCACTTTTCCGCCAACTCAATACACGTGGTTGAAGGCTCAACTGGCCGATCAGGCCGTTACGGCCCCCTATCTCGGCACATATATGATGGAATTCAATTTCACTAGGGCGCCGTTCAAAGGTAACCTGCCCCTGCGACGCGCCCTGACCATGGCCGTCGACCGAGACACCTTGGTGCGTTACATGAAGCTGGGGCTGAACCTTGCGGCCGTCGGCCTGGTGCCTCCGCTGGACGGATATACGCAGGCGACGCCGTCGTGGGCGGGACTTTCCACTGCGGTGCGCTACGAGACGGCGCAGCGCCTCTATCACGAGGCCGGCTATTCTGAGCAGCACCCATTGCGGATCGATATCAACATGCCGGCGCAGGGCGCCGATGATCGGCACTTCATGGAGGCGATCGCCGCGATGTGGCACCAAGTGCTCGGGGCCGACGTAGGAATCGATGAGCGCGAATTTAGAGTGTTGTTGCAGCAGGAGAGTCTACACACGCTGCCGCTGTACCAATTCGCGTGGATTGGGGACTATCCTGATCCGCTAACGTTTCTCGAGCTGTTCTCCACCGGCTCACAAACCAACCGCAGCGGATACTCCAACGCCGCTTTCGATCAATTGCTGGACAAGGCCCGGCAAGAGGCCGATCCGAGCCGCCGCTATGAGATCCTGACTCAGGCCGAACAGATTCTCAATGAGGACGCGGCCAGCATTCCGCTTTTCTATTACGGCAGCCGGCATCTGATCAAGCCCTACGTGAAGGGATGGCAGTCCAATCTCATTGATCGCAATCCTTCTCGCTACATGTATGTGTTGCAGCACTCGGGACATTAATAGCTGCCCCACCGGAGCCGAAGTTCAATCGCGCAACTCCGATCGGCGCGCGCGCCGTGGGCCACGTGCCGAGGGAAACCGCACGTCAATACCGGCGCGCGCTCTGTCGTTGTCCCGAGATACATATATGCCAAAGCTGGCAACAGTCGAGCTGCGCAGCGAGCGCGGTGTCTGCGGCCGGCGCTGCTGTAGTAATGCTTCAATGCGCTGACACAGATCGTCAATCTGGGGCCGCAGTTCTTTCATCAGGCCGCTAAACGCAGCGCGCGGGATGACGCTGGCGGCCAATCGCTCCATCTGCCACTCACCGTAGCCTTGCCGCCTCACGCGAGAGTTATTCAGCACCGTTTGCAGCACTTGTCGAACATGGCGCACACCCTGCGATAGCGTGGTGACCGGACTCTGCGTGATGTCAATCAACACGCCGCCCAATAGTGCAATTTTCCCGCCTGGACGCGTAATCACCTCACCGTGACGACAGACCATGGCGACCACTTCGGCCAGTGACTTGTTAGGCAGAAACTGGCGGCAAAGAGTTTCGAACGTCGCGCCTGGTCCTTTGATGGCCAGGACACGTGGTAAGCCATCTGCGTCCAGATACTCCGCCTCACGTGTCCACGCAACTAGAATCTCGCCTAAAAAATGTCCCTCAAGCAGCACTGATCCGCTCGCGCGCGGGGCAATCTTCGAGCGCAATGATCGTGCTCGCGCGCGCCGCTGCTGAGCGGTCGTGACGCCAAAGTCGCTTAGAGTGAAACGGACGACGGCGTATAGTTCCGCGGCCAAGTCTTCCATAGCTTTATTGTCCGAACTATTCGCACGCCTCCGCGCCGGGGTGCTCTTCCGCAAGATTTGCTTGCTATTGGATATGATCATCACCGTCACGGTCTCCTCTGAATGCGCCGGATGCAGCGGAAATCATCGATTAGCATTGGTACTCACCTTCCAAAGTGTTGAGCGCGCTCGTCGTCGCAGCGATACAACCCTAAGTCCAACTGCCGAGCGCCTCTGCTTCAAAAGTGACTATTGGTCCTCACGGGGCTTCAGGATCGCTTCGATCCTGTCACGCAATCCCAAAGCCACGTGAATATGGATTTTCCAAACACCCTGAACTAGCGCCGCAGCGGGCCTCAGGCTGGCCGCGCGTCGCTCGGTCGTAGTGAGCGCCCCAGCATGCGCCTCTGTAGCACCGTCGAGACCCAAGAATCCTTGAAAACGCGGCGACTGACCCCGTAGGGATCCAGTGCAGAGTGTTTGGGGAGCTGACAGGGCGGGTGACCGCCTTTCATTCGCTCTTGGCGGCCCGATGCAGAACTCCTCGCCGCCTCATCCCAAGTCATTGGAACCCATTCCCTCTTAATGCTGGTCAACGTCACTCCGCGGAAGCTCTTCTCGCGGCACGGCTCACCTCGAAGCGTGACGACTCAGCGGTAGACATAGCCACGTAGGTTCGGTACCGTTGGTCGCCAATTTAGATTGGCCCTCGAAGTGGCAATTCATAACGCTATAAACTCGGCACTTTCTGACTCTAATCTGGCGGCACGGACAGTGCAAGATGACACGTTTGCGTGACCGTCGTGGCCGACTGCGCTTCTGGAATGCGCTCGGAGCGTCTCGCTCCTCTGGAACAACGGCCCACTCGTAACGAGTTGAACCCTTTATGAATCGGGACGAATGATGAAACCTTCTCATAAGCGATTGGAAGTTGCTCGCGCTCTAGGCATCGCGCTTGAGCCCGTCATTGATGTGTGTCTAGACCTCGGGCTCACGAGTCCGGAGCTGGAAAGCATGCTCCGCGGCGTGTTTGTGCAACGGGCCATTACCAAGCTCCCACGCCATCGCCGGACGGGTAAGCCGCCCAGCGACGTTCGGGTCGGGTTGGCCGTGGGATTGCATCGAAACGAGGTAAGAAAAATTCGCAGCGGACGCGCCGAGGTCAGGATGGAAAAAATGGAGGGCCGCCATCGCGCTGGGCGTCTGCTGAAAGGGTGGTCGACGGACCCCCGCTTTACAACCAGCGGCGGCCAACCACTCGATTTGCCGCTAGAGTCGGACGAGCAGGGTCCCAGCTTTGAGGAGCTGGTCGCCAAATATCTGCCGGGAACGGCATCGGGAAGTGTGCTCAAGGAGTTGCGCCGCCGCTCGCTCGTTCAATTGTTGCCGGACGAGATTATTCGTTTTCGCAGCCTCACCACACGAACGGTTGGCCTTAACGCAACGAACGTTGCTCAGGCCGCGAAGCGGCTGCAGCTCCTAGGTTCAACCGTGCTACACAATATTCGAGATGCTAAGAATCGCCGGCTTTACGAAGAGATGAAGAGCATCAAGGTCGATTCAGCGCGTTTGCCTCTGATTCGACTTGTACTCGAACGTCGTGCGCGGACGTTCCTTGAAGCGTTGGAAAGCGAACTGCGCGCGGCGCCCAGCGCTAGCCGAAAGGCCGATGCCACGCAGGTGGGAGTGAGTGTGTTCTCCTGGGAGCAGGACTAGTTCGCGCGCGTGGGCGGGGCCGAAGCTGACGCCGTGTGGATCGAAGCTCGACAATCTGCTGCGCCTTTGTGTCCACCACAAGTAGGCGTGCGTGTCCTTAATCGTCTTCGCCGCTGCTAGCGCGTGCAGCTCGCGTTTCTTCCCCCCGAACACAGGCCACCCAACAGTTCAAAATTAGTGGCTACCTAGCGCGACGGAAGTTGTGGCTTTTTGCCAACTCTCGATACGCACGCCTTGTCCGAATCATGCCTGCAGGCGGCCTTCGTCTCAGGCATTGCTAATGCAACCCATTGATCCTTCAGCACCGTTGGCAGGCTTTTATCGCAGTCACGTGGTCATTATTGCATCGCAGCATGATCAGGCCGCCACCGCATTGGCAATGTGATTTTGTTCTCAGATTCTTTGCCGATTATGTCAGATCTGTGACTAAGATCAATGACTTAGCGCAATTCAATGAAACATATTGTCGTTGACATAATAGCGGGCGGCATTTACCTTAGTCGAGTGTGGTAAGACATAACGCTCGGAGAGGGCGCTTGGATACTAATGAAGAACAGGGAGCAGCGCTGATCGATGCGCTGGAAGCGGTGCTGCGGCCGCTCTTGCCCCTGTTTAGAAACTACAGCGTCTCGCATGGTGACCTTTCACAAATGCTTGCGCGGTTGTTTGTGTACGACAGCGCGGAGACGCTCAAGAGGGAAGGACGACCGACGACAGTTGCGCGTTTGGCGCTCATGAACGGCTTGACGCGCGGTGAAGTCGAAAAGCACTTGAGTGACCGAGAAGCCTCTACCAGGCGCCGCGCTGTCAAAGATTCGCAGCTTATGACTCCGGCGTTTGTACTGTCTGTGTGGAATACAGATTCGCGATTTTCGACCCCTTACGGGGCGGCTCTTGATCTGTCGCTGGAATCGGGTGACTCCCGGCGTTCGTTCTCAGATCTCGTGGTAGCAGCGGCGCCTGGAGCAGACCCCGAGGCAGTTCTCGATCAACTCGTCGCGGCCGGATGCGTCGAGATAGACGAGCACAATTTTGTCCGATGCACCCATTGGGCCTACATCCCGGCCGGCGTGAGCGTCGAGCGCATCGCGCGAATTGGCTCGGTCATGGGGGCGCTCGCCAGAACCTTCACGCACAACATTCTCGAAAGCTCGGAGGTCGGAGGCTATCTCGAGAGGCAAGTCCAATCGAATTTTCCAGTGTCGGAGCAGGGGCGGCTTGAACTTCGGAAGTGGTTAGTCGACCAGGGGACTCGGTTCCTGACGAATATCGATGCGTGGATGACGGACAACAGAGAGGCGTTAGAGGGACCGGACGGTCGCGCAGCAGGGGTCGAATTATTCATGTTCGACGCGAAAAACGAAGAGTCGGAAGCGGCAGAGATTCCATCGTCAATTGATAGATCGGCAGCAAATAGTTAGACGGAGAACGATGATGACAGTTTCCAAGGCAGTGCGTCTCACGATGGCGGGTTTATGCATCGCAGGGCTCGGCGCGCCTGTCGCCTACGCTGAAGATTCGACGCTCGCTGCGGACGTTGTCGCTGTTGGACCGCTCGAGTTGGTCGAAACTCAGAGCGTCACTGTATTAGGCCGCTCATACCATACCGAGGATACGAGTGGACTCTCCACAGGCGCGAAGGTAGCCATTCATGGAACTCTGCAGCCGGACGGATCGGCGATCAACGTGTGGGTCGAGGACATCGGCAACTATGTTGCTGGCTCAGATAAGGTTTATGAGACTGGCACCGTCAGCAATGTAAATGCCCAGTTGGGCCGGCTGACCATCAGCGGCAGCGAAGTGGATTATACCAATGCACTTGCTGATCCCAGTGCGACAACGCCCACGGTGGGCGCAGTAGTCTCTGTTTCAGGTATTCAGCCTGTCCTGGGTGGCGTAATAGTCGGTGACACGACGAGTGCCGGCAGCGAGCAGATGCGTGTCGCTTACTTCGGCGGGACGCGCGCGGCCGCGGTCACCGGGGGAAATGTGTCGAAAGCTGCGGTGACGGGAGGCAATGTGTCCTCGGCTGCGGTCACCGGTGGGAACGTGTCGAGGGCTGCGGTGACGGGAGGCAATGTGTCCTCGGCTGCGGTCACCGGTGGGAACGTGTCGAGGGCTGCGGTGACGGGAGGCAATGTGTACTCCGCCGCAGTGACAGGCGGAAACGTGTATACGGCCGCGGTCACTGGCGGCAACGTCCAATAAAAAAATAGCGGCGACACCAACTCAAAGCGTTCGAGTATGGCGTTGCAAAGGAGCCGGTAACCGGCCCTTTTGTGTTTTGATTGAACAATTTCCTCTGGCTCTGGGTCGAGTGGCTGCAGGTCCCCCGAGTTGCGTTGCCGCAGCCACGTCCGCCTCAACAAGGGCGAGCAGCAAAATGTGCTTCGCCACGCCGTATTCTTCAACCGGCTCGGCGAAACCCGCACCACTCCTATGAGAACCAGCGCCACCGCGCCAGCGGTTTGAACCTGCTGGTCGCGGCCATCATTCTATGGAATACAACCTACCTGCAGCGGCCGTCGATCACCTGCGAAAGCAGCGGCACCATCCGGCCCCCGGAGATGTCGCCCATCTGTCGCCGCTGGGCTGGGAACACATCAACCTGGAGAGCATAAGGAAGTGTGGGGTGTGACGAGTACCTGAGGCCGGCGGTAAGCTACCTCGATGACGCGATTGCGCAAGCAAGCTGGACCGGCGGATAACTGCGCAACACCTGTTGCGGACGCCGACGAGATCCTACAGATCAAGCTCTGGTTGCTCGGCGTCAGTCCCATGGTGTGGCGACGCGTGTTGGTACCCGTCAGTTACACCCTACGCGAATTACATGGGGTGTTCCAGGTCGCAATGGGTTGGGAAGCCATTCATCTGTTTCAGTTCTCACTACGCGCGGCATTCTACGGTTCGACCGGGATGTCTTCGCCCGACGTCACTCTGGCCGCGCTGCGCCTGCGTAAAGGTTCTCGATTTCTCTACGAGTACGATTTGAATATTCCATGGCGCCACGAGGTGCGCATTGAGGATCGGCTGGTACCACAGAGGAAAACAGATCACCCACAGTGCGTCGCCGGCGCCGGTCATTGCCCGCCCGAGGATTGCGAAGATCCGGCCGGGTTTACAGGGCGTGGGGACGACCTCCTGACGAGGGATGTACTTGAGGATCTCGGTACCATGATAGATATTCTTGGCCCAGTGATTGAGCATCGATTCGACCATCTCAACAACGATGAGACGAGATGGCGCTTGGAACAGGCCATCGATCGTACGCAGGAGCGCGAACGCGCCCACGGGATACCGTTCTCGCGCCGCAGCGTCAATGAGCGCCTGCGCGAGGGTGAGCATCGTGAATTCATGCATCAACATTACTGATGCGTTCGGCGCGGCGTTGTGCCAACAAGTCGGCGGCCAGTAACGCCGCATCGTCGCCAAGCTTACGACGGATTCCCGTTACGAGCTCGTGGGCGGCGGGGTCGGTCAACGCGTCGAACTTGCGCTTGAGTGTCGCGGCGGTGGTCTCGGCATAGTGACGGGTGGTGGTGATGCTCTCGTGCCCGAGAAAGCGCTGCAGGTCGGTGATGTCCAGTCCGCGCGAGAGCAGCCGCGTCGCTACAGTGTGGCGTAGCAGATGGGGATAAACGCGCTTGGTGATACCCGCTGCCGTGGCAACCCCGCGGACCACCTGGCCGACACGCTGGCGAGTCATCGTATGAGGCACCGATCCGGTACCCCGCTGCCGGCTGGCGAACAACGGTCCCGCGCGGCGGGTACCGATGTGCAATCGCAGCAGCTGCGCCAACTCGCGGCGGATCGGGACTTCCCGGCGCTTAGATCCCTTGCCGCGCCGGATCGTGACGACGCGCTCCGAAAGACTGACATCCTCGACTCGCAGCTGCACTAACTCGGAGGCTCGCACGCCGGTCTCCAGCAGCGTCTGCAGCATCAGGCCAGTGCGGCCGGGCTGTGCGTAGGCATGATCAAGGAAGCGAAGTTCCTCCTCGACCGACAGGCGATCCATCCCGCCGCGTTTCTCTGGCTGCGCGCGCAATCCGGCCCGCGCTCGCGCCGCTTTGAACACGGCCTTGCTCTGCGAATAGTCCACGCCCTCGCGGGCGAGGATCGCGGCGATCGCGGCCACGGCACGCTGGATAGAGGTCATAGCGCAGTTTGCACTATTACGTTCGGAGTGCAAGCCCATGGACACCCAGAGCCCGATAGGCCATTGTGACGTGGCCAAGAGTGATATCGAGCTTTCCACACCGTCCCTTGTGGAAAACTCATTTTCCGCAATGTCCCGCGATCGGAGGTGTGCCATGCGTATCAGCATCCTGCTCCAAATTACCGACGATCGGGGCATCACCGGCGCCAGCGAGGAAGTCGCTGCATTCGAGAAGGCGACCGAGCGGTCGGAGGATTTGGGTCTGCTGATGGCGGAGGGCAAAGCGCTGTTGGCCGCCATCCAAAGCAAGACCGTGACGACGCAAGTCACCGAATGGTAGCGGCAACATCGCGGCTGCGAGGCCTGCGGTGAACAACGCCGCATCAAAGGCAGCTACCCGATCCAGTTTCATACGCTCTATGGAGATGTCGAGTTGCACAGCCCGCGGCTGCATCGCTGTCCGTGCGCGAGCGCTGAAGCTCCGGCGACGGTGTCGCCTTTGCGGAATCTAATCCCCAATCATGTGGCTCCCGAGCGACTCTACCTTGAGGCGCGCTGGGCTTCGCTCGTGCCATATGCGGCGGCGGCCGGCTTGTTGGCCGAGGTACTTCCGATTGTCTCCGGCGCCAATGCTACGACGCTGCGGGAACATGTAATGGGCGTCGCCGAACGTGTCGAGAGCGAACTCGAAGAGGAGAGAGCCTGTTTCATCGACGGCTGCCCGGCGCAGTGGCAGGCGCTGCCGATCCCCGAGGGTCGTATCGTCATGGGGCTCGATGGCGGTTACGTGCGGAAATGGACGGACCGCAAGACGAACTTTGAGCTTTTCGTAGGCCGATCGATCCCCGAGGACCGCGAGCCACGGTACGTCGGTCTGGTGCATGGCTACGATCGGAAGCCAAAGCGGCGCCTGTTTGATGTGCTGAAAAGCCAAGGCTTGCAGGCGAACCAGGACGTGACCTTTCTAACCGACGGCGGCGACGAGGTACGCGCGTTGACAGAGTTCGTGACGCCAGCCAGCGAGCACGTGCTGGACTGGTTTCACATCACCATGCGCGTGACGGTGCTCGCGCAATTTATCCGTGGCGTCGCCCACCATGATCAGACCAACGGAGCCGAGCTGCTGAAATCCCTGGAACGGATCAAATGGCTGCTCTGGCACGGCAACCTGCAGCGCGCATTCACGGTGATCGAGGACTTTGAGGAAGACGTGGAGGAACTGAACGTTGATTACCCGAATCAGCGCAAGTTCGCCCGCGCCGCACACGAATTTGCTGTCTATATCACTTCGAACGCCGGCAGCCTGATCAACTATGGAGAGCGCTACCGCGCCGGCGAGCGAATCTCCTCCTGCTTGGCCGAGTCCACGGTGAATGCGGTCATCAGCAAACGCTTCGCGAAGCGGCAGCAAATGCAATGGACGCCGCGCGGCGCACATCTGCTGTTGCAGACCCGGACGCGAGCGCTCGATGGTACGCTCAGGCCGCTATTTGAACGATGGTATCCCGGTCTGGTCGGCGACAATGCTTGTGAGCACGTGCGCGCAGCGGCTTAAAACCCCACACTTCCTTATGCTCTCCATTTGCCTTCGGTGATGCGAAAGCGCAGCAGCTCGTCGATCCACTCTTGCAAGGCGGCAGCGGCTGCGCGCGCCGACCTGGTCATTCAATGTGGCCACTTT
>OBLU010003094.1_pt1 | contig 15098 bp, 15 predicted proteins | sample 1518681 | NCBI WGS metagenome assembly OBLU01 (sample SAMEA3539304, study PRJEB22396) | soil metagenome | biome: tundra; feature: field; material: soil | place: USA | collected 2010-05 | depth 0.15 m
GACGCTCTTCCGATCTCGCACACCGCAATTCCCCATCCTGCTCTTCGACCCGGCCACCGACCCCTACACTCCACAGCAGACGCTCGAGCAGGTGCGCGCGCACAACATCCGCTGGCTCATCGTCACGCGTGACCTGCAACTCACCGCACTGCCCAAGCCCGATCTGCCCGAGGTCCTCAGCACCGTGCAGCAGGACTTCGTCCTCGATCACGCCTTGACCAACTACGACATCTACCGCCGCAAATAAATATCCGCCACCCGCCGCGTCACGCCAGGTAGCGCTCGCGCAGGATCGCGAGATGATGCTCCGCGTGTCCCGCGCACAGAAACGCCAGCGCTCGCACCGAGATCACATTCCCGCTCGCCACCCCACTCCGCGGCCACGCCACCTCCGGCATGTTGCGGAACAGCGAGATGGTCGCCAGCCGCACCTGCCGGAACTCGTCCATGTGAGCCGCCCAAGTCACGCGATCCGCTTCCGCACCCGCCGCGGAAACGTTCTGGTCGAAACTCTCAAGCGGCGTCGTAAAGCCCCTGCCAAACCAGAGCGCGCGAAAGGCAAACGCCCGCTCCGTGTCGGTTACATGATTCAGCGTCTGCCGCATGCTCCACTTCCCCGGCTGATAGCGATGCGTCGAACGCTCCTCCGAGACCCCCGCGCACAGTTCCATCGCCTCGCCCAGTTGCTGCACCAACGCCCGCATGGGGTCGTCGGACGTAACCCGGTCGATGTACCTCCAGAAATATTCCGCCGCTTCCGATTTCTCCGGCCGTCCGCGCATGCCCCCTACTTTACCCCTTTCCTCGCCTGCCGTACCATCCACGCCACGGCTTTCCACTGCGAATCCTCGTAAACTGGGGGTATGGATAAGTTTGTTGTACGCGGCGGAAACCCGCTGCTTGGCACCATCAAAGTCTCCGGTGCAAAGAACTCCGCGCTCCCCTGCATGGCCGCCGCCATCCTCACCGAAGATGAAGTCGTCCTCGAAAACATTCCCCAGGTCCGCGACATCGAGACCGAGCGCCGCCTGCTGACTTCGATGGGCGCGGAGGTGGAGCTCGGTTACGGCCGCGCGCAGCATCGCACCCGCATCAAGTGCGGCATCCTCTCCGACCCGGTCGCCAAGTACGAGATCGTCAAGACTATGCGCGCCAGTTCGCTCGTGCTCGGGCCACTGATTGCGCGCACCGGCATCGCTCGCGTGGCCATGCCCGGAGGCTGCGCCATCGGCGGACGCCCCATCGATCTGCACATCAAGGGACTCGAAGCCATGGGCGCCACCATCACCCAGGACCACGGCTATCTCGAAGCGCGGAGCCCTAACAATGGGACAGGCCGCCTGAAGGGCGCGCGCCTGGTCTTCGACAAGATCACCGTTACCGGCACCGAAGACCTGCTGATGGCCGCGACGCTGGCCGACGGCGAGACCGTCTTCGAGAACTGCGCGCGCGAACCGGAGGTCGAGGACCTTGCCGCCCTGCTCATCGCCATGGGCGCCAAGATCGAAGGCGCAGGCACCTCCACCATCAAGGTTCAGGGTGTCGCGAAACTTCACGGCGCGCGCCACCGTATCAACCCCGACCGCATCGAGGCCGGTACCTTCCTCATCGCCGGCGCCATCACCGGCGGCGACCTCAACGTCGACTGCTGCAACCCCGCGCACCTCGGCGCCCTCATCGCCAAGCTCGAAGAGTGCGGCGTCCGCATCGAGACCGGGAAAGAACACGTCCGCGTCCGCAGCGGGGGCTCGCTCAAGGCCGCCGACATCTCCACCGAGGAGTACCCCGGCTTCCCTACCGACATGCAGGCGCAGTACATGGCGCTCGCGACCCAGGCCGAGGGCACGACCAACGTCACCGAGAACATCTTCGAGAACCGCTTCATGCATGTGCAGGAACTAAACCGCATGGGCGCGAACATCACCGTGCAGGGCCGCACCGCCACGGTGCGCGGACGCAGCCCGCTTGAGTCCGCCGCCGTCATGTGCTCCGACCTGCGCGCATCGGCATCCCTGGTGCTCGCCGCGCTGGTGGCCGATGGCGAGACCATCCTCGACCGCGTCTACCACCTCGACCGCGGCTACGAGCACTTCGAAGAAAAACTCCGCGGAGTCGGCGCGCAAATCCGCCGCATGGGCGACGTCTTCGGCAAGAAATAACCTGTTTTCACGTTCGTCATTCTGAGCTTCGCTCAGAATCTCCGTAGTTGCCGACCCGCCCCCAGGCCGCAACGCCGATCACATTGGCATGTCGGGCGCCATCGCGTCATGCCCCATCCCGTGCGGATCGTCCATCCCCGATGCCCAAACTTTTGTCGGATCGGTCTCGTACGGATACACGTGCACCATCCAGCCGAAGATGTACGGCAGGAACTTCCCGCCCGCCGCACGGCATGCCGCGCCCGTTGTGATTGAACCCAGCAAACCGAACTTCGCGTCCTTACCCACGTACTCACTACCTTCGATGTCCTGATCGCCGACGTCGCTACCCGGCGGCAGGCATAGATTCGTGTGCAGGTGCCAGCGTGCGATCGACAGCGGAACCCGCCGATCCAGTTCCTGTTCGGACACCTCGAACGGCGCGGTATACATTACTCCCACCAGCTTGTATCCCGGTGTCCCTCCTGCCTTCGCAGCCACCTTCTCATACAGCAGAGACGTCGGCCGCGACGCATCGAAGTCCATCGTATTGTGGAAGGCGTGCGCTTGGTTCGTGAAGTGATAGACGTCCTGCTTCACCTCCGGCAGGAAGATCGTATATCCGTCCGCCAGCGCCTTCTTGTAGTCCTTGTACGGATCGGCCGCCTTGCGCGCCGCCGCGACAATCGCTGCCGCACGCTGTTTATCTCCCGGCCGCATCGGCCGCAGGGAGGTCATCTCCATGTGGCCCGGCATCATGTCACCGTTGTGCGCCGCACCATGGACTTGTGGAGTCCCGGCGAGCCAGAGGCCGGCAGCCAGCCCACCCGCCAAACGCCAACTCCAGACTGGACGCAGCGCAGAAATAGACCTGAGCACGATAGTCCCCTGTTTCACTGACGCAGCCGGAGCCCGAAGGTCATACGGAAGGCGCGTCAGCGCCAGCTCACCGCGAGATGCCAGCGCAGTCCGGCTCGCATCGTCTTTTCGAGCACCTGCGCGTACTCCAGCAGTTCGGAGAGCACCTGCGGCCCTTCCGTCCCCAGCTGTTGCGGATCGTCCTGCAGCGCCTCGGCCAGCGCTCGCACGGTCGCCAGCCCATCGCCGGCCGAGTACCACTGGGGCGGAGGCAGCTTTCGCATCAGCTCAGGATTCCCCGCGCCTTCTTCAATCAGCAGCGACATCGAGTTCTCATCGGCGGAGAAAAATTCGATCAGCGGCTTCACGCCCAGCCGCAGCGCCAGCCGCTCCAGCGCGTCTTCGTACCGCGCCAGCGCGCGCCCATTGACGAAGATGTCGAACCCGGGATCTTCGCCCTCCACCACGATGTACATTGAGGCAGCCATCTTTCCCCACAGTATAGCGTCACGAGCCGGCGAGGCCCAGTGCCACCGGCTGTTCCTCCGCGGGCGTGGCTCGCAGGGAGACTACGACCGCGCTGAGCCCGACGACAATCGCCACATCCGCGCGCCATTCGAAGAACCCAAACACGGCGAGCCCGGGAATCACCGCCGCGAGCCAGGCCGCCAACGCGCGCATTGCGAACGCGCCGAGCGTAATCCGCTGCAGCAGCCAGAACCACAACACCCACGAGCAGGCCACCACGGCCGCCTGCAACGCGAGCGGCACCACCAGTTGCCGCCACTCCAGCGGTCGCCACGATCCACGTTCGAAGAGCAATGCAAACATTGCGTTCCCGGCCGCGCTCAGCAGCAGGTAGCATCCTGCAGCGTACTCCGCCTTCGTCCCTGCCATACGGCCGCGCGCGAAGGCCCACGTCGCGACCGCCGCAATCCCCAGCAGCGATTGCAGCACCAGCATCGGAATCTGATTCAATGCAACGCTGTACGCATCCACCGGCACCACCAGGCACACGGCGCCGATCCCGGCAATCGCAGCCGCGACGATGGAGCGCGGCACCTCAGCCCGAACCATCTCCAACGCGCAAAGCAGCGCCAGCCAGAGCGGCGCGGTAAGGCTGAGCAACAGGGTCGCTCCCCACGGAATCCCGTGCAGCCACGGAATGGGCGTGATCAGCGGGCTCAGCGCAGTCGAGCACCATTGCGGAATCAGCAGCAGAAGCAACGCAAGCCACTGCTGCGCTCCGAGCATCCGTTGTCCGTGCCCCACACTCAGCGCGATCAGAACTGCGCCTGCGAAGGCGGAACTCAGCGCAACTCCAGTGAATGCCCCCAGGCCGGCTGCGGGAAGAACCGTGCCTGCAAGATATCCAGCCAACGGCCCCGCAAACACCGCCAGCGAAACAAACGCGAGATAGACCCGCTTCGAGGCGCGGACGTTTTCCGGCTCCATCACTCCCACTCGTGCGGAGCCGCGCCCGCCGGCTGCTGCGACGTGATCTCGAGATAGACCGTCTCGCCGATTCAGTCGGTTCAACCTGGGCTGCCTCCCGCACTTCAGTCCTAAAGTATCACCAACCGAAATCGATAACCCAAAGGGAAAAGCCCGGCAGGTGCCGGGCTTCTCCTCTCTGTTCAAATGGCTGACTCAGCCAAGCAGCTCAGCGATTGCCGCCGCCCTGGGGTGGGCCACCGGGGCCACTCGGACGACGTCCGCCACCGCCACGACGCCGGCGTCCGCCGGGACGGCGATCGCCTCCGCCGCCAGGCCCGCGGGAGCCACCCGGGCCGCCGGGGCCACGACCAGCCGCAGTTGCGACCGGCACAGGCGCTCCCTCGGCGCGGTTAAAGTTCGGCTCATCGGACGGGGCGTCATCATCCTCATCGAAGTCAACGCCGCCTTCCACGAGAACCGTCTCGTCGCCGTCCTCCGCCTCATCTTCCTCAATCGGAGCCGGGTAAGCGGACGCTTGTGGGGCGCCACCCTCGCCGGGCTCAGGCAGGCCAAGCTTGGCGCGCTGCTCCCGCAGCACCGCTTTGCGGGAAAGCTTGATGCGGTTGCCTTCGATCGAAAGCACCTTCACCAGGATCTGGTCGCCCTCGCGAAGCTCGTCCTTCACATCCTTGACGCGGTGCTCTGCGATCTCGGAGACGTGCAGCAGACCGTCGGTGCCAGGGAAGATTTCCACGAACGCGCCAAACTCCGCGATGCGAACCACCTTGCCCAGGTACGTCTTGGCGATCTCGGGAACCGCCGTAATGTCGGAGATCATCTGGATAGCGCGAGCCAATCCGTCCGCATCGCTCGACGCCACGTTGACGCGGCCCGTGTCGTCGACATCGATCTTCACGCCGGTGGCGTCGATGATGCCGCGAATCACCTTGCCGCCCGGTCCGATCAGATCGCGAATCTTGTCGGTGGGAATCTGGATGGTGTGGATACGCGGCGCGAACTGCGATTTCTCCTGACTCGCCGAACCGATCGTCGCATCCATGATGTCCAGCAGATGCATCCGGCCCTGCTTGGCCTGAGCCAGCGCCTCGCGCATGATCTGCGGCGTGATGCCCATGATCTTGATGTCCATCTGCAGCGCTGTGATGCCCTTCCGCGTGCCGGCCACCTTGAAGTCCATGTCGCCGTAGTGATCTTCGGCTCCGGCGATGTCGGAGAGGACGGCGTACTTGTCGCCTTCCTTCACCAGGCCCATCGCCACACCGGCAACCGAACCCTTCAGCGAGATGCCGGCCTGCATCAGCGCCAGCGACGCGCCGCACACCGTGGCCATCGACGACGATCCATTCGACTCCAGAATGTCCGAGACCACGCGCAGCACGTACGGCGACTCGTCCTCCGCCGGCAGCACCGCTTCGATCGCTCTCCACGCCAACGCGCCGTGACCAATCTCACGGCGTCCGACTCCGCCCATGCGGCCCACTTCGCCTACCGAGAACGGCGGGAAGTTGTAGTGCAGCATGAAGCGCCGCTTCTGCTCGCCTTCGTAGCTCTCCATCCGCTGCGCGTCGTCGGTCGTACCCAGTGTCGCCGTCACCAGCGCCTGTGTCTCGCCGCGCGTGAACAACGCCGAGCCATGCACCCGCGGCAGCACGCCGACTTCCACCGTCACTGCGCGGATCTCGTCGAACGCGCGATGGTCCGGTCGAATGCGGTCGTTCAGCACCTGGTCGCGGAAGATCTGTTCGCGCAGCAATTCGTAGTACTTGCTGAACTTCTTCGCAGCCGCCGCGTCGCCCTCGGGCAACTCCTTCTTCAGAGCGTCCTTGATCTCCTTCACCAGCGCGTAGCTCTCGAACTTCGGGTGCTTCTGCGTGTCGAGCGCGTCCTTCAACTGCGTCCCAACCTTCGCCGAAAGCTCATCCAGATAGACCTGGTCGATCTCGGCGGGTGCGGGTACGCGCTTCGCCTTGCCGGCGCGCTTGACCAGGTCCTCAATGCCCTCGCAGATCTTCTTGATCTCGACATGCGCGAACTCGATCGCGTCCACTACCTGCTCTTCCGAACACTCCTTCGAGCCGGACTCGACCATCACAATGCCGTCCTTGGTGCCGACGACCATGATGTTCAGCAGGCTCTTGGCGCGCTCGGCGTAGGTCGGATTGACGAGAAACACATCGTCGATCAGGCCGATGCGCACCGCGCCCACGGGGCCGTGGAACGGAATGTCCGAAAGCGCCAGCGCGCAGCTTGCGCCGTTCATCCCGAGCACGTCGGGATCGTTCTCCTTGTCCGCCGAGTAGACGAACGCGACCACCTGGGTCTCGTTGCGGAACGTCTCCGGGAACAGCGGACGAATCGGCCGGTCGATCTGGCGGCAGGTAAGAATCTCCTTCTCGCTGGGACGGCCTTCGCGCTTGATGAAGCCGCCGGGGATGCGTCCGCCGGCATAGGTGTTCTCGCGGTACTCCACGGTGAGCGGAAAAAAGTCGATGCCTTCTTTGGGTTCGGGGGATGCGACTGCGGTGGCCAGAACGACGTTGTCTCCGCTGGAGGTGAGCGCGGCGCCGGAGGCCTGCTTGGCCACCCGTCCGGTCTCAAATTTGATTTGCTTGCCGCCGGCAAGCTGAACTGTTACTTCCTGTTTCATCGTGTGCCTCTTCTCTATTCTTCTTGTCAGTTATAGGAAATCTGTCGCCGCGCCGCGATTCAACCTCTAACGCGCGCAGGCATGCAGCCCCGCAGGCGTATGGCCGCTGGCGGGCTGCACTTGAATCTGGATGATGGGTTTTGCGCTCAGGATGGAGCGCGCGGAGCAAGCGGCAGCCGGGTTTGCACGCCGCGTGGCCTGCGTTCTCCGGACAACGACCTCGCACCCCATCAGCGACTCCAGCGGCAAGGTCGAAAGCGGCCCTGCGCGAAGAGGAAGATGACTGACGGGGTAGGTCGGGTCTTGCCTGCGTCCATGATGACGGGTTGTCCCAAGTTCGAGTCTACTTGCGGATGCCAAGCTTCCCGATGACCTCGCGGTAGCGGTCCGAGTCGCACTTCTTCAGATAGTCGAGGAGACGTCGGCGCTTGCTCACCAGCATCAGAAGACCGCGGCGGGAGCCATGATCCTTCTTGTGCGTCTTGAAGTGCTCAGTCAGCTCGCCAATGCGCTCGCTCAGGAGGGCGATCTGGACCTCCGGACTTCCGGTGTCCGAGTCGTGCGTGCGAAACTTTTGGATGATGTCTGTCTTTTTTACGGATTCCAACACAGCAGTTGATGCTCCTGATCTTCTAGTTAATTCGCGGTCGTAGTGTCTCCATAAAGGATAGCACTGGATTGCGAAAAGCGGCAATTCCAGCCCCAAGATAAAACTGACCGCGGATCACACGGAGGAACGCGGATAAGAACAAGAAACCTATAGGTTAAGACTGTCGAGACGGCCGGATCGTATTGCCTTAATCCGCGCTTATCCGTGTTCATCCGCGGTCGTTCTTCTTGTCTGTGCCCGCTTAGGCCAGATTCTCCTTCAAAAACTTCAGCGACCGCTCCCGCGCCAGCTTCGCCGACGCCGCATGATAAGCCGCTGGATGCGGATCCCGGTTGAACGCGTGGCCCGCGCCTTCGTACACGAAGATCTCCACCTCAGGATGCGCCGCACGCACCGCATCGATCTGGTCCTTGCCGATGTGGCTGTCCTCCGCGCCAAAGTGCAGCATCACCGGACAAACCGGATCTTCGGTCGCGAACTTGCCGATTCCGCCCGGGTAATAGCACACGCAGCATCCCGGCTGCATCTTCAGATTCTCGCCCCGCGTCGCCGCAAGCCAGCTCACCAGGCCGCCATAGCAGAACCCCAGCACCCCGGTTCCCTTGCCCGCCTCGGCCACGTGATGAAACGCCGCCGCGACATCCAGCAGCGAAAGATCCGGGTTCAGCTTCGGATACAGCCCGAACGCCTTCTTCATGTCCTCATCGCTATAGCTCAATTCCAAGTCGCGCTCCATCCGGTCGAACAGCGCCGGAGCGATCGTCAGGAAACCGTCCTTCGCGTAGCCGTCGGCCACCGAGCGAATATGGCTGTTCACTCCGAAGATCTCCTGCACCACCACCAGCGCGCCAATCGGCGCGTGCGCCGGAGCCGCCACATACGCTCCCAGTTCGTGTCCATCGTCCGCCTTCAGCTTTACCCAGTCGCCCATGCTTTCTCTCCAATGGTTCTAAGTTGATGTAGTCTGCTGTTCCTATCTTAGGATGCGGCCGGACGATCCTTCGTGGCTGTCGGCGCTCGCATACGATCTCATCTCCGCAAGCCAGCGCAGATAGCGCAGAATCTGCCCGCGCTCCGCAACCAGAAACTGCCAGAAATCCCGCGCACCAACCTCCTCCGCGTGCTTGCCGGTAAAGGTCTCCAGCCTCCACTTCAGATAGTCGCTGCGCCACGGGCGCAGCCGGTGTCCCCGCGTCGCGGTCCAGAGAAATCTCAACCCTGCAGTCATGCGGCGCTCCCCGTCCTCGATTATAGGACTCCAACATGAGTCTCGTAGCCTGCGTCACGTTCATCCCACCGTCATTCCATCTACACTTATCAAGGCTGGTTTCAGGTTCGGAAGGTTGGTATGAGTCGAGGGCGGTACGTTGCAGTTCGCCGGATGGCGGCAATTTCTTTCGCAGTTGGAACGATCGCAGCAGGTTCGTGCCTCTCCGCGCAGGACACGCGCACGCTCAAGGAGCCGGTCATCCCCGCGGCATGCGTCACGCTCAAGGCTTCGCTGACGGCGGCATCGGTGGCCAGCGGCGACATTGAGGCGCGCGCTTACACAGCCGGCGCAGGGCAGCAGGGTCTGGACACTGCGCGGCTGCAGCAGGCGCTCGACCATTGCGACAAGGGCAAGGCAGTCGAACTCGCCTCCGACAACGCCAACACCGCATTCCTCACCGGGCCCATCGCGCTGCGCCCCGGAGTCACGCTGCTGGTGGACAAGGGCGTCACACTCTACGCCACGCGCAACCCCGAACACTACGCGATCGCCCCGGGAAGCTGTGGCGTCGTGAACGACGACTCCGGCACTGGATGCAGACCGCTGATCACCGTGAAGAACGCCACCGGCTCCGGCATCATGGGCGATGGCGCGATCAACGGCCAGGGCGGTGGCCTCCTCATCATCGACGGCAAGACCTCCGAGCAAAGCTGGTGGGACCTCGCCGACGAAGCCCGCAGCGCCGGACGCCAGCAGTCGCCGCGCATGATCGACGCCGACCTCACCGACGACTTCACCCTTTACCGCATCACGCTGAAGAACTCGCCCAACCTCCACGTCGCCTACCACCGCGGCGACGGCTTCACCGTCTGGGGCGTGAAGATCGACACGCCCAGGACCGCGCGCAACACCGACGGCATCGACGCCTCGCAGTCGAAGAACATCACCATTACCCAGTCCTTCATCCGCACCGGGGACGACCACATCGCCATCAAGGCAGGCGACGGCCCCACCCTCAACATCACCCTCAGCCACAACCATTTCTACTGGGGCCACGGCCTCTCCATCGGCAGCGAAACCAACGGTGGCGTCAGCGGCATTCGCGTCGACGACCTCTCGCTCGACGGTCCCGACAACGGCCTGCGCATCCGGTCGGACGCCAGCCACGGCGGCCTGGTGGAGGACGTCGTCTACCACGACATCTGCATCCGCGATTCGAAGAATCCGATCGTCTTCGACAGCACCTATTCGTTCCCCGGCAAAGCGGCGACGACGCTTCCTGTCTACCAGGACCTCACCCTGAGCGATGTGCGCCTGCTGGGCGGCGGGAAGATCCAGTTCAACGGCTTCGACAACATGCACCGCATCGGCGTCACGCTGGACGGCGTGCTGGCTCTCGACGCGGCGACTCGCTACCGGCCCCAGGCGAGCCACACCGACCTTACCTTCGGACCCGGCCCCGTCAACCTGGTCTTTACCGGCGACGACTCCACCGTCACCGGCAAGCAAGTCAACGGCAGCCTTCCTGCATGCACCGCAAAGTTCGTGCCATTTCCGTAGGACCTCCTAGGCCGCACCCGTTCAAGCATCCCCGCGCAACGCCGATACATGCTGTGAGACCGCACTGGCGGAGCGCGCGCATGAGAATCCTGATCATCGATGATTCAGTCGTTATGCGGAAGATCGTCGAGAATGCCCTGCGACACTCGGGCCTGCAACTCGACGAAGCCCTGCACGCGGCCGACGGCGTCGAGGGCGTGGCCGTACTCGAACGTGCCGCCCTCAACCAGCCCCTCGACCTCATCCTGTGCGACGTGCACATGCCCCGGATGGACGGACTCAGCTTCCTCAGGGAGAAACCGCGCCGCAACCTGGCGCCGGGCGTCCCCGTGGTCATGATCACCGCGGACGAGACCGACCCACACCTGCCTCAGGCCATCGCCGCCGGCGCGCAGGGTTACATCTCCAAGCCCTTCACGCTGGAGCAGATGCGAGCCTCCGTGGCCCCGTGGTTAAAAGCCTCGGGCAATGCTGAGCCCCGAACCGTCCCCGAAACTGGCGAGCCCCGGCAGACGATCGGAGGCGCGTCATAATTCCCGGGATCATTGCGAAAGAAGAATGGGTCCGCCACATCGACGACGCCGTCGCAGACGTCTTCCAGACGATGCTCGAGCAGGACTGTCCGCCAGTCGAGAACAACTGCGACCTGCAAACAGAAATCTCAGCCAGGATCGCGTTCTCCGGAGCGCTGGAAGCGCAGTGCGTGGTGCGTGGTCGCTTTCCCGACTCGGTCGGCCGAGAAACTGACCTGCGCGTTCCTGGGTTCCTGCGAGGGTTGCGCCTGGGACGAAGCCATGACCGCAGACACCGTAGGCGAACTCTGCAACATGATCGCCGGAGGCTGGAAGAAGCGGCTATCCGCGCCGGACACCGCGTGCGACCTCTCCGTGCCGTTCATCCAACGCGGCTCTGGTCGCGACCAGCCACAACCGGGAACGATGCATGTATGCCGGGCGTACACCTTCGACGACGCGCCCTTCGTCGTCACCCTGACCACGCTGTCACACTGACAAAGCAATAGGGCGATCGGTCGGGCCCTATCCTCCCAAACCGGTCGCCCCCTCAAAATACCTTCGGCTACTTGACCACCGACTGGAACAGCGGCGATGTCAGCAGGCTGGCAAACTGGCTGTCGGAAGAGGAGTAGCTCACCATCAGCGTCCCCGAACTGGAATCGATCGTCGTCTGGTCCAGCGCCGTCTTTTCCAGTGGAGTTCCCTGCTGCTTCCTCAGCAACTGCACGCCCTTCAGCAGCGTCGAGCAGGTCGCGGCGGTAATCATGTCGGACATGTTCACCGACATGTCGAACCGCACGCCGTTGTTGAAGTCCATGGTGTAGCGCGAACCCTTCATGCGGTTCTTCACCGTGTCATAGTCGGCCAGCTGCGAGGCCACGCCCAGCACGCTCTTCATCATCGTCTGCGTGCCCTTCGCGTCCAGCAAACTCCACACCGCGTGGCTGTCCACCGCGCTCATGTCGCCGACCAGGTCGCTGTCGGTCAGAAAGCTCTGGGTCAGTCCGTCGCGCGCATCCAGCGCCGCCCTCACCGAATCCTTGTCGCCGAAGACCATGGTGGTCTGGTTCAGGAACACCACGCTCAGCCCGGTCGAACCCATCGGATAAATGCTGTTGTTGCGCAGCGTCACCGGCTTGGTCTTGTTCTTGGTGAAGTTGGTCATGATGTCGTGGGTATGGAATTGTCCCTGCGCGATGCCAACAATCCGCTCGACCTCAGGTCCCTTGCCATCGCGATTCGGCGCGCGAAACGCCGCAAACGCGAGCGCGTCCGCATCCGTATCGACCTTCAGTCCCGAGGTCACCAGCGCCGTCTCCAGGCGCTTCAGTTCGGGCGGCAACACGCGGTCCTTCAGGCTCATGGCCGCGGACGAGTTCTGCATCGCCCGGTAGTCGACCACAATAATCTGCTGAACATCATGCGGAATTGCTGCCTTGGCGTCGCTCGAAAGCTGGGCCGCCTGCGCAAACGGAGCGGAGACTGCCAAAGCTGCCGCCAACGACAGGCCCAGCTTGCCCTGCCGGTTAAATCGGGAAGAAAACTCGGATACGGATACGAAAATACTCAAAATAAACTCCAGTGCATCGGTTGAATCAGTGGTAATCGGTACAGGCCGCAAATAGCGCTCGCAGCGCACCGCTCTCATTGTTCCCTGAAACAAGGGTGGAAGCAAGAGGGAACCTGTCGCTTGGACGGATGGGACGCGCGAAGGTTGGTTGAATCTTCGGAGTTTTACCAAACCATCGAGCCTCACCCCTCCGGCCACGGCATGGGGTGATGCAGCTTTCGTTCCAACACCTTGGCCTCCGGATCGAACCCGGGAATCTCGCGCACCCAATCCGCCTCAGCGTCGAACGCCTCTTGCGGGATCAGCCCGATAATCTCGCCTTCGGTCGCCACCACCCCGTGATTGCGCGCCAATTCCCGCACCGCCGCGTGAATCTGGGGCATGGGAGTCGCCCGGAAGTCCGTAATGTTCATGCTCACCTGGGCGCGGCCATTCACCGTCACGCCAATCGCCTTCACCCCATGCAGACCGCCGGCCGATGCGCGGATCGCCCGTGCAATCGCCCGCGCCGCAGCGATGTCCGCCTGCGCCGCCGCCGGCAGCGTTGCCTCAACCTGTCCCACGGGCCGGGGTGACGCCAGAAAGATGTTGTACGCAATCAGAAAACTTCGCGCGCCCACCGCGGTCGCTCCGGCGGTCGCATGAATCTCCGGTCCGCCGACATCGGGCCGCCGAGCCGCATCGCGGTGCGCCGACTCCCGCAATCCCTCGAACTGCCCGCGCCGCACATCCTCCAGGTTGACCCGGTCTGGGCGTGCGGCCGCTGCCTCGTAGAAGTACACCGGCACGCCGTAGCGCCGCCAGATCTCCAGTCCCGCCTGCCGCGCCAGCATCGCGCACTGCGCCAGCGACACGCCGCTCACTGGCACAAACGGCACTACATCGCCAGCGCCAATCCGCGGATGAACTCCATTCTGCCGCGTCAGGTCGATCAATTGGGCCGCACGCCCCACTCCCCGCACCGCCGACTCCACCACCGCCGCCGGCGGTCCCGCAATCGTCACCACCGACCGGTTGTGCGCCGCATCCAGCGACCAGTCCAGCAGGCGTACCTCGTCCATCTTCATCGCCGCGACAATCTGCGCGACCTTCGCGGCGTCCGTGCCCTCGGAGAAGTTCGGCACGCACTCAATCACCGCTTCCGGATTCAGACCTGAACTCATAAACTCACTTCCACCAACTGTACCCGACCGTAAACTGCACGCTCGCGTTCACGCCCGGATTCTTGTCGCCCAGCGATGCGCTGGAGACGTGGATCGCATTCGCCCCAAAATCAACCGACCGCTTCGCGCTCATAAAGTAGTGCGCGCCCACCCCAAACTGCGGCGTAAAGTTCCACACACTCGTATTCGCGCTGGGAATATTGTTCACCAGCGTATTGCCCGGGTTGGTGATGATGCACGGCCCAGGCAAGCACACGGGAGGCCCGCCGAACGCCGGATACTTGTGATTGGTCCACACCAGCCCGCCCGCGCCCTGCACCCACGGCGTAAACCGGCGCGTCCCCGCGAAGTTCCATCGCAGCACGTCGGGAGTAAGGCTGATACCGGTAAACGTGCCGCCCACGTTGAAAGGAACCGAGCAGAGATAGCTCGTAAGCGGATTTCCCGTAGGCACGAGTACGCAGTTCTGCCGCGACATCGTGGGCGTATACGACTGCCACAACGGGAACACCTCCACCCCAAGCTCGAAGTTGCCGCGAATCAACCCATGGCCCGCCATCGGCGTCAGCACCTTGCCTGCGTTCACGCCCGCCATCAAGAACTTGAAGCTGCCGCGATTCTCGGTCACGCCAAACCCGCCCTGCACCAAAGCGCCCAGACGGAACGGCCTCGCATCTCCGTTCACCGGATTGGTCGTGGAAGACTGAGCAGCGCCAACGCAAGGCAGCACAGCAAGAGCAAGGATCAGTTCAAAGGTCGCGCGACGCAATCGGTAGCTCCGTTTCCTACTTCCAATTTGAAATCCGCACAGAAGAAAGCCGCCGGAACTCGGCGGCCCCCTCCAATCAACCGATTCTTGCCTTTACGCGAAGCGTCCAGAACCGCACGAAGTGCTTGATCCGTGGTCGCGCCTATGCGTTCGCCGCGATCGTAGCCTCGTCCATGTCAAAGTTGGTGTACACGTTCTGCGTATCGTCCAGATCTTCCAGCGTCTCCAGCAGCCGCATCATCGCGGTCGCCTGGGTGCCTTCCAGCTTCTGGTAGGTCGACGCGATCATCGTCACCTCGGCATGCTCCGGCGTAATCCCCGCCGCCTTGATCGCCTCCAGCACCGCGTCGTACTCCTTCGGCCCGGTGATCACCTCCCAGGTGTCTCCCTCGTCCGAAAGATCGTCCGCTCCAGCCTCCAGCGCAATCTCGGTCAGCTTGTCCTCGTTCACCTTCGCCTTGTCGACGATGATCAGCCCCTTCTTCGAGAACAGGTAGCCAACCGAGCCCGCTTCGCCCAGGTTTCCGTTGTTCTTCGTAAAGGCATGCCGAATCTCGCTCACCGCGCGATTCTTGTTGTCCGTCAGCACCTGCACCATGA
>OBLU010003095.1_pt1 | contig 15097 bp, 13 predicted proteins | sample 1518681 | NCBI WGS metagenome assembly OBLU01 (sample SAMEA3539304, study PRJEB22396) | soil metagenome | biome: tundra; feature: field; material: soil | place: USA | collected 2010-05 | depth 0.15 m
CATAATTAACATGTACATATAATACATGTATTATTATATAATGCCAATGCTTTCCAGTTTCACCCGCCATTGCCGCAATGAACGCATCGCCAAAAATTTATATGAGGAAACTGTTATGCAAACCATTGTCGAATTCATGAGCGCCGCCCATCACGGCTGTGACGACACATTCGCTATCGCCGAACAAACTGCTGTGGCCGGAAACTGGAGCGAAGCGGAAACTGCATTTACCAATTTTCGTGCTGACATGGCCAAGCACTTTCGCATGGAAGAAGACCAGCTTTTCCCCTCGCTGGTCTCTGCCGGCGGCCCTGCAGCCCCGGTGCAGATGATGCGCATGGAACACGCGCAAATGAATACACTTATCGAACAAATGGCCGTCACATTGACTCATCAGGATGCGCAAGGATATGGCGGCTTGTCGGAAACGTTGCTGATAGTGATGCAGCAGCATAACCTCAAGGAAGAGCAAATGCTCTATCCCATCGCGGATCACTTTCTGGCATCGCAGCGTGAAGCGCTGCTTGGTCGCATGCGGGTGGCTTGACACTATGTGCGCGAACATGGCACATGAGCTGGATGTGCGCGGACTGACGCCGCCCGAGCCTTTCGAGCACATCATGAGCGCATTGCAGACACTGCCAGCAGATGCATATCTGCAAGTGCATATTGATCGCGAACCCTACCCGCTTTACGAGGTGTTGCGTGACAACGGTTATGCCTGGCAAACCACTGCGCTGACAGATGGCAGCTTTTCGCTTCGCATCAGCCGCAGCGTGTGAAAATCATCTCGCTCAATACCGGGCAGGCACCGCCGATTTCTGTGCCGCTGCGCTTCTTTACTGCCGTCCCGCTGTTCCTGCTGCTGGCTGCACTGATGTTAATGTCGGGCGCAGATAATCCTTTTGCCAATATACACTCGCCCGCGCTGCTTGCCGCGACGCACTGCATCACGCTGGGATTCATGGCGATGATCATGCTGGGTGCGATGCAGCAGATCCTGCCGGTGGTGATCGGCAGCCCGATACCGGCATCCCGGCTGACTGCATGGCTCACCTTCCTGCCGCTGATATTGGGCGCACTGCTGCTACCAGCCGGTTTCATGCTGGGCAAACCGGTATTGCTCAATCTCGCCTGGCCGCTATTGGGGTTGGCTTTTATAACATTCATCAGTGCCAGCCTGATCGGCTTGGTGCGCTCTCCCGCACACAATGCCACCAAGACCGCGATACTGCTGTCCATCCTCGCGCTCGGCGGTGCCATTGCATTGGGCATGTTGCTGGCGCACGGCTATGCCACCGGTTCGCTGCTGCCCTATGCCAAGTTGGCCACAGCCCATATCAGCCTGTCGTTGGGCGGCTGGGTAATGTTGCTAATCGTCGGCGTGTCCTATCAGGTGGTGCCGATGTTCCAGCTCACGCCAAACTACCCGAAATGGTTAGTCAACGGTTTAACTCCCGCTCTATTTATCGTGCTGCTGTTGAGCCTGCTGTCCCTTCTGCTCGAACCCAGGCCGCACTGGGTAGTAATCGTTGCACAAAGCCTGTTCTGGTTTTTGGCAGGCTGTTTTGCCGTGGCCACACTCAGGCTGCAAAGCAAGCGTCGCCGCCGCGTTGCGGATGCCACTCTGAGTTTTTTCCGGCTGGGCATGATGGCATTGTTGTGCGCTGCACTGTTTGCTCTAGCAACCCTGTTTTTTCCGGATACTGATCGTCTCGGCACGCTATCCGCTGTGTTATTCCTGCTTGGCTTTGCCATGTCGTTGATGCACGGCATGCTATACAAGATCGTCCCCTTTCTGGTGTGGTTCCATCTATTCCGTGGCGGGGTAAAAGGCGGCGTTCCCAATATGAAGGAAATCATTCCGGAAACTTGGATGTGGCGGCACTTGTGGCTGCATCGCAGCACATTGCTTGCAGCACTATTCGCACCATGGTGGAATGTAGCAACATGGTTGGTCGCACTTGGTTTGCTGCTGCAAGGCATACTACTCGGATACGCGAATGTTATTGCCATCGCAGTATATCGGCGGACACACAAACGCATTCAGAAGGATTTACCATGATCATCTTGTCGCTCAAAGGTATGCATATCAGAAGGCTGAATAATTTACAATATTCCAGAGCGGACGGCAACCCCAAACATACCTGACTCAACGGACTACCTTGAGAATCCTTGAGATTCGAGATTATTCCTAATACACCAGCTTGGACAACCCACGCAATCCAATGATAATACGTACCTTCTTTCAAACAAATATTTCACATTAATTTCAGGGCGAGCCAAATGAAAAAAATGATAAACACAAGCAAATCACATCAGCGTTCAAGCTCTTTTTACAACAGCTTTGCTTTAATGTTGTTGTGCTCTTTGGTAACTGCGGGTTGTGACGAAACCTTCCCTTCCAAGACATATAAATTTGACATGACGCGCCTTAACCAGGATGGCAGTACCAATGACGGCAAAGACTATACAAAACAACCATGGGCATGTGTGCGCGACAACAAAACAAATTTAATCTGGGAGGTGAAAAAATCCGATCTTGGTTTGCAAAACGCAAATAATACTTACAGTTGGTATGACCCGGATCAAAATACCAACGGCGGTTGGGCTGGCAAAGCCAACGCCGGGGTATGCACCGGCAGCGATTGCGATACCAAATCCTACGTCAATGTGATCAATGCAAAAAAACTTTGCGGCTTCTCTGATTGGCATCTGCCAAGCAGAGAAGAGTTGAGCACCCTGGTGGACACCAGTGTTTTCTTCCCAGGACCCACCATTCCAACAGTGTTTTTCCCGGAACCTTTGCCGCCCGGGAAATACTGGAGCGATACAACGTTCAGAACCCGCCGCGCCGGTGCTTGGGCATGGCGCTTCGATTATGGCAACGACTTCCTCTTGGAAAAGAGCGAAGCACTTAATGTAAGGCTGACTCGCGGCATTCCGAAAACGGTTGGTGAGCAGTCAACTTCAAATTGAATAATTTGTTTCAAGTGTGGACAAGAAACATACCGATCGCCGCGCAAAATACCTCCAGATGCGTTTAGCGCAGTTTGATTAGAGCACGGTGTTGGGCGATTCCGGTGAGTAGAACGGGGGCAAGTTCATGCGTTGGATTTCATGCGGAATACAGCCGCGTATTGGCTGAATTTGAGGAGGTATCGGTCGAGATACTGATTTTATAATTTAACGTGACCAGCAATAGTAAGAGAAGTGCGGCCCCGCCATTGTGTGCCACTGCCAGTGCCAAAGGTAACTTCAGGAACACATTCAATATGCCGATAGCAAATTGCAGGGCGATCATGATCAATAGCCAGCGTGCTGTTTTGCGTAAAGCATCTATTTTGAATGCTCTAAGTGCCACCCAGGCAACCAGCACAACCACGACAAAAGCGAAGGCGCGATGCGTCCAGTGGATCGCGGTCAAAGCTGGGAAAGACAGGTAATCGCCATGGGCAGTCTTGCCCAGATCGCGCCATAGCGTAAAGCCGTTAGAAAAATCCATTTGTGGAAACAGCTCGCCGTGGCATAACGGAAAATCTGTGCAAGCCAGGGCCGCATAGTTGGTGCTGACCCAACCGCCGAACGCGATTTGAATTATCAGCAGCAAGAGAGTCAGCATCGCCGGTATGCGCAGTGCAATAGCCGATCGCGGCACCGTCGGATGATCGCTTAAGTGCGCGCCGAACCACGTCAAAAGTGCCAGCAAGGTCATGCCCAGCAACAGATGTATGGTCACGATGACCGGTTGCAATTTCATTGTGACAGTCCATGCGCCGAATGCGCCTTGTAGGCAGACGAATGCAAACATCAGCGTTGGGAACAGCGGCGAAAATTTCATTTCCTTGCGGCCCGATTGTAGCCACCTGCGCCATGCGATAACCATCAACGCGATGATTAGCACACCGATGGCCATTGCCAGATAGCGGTGTATCATTTCAATCCATGCCTTCATGACAGTTACCGGGCCGGTTGGCATTGCGGTTTCGGCAGCACTGATGTCGGAGTGTGCTTGGATTGGATTAGCATGCCCATAACAGCCGGGCCAATCCGGGCAGCCGAGACCGGAATCAGTAAGCCGCGTGAAGGCGCCAAACATGACCAGATCGAATGTGAGAAAAAGCGTGACCCATACCAGTTTGCGGTATTTGTCGGTATCGCTGGATACCCATACCATCGCCAACGGCAACAGTGCCGCCAGCATACCCATAGCGGCAAGCTGGATTAGTATGATGGGTCTCCCGACCCCGCCAGAAGAACGCGTCCGGGATGAAACAGGTACCCGGGATGGCATATTATCGGGCACATGGCGAAGTTGTTCATCCAGTTACTCTCCAACAGGACAGTGTGCCCAGCGGACATTGAATTTTTCTTTCATTAAATTAAATATGCGGTCAATTGGCGGATTCGGTATTGTTCCATGCTTAAGGTTCTCGATGCTCTCGTGCACTGAGGTTGATAATTATAATTGGGCCGTTTAGTATTGCCACGAGCCTTGTTTTATTTTGAGCCGACGATACGCAAATCGCAACGGTGGAGAATGGAATCTAACCGATCACGGCTGTGACGGGGATTGCCGCAATGGCACTACCTGTTACTCCCGGTGGAGTCAAGAACCGGACTTGCCCCCTGACACGAGTTTCGTTAACCTGGTAGCCGCGGTTAGAAGTATAACGACAAATTTCCTTAACAGCAGACGAGATTTATCGGCACTAATGGTGCATCATCCGGCTACCGTACATTTTAGACCGTGAGGAATATTCAGTGAAAACTTTTGCTGCTTGGCCGCTTATCATCGCTGTATTGTTGGCCTCAACAGCCGATGCGCGACAAACCATCAACGGTTGCCAGATAACACGGAGAGCCAGTTGCCCTGGTGTCAATCTTTCCGGTGCGAATCTGACCAAGTCTAATCTTGCCGGTGCCGATCTTGCGGGAGCCGATCTGTCGGGTGCCAACCTGAGTGGCGACAGGATTACGGAGGCTAACCTGATGAAAGCAAATTTGTCCAATGCCAATCTTTCCGGGGCTGACCTGTCCGAAACGTATATGAACAGCGCGAATTTTTCGCATGCAAATCTTGCCAAAGCCGATCTTTCACAAAGCACTTTGCTGGGTGCCAATCTCGCGGAAGCCAACCTGGCCGGCGCAAACTTATCATTGGCCATTCTTAAGGGAGCCGATCTCACAGGCGCCAATGCGACAGGGGCGGTGTTTACCCTGACCAGTCTGGTCGATGCCAACCTTAGCCGGGTCGATCTTACTGAAGCAATATTGATTGGTGCCGATTTGCATAATGCCATCCTGCAAGACATAAGATTTTGCAAAACCACCATGCCGGATAGAAGCATCAATAACAGCGGTTGCTCAAAATAGCGGCGACCTTCGCGGATATCGCATGTATCTGAAACTTGTTCTGGTGACTTGCCTTCTTGCCTTTTGTGCGGTGGTGTTCAGTGCCTACGCACGGCTTTCCGATGCCGGTCTTGGTTGCACCAACTGGCCCGCTTGCTACGAGGAAAATGCACTGAAGGAAAGGCAGCCGCCCCAAGCTGATGCCGCGCGCGACCATGTCTCGTGGCGGTGGAAGCTGCAGAACATGGTGGGTTTGCTGCTTGGAATCCTGGCTATCACGGTCTGCGGCCTTTCGTGGCAGAAGCGCAGGGAGTTGCGGCAATCATCTTTGCTGCCGACCTTGCTGGTGGGTTTAATGGCATTTCTGGCGGCATTCGGCATCTGGGCTTTCTCCCATCTGCCACGGTCGGTCATTGTCCCAGTGCATCTTGCGGGCGGGAGTGCCACGCTGATACTGCTGGCGTGGATCGCACTGCGCCAGATGGCACCGGTTGGACAGGTTGGTGCTGGCGTGATGCAGAGCTGGCGCATTTTCTCGCGGATTGGCCTGGTGCTGGTGTTGGTACAGATCATGCTGGGCGGTTGGGTAAGTTCTAATTTCGCCGCGCTTGCCTGCACTGAGTTTCCTCTTTGCAAAGGCTTGCTGCTGCCGCCGATGGATTTTTCTTACAGCCTGGATAGATACGGACTGCCGCTTTCCGTGGAAAAACTGACGGCGATACACTGGATGCATCGGGCTGGAGCGCTGCTTACTCTTCTCTACTTGAGCTGGCTGTCATTCAGGGTCATGGCGGTGGAAAGGCTGCGCACAATCGGCAAGGCTATACTGGGATTGGTTGTGCTTCAGTTTGTGCTCGGTATCTCCAATGTGCTGCTCGGGTTGCCGCTCACGGGTGCAGTCCTGCATAACGCGGTGGCGATGCTGTTGCTGGTCACGCTGGTGTTGTTGAACTTCAGGGTACAGACAAGCTAAAAATGACGAGCTGGTTTGCTTAATCGCAGACAATATAGCTTTGGCTTAGACCACGAAAGATGCCGCTTGACAAACCGCCATTTTTACTTCAGCATAATATATGTGTATTGCTGATACATGTTTATGCAGGCCTCAAACATAAACTAATTAATGATAGTGGAAATCGGCCATGCATGATCAAAATAGGCTTGTGAAAATTCTGATGCGGCTTATATTTTATCGAGTAGTTCGCTAACCTTAGTTGTGTGGTGCAGGAAAAAAACTAAATCAAAATGGAGGAAACATGAAAGCAATGATAGTAAGTATGGTTGCAGCAACAGGATTGATGATTGCTGGTAGCGCGATAGCAGTCGATATGCCGGCACTTGCCAAGAAAAACGGCTGCACCAATTGTCACTCAATCGACAAAAAGGTGGTTGGTCCGGCATGGCAGGCAGTTGCTGACAAGTACAAGGGTGATGCAGGTGCTGCAGATAGGCTGAGCGCCAAAATCGCTAATGGTGGCAGCGGCGTGTGGGGTGCTGTAGCTATGCCTGCTCAAAAAAAGGCTAGTGAAGCGGATATAAAAGAGTTGGTTGCTTTTATTCTGGGCTTGGCCAAGTAGAGCTAAGGCGTTGGCTGGTGTGGTTTTCATACTCTGGTTGAATTCTATAGCCAATGGTGATCGCTTGCTCTTGCAACCTCGAACCGTATTGGAAGATGACCACACTTGGCGGTAGCGCCTGCTTTAGGAGCGTATGAAAGATTCAATAATATTAATGCAGTGGTTATGCCGTATCTTGGCGGTGTTTGTAAATGCATTAGGATTGCTTGCCAGTTTAGGGTTTGCTTTTCACAATGTATGCGCTCGTCCATTATGTTGTTGGCGCACCCACTGGTTTGTGGTGTGGCATACAAATTGTGGTATGCATGTTTTTAGTAGCCAACGAAATTAAGGGAGAAATCATCATGAAAACAAATACAGTCGTAGAAATACTGTTACTCGGGCTGTTGTCATTTGGCTGGTCGGCATCGTTCGCTGATGATCTTCCACAAGGCATAGGCGACGCTGTTGTCCAGAAAATGATCCAAGTCGAGAAGCCTATGGGGCCTGAGGCAGTAAGCATTGTCCGAGATCCAACTGCAGTAGGGAAGCCTGTTGGTAAGCGCGGACCACAAACGCTTAAATTTACCTTGGAAGCTCAGGAGGTGCTCGGGGTTCTGGATGCTGCAGCCAAAACAACCTATACCTACTGGACATTTAACGGAAAAGTACCAGGTCCTATGCTGCGTGGCCGGGTGGGAGACACAATAGAAATTACCTTGAAAAACAATAAGAACAACTCAATGATCCACAACGTTGACCTGCATGCAGTATGGGGTCAAGGTGGTGGTGCTGCACTGACGAATGTTGCTCCCGGTGAGGAGAAGTCCTTTGTCTTCAGGGCAATGAACCCGGGTTTGTATGTCTATCATTGCGCTACGCCGGTGATACCGCAGCATATTTCGAGCGGCATGTATGGCATGATCCTGATCGAACCGGAAGGCGGCCTGCCTAAGGTTGATAAGGAATTCTACGTAATGCAAGGCGACATGTATGCTGAAGGTGCTGGCCCAGAAAAAGAGTTCAGCCTTGAAAAGCTGATGGCCGAGCAACCAACGAATGTGGTGATGAACGGTTCTGCCGCTGCTTTGGCAACGAATCCAATGAAGGTCAAAGTGGGCGACGTAGTCCGTATTTTCTTCGGTGTCGGCGGTCCTAACCTGACTTCGTCCTTCCATATAATCGGTGCCATCTTCGATAAAGTTTACGCTGGTTCCCTTACCTCTCCACCGCTCACCGATGTGCAAACCACTTTGGTACCTGCTGCTGGATCAGCGATGGTAGAATTCACGGCACGCGTTCCGGCCAAATACATCCTGGTTGACCACTCGCTTACCCGTTTGTTGAAGGGTGACGTCGCAATCATCCAAGCTGAAGGCCCAGATCAACCCGATTTGTTCCGTCCCGGCAAGGTGAAGTAATAAGAATTAAAAAGTATAATCTGATTTTATCGCCCCTGCTCATCCTTCCTCTAAGGGCGTGAAATCAGTTCTGAGCAATGCGTAAGGCCTTGCTCTTTTTTTTTCAGCTACACAACAAACCCTTGTGGGCTTTTTCCCCCACAAGGTTCCTTTGTTACCGCAACAGGGCTCTTGCTAGCAAACAAGTTGCACATTCCGTGAAGCCAAGAAGTAATTGCTTTCGACGCTGTTTTTCGAAAGGTATGCGCCATTGATCGAATTGGGATCATTCTTCACCGCGCGCCAATTGCACGTCGACTTATTTGCAGTTGCAACAACCGGCTGCAGTTTTGCTGGTGTCCTGTAGTAGTTGCTGACGTCCAGATCGCGGGTAAAGCTGGGGTTAAATCCCGAATAAATCACATCCAGGTCGCGGGTCGAAAAGGCTGATTCTGCTTGAGCAGCGGAAGTTGCCAGAACGCCACCGATGATTATGCTTGCCAAGATACGTGTTTTCATGATGAATTTCCTTTATATATAAAACTTGATTAAATTCCCTGCTGCCTTAGCGGGGGGTTTCTCACCTGCGAACCCAAGATACTGTTTCACAGACGTGTGCAGTACAAAGAGCATTAACCGTGCCAAGATATATCTTATTGATATACAATAAATTAAATTTATGGCGGTATTGTAATCGTTCACTATGAACGTTAAACTGTGTTTACATTTAACGTCTAGAATATGTAATGGACACAATCTCGTTAGCTAGTTTGGGTATCGTCATGGAGAGGCTCGAAGAAGGTGTGCTGTTTTTGGATGAACAGCGCAATATCGTGGCGATCAATCCGGCTGCAGTGCACATGATAGGACGCAAGCACGACGATATTGTAGGTAAAAGTTGTCCAACCATGTTCCCCGGCACCCCTTGTGCTCACACTTGCGAGGAAAGCGGAAAATGCTCGCTGATGGCGGGAACTGTGCAAGGAAATAAACTGGTGCAAGACATCGTGGTGGCACGCCCGGATGGGATGCTCGTTCCTTTGCACATGTGGGCGACGGCGCTGCCAACGGACGAATCGCTGGCGCATTGTGCGGTCGTGTTACGCAACCGTACTCGCGAAGTGCAGCTTGAGGAAATGGCCGGACAGCGTTTACGCATGGGTAATTTGGTGGGCCATAGCCCCGCCATGCAAACCCTGTTCCGCGAAATTCTGCTGGCGGCGACAAGCGATGCCAATGTGCTGATTACCGGTGAGACAGGAGCCGGCAAGGAGCTGGTGGCGCAAGCGATACATGATAACTCTGGCCGCGCCAAGAAACCCTATCTGCAAGTGCACTGCGCCGCTTTGCCGGAGAACCTGCTCGAGGCCGAGCTGTTCGGCCACAGCAAGGGAGCATTTACCGGCGCGACGGCCGACCGGCCCGGGCGCTTCGAGGCCGCCGATGGAGGCACGCTGCTGCTGGATGAAATCGGTGAGGTGCCATTGGGTACACAGGTGAAATTACTGCGTGTGCTGCAAGAAAAAGAAGTGGTGCGCTTGGGCGAAAACCATTCGCGCAAGGTGAATGTGCGAATTATCGCCGCCACCCATCGCAATTTGTCGGCCATGGTGAAGAGCGGTGAATTCCGTTCCGATTTGTATTACCGTTTGCGTGTGCTGCCATTGCGTGTGCCTTCCTTGCGCGAGCGCCGTGAGGATATTCCATTGCTTGCCAGCACCATTCTTTCCGGCCTGACAAGACATTACAAGCGTGAGGATGTCACACTATCCACGCAATCAATGGATGCGCTGCTCGGCTATGACTGGCCGGGCAACGTGCGCGAATTGGTCAACGCCCTGGAATACGCGCTGGTGCATGCCGACGGCGCGGCCATTTTGCCGCGTCATTTTCCGGCTGAGCTGCGTGATGCGATACCCACCACCATTGTTTCCGAAGGCAAGGGAGAGGCTTCTCTCACGCGTTATTATCGCGGCTTGGCAGCGGAGCGCGAAAAAGAGCTTATTCTCGCGGCGCTCGCCGAGGCGGGTGGCAACAAAAGCACTGCGGCGGAAAAGCTCGGCATGTCGCGCACTACTTTGTGGAAACGCTTGAAGCAATATGGCGTTGCCGATGATACATCTGGGACGCTATGAAGACTGGCTTTCCGGCAATCCCCTTTCCTGCCACCAAGCGTAGACGACAGGAATGACGATGAGGGAGAGCAGCGGTGCGGTAATCATGCCGCCCACCAGCGGCGCGGCAATACGCTTCATCATATCTGCGCCGGTGCCGGAGCTGACCATCACCGGAATTAACCCGGCCACGATCACCGATACTGTCATCATTTTCGGGCGGATGCGCAGCAGTGCTCCGTGAACGATGGCTAGCTGCAAATTCTGGTAGTTCACCGGCCGACCGGACTGGCGGAGTTCCGCGATGGCCTGATCCAGATAGAGCAGCATGACCACGCCGAACTCGGACGCCACCCCAGCCAAGGCGATAAACCCCACTGCGACTGCCACAGACAAGTGATAATCCAGCCAGTACTCCAGCCAGAAGCCGCCCGCCAGGGAAAAAGGCAAGCACAGTAACACCAGCAGCACTTTGCCGCCATGGCGGAAATTCAAATAAAGCAGCGCCACCACCAACAGCAGCGTGAGCGGTATTACCCACATGAAGCGTTCCTTGGCGTGCTGCAAGTTGGCATATTGTCCTGACCATGTGATGGCGTAGCCCGGTTGCGGATCAACGGCTTTTGCCACTGCGGCTTGTGCCTCGGCAATATAGCCGCTCAGGTCGCGCCCAGCATAATCAATGTAAACATAAGCGACCAGGCGGCCATTTTCGCTTTTGATCTCGACCGGCCCGTCATTCACACTCACGTTTGCAATTGTGCCGAGTGATACTTGAGCACCTGAAGGCGTCATGATGCGGCTTGCCGCAAGCGCAGTGAGTGAATCACGGAAAGCGCGCGGATAGCGCAAATTGATCGGGAAGCGGTTGCGGCCCTCGATCACCATACCGATATTTTCTCCGCCTATGGCACCCTGCACCAAGCGCTGCACGTCGGCTGCGGTAACGCCGTAGCGCGCCGCTTGTGCGCGGTTCAAAGTAATATCCACGTAGCGTCCACCGGAAGCGCGGTCGGCAAAGGCGTTGCGCGTGCCCGGCACGGAATTTTCAATTACCTCTTCGACTTGTCTGGCCAGTGCGCTGACGCCGTCAAGATCAGGGCCGGTAACCTTGATTCCCAACGGCGTGCGGATTCCGGTGGACAGCATGTCTATGCGCGTGCGGATCGGGTACCCCCAAGAATTGGTCAGCCCTGGCAAGCGCACCTGATTGTCCAACTTGCGGATCAGATCATCCATGGTTTCGCCGGGCGGCCACCGCTCGCGCGGCTTGAGCTGAATCGTGGTTTCCAGCATCGAAAGCGGCGCCGGGTCGGTGGCAGACTCAGCGCGCCCGGCTTTGCCGAACACGCGCTCGACCTCGGGCATTTGCGCGATCAGGCGGTCGGTGATTTGCAGAATATTCGCCGCTTCGTCTATTGACACACCGGGCAGGGTGGTGGGCATATAAAGCAAGTCGCCCTCGTTGAGTGGTGGCATGAATTCGCTGCCCAGCTTTGCGATTGGCCAGGCGGCACTCAGCAGCAGTAGCAGGCACAGCAACAGGGCAAATTTTCGTTTTTTCAGCGCGGCCATTAACAGCGGACGGTAAAGCCCGTGCAGCAGTCGGTTCAACGGGTTGCTTTGTTCGTGGGCGATGCGCCCGCGGATAAAATAACCCATCAACACCGGGGCCAAAGTAATGGCGAGCACCGCACTTGCTGCCATTGCATAAGTCTTGGTGTAGGCGAGCGGAGCGAACAGCTTGCCTTCCTGCCCGTTGAGGGTCAGCACCGGCAGGAAAGATACGGTGATGACAAGCAGCGAAAAAAACAGCGCCGGCCCCACTTCAAGAGCGCTCTGTCTGGTGATGTCCCAATAATCCGGATGATTCCCTGCGCGCTCCAGATGCTTATGCATGTTCTCTATCATCACTACCGCAGCATCCACCATGGCGCCGATGGCGATGGCAATGCCACCCAGCGACATGATGTTGGCGGTCACGCCCTGGTTTTCCATGACGATAAAAGCGGCCAGAATGCCAATGGGTAGCGTTACTACCGCCACCAATGAGGAGCGCAAGTGAAATAAAAATGCGAGGCATACCAGGGCGACGATGAGCGATTCCTCGAACAGCTTCTCGCTTAATGTTCTGATGGCGCGGTTGATCACCCCAGAGCGGTCATAAGTGACGACCAGTTCGATACCGGGCGGCAGCCCGCTTCGCAGTTCATTTAAACGCGCTTTGACGCGTGTTATGGTCTCGAGCGCGTTTTCGCCATAACGCATGACTACAATACCGCCAGTCACTTCGCCTTGCCCATCCAAGTCGGTTACGCCACGGCGCAATTCATGACCGATTTGAATTTGTGCCACATCTTCCAGACGGATGGGCACGCCTTGCGCACCGGCCCCCAAGGGAATTTGTCGGAAGTCGTCCAGATTCTTCAAATAATTTTGCGCGCGCACGACGTATTCGGCATGTCCCATTTCCATCACCGAGCCGCCACTTGCCATATTGCTGTCGCGGATCGCCTGTTCGACACGCTCCAAACTCAGGTTGTATGCCGCCAAGTGATTAGGATTCACTTCGATCTGGAATTGCCGCACCATGCCACCGACACTGGCGACTTCGGCCACACCGGGCAGGCTCTGCAATTCGTATTTGAGGAAGGAATCCTGAACTGCGCGCAATTCATCGGAATCGTAGCGGTGATGGCGATCCACCAAGACGTATTCGAACACCCATCCTACGCCTGAAGCATCCGGCCCCAGCGTGGGAATGACTCCTTGCGGCAGGCGATCCTCAATCTGGCTTAAATATTCCAGCACGCGCGAGCGCGCCCAATATGGATCGGTGCCGTCCCGAAAAATCACGTACACGTATGATTCGCCAAACATGGAAAAACCGCGCACTGCGGTCGAACCCGGCACCGACAACAACTCCGAAGTGATCGGAAAAGTGACTTGGTCTTCCACCACCTGTGGGGGTTGGCTCGGATAAGCGGTTTTGATGATGACTTGCACGTCGGAAAGATCTGGAATGGCGTCCAACGCCATATGGCGTGAGGAATATATTCCCCATCCCGCCAGCAGCATGGCACCCAACAGCACCAGCATGCGGTTTTTCAGCGACCATTCGATGATGTGCGCAATCATGCTTGAACCCAATAAATAACCCGCACAAAATGCGCGAGGAATTAGTAATTACTTCGTGGCGAAACTCTTTGTGTCTATTGTTCACCCACGTCGTGATCGTTATGCAGGCGCTGCGCAGTGTCGCTCATCGATGCTGCCGCATCCAATAAAAATTGTCCATTCACAGCAACTTGATCGCCTGCATGCAAACCGGCAGTGATTTCAATGGAATCGGTAGTTTCAATCCCGGTTTCCACTTTTACCGGCGTGAAATACCCGCTACCCTCTGCCAGCATTACCAAGTCACCCTTGCCGGTGCGCATTACCGCTGAACGGGGCACGGCAAGCGCCTTATGCGGCTTGGCTTGAATGATGACGTCAAGAAAGGAGCCTATCAGCAGCAGGTTTTTGGCATTGCTGACGCGCAACCGCGCCTGCACGGTGTGTGTCGCGCTATCAACCATTGGGGCGATGAATTGCAGACGCGTTTTGATTTCCAGCGTATTAGGCTGCGGCAGCTTTACCGTTACCTCATCTCCATTTTTTACCCAAGCCAGTTGATCAGGATAAAGCGTCACATCGATCCAAACATGAGACAGGTCGGCGAAGGAAAGCAGGTTATCCATCGGTTTGACAGAGCTGCCTTCATGAACTTCGATCTTGGTTACAAAACCGGACTGCGGTGCGCGTACCTCAACTACATCCCTTGGCCGGTATGTTCTATTGAGCTCCTCTACCAACTCATTGCCGGCGTCGACATAGAGAAATTTTTCGATGTAAACGATACGCTTGGTTGTGTTCTCCCCCAGCTCCATCATTTCATAGGCGGTCATTCCCTGACCGCTTATATGCGCGTCTTCAGACAACATTTTCTTTGAAAGCCTATCTTTTTCCTGCAGCAATGCGATGAACTCCTGCTGTAATTTTATTAACTCTGGGGAATATATTTCATACAGCACTTGCCCTGCCTGGACTTGCTGTCCAACCGAACTTACATGGAGTTTTCTGATTACGCCTTCAATTTTTGCACTAAGGTTGAAAATCAGGCTTTCGTCAGCAGCCACATTGCCATACGTTTGGATGTCCTGGCTCAACGTTTGCCATTTGGCTGCGGCCAAGCGCACACCGAGTCTTTGTTGTGTAGCAGTGTTGAGGTGTACACCATGCTCGGGTCGGGACGTGCCGGGTCGGGACGTGCCGGGTTGGGATGTGTCGGGCTGTTCCATTTCCACCAGATCCATGCCGCAGATCGGGCATACACCTGGATGGTCGCTGATAACATGAGGATGCATGGGACACACCCAAAGTTTTTTTACTGGTTTTGTTGAAGTCTTATCGGTTGGAATTATTTGTTCAAGATTTGATCGAGCAACAGGAGCGGCAAAAGCATCGCCACCAGGCAGGTTTGCCGGATGGTCACTGTGAAAAAAACCAACAATTATCAGGATTACGATTGCACATATGACTAGCCATTGCTTCACATACTTGAAGGCAAATGCGTCAAGCATGAAGAGATTTAGTTTTTTTATAGACCGAGCCATGTTTATATATTAGG
>OBLU010003097.1_pt1 | contig 15096 bp, 16 predicted proteins | sample 1518681 | NCBI WGS metagenome assembly OBLU01 (sample SAMEA3539304, study PRJEB22396) | soil metagenome | biome: tundra; feature: field; material: soil | place: USA | collected 2010-05 | depth 0.15 m
AACGCTAACGGCCCCCGCATGGTGCCACCTGCGCCAGGTCAGGGCCGAAGCCAGAAGCCCACCGACTCCGACCAAGGTTGCGAGGAGGACGCCTGGAACGCGGAAGTCCAGGAATGGCGTATTCGTGAGGACAGCAGGATCCGCAGCAAGCAGATGGCCGTCCGGTGCAGCCGCGAGCGCAACACCTCCCGCGACGGCCGTAAGGCCGCCGAAAGCCTGAATCCGGTCAGCGTCTTGGTCTTGATATCCATTACGCGGACCCGTCAGGACAGCACCGCGATGGCGTCGTGCAGGCACCTGACGGGCTCTCGAAGATCGCTGGCATGAAAACCCACCCTATGCGTCACGTCGATCAACGCACGTCACCCCGTCGCTTCGGACGTGGATAACGCCACTCACTGCGATCGCCGCAGTCGTGACACGCGCGATGTCGGCGATCGTCCTGACCGTGCCGGTCAAGGTGACGACGCCGTCGGTCACGGTGATCTCGATGCCTGGGGGCTCAACGTCGATCGCGCTGGCGGCGACGCTCGTGATGACGTCCCTTCGGATGTCCCGGTCACTCCGGAGGAACACCTTCAACAGATCCGCGCGGCTCACGATGCCGACGACCTGAGCGCCGTCGTCGACGACCGGAAGGCTCTTGACGTTGCGAGCCAGCAGGATCCTCGCCACCAGCGGGACGGGGTCGCCCGGCGCGGCCGTCACGACAGGAGCCGACATCAGCTCACCCACCACTTCGGCGTCCACGCGTTTGCCGATGAAGTCAGTCTCCGAGATGATGCCAACGAGCGTTCCATCCGTGCCGATGACCGGGATTGCGGCGATCCGTTGGTGACTCATGAGCCCGGCCGCCTGCTTGATGGGTGTGGATGTCGACACCGTCACGACGTCCGTCGTCATCACCTGGGCAACAGTTAGACGACGCAATGGATCGTCGGGACCTGCCTTCAGATCAGGCGCGTCGACCTGCGGGCCCGTACCGGGATCAGGTGCGCTCATCGAGCCGAATCCGATGTTCGAAGGCGTCCAACGGGCCGCTGGGCCCTAGGTAGTTGGAGGCCAAGGAGACAAGGCCTGGCGGCAGCTGGTATGCGGTGACCAGGTGCAACGCCGCCCCGGATCGCCTGGCGAGGTCTACGGCGGCGACGAGTGCCAGGTGCGCATCCTCCGAGCCGTCGGTCGCGAGCAGGATCGTGCGCAACGGCGTGCCCGTTGCCTGTTCCTCATTCCTTGTGAGTGTTTGCATGGCATGAACCTCTGCGACACGTGATCGTCTCTGCAGGAGAACAGATCACTGCGGGCAGCAACAAGGGCCATTGGTCACGTGCTGCAGGGGTCATCCGACGGAGGTCCGACGGTGGCGGCGCGTCCCGTCTCCGTGAAGGCCAAATGATGTCCCCGCTGGGTTCAGCCGACGGGTTCCAGGGTAGGCGCGGAACTGGCTCGAATACAGGTCGTCATAGAAGCCGTGGCGCTCCGGTAACCCCGTATGGCTCCCATGCTCCACGATCTGTCCGGCGCTCATCGCGATCCATCCGGCAGTGTGCGCACGAATTGATCGACGCAACGGGCTGCACGACCCGCGCCGCGCGCCGGCCGCGGCACGCTGGTGGCGCCGGATCATGTGTTGACCGGCGTTTTGCGTACGATGCTCATGCATTGAGCCACGAGCGTTGCCTCGAGTGGCGTGGTATCTATCGTGTGCGCGGAAGGCCACGGAGCTCGCCGCGCCTGTAGCGCTGCAGCCACCTCGGGTGTTGCCTCCGAGAGATCGTCGAGACGCGGGATGCCACGGGCTCGTTCCTGGATCACCGACAGCGGAGCACGACACTCGATTGCTACGAAGTCGGCGCGATACGCTCGGGCCACACCACTCACCGCACATCGTGATGACACCTCGGCAAACGTGGCATCGAGAACGACCGAGTATCCGGCGTGGAGCACGATCCGTGTTCGAGAGGCCAGCGTCCTGTATGTCAGGGCCGTTAAAGTCGGCGTGTACATGCCGCGGTCGAGCGGATCGCGATCAGCGCGCCGCTGGTGCGACGCCGGAGTGACGTCGCGCCGGATCTCATCGCTGCGCAGGTGAACTCCGTCGATCTCGTCAGCGAGTCCTCGCGCGATCGTCGTCTTGCCCGTCCTCGGAGCGCCTCCGATCGCGATCACCAGTGGTCTCGCTGCCTCGAGATGGCGTCCGCACTGCTCCAGGTGGCAGCGGGCCTGCGCCGCGGCCGCCGCGTCGCCCTGCACGACTCGCCAGCACGCCACCTTGGAGCGGACCAGTGCGCGCTGCGCCATGTAGAAATGGAGCAGGCCGGGCGGCGCCGTCCACCCGGCGAAGCGGGTGTAGGCGCGCACGAAGTGGCGGGCAAGATCGGAGCGTGCCATCCCCTCGAGATCCATTGCCAGGAAAGCGACGTCCGCAAGCTCGTCTCCGAAGCGTAGATTCGCATCGAACTCGAGGCAGTCGATTAGCCGCGGCCGGTCCGCCAGGCAGAAGATCGAGTCCGCGCGGAGGTCACCGTGTCCATCAACAATGTGGCCGCTGGCGATCCGGCGCTCGAGAAGCCCGGCTCGCGCCTCGAGATAGCGGCGGACGAGCGTGCGCTCTCGATCCCGAGCCGGCATACCGAGCACGCGCTGGATCAAAGGATCCCATTCGTCCAGGTCCGCCTCCCAGCGCGCGGCGAGCCCGTCGACGGTCGCAACGCGGTCAATCTCAGGACTGCGAGAGGCTTTGGAATGAAACGCGGCCAGGACATGAGCTGTGCGAGTCAACTCCGTTGCGACGTCGGCTCCTGCAGCCATGAGGGTGGACAGCTGCCTGTCGCTGGGCAGCCGCCGCATCACCACTGCCGCGTCGATGAGCCGGCCGTCAGGCTCACGGATTTCATCGACACCGAGGTACACGTCGGGCGCAAGCCGGCGGTTCAGCGCGACCTCCTCGCGGCAGGCGATCAGCCGCGACTCAGGGGTGGTGAGGTCGATGAAGGGAAGCCTCACTGCCTTCTTCCGTTTTCGCACGGTGTCGCCCTCGAAGGTAATCAGCGACACGTGGGTCTCGATCACGCCATGCCGAGCAGGGTCCGCGGGTATGGGTGAAACCGCGTGGTCCATAGACGGAGTGTCCCATCAATTTGGGGATTCACAAGAGGCCGCATCAATTGATGGCAGGCCAACGTGAGCGGCGGGACACAGGTGCGATCATCATCTCGGTGTCGCAGGCATCCCTGCCTGCAGGCTCGCGATGCGGTCTGGTGTCCGGCGAGCGGAGACGTTCAACGAGATCGACGGACCGCGGCGGAGCCGAGGGCGGGCAGATGGAGCGGAAGATGCAGGCGGTTGAGCGCCTGGTGCGACCGGAAGCGAATGCACACGGCGACGTCAGGGCCGGCCGCTGGACCGACACCGGCTCTCAGCCCCGGCGGTGTTCGAGGTGCGCCTCGCTGGTACGCAGCCTGCGCCACCGACCATCGGTACGTTCCCAACCCAGACTGCCGCGGGTGCCGCTGGGAAGCGCCGCGTCGTCGCCGTCGACCGTGACCAGATGCTCGCGCATCTCGATGCGATCGACCGTCGGGTCTTCCCGCAGTTTGCGGACGTGAGACAGCCCGGCACGCCGAGCGTCCGGGGTGTCCACCGAGAACACCAGCTCGCGCGTCCCCTCTCTCCAGGCCCAAACCCGAATCGTGTGGTTCTCTTTCGACACGTTGTCCTCCTTAGCGGGCCACAGCTCGCCCGAACTGGTGCCCGCCGAGGTGCGTACCTCAGCGGGCGCCGCCGCTCAGTGCTTGATCGGAATTGTCGCCGCGGCCTTCGGAGGTGCGGGCTTCGCCAAGGTGAGCCGGACTTCCAGGATACCGTCGCGGTACGTCGCGGTCACATCCTTCTCACTGGCTCCATCGGGCAACGGAAGGGTCCGTGAAAACGAGCCGTACTGCATCTCCGAGAAGTGCTTCCCCTTCTCGTCCTGCTTGGTCTCGCTCCGCCGCTCGCCGGTGATGGTCAGCAAACCCTCGTCGACGACGACGTGAATGTCCTTGTCAGGGTCGAGGCCCGGCAACTCAGCACGAATGACGAGGTGGCCGTCGTCGACAAACTCCTCGAGACGCATCGGAAAGTCCTGCGTCAGGCCGAGCAGCGGGAAGACCGGCCAGCGCAGGAGCTCCGCGAGGGATCTCCCCAACACGTCATTGGGGTACCGCGGGGTGAGTGTCGTTGTGTCCGCCATGGTCACACCTCCAGTCTGTCTTGATCATTGATCTCATGCTCGATCAACGCAACGGGCCGAACCACTGCTGAAGGTCACAAGAGATGGCGCCGAAAGCCCCGAGGTCTTCTGGCGCCACCGGACCGTTCGCATGGAGGTGTGGCCGATCGCCATGCCGCCAAAGGGTCGTTCGGCCCTGGGCGAGCGGCAAGCCGTGAGCGACACTGACGGTAGAGACAGCGATGATCTGGCAAGAGCTTGAGAAGCCCGTGGCCTTCGTCCTCGGCGGTGGAGGCAGCCTTGGTGCCATGCAGGTTGGCATGCTCGAAGCGCTGGCAGAGCACACGATCGTCCCGAACCTGGTCGTGGGAACGTCTGTCGGGGCGATCAACGGCGCAATCCTTGCCGCTGACCCGCAGGGCGCCGCGCACCGCCTTGCCCACAGCTGGTCACGGCTTGATGCCTCCGGGGTCTTTCCGCGCAGTGTCATGGGGCCGCTTCGTGCGTTGCGGGAACGGCGGAATCACCTCGTCTCGGAGTCAGGGCTTGCCAGGATCCTGAGCGAGAATCTACCCAGCGGCGCGAGCTTCGAGCATCTCGCCGTGCCACTGCACGTGGTCACAACCGACGCGGCGACCGGCGAAGCGATGGTGATCTCGTCAGGACCGCTGGTGCCGGCCTTGCTGGCAAGCGCAGCCATCCCGGGCGTCTTCCCCCCGGTTGAGCGCGACGGTCGGATCCTCTTCGACGGAGGCCTGGTCGCCAATCTGCCCGTTCGTCAGGCAGTTCACGCGGGCGCCAAGTCGCTCGTCCTCGTCGATTGCACCTTTCCCGGTCATCCCCCGATCGCGCCGGGAACGCTCGCACAAACAATGCTGTTCGCGGCAACCGCGATGCTGCGCCAGCAAACAGCCGACGCCCTGGCCGCCATCCCTTCCGACGTGACGGTGCTCTATCTACCCGGACCGCCACCGAAGCCGGTGTGGCCACTCCACTTCGGTCACACGCTCGAGTTGATCGAAGCCGGCTATGCGTCCGCACGCGAATTTCTTGATGGAACAGCAACGGCAGATGACGGTGCCATCGCTGCCATCACCCGGTACTGATGCAGGGCGCGCAGTGACTGTTGCGATGAGTACAGACATCAGGCGCCCCACGCGCCTTGCTGTGAGCGATGTCATGACGCGTGATCCGATCACGGTCGCGCCGGATGCTGACTTCAAGCAGATAGAGCGTCTGCTTGCGCAGCACCACGTCGGTGGCCTTCCTGTGGTGGATGCCGAAGGCCGACCGCTGGGGGTTGTATCGGAGACCGACCTCGTCCTCAAGACCGAGGCGGCTCTGGCGGCGCCTGCGGTTATCGGCGCTCGAGCGCGCCGTCAGCGCTCAAAGGCGGCGGCGACAACCGCCCAGGGGCTGATGACCGCACCACCCATCAGCGTCGAGCCTGGGAAGCGGCTCGCTGCCGCCGCAAGGCTCATGCGTCAGCACGCGGTAAACCAACTCCTCGTGGTGGGCGAGGGGCGACTGCTTGGCGTGGTCAGTCGCGGTGACCTGCTCAAGAGCTTCCTGCGGGCAGATGAGGACATCCGAGACGATGTGGTGCAGGGTGTGATCCATGGAATCATGTGGCTGAATCCCGTTGAGTTCGAGGTCAGCGTGATCGAGGGTGTTGTTGACATCAGCCGGGTGATCGAGCGGCGCAGCCACGTGGAGATCCTCATCGACCTCGTCCGCGGTGTCGAGGGTGTCGTCGCCGTCCGGCCGGCGGTCAGCTATCGACTCGACGACCGCAACCTCGCCGCCTCCGCGGGCATGCCTCCCTACTGACCGGGTCGAGGCACTACGAGTGCGCCGACAATGCCAGCTCGCGCGTTGCCAGCGCACTCGAGGAGTGTTGGGCCCTCTGCCGGGAGCGGAGAGCCCTGCCCTGAGACGATGTGCTGGTTACTGGGGCGGCTGGGTCCTCTCGAGAGTCGGCGTTTCCGACGCCGCAGACGCAGGGCGCGCAGTGCGGGTGCGCAGACCTCGCAACTCCTCCCGGTCCGCGAGCTGCCGACGGCGGCGGTGCCGCCAAGCGACGCCAACCAGCGCGGTGAGAAGAACGCTGGCAACGATCGTGACCAGCAGAACCACGATGAGGGGTGTGTTGAGGTGCCAGACGAGGTACTGGACCTGCACGGATTGAGAGTTCTGAACGATGCCGATGAGAATCACAGTGGCGAGGATCAAGCCGAGCACGAGACTCCAATACAACCCCGTACCGTGGAACTCGCGCCGTGCGCCGTTGTCGCCGGTCCTAGTGTTCATCACGGCTTCTCCAGACCCTGAGCTCCTTGACCTCGCCGCCAGACTTGTCGCTCCATCCGCTCATCGTTACCTTCGGTCTTGCATCCGCGGTGCGCCCCGCTCCGATGCGGGGGTGACGAATCCCAGTATTCGGCATCGGCGGAGGGCGGTCCAGAGGCTTTTGGCCTGCAGCTCGGCCGACCTTCGCCCCTCCGCCAGAGTGGGGCCGCAGCACTCAACGCGAGAAGTTACTGAACGGAAGGCGAGCGTCCACCAGCGACAACCATGAGACGAGCCTGCCCGGTGAAAGTAGCCCAAACGCGCCGGTTTGGCATCAGGATTGTGTGATATGTCCACTGTCACGAGCCAATCTCAGATCGGGGCGCGGCGCGAGCACGTGCCACAGTCGCTGCAGCGCCGCTTCGAGGCCATCGTCTTCGACTGGGATGGCACTGCCGTTCCCGATCGTCGAGCTGACGGCGCGCTGATTCGCCACCAACTCGAGCAGCTCATCACCCTCGGTGTGGACCTGGCTGTGACCAGCGGTACCCATGTCGAGAACATCGATGGCCAGCTACGAGCCCGCCCAACAGGTCCCGGACATCTCTACTTCTGCGTCAATCGCGGATCCGAGGTTTACGAGTGCGATGCCAGCGGAGTGCGGCTCCTTCACCGGCGCCAAGCGACGGCTACCGAGGACGCGGCGCTCGACCGGGCTGCGGAGCGAACAGCCGCAGCGCTGGTCGCCCAGGGTCTGACGCCGGCGCCGATCACGCCCCGCTTCAACCGACGCAAGGTGGACCTTCTCCCTCTGCCGGAGTGGGAGGATCCTCCCAAGGCGCAGATCGCGGCACTGATCGACGCGGTTGGCAACCGTCTTCGGGCGCACGGTATTGGCTCACTTGCAGCTGCTGTCGAGCTTGCCAGTCGCGAGGCGCGCGCCGCGGGCCTGGACGACCCGCGGGTGACCACCGACGGCAAGTACGTGGAGATCGGCCTGACCGACAAGTCCGACTCGCTCGACTGGCTGATGAAGAGGTGGTGGAGACGTGGCATCGGACCAGCACTGGTCGCCATCGCGGGCGACGAGATGGGCCCGCTCGGCGGCATGCGGGGGAGCGATCACTACATGCTCGTCCCCGGAGCAGAGCGAGCTGCGGTGCTCTCCGTCGGGGTGGAGCCAGAGGGGGTGCCCCCTGAAGTGGATCATGTCGGCGGGGGGCCCGCCGCCTTTCTCGCCTTCCTCGGCGATCAAGCGATCCGGCACGAGGGTCGCGAACTGCCCGGGATCGACGTCGACCCTCGCTGGTCGGTCACCGTCTTGGGGGCTGACCACAAGCTGGAGCGTGTGCGTCAGGTGCTGTTGACCCTCGGCTCGGGAACCATCAGCAGCGGCGGGGCGCCGTGCATGCAACATCCGACGGTGACGCCAACGGTTTTCGTGAACGGCGCCTTCGAGGGCCAGGGTGAGGACACTCACTTACTTCCCTGCCCGATCTGGCAAGACACACCGGCGATCCTGCCGCACGAGGCTGAGCTGCAACGCGTGCTCGACCTTCGGACGGGGGTACTCTGGCAAGAGGTGGTGGACGCCACCAAGCGGGTCCGAGCCCTGAGTCTGGCGGCCCTCCATCGCCCAGGTGTGGTGGCGCTTGCCATCGAGGCGCTGGATCTGCGCCCGGACTCCGTCGTCTCATTGCGCCTTCCTGATCAGGAAGACGCGCATGGCTGGGGCATCAACGCCACCAACTACCAGCACGTCAGCGACGAGGGCACATCCGTAAAAGTGTCTGCGACGGCGCAGACGTTCACAGCACCGACGGGGGCGCGCATCGACCGGGTTGCGCACTACCGGCGTGACGACGGGAACTCTGTCAGTGCTGGGAAGACTGATGACGTCGAGGACCTTCTCCGCCAGCACCGTGAGGCATGGGCGTCACGCTGGGAGCGGGCGGATGTCGTGATCGAGGGTGATGACGAATTGCAGCACGCCGTCCGCTTCGCCCTCTTCCACCTGATCGGTCAGGTGCCCGATGACGGCGAGGCGTTCGTGGGTGCTCGCGGCCTCAGCGGTGACGCGTACCGCGGACACGTGTTCTGGGATGCCGACGTGTTCGTCCTTCCATTTCTTGTGCTCACCCACCCGGCTGCAGCGCGCGCGATGCTCGAATACCGAATCCGGCGTCTGCCGGCGGCGCGAGCGCGTGCTGCCTCGTTCGGCAAGGACGGCGCGCGATTCCCCTGGGAATCCGCGGTTACCGGCGAAGATGTGACCCCGAGGCTGATGAGCGACCAGACGGGACGCGAGGTGATCGTTCGCACCGGGGAGTACGAGGAGCACATCGCGGCCGACGTCGCGTGGGCCGCTTGCTTCTACGCCGACTGGACCGGTGACGCCGAATTCATGGCCGGCCCGGGCGCCGATCTCGTGATCGATACAGCACGATACTGGGCGTCGCGCTGTCGCCGAGACCCCGCTGGCCGGGTGCACATCGACGCGGTCATCGGTCCCGACGAATACCACGAGATCGTCGATGACAACGCCTTCACCAATGTGATGGCTCGCTGGAATCTTCGGCGCGCGCTGCAATTGCATGACGACGGAGTCAGGCGCCTCACGGACGATGAGCGCCGGGATTGGGGCGCGCTCGCCGCCGGCATGGTCGACGGGTACGACCCGGCCACCCAGCTCTACGAGCAGTTCGCCGGGTTCTACGCCCTTGACGTCTTCGATCTGTCAAAGGCGGTCTCCCGGCGTCCAGTGGCTGCAGACTTGCTCTTCGGACAAGGTCTTGTCAGCCGATCGCAGATCATCAAGCAGGCTGACGTCCTGATGCTCCACCACATGGTCCCAGAGGAGGTTGCTCCTGGGTCGCTCGCTCCGAACCTCGCGTACTACGAGCCTCGAACCGCGCACGGCAGCTCTCTGTCACCCGGAATTCATGCCGGACTCCTGGCTCGTGCCGGCCGCCTCGACGAGGCCTTGGAGCTGCTCCGGCTGGTCGGCAGGTTGGATCTCGATGACGTCACGAGCACCACCGCGGGGGGATTGCACCTCGCCACCCTGGGGACCTTGTGGCAGGCGCTCGCGTTCGGCTTTGCGGGGCTCCGGCTCACCCCCGATGGCGTGGCACTGGATCCCCATCTGCCCCAGGAATGGAATATGTTCCAGCTGCCGCTGGAGGTGCGAGGCAGCCGTCTCACCCTGACCATACGGAGAGACGATCTCGAGATTGACGGGGAATCGCGCATCGTGGTCCACCTGCCTGGCGGCGTCGAACTCCACCCATCGTCGGAGCGGCCGGCGACCGCGCGGCGCGACAGCCGGGGTGCGTGGCTGGCTGACTCGCCGACCCCGTCACACCGCACCAGCGCCGACGTTGCCATTGCGTCAACCCTGGATTAGGCGACAGCGCTCGCGACCCCGCGATAGGCCATGCCGGCGAGGTCGCGGCCGTCGATGGTTGCTCCCTGGGGTTGAATGGGGAGAAGGAGCACCGGTGTCGACTCTCGCAGAGCCCTGGACACGATCCGAGCGTGCCCCGGCGACAGGTCGCGGCTCCAGGCCAGCACCAGCATGTCCGCATCGGTTTCGTCCATCGCTCTGGCGATCTCGCCCGCCGGCACACCCACTCGATGCAGCAACCGGGGAAGTGGGGTTGACCCCGGCCAGTAACGACGGAGGAACTCATCTGACCACGCGGGCAGCTCATGCTGCGGCTGATCGGTGAACATCGGCAGCGCGTGATATGGGTGAACATGCAGAGCAACGACTTCGATGCGGGCGGCACGCGCGAGTTCCACCGTTTCCCTGAGCGCCGCTCGAGTCTGTGAAGAGGCGTCGAGGGGGACCAGGACTCGATGCAGCGTCGCGCCAACCTCTGCCCCGACCGGGACGATGATCATCGGCCGCTGCGCGGCTGCGGCGAGCGCGAGCGCGTGTCTTCCCAGCAGCCGATCAGCGCGGCGCCCAGTCGAAGCGCCCGCCACGACTACGGCAACACCCGGCGACGTCAAATACGTCACGAGTGTCGGCAGCACCGGTCCGGTGAGCGCGTAGTAGGTCACGCCGGCGTCAGCGGCGATTTGACGCGCTTGAGACGCTGCGGGCTCAGCCTCAACCACATGCACAGCTTCGACATTCGCATCGAACATCGGCGCCGCGGCAGTAGCGATAGCGATCACGCGAGACGATAACCCCGCACCGTCGATCGCAGCAACGATGCGTCTCCGCGTCAGAGAACCGGCAGTCACCACACAGTCTCCAGGACACAGTCTCCATGCGGGTCGCTCACCCGTCCTCCGCCATCCTGGTCTTGAGGCGTTCACGACGCCAGGGTCAAAGGTCCCATCCTTCAGGACGGCAGGACTGGGGAATTTACAGCGTCCGGTATCACGTGTCCCGGTCGACGGTCGGGCACGGCGGGCGTGTCGGTCGACTCTCCAACGGTTGACCTACACGCAACCGCAGTGCGACCAGACGTACCACCGGCCGCAGGCCCAGTCTAGCCGGCTGGGAACTGGAGCACGAGTCGCGGCGGGCCGGACAGTATGGAGATATCGGGGCAATCAACCCGGCTGAGACCAATTGCAAGATTGACGACACCCTCGAAGTCGCCGATCTGACGGACCTCCTGGAGCTGGGGCGCCAACTGCCGGAGATCTGTGCCGTGCGGGTACTGGTTTCCAGGCGGGACGGTCCAGTCGAGGTTGGAGATATTCAGGCGTAGTCCGAAGGTGCCGGCGAGCGTGAAGCTCCCACCCTTTCCGCCGCCGCCGGCAAATGTCATGCCAGTTGGATTCTGACTGAGCTCGTAGTGGGTGACGGCAGTGTCGAACTGGATAACGAGCGTGTCGTAGCCAGTGGTCGTGCCGATTCGCATGTCAGTGATGCGCGCTCGCTCAGCGGTCCCATCGCTGGTCGGGGAGCAGCCACGAAGGGGCGTTTGGGATGGTGTCGGCTCCGCAGTTGGCGTGGTCTGGGCTGGCGTCGGAGTTGACGTTGACGTTGGTGTCGGTGTTGGCGAAGTGCGTGCGCCACCGCAAGCCGCGACGAGGACGGCGACGGTGGCCAAGGCTTTCCACATGACTTGACGGTAGGCTCGTCCGGGGCGGAGTTACAGTGCCGATTGTCATGTCCGGGTACGCTGGAAGTCCCGTGATGGGCAGCCTAGTGAGGCGCCGACAATTCCTGGAGTTGCTCCCGGACACCCACGCTCTTGAACGTCACAACCGCGGTCCGGCCGGCCTGCGCCCCCCTCAGAGCCAGCCGGTACACGCGCAGATACGACGCTGCCATAACTTGCGGGCTGAACCGCTCGCGGGCGGCGCGAGCGCAGGCGAAGGGATCAATCTCGAATGACTGCCCCACGGCATCGACCATCTCCTGGAGGTCATCCACAAGGAACCCGGTTATCCCAGGCTCGATCAACTCGGGCGCAGCCCCTTGCCGGAAGGACACGGCGGGTGTGCCGCTGACCATCGCCTCAACGATCGAAAGGCCGAAGGGCTCCGGCCAACGAATCGGCGCAAGCATCGCAGTTGGCGCCGGCAATCAATCGCGCCTTCTGGACGCCGGTAATGGTGGGAAGGTAGCGAACTTGCGCACCGTCGATGAACGGCTCAACTCGGTTGCGGAAGAATGCGCGCGATGCAGGCGTCTGCTCAACCTTCCCCGCGAGGATGAGTGGAAGCCCACAACGTCGAGCCACTTCGATGGCGACGTCCTGACCTTTGTCTTCGCAGATGCGCGCCAAGCACAGCAGGTAACGAGGATCGCGGTCAGCCGGAGACACATAGAGCCCATCGAGGTCGACGGCGTTGTGCACGACTCCTGCCCATTGGAGACGCGGTGCCTGGCTGCGCTGGCTGCCGCTGATGGCGATGAGCCTCACGTGAGCGGGCAGCGAATCGAAGAACTCGAGTTCACTGACCCCGATCGGACCGTGAACGGTATGCAGCACCCGGGCAGTTGTGTCGAATAGGCTGCTGACGAGCGCCCCGCCAAACCCCGCATGGTCGCTGATAACCTCGAACGGCCCAAGCAGGCGCAACATCCGCTCGACTCGCGCGAGATACGTCATCTCGTGCAGGACCTGAGTGGCCTGGCCAAGATGGACATCCAGCCCTGGGGGAGCGCACACGGTGGTCCCGATTTCGGATCCTTCTGCACCGAACAGGGTCACCAGATGTCCTCGTCGACGCAGTTCCCGCGCTAACAGGGTTACGACGAGCTCGACGCCCCCGTAGCCGCGTGGTGGCAGCGAATACCAGGGCGGAGCGATGACTGCGATGCGCAATCGCCTGTCGCGACTCTCAATGGATTCCACACCCACAACCCTGCGAACACGCACCCCTTTCTGCCAGGGTCTTAGGTACGAGAATCCGGGTGACCATGGTCCCCTGCGCGCCCGGGTGTGCTGATCGTCAAACGGATCGTACGCCTTCGGGCGGCCTCCCGCGGCGTCACAGTCTGAGCAGCGCGGCCGCGAGTAGACTCTCTGCGGACGGTTGCGAGGGATCTCGAACCGAGACATGCCGGGAACAGAAGGAGGGAGGCATGATTGCCTGGTTCAGCATCGCTCCTGACGACGGCTCGGGCTCGTACTCCAAGCACGTGGCCGCAGCACTCGAGATGGTCCGGGAAAGCGGCCTTGCCTTTCGCCTGGGTGCTATGGGGACCGAGGTGGAAGGGCCGCGCGACGCAGTGCTCGCCCTCCTCGTGCGCTGCCACACGACGCTTGCGACCGCCACCGGTGTTCGGCGCACGAGCACGGTCATCAAGATTGATGATCGCGTTGGTGTCGACAGCGACGAGATACACCGGAAGGTGAGCGCTGTCGAACGGCTGATCTAGATTGCCGGCGTTGTTCAGCCGCGCCGCCGCGGTCCCCGCAACACTGAATCCAGGTTCTCGCCGTGGAAGATCTCGGAAACCGATTGATCGGCGAAGACGGCGCGAATCGAGGCCCCGATCATTGGAGCGATTGACACCACCGTCAGGCGCGCGGGCCGGCCGCCCGGGTCAAGGGGCAGCGTGTCGGTCACGATCACCTCGCTGATCGCGGACTCGTCCAGACGCTGTCGCGCGGGAGGAGAGAACAGGGCATGGGTCGCCACCGCGATGATGTCTGCCGCACCTGCCTGCTGGAGGGCGGCTGCCGCGTTGGTGATGGTGCCCCCCGTATCGATCAGGTCGTCAACGACGACGCAGCGACGGTCGCGCACATCGCCGATCAGACCCAGCGGCTCGGAGGCGTTGCGCCTGTCCGGCCGGCGGGCCTTTTGCATGAAAGCGATGTCGCAGTCGAGGTGGGCCGCGTATTTCTGTGCCATCTTGCCCCGGCCTGGATCCGGCGCCACGACCACAAGGTCGTTCCAGCCCTTGGCACGCACACACTCGGCGAGAGCCGGCAGAGCCGTCAAGTGGTCGAGCGGGACATCGAAGAATCCCTGGATCTGCCCCGTGTGCAGGTCGACAGCCATCACCCGGTCGCAGCCCGCAACGCTGAGAAGGTCAGCCACCAATCGGGCAGAGATGGGCTCGCGCGCCAGCGCCTTCTGGTCCTGACGCGCGTACGCGAAGTACGGGATGACCGCATTGATTCGGGAAGCACTGGCCCGCTTCAGCGCATCGATCATGACGAGTTGCTCCATGATCATCTCGTTGACCGGTCTTCCATGCGCCTGGATCACGAAGGCGTCGCATCCACGCACCGACTCGAGGAAACGCACATAGATCTCGCCGGAGGCGAAGCGGCCGATCTCTACTGGACCCAACGCGATACCCAGCGCCCCGGCGACATCCGCCGCTAGTTCAGGATGGCACGACCCGGAAAAGAGCATGGCTTGACGCGTCAGGGAGATCTGCAGCGGCGTCGCCTCGGCGGGCCGCTGTCCAACGGCGTGCTCGGAGCCATGCGGTGCTGGTTCGGGGTGGAGGTTCAACTACGCGGACGCTGCAGGTGCTGATGACTGCCCGGCTGCGCGGCTCACGTCCCCACCTCGACCGGCTTCTGCGAACCGTCGAGGAGCGCGCAAACCTCGTCGTCCGTGCACGGCGAGAAGTCGTCGTACCACTGCCCGACGCTGAAGAACAGTGTGGGCGCGATCAGGCAGATGAGCTCGTCGACATGCTTCGCGAGCGAGGCGCACGTCTCTGGAGGGGCGATTGGGAGAGCGACCACGAGCCGAGCGGGGTGCTGCGCACGCACCGCTGAGATTGCCGCGCGCATGGTGGCGCCAGTGGCAGCACCATCGTCAACAAGAATCACGCTCTGTCCGCTCAGGCGTCGAGCCGGACGTCCCTTTCGGTAGAGGACCTCCTGGCGCTCAACTTCGCGTCGCACGCGCCGAGTCGTCTCTTCGATCTGCTTGTCTGAAACAAACCTGATCTCTTGGCGATTCAGGACACGGATGCGGCCGCTGGCCACCGCTCCCACCGCCAGTTCCTCGTGGCCGGGCATGCCGAGCTTGCGGACGATCAGGACGTCAACGGCAACGTCGAGCGCGCGCGCGATCTCCGATGCGACAGGGACGCCGCCACGGGGAAGGCCGAGCACGACGACGTCACGTCGGTGCGCGAAGTCGCTGAG
>OBLU010003098.1_pt1 | contig 15094 bp, 9 predicted proteins | sample 1518681 | NCBI WGS metagenome assembly OBLU01 (sample SAMEA3539304, study PRJEB22396) | soil metagenome | biome: tundra; feature: field; material: soil | place: USA | collected 2010-05 | depth 0.15 m
TAGGTCCCCGCGCCGAGGCTTAACCAGTCGGCGCCATTAGTCGAAATCTCGAACGTCGCGCGCAAGATCTCGGGGCAGGCGCCGGCACGAAGCCAGGTGATGTCCGTGCCGGTGGAGAGCAGGCTGTGGGACGCCGGGTCGGGGTTGCTCACGCGCGCGAGGCGGCTCCGGGTTTGACCGCCAAAGGCCAGAAAGTTTCCTACGGCCAGGATTCTGCCGTCGGCTTGCACGGCGACACCGTACACCGTGTTGTCGGCGCCCGGGTTGAAGGTTGGATCCGCAACGCCATCGGCACTAAGGCGGCCAATGCGACTGCGCGCCTGTCCGCCGAGCGAGGTGAAAGAGCCCGACGCGAGGATCTTGCCATCGGCCTGCAACGCCAGGGAGTACACGGGGCCGTTTGCAGCCGGGTTGAAAGCCGTATCGAGGGTGCCATCCGCCGCCAGCCGCGCAATATCACCCTGAGTTTGCCCAGCGAAGAATGAAAAGGAGCCCGCGGCCAGAATCCGGTGGTCAGGTTGCACCAGCAACGAGTAGATCGTTCCAGAAGTCCAGGCGTTGAAACTGGTATCGAGGGTGCCGCCCGCGGTGAGCCGACCAAAGTTGGTGCGCGATTGTCCAGCGAGCACGTTGAAGGAGCCGCCCACGAGGATGTTGCCGTCCGGCTGCACGGCTACGCTCCAGACTGTGCCACTGGCGCCGGGATTGAACGCGGCGTCAAGGCTGCCATCGGAGTTGAGCCGGGCGATGTTGGTGCGGGGCTGGCCCAGAAGGTTGGTGAAGGTGCCGCCAAGCACAATCTTGCCATCCGGCTGCAACGCGAGGCAGTTCACTGAACTTCCACCAGCCCGCGGATTGAACAATGGATCAAGGGTGCCGTCCGGGTTAAGCCGGGCAATGTTCGTGCGCGACTGCCCGCACAGCGTGGTGAAAATGCCAGCGACCAGAATCCGGCTGTCGGGCTGAATCACCAGCGAAATGACCAGGCTGGAAGGGCCTCCCAAGGATGGGCTGAAGGCGGAATCCAGCGTGCCATCAGTATTCAGCCGGGCGAGGTTGCTGCGGGTCTGGCTGCTGAGCGAAGTAAAGGAGCCGCCCAGCAGAGCTTTTCCATCCGGCTGCGGCGCCACGGCATAAAGGGCATTATTGGCGGCCAGATCAAATGCGTCCACAGTGGGCTGGAAGGTGAGAGTGGCGCCGCTGCTGACGACAGTGCCGACGGCGTTGCTCAGAACGAGATCGTAAGTCCCCGTGTTGGTCCACTGCGCATTCTTCACGGTAAGCGCGGTGGACGTCGCGCCCGCCAGGCTGATGCCGTTGAGCCGCCACTGGTAAGTCATAGGCGCGGTGCCCTTGGCTGAGACGGTGAAGGTCGCGCTGCCGCCGAGCGCCACGACCTTGCTAACGGGCTGCTGTAAGATGACGGGAACAGTAGGAACAACTGTCAGGACAGCTAGTTGGCTGGTAACTGAACCCTGGGTGCTGGAGGCAACGAGGGCATAGGTATCTGCGGACCCTTGCTGAAAGCTGTTAAAGATCAAATAGGCGTGGGTCGCGCCGGGTAGGTTTGTCCCATTCCTGAGCCATTGGTAGGTCAGTGCGCCGGGGCCACCCGCCCAACCTGAGAGCGCAGTAGCACTGCCCGCAACCACGGACATGCTCGCCGGTTGACGGAGAAACCGAAGAGTTCCGGTATCGAGCAGTGCGAGGTCGTGAGAACCGCCTGCCGCAATTGCCGAGGGGAAAGCCAACGCCGCAGGCACTGCGCTCAAACCCAGGTTGGTTTCTCCCCAGACGAAGAGGCGTCCGTCGTCGCGGAGGGCCATGGCGTGGTTGTTGGCGGCGGCGATGGCCACGACGTTGGTGGCTTCCGGCGGGACAGCACCCTCGCCAGAAGAATTGCTGCCCCATTGGAACACGGTCCCGTCCTGGCGCAGGGCCAGGTTGAAATTCGCTCCGGCTGCAATCGCCTGCACATTCGTTTCCGAGGCTGGCGGAGTCGCCTGGCCGTAGTAATTGTTCCCCCACCCGATCATCGTGCCGTTGGCCCGCAGTCCCAAGCTGTGGTAAAGGCCCGCGGCGATCGCGACCAGGTTGGTGGCAGAGGCCGGGGGTGTGGGCGTGTTATTCCAGCCCCACGCGTAAGCGGTGCCATTGCTCTTGAGCAGCAGGCTGTATCCGGACCCGGCGGCAATCGCAGTGACGTTTGTGGCATCGGTGGGCGCTCCATAAGTATTTCCCCACGCATAGACAGTTCCGTCTCGGCGCAAAGCGAGGCTGAACTGGTTTCCTGCGGCCACGGCTGCGACATTCGTCACATCCGATATTGCAGTTGCTTCATTGTAGCCGTTGTCTCCCCAGCCGATCACGGTGCCGTCTGGCTTCAATGCCAGATTATGTGTCTGCCCTGCGGCAACCGCCACCGTATCCGCTAATCCAAGGGGCAGCTCCAGCACCTGGTACTGGTTTGAGCCCCAGGCGAAGACCGGCCCGACCTCCAGCTTGGCCTCGGCGCTCGCAGCTTGGCCCAGGTCGTTCGTAACCACCATACGATACAGGCCGCTGTCGGCATAGCCGAGGCCCGACAGCGCAAGAACCGCGTTGGTTTCCCCCGGCAGGTCCGTTCGATTCCATTGCCACTGGCAGTGCCATGGCGGTGTTCCTTTGGCCCAGGCGGCGAAGGTGGCATTCCCACCGAGCGAGACCGCGCAGTTGGTCGGATCCCGCGTGATGGTGGGAGCCGCCGGCATGACGCTGAGAGTTGCCACGAGGCTCGTCACAGAGTTGAAGCCATTTCGCACGATCAGATCGTATCCGCCGGCGTTTGTGGCATGGACCCCCGGCAGGAGCAGAGCGGGCGTGGTTTCTCCCAGCATCGGCGAACCGTTGAACCGCCATTGGTAAGTGACTGGCACTTGACCGATGGCAGGGACGTTGAACAGGACCGAATCCCCTGCGGACACCACCCGGTCATTGGGTTGCCGACGGAGCGCAACTCCACCCACAACCCGCAGCCCCAATGTGTGCAACTCGCTGCCTGCGATGGCAAAGGCTGGGCTGAGTCCGCTTGGGACATTGAGCTGTCCATCGTCATTTCGCCCCCAGGCAACGACCGAGCCGTCGGCGCGAACTACGTATGTCGCCAAGTCGCCAGAGGCGAAGGCTACGATGTTCGTGGCCGCAGCAGGAATGGTGAGGTTCCCTCCCCAATCAACACCCCATGCGAACAACGCGCCGTCTGCACGCAGGGCGACGTTGACGTCGGAACCCGCCGCGATCGCAACAATGTTAGTCGCTTCCAGGGGAACCTCGGTGGCACCGTACGAACCATCGCCCCACGCCAGGAGCTGGCCATCCTTGCGCAAAACGAGGCTATGGGTGGAGCCCGCCGCGATCGCAACGACATTGGTGGCCTCGAATGGAATGGTGCACTGTCCATAATTATTCGCCCCCCAGGCAAGCAGTTCGCCGTCCTGTCGCAAGGCCAGATGATGTCCGCCTCCGGTAGCAATCGCAACAATGCCGGTTGCGGTCAAGGGAATGTCAGCCTGGCCCCAGGTGCCGTCACCCCACTGGACCAATGAGCCATCGCCCCTCAAGACCAAGCAATCATAGCCGCGAGTGGAAATGGCGATGACGTTCGTCGCCTCGGACGGAATGTTTAAGAGCCCGAACCCATTGTCCCCCCAGGTCGCAACGGTACCGGCCGCTGTCAGTGCCATGCTGAAGTAGTCACCTGCGGCCACCTCTACCGCGCTCGTCAGCCCCGGGGGAACATTGAGCGCGCCGGAAGAGTCATAGCCCCACGCCGATATCGTGCCGCCGACTGCAAAAGCCTTGGTCCCGTATAGGAGCCCTGCCAGCAAAACAAAGCCCAGCAGGAGTGTGGAACTTCGCCGCCATAGCGTGAATCCGGCTGCGTGTGATTTTCCTCTTGGGCCTAGGAGCATAGGAGTTTAAGGGTTACATCGTGTCCAGTGTCCCCGTCGGCCAGTAGATCCAATATCGACCCCTAGGCCATGAGTACAGGACAAGATTTTGAAATGGGGTGTACTCAGCATCTATGATTCATCAAAGCCTGTCTCACGACGCAATTCATGCCTCTAATGCCGCTTGCTTGTCAAGGAAACAACGCAATCAGATTCGCTGATCCCGCAAGCTGGCCAAGTCCGCCCCTGGAGAGCACTCAACGAACCGAGGAGCTACGCCGTATCCAATATAGGGCGGCGCGTGATGGCAGGGGCCGACCCCTGACGTGCAGAGCAATGCTCTGCGCTCCGGTGGCAGTTTGGCATCCCCTGGAGGGAGTCTTAATCGCGGGCGGTGTTCCGAATAAGAGTAACGGCAGGGGCGGAGTATTGCCAGACCCAATCGCCCTCCGTGAGGTCCGGGCTGGGTTGATTGGCCTTGGTCATTACGACTTTTCCACCGTCATCCTTCTCGTTCCACCCCACGGAGTACAGGATGAACTGTCCGTCCGCAGTGCGGCGATAGATGAGCGGCGCGCCGGTGATGATGTCGTGCGGTATCTTCTGGAGGAAGCGGGGGCTGAGCGCTTCCATCGATTCGGGAAATTGCCCCTGAGCCAGGCGATAGCGTTCGAGGGCGCACGCCACAATGGCCTCGTTCACCCGCGTTTGGCTGAAGCCAAAGTCGGTTTCCGCCTGGGTGATTCCTCCGGAAAGCGACCCGGTGCTTCCGAAAAGCAGCATTCGGGCAAAAAGATGATAAGGTCGAAAGCCGCTGGCAATTGCCTTAATCATCGCCGCCTCATTCGCAACGGCTCGTGAGGGGTAGATCCTTTGATTGGCCGCATCCACTACCGGCACGATAAACTGCTGGCACATTCGGGTTATGAACAATTGATTCTGGTAAAAGTAGCCGCCGAAGAGCAGAGACACAAAGCCAGGGAGCTGGCGTGAGTCCTCCGGGTCCGGTCTTCCGTGGAGGCGCAGTTGGTCAGCGGTCAGGATGTGCATCGCCCGTTCTCCCCGCATCGCGGCGTCCGCCAGCAGGTTGATCTGGCCCAGGCGCTGCTCCATTTCCACCAGTTGCGCGTCGGACCATTTGTGCTCGGCCAGCCCTTCCCAGATCGGTTTGAGGGAGATCAGGACTTTCGAGGACTGGACCAGCCGCGAAATAAGGAACGGCTCTTCCTTCAGTGTATCCGCCAGGTACAAGGCCATCTTGGTGTCCGACCAGGCCTGATCCGTTCGGTCCAAGGCCAGCTCCGCCGAAGCCCGCACCTGAAATAGCGAATTGGCGCCGTGCAAGAACGCGAGATGCGGCAGCAATATGGCGGGGGCGTACTCCGCGTCGTAGTGGATGTTGAACCGGGCATACGGACGCTGGCTGGCGCTGCGCAACTCCTCCACGACGGGGTTATATTTCTCCAAGCCCCGGAGCACTGCGGCCGCCGCTTCGGCGCGAGTCAACGAAGGCGCCGCCGCCGCCGGAGCCTTGTTCGTCTTTCCGGTCAGAGCCGCCGCCCAGCCCGGGAGGTCAGTCATCTGCTGCAAGGCGTAGTATGGGTTGTGCTCGGCGGAGGTTGACTCGAGCCTCCCGATCTCCCACTGCAAGGAGCAGATGCGATTATAGCCATTGGTATCGCGCCAGAACGATTGACCCTCCTGCCGCGGCTCGGGGTTGAAGTCAAATAGCGGAGCCAGAAATGGGGTCATGGCAAAGTTCTGCGCGTCCGGCACCGGGGGCGCAACGTAGTCTTTCCAATCCAGCTTTTCGCCCTGGGCCTCCAATTGGTGTTTGTATCGCTCCCAGGCCCATTTGCCGCGCCAGTTTTCCTCAGCGCAGACCAGGGCGATGAGCGTGGCTAAAGCGGCTAGGCCGACCAGGACGCGCCCCAACGTTCGCCGGCTGAAGAGCCAGCGAAAGAGGCGGGTAAAAGTGGGGAACCCGCTGGAAAGCCAGCGCCAGAGGCAGACGAACGTGGGGAACCGGGGTGAGCCGGGTGTTGATGGGAATTCATTCATAAGTGTTTCGTTGTTTGCGTCAATGCCTTATGCTTGGGCAAAGGTCTCCGCGCACAGGGTGGTGTCCAGCCTGCCTGCTTCCTCGTCTCTCCCGAGCGGCGGCTCCGCCGCGCTGCGCGGGCCTGGGTTTCGGAGATGTGAACCCAACGGCGGCGCTCCCGATCCGAGCAATTGCGTCAGCAACTGCTTTTGCTCTTGCAATACCGCCAGGACTTCAGGATCAGGCCGGGGCGGTTTGGTGGAAGCGGTTCTCGGCACTTCACCGGTGGCCAGGCTCACCGCCAGGATAAAGACCCAGATGGCAGCCATCCCTATCCAGGCCCGGCGCCAGGGCCAGAACGTTTCATGCCAGAATCTCACAACGGCGGTCGAGAGGCCGAATGCGGACGGGCGCTGACGGCTCGACTGAGTCGCCGACCGGACGCACGTCGCCAAATCCTCGGCGCGGATGGCCTTGAGTTTGGCCTCGGCGGACTGGTGCCGTTGCAAAATAAGTTCACGCGGTGTCTTCATGCTTCATACTCCTCCAATAACTTTCTCAGGGCCTTGCGGGCATAGTGCAGCCGGGACTTCACCGTGCCGACCTGGGTCTCGGTGATGCGGGCGATCTCCTCCAGGGAAAAGTCTTCCACTAAATGGAGGAGCAGCACCGCACGATGCGGCACGGCCAGTTTGTCCAATAACTTCATAAACGCCTCCTCCTGCTCCTTGCGGATAAGCAACTCCTGGGGCCCGGGCTCAGGTTCCGGGAAGTCCTCGTCCAGGGGATCAATGGGGATCTCCACCGAATGCTGTTTGCGCCAATGCTGAATGCACTTTTGATGGGCGATGTTGAAGAGCCACGAGCCGAACTTTTCGTCCTGCCGCAAGGTGCTGATGTGCCGCGCCGCGTTGATGAAGGCCTCCTGGACGATGTCCAGGCTCGTTTGCTCCTGATGGACCAGCTCATATACATACGCGTAAAGCGGCAGCCGATAGCGTGCGAGCAGCGCCTCCCAGGCTTCCGGTTCCCCGGCCCGGGCTTCGCGCACTGGCAGTTGCAGTTCTTCAGTCACTACCGGCATCTACACGCAGTAGAATGCAAACGAGGCCAAAAGGTTCAATTGGGGATCACTTTGCCGCGCCTGGAACACGTCGGGGTCAACATGACTTCAGGCGATCATGCAGCCCGGCGGGCGGGGTTCAAGCAGAAAAGAGGACCGATGCGGCCAACTCAGGCCAACGGCAGCAGCCCTTCAGTCCGACACGGATGCCAGTGCAGACATCGAAGCTGTGTAAATTGGAGCGGGTGGCAGATTGCGCTTTGCCTGCCTAGTCAACAGGGCGTCCAACTCGTCCAGCGAGCGAGTAGCCGCCCTTTGGTAGTTTGCGATAGTTGGCGGCGGATCGCTCTTCAGCGCCGGTGCCGAAACAGCCTGTACAACGGTTGGCGTAGGCAGGGGAACAGTGGGTTGCCGCACGAGAACGGAAAGGATCACAATTACCAATGGGGCGGTGCCGAACACGGGCAGAGCTACGCGCCAAGTCATCCGCTTTGCCGTAACCTGCGCGACCAGGCTTGCCCATAGCGAGATCGGTTGCTCTGCTCTAAGACTGGTGACCAACCTCCCATGGAAGGATTCGGATGCCTGCATGTCTGCCGTCATGTCCACCGCGGCCAACCTATCCGTAACGGCTGAAACTTCCTCCAGGTAGTAGCGGCAACCGTCGCAGGTTTGGATATGCGCGCGGAGCTCCCCTGCCCTGCGGGCATCCAGTTCGCCCAGTGCCAGCCAGGCCAGCAGCTTCCGGTTCTTTGAACAAGCTTTCATAAGACACCAACTTTCGTATTTAGATTTCCCAGATGCTCGCTGAGGGCGTTCATGCCTCGCAGCTTGTCCAGGGCATGGAACAGCCGGGACTTCACCGTTCCCACGGAGCAGCCCAGGGCGGCAGCAATGCCTTCGAGCGAATCGTCCACATAAAAGCGCAGATGAATGACCTGCTGATGCTTGGCGGGCAGCGCCTGGATGCATTGCTGCACCAGCACGGCCTGTTCGCGACGCTGGGCGACCTCATCCGGCAAATACTCCTGATCGGCCAACCGACCAATGCAGTCTTGTAACCCTTCCTGGTCGCGCGCCTGGAAGGAGGAAAAGGGCATGGGGCGCTTTTGGCGAACGGTATTGCGGTAGCGATTGAGCAGAATCGCGCAAAGCCAGGTGAAGAACTGGCATTGCCCGTTATAGCGGCGGAGGCACTTCCAAGCTTCCACCAGAGTGTCCTGAGCCAAGTCTTCCGCCAGGGCGGCACTACCGCACAGCGCCATCGCCTGGCGCAATAGCCTTGTCTCATAAACCCGGCAAACCTCTCCGAACGCTTCCGCATCCCCCGCCTGGGCCTGCGCAAGAAAACCCGCGTCTCTGAGGCGGTGGTTTCCATGAGCGTTGGATTCAGGGTGAACATTCTCGGCCCAAGGACGCGCTTGACCCGCATAGGGGCCATCTACAAAGAACGGCGGCCCCTCCTTCTCGACGAAGATCAGCACCTGTTGGAAGCTGCCGGTGGTATTGGCCGACTTGAGCTCAAACCCGCGGTCCACACCCTGGAGGACAAGCCGCTGAAAGGCGAAGGGCCCCTGTCCGCACGGATCGGGCACACTCTGCAACCCCGGTTCGCCGTGCAGCTTGTATTCCACGGCGGCGCGCACCATGCCCAGGAACACCAATGCCTTAAATTCTTTCTCGCGGCTGCGCTCCCAGGCAGGGAGGAGCAAGGAGAGCAGCGGGTTCGGGGTTTGCTCAAGCTCTACTTGGACCGCCGCCGTGAGCTGTTTCGCCTGGCTTCCATACTCTGCGTAGGGGAGAGCCGCGACCTGGGCGAACCTTTGGTAAAGCTGCTTTCGCTGATGCAGAAGGTTGATCAGCCCATCGCTCGTTCCTCCGGCTGCTTTAGATACTTGCTCCCAAAGACTGAACTGAGCCTGGTTGGTTTGGCCCTCGTCTGTGCTCTCCATTCCCGCGAACAGTTCCCGAACACCCGCCATCACCTTGGTGTCGTCGCCCGGATACTCCTTCCGCAGTTCCTGGACTTTATTCAAGACCCAGTCACTGCAATGGCGCTCTTCCGACGTGATGGAGGAGGCCACCGTGCCGCGCGCCGGCAATGCCTCCAAGCCGTCCGCTAACTCCTTCAAGGTCTCCGGAGTGAACTGCCCGAAATTCTCCGCCACGATGTTGCAGGAGATGGCTTCCATGGCGATTTGGACCAGCACGGAAATTAACGTGCCGTCACGAGGCACATTTCGCGCCAGCCTTAGCGACGCCAGCAAATCATCGCGCGCGTCGGCTTGGCGGCCATGCTGCAATTCCCACATGACCCGCAACCTCGCCGCCACAACCACCGCCTTGGCTCGCGCCAACTGGGGAAGAAGCATCCCTGGACCTGCGCTCTCGTCCGTGCCCCAATCACAGGGCACGGCGGAGTGTGCCGCCAGCCGCACCATTTTGAACTGATTATCATAGTCAGCAACGATGCTCGCGAATCGATCCGGCAGCCTCTGGGTCCGGCCTTCCTTCGAAGCCAGGTAGTCCCATTCGGCCTGCGGCAAAGGATCAGGCGCCATAAGAAAGGCCTGGTAATACAATAGTGCCGGGTTGATGCTCGTGGGGGATTGCTGTCCGCTGGCCCCAGCCAAGGTTCCTGCCACAATGAGCAATGATAAAGAGATTGATTTCAGAGTTCTCATAATATGTTCCTGCTTTCGTAGTTCACGTCGCCCATTAATACCGCCAGCGCGGCAAAAGGTTCACTTTGCTTCTCACTTTCGATGCTCATCAACAGTTTAGAACAGTCCCCCGGCGAAACGTCACGGCGCCGCTTCCACCAAGATGGTCGCATGACCACACTGCCACTGGTGGCTTCTCCCTCTCCCCGGCAGCGAAGCGCGGGGAGAGGGACTGGAGTTTGCACGTTTTCTGCGGAACTCACTGGTAACCAACCCGCAGGGTTGCCAAAGGGTAGCCGGTGGTCGTTCAGGGCAAAGGGGGAACGACCACCGGGAAACCGCGTCGGATGGCCGAGCACCCCTCCTGGGGAATGGCGCTTACTTAATGCCCAAAATGCTCTGCGATAAGCGCTTGCGACGGTTGGAGTGTGGGGCGTTCAGGAAGATGATGCGCCGAGAGAGCTGTTCCATTTGTTTGAGTTGTTGATGGAGTTTTCGGTAATGGCAGATCGCCTCTTTCATGTTGCCGAACTGTTCTGGGGTCAAGGAGACGGTAACGGTCTTTTGGGCCACTTTGCGGGTCCACTGGTAACCGGCACCCCCGCCTGGACGGGAGGTCCGGTCCTGGACGGATCCCTGGCTGATGTAACCGATCTGGCTCAACGAGCGGCGCAGTTGTTCATATTGCCGCTGCCACTGGGCTAACGATTGAAGTTTCTTAGTCATTCGGGCCATTTTAGCTTGCCGGTCAACTCTAGTCCAGTAGTAATACTGGACATGCAGACACCTTTCTTTCCCGCCTGGCACCACCGCCTGGCTCCCCAGGGTTCCCGCACCGCCCACCTCTTGCGTCAGGTGCGCTCCTACACCCTCACCCAACTGGAAGAGCGTTTCGGCCCTTGGGTGCCCCAAAGCCTCTTCCCCAAAGCCCCCAAGAAGGCCAACAGCCGCGACCGCATCTACACCCGCAACCGCACCTTCTGGTCCATGCTCTGGCAGGGCCTTAATCCCAACGCCTCCTGTCGCGAGGTGGTCCGCCAACTCCAGGCCCTCTTCGAGTTGCACGGCGGACCCAGCGTCTCCCAAGAAGATGGCGCCTACTGCCGCGCCAAAGCCCGCCTGCCCTTAAGCGAGTTTCCCAAGGCCCTCAGGGCCACCGCCCAAAGGGCCGACCAACTGGCCCCCGCCTTAACGCTGCTCCAAGGCCGACCGGTCAAGGTCGCCGACGGCTCCGCGCTGACCCTGGCCGACACCCCAAAAAATCGCAAAGCCTATCCTCCCATCCAGAGTCCCGAGCCCAATTTCCCCATGCTGCGCGTAGTGGTGCTTTTCTCCTTACTCAGCGGTACCATCCTGAGCCTGGTCAGCGGTGACTTGTGCACCGCCGAACTGCCCATGCTCTACCAGCTGTTCCGCCACTTAGCTCCCAATGACATCCTCATCGGCGACCGGGGCTTCGGCAACTTTGTGCTCTTGGCCTTGCTGCAGCACCTCAAGCTCCAGGTGGATTTTATCGGGCGCTCAGCCCGCCGCGTCGATGGCCGCCGCCGGCTTAAGCGCCTGGGCAAGCAGGACTGGTTAGTGGTCTGGAAAAAGGGAAACACCCCTTCCCCGTGGCTGCCGAAGCTGACCTGGCTGGCCCTGCCACAGGAAATCACCGTCCGCATCGTGCGCGGCAGTTGCTACGTCAAAGGCTTCCGCGTACGCCGGCTCACCCTGGTTACCACTCTGCTGGATGCGCAATGCTACCCGGCCCGGGAGATCCTTCAAGCCTACCTGCGGCGCTGGCGATTGGAGATGTGTCTGGACGACCTCAAGACAACTTTGGAAATGGAAACTCTGCGCAGCCGCACGCCCGAAATGCTCCAAAAAGAGCTCTATTCGCGGCTCATCGACCACAACTTAATCCGTTGCGTCATGGCCGAAGCGGCCGCTCAACACCGTGTCCTCTTGGAGCGGATCAGCTTCAAGGGCACGCTGGATGCGCTGCGCCAATTCACTCCGGCAATGAGCCAAGCCCCCACCAAAAAGAAGCGCTCCCAACTGTGGACCAAGCTGCTCGAAACCCTGGCGGCCGATGTGTTGCCCGAGCGGTCCGCACGGCGAGAACCTCGAGCCGTCAAACGGGTCAAAAACAAATACCCGCGCCTCAACGCGCCGCGTCACCAGTTCACCGACCCGCCCAAACGCAACCGTCGCCGCACAATCTCACGTATGCGCAAGCTGGGCCTTATGTAAGCGCCATTCGCCATGAGGGGTTCGACGTCTATGCCGACGGAGTGTTAGCGGCTCCGGTTCGTTTGGCCGCCAATGGGGCTATCGTGGCCGACCAAGTCGAGACGAATGCCTCGGGCATCCGGCTTTCGGCTCTGCGCGCCAAGGATTCGCTGGCGATTACCTTCGCTGCCGATGATTTTGTCAGCGTCACCTTGCCGGCGCCCGGTTCAACCAACGCAACCGCGGTCTGGGAACCGGCCGTTCAGTTCAAGCTGACGCTCCGAACGTTTGACACGAACAAGTGGCTCGCCCTTTTTGCCGGCGCCGCGGCGCCCTTTCACTTTCTCATCTGCTCGATGCCCACCGCCAAAGTCTGGCACCAGCGTGGCTGGTTGAATGCCACGCCCGTCGCCGACCCGTTTCCTCTGCTCCAGGATGTGCATGACGGGTCGCCGGAGATTTCGTGCCTTTGGAATCGGAACTGGAGTTATATCTACCCGCTCGGCGGCCAAGCCATACCGATGATTGGTCTGTGGGACCCGGACACAAGTCTGTACGTCGGCTATGATTTCCAGGGTGCGCGGGTGGCGGATGGTTCGGAGCGCTATATCGCCACGGCGTATTGCTGGGGGCAGAACGCCAGCTCAAACTTCATCGCGCTGGCGTATCCATATGGCGGCAGCCGCTTCGGCCAGCAGGTCTATCCGCAGGGCGGGGAAATGCTCGCCTCCTGGTTCAACCTGGAAATCGACACCCAACTGCCCGACACGGAAGACCCCAACGAACGATTCCAGGAGCGCCTCTTCGACCGCTACACCAACTCCCTGCCCGCCGTGCCGGCCATGAACGACCTGGGCTGGATTCCGGGCTTTGCCCACCTAGCCGATTTCCCGAGCGCACCCAGTCTGAACCTTTACGGCAGCGGCGACGTGGTCGCGTTTCGTCCCACCAATAGTGTCGTGCTCCGAGGCTGGACGGGACACCGCGAGCTTCCGGTGGATACGGCCCTGGATGCCGGCAATTCCAGCGCGGTGGCCGGCGCGCGCACCCAACTGGAATACTTGCTCACCAATTACGCGCAGGTCTTTACCGCCGGCGGCGACACATGTCTCTACTGGACCAAACCTCTGGCGGGGTCGTGGTACACCAACTGGGGCAGCACAAATGTCACGACGCTCCATAATTCCGAAGGCTGGTACTCCGCACGCGTGCTGGTTGAGCTGTATCGGTACGACCTGCAGCACGGGAATTTGAACACCAATCATCTCCAGGCCATTGACCGGCTTTTCAACTGGGCCAAGCACTTTGTCTGGAGCCGGAACGAATTTGATGACGTGCCCTCTTCGCCCTTTGCCATCGGCTCGACTCTCTGTTCGGCCTTTCTGCTGGATTATTATTTCACCTTCAAGGATGATCCACAGCGCGGGACCAATGCCGCCCTGGCCCTCCGGGTGGCAGGCAATGTCACCTGGCGCTATCTCCAATGCTGGGCCATGGACTCCGACCGTTCCGATGCCGGCGTGGATGGCGCGTTCCTGGCCGAGCCGAACAGCGGCCGCGATTAGGCGGCTCTGGGCTGCGCCAATGAAGTGAACTGGAACATTGACGCCTTGACACAACTTTATGTCCACACGGGCGACTCGCGGATGCGGTACTATCTCCGTGGCATGCTCCAGCGCTGGCCGACGCTTTACCGCCCCATTTACGAGCCTGCGATCGCTCAGTACGGCAGCGATGCCTTGACCGAAGGTTACGGCGTGTTCGACGGCGCCGGCCCGGGACGCGGTGGCCATTACGATTACGGGTTTACGGAACCGCTGCCGTTGAATGAACCGATTGGCGCCTCGCGCCTGCGCATCATCGCCGGCGCTCAGGCCTGTATCGCTTTCGACACCAGCAGCACCAACCGCGATGTCGCCGATTACCGCTCTGACGGCGACGGGAACTGCTCTTTCCGCATCATCTCGGGCACGTCCGCATTTTTTGACGCTACTTTCTCCTACCCCTTTGTGGATGTTTCGCGGCTGCCGGTCACTCGGAAACGCGGCACGCAGATGCTCACGCTGACTTCGAGCCTGCTCCAGCATCCGGCCCAGTCTCCGAGCTCGCTTTATTTCGTGCAGCTCCTGAACGGCGACATTATCACCATCGGCACCGTGCCAACGAATTCGCCGATTCTTCCATCGACGACGCCGTTAGTTTATAACGAGGCTGACGCGCAGTCCGTCACCAACGGCCTTTTCATCTCGCCTCCCCTGACTGGGGATTATCTTCTGCCGCAAAAGTGGACTGATCCGCACTCTTTTGCCGGGTTGATTCCAGGGCTTCGCTGGAGCTGCGGCGTGCCCTACCAGCAACGCCTCCATGCCGCCACCAATCTATTGGCTGCCGCCGCCCCGGGCGCCTATGCGGTCTTGCTCGCGTTCTCGCCTCCTGAGGACCAGACGCTCACGGCGGCTCCGAAGCTGGTGCTCGATGACGGCTCGGCTCTGACCCTTCGCGGCCAGCCTGCGCTGGCCTGGCGCGCCTGGCCGATGGCGTTCGACCGAATGGTCCTCCTCGATTATGCAATCCTGCCGGCGGGCCGTTCGGTCAAGCAGGAGGACCCTGCGGGCACCCTGGTCATGGGCCTTACCGCCTTCACTGGCACCCAAACTGACTGGCAACCGTTCCAATCCGCCCTTTCCAACGCTGCGGCGGCTTTCCTGCTCGACGAGCAACAACGCGAGCTGCTCGTCTCCCTGCGCACCAGCTTCAGTCAGTTGCCGCGCGGCAAAATCGCTCTGCTGCTGCTCGACACGTCGGGCGCGGCGGCTAACTTTGCCGCTCTCACCGGGCTGAACCTCAAATGGCAGGCGCTCACCGAAACGCAGTTGGTGGATGGCGTGACGTTTACCTCCAACCACTTCCCGCTGGCCTTCTACCTGGGCAGCGAGAACTACGTGAAAACCGTCATCACGAACGGCGACGCCAAGGCGGCGGTCACTCGCTATCTCACGAGCGGCGGCACCCTCGTGGTGTTGGCTACCGGGCCGTTCCCGTTTTATTACGGTTACGGTCCGAATGACCAGGCCGGCCCCTCGGACCCGCTGCTGCCAACACTGGGACTGCCGATCTACAATGCCTTCGAGCAAGCGCCTGCCAATTTAAGCATGGTGGCTTCCACCAATCAAAGCATCCT
>OBLU010003102.1_pt1 | contig 15091 bp, 12 predicted proteins | sample 1518681 | NCBI WGS metagenome assembly OBLU01 (sample SAMEA3539304, study PRJEB22396) | soil metagenome | biome: tundra; feature: field; material: soil | place: USA | collected 2010-05 | depth 0.15 m
TAATCAAGGGAGAGCTGTCGGGCTCCGAAGACTTGTACGTGGATGGCAACGTCGACGGGAAAATAGAGCTCCGCAACCACAGCCTGACGGTCGGGCCGAACGGAAACGTCAAGGCCGACGTCAGCGCCAAAACGGTGGTGATTCAGGGTAAGTTGGATGGGAGCGTGAATGCCTCCGAGCGCGTGGAATTGCGAAAGTCGGCGGTGGTAAATGGCGACGTGACTACGCTGCGTATCGCCATTGAAGAGGGCGCCTTCCTGAAAGGGAAAGTTGATGTTCAGAGAGAGGCCGGAAAGGCGGCGCCCGCGTCTTCGTAAGCGATGGTGGGGCTGATCGCGCGCGACCGTCCGCACTGGTTGCTGGTCACTTGTTCTATGGCATCTGTTTCTGACAACGTAATGAAATTCTTTCGCAGCTCTTCGAACCAGGCTGCGGGTTCCGCAGTCCCGCAGAAGCTGACCCGCCGGTCGAGCGGGATGGGGGAGATTTCCCGCCTGCTGAATTCGCAGGAGGGCCTGTGTGTGCTCGACATGGGCTCGACCTCCGCCAACAACATCCGCTTTTTCACCGGCAAGGGACACAAGAACTACAGCGAAGATTTGTTGCGGTCGTCACTCGATCCGGCGCTGCGCATTCAGGACATTGCGGGAAACTCGGTTCTGGACAGCAAGAAATTTCTGGATGAGAACCTGGTGTACGCGAACGCTCTGTTCGACGTGGTGCTCTGCTGGAATCTTCCGGATTACATGGAAGAGAGCCTGGTGAAGCCGACCATCGACCGTTTGTGGTCTTTGATGAAGCCGGGCGGATACCTGCTGGCGTTTTTTCACACGCGCGAAGCGGGACCGGACTCGACCTGCTACCGCTATCACGTGACCGGCACCGACATGCTGGAGATGCAAGAGGTGAAGTTCGCACCGCCCGGGCGTCCCGCGTCCGAAAAACAATCTCCGCGCCTGCAGCGCGTGTTCAACAACCGGCACATTGAAAACCTTTTCCGGGATTTCGCCTCGATCAAGTTTTTCCTGGCGCGCGATGCCATTCGGGAAGTGCTGGTGGTGCGCTGAGGATTGTATTTACCCGCCTCCGCGGGGCGATTCGTATCAAGGCGTGCCTTCAGGCACGCCGCAAACGCTCTAGAATGAACCGCCTTTAGGCGCTGATCGCCGCACGGCGTCAGTGTCGATTTCCTGGTCAGTGGATTTCGGCTACTCCAGGCACGGGATTGGGGAACTTGGCGAAAACCGCTGGATCGTGCCCGGGAATGATGAGGCCGGGGCGGGCAGCGATTTGTTTCATGCGATCCTGCGCCCGCAGATTCGATGCGGCATCGACTGTGGCCGCTATCGGCGCATGCCGTTCCAGATTCTCATACAGGTACATGTTGTCGCTGGCCAGCACGACGGTTCCTGAGGTAGTTTGTACGCCTACATATTGAGATTGATAAGTATGTTTGCCGCCGGTGTAGCAGGTTACGCCGGGAATAATCTCCTGGGCATCACCGTTCACCAGACCCACCCGCCCCTGCATATTCAGCTTCACCAGAGTGAGCACGTCCTCTTCATCAATGCCACCGTGAGTGTCCTTCGACTGCCACGCTTCTCCGGCATAGTACTGCAGCTCATCTTTCTGAATCCAGATGCGGGCGTTGGGAAACAGATCCATGCCGTCGGCGTGGTCCCAGTGCATGTGCGTAATGATGACGTCGGTGATGTCCTCGGGCTTCAGGCCAACTCGCTTTAGCGTGTCCGATGGCTTGGTGAAGTCATTCACGTGCCAATCTTTGAAAAAGCGATCGTGATAGAACCCGGAGTCGACCAGGATATTGCGGCCATTACCGCGGACCAGCCAGATCATCATGGCAATATCGATCTTGCGCGCCGGCTCGGCGCCCGCCACCAATTCTGCAACGGGGAAGTCGGGTATGGTCGCGTAACGAATCGCGTAGATCTCATAGTTGGGTTTCGATTGCGCCACAGTCGTCAGTACCGTGGCAAAAAGCAACGCCAAGTGAATGATTTTAACGAGCATGGGAAGAAGAGATTTAACCATAGCGGCTGCAGAAGTTACAGAAAAAGTTACACAGATAAATCTACACGTTGGACATGCAGGTTGGACATGTCTTAGCGTGAGCCAGCCGGGCTTTGTGAGCCTGCTGATACGCTTCCATTTCTTCTTTCTGATGCTTCCTCTTGGCCTTCTCCGAAAGCCTTGGCTTAACTTCGTTGCGGTACAGAAAAGAAGTCCATGCCGCGTGCGCACGGTCCTCACGATCCTTTAGTCGTTTGTAGGCGGTGCATTCTGACGCAACCATAACGTGGCTTGATGATAGTCGAAAAGTCTGCGGCCATTCCTGTTTTCGCCGCTCTCTTGATAATATGGAGAGTCAGGCATCGGTTCCGCGCGACGTTTTCCCGCCAACCCCGCCAGGTCCGGAAGGAAGCAACGGTAACGGGCTCTTTCGTGTGCAGTGGTTCGCCGGTGCCTGACTTTTGTTTTGCGAGGTCAGTTGGGTTGGTTGCGGAGAGATATTTTCTCCGCGCAGAGGGATCGCCTCAGGGGCTGAAGCCCAATCAGATTTGAACGCTTTTGCGGCGCGGCTGAAGCCGCACCCTTTCAAAACCGATCAGCCAGAGAAATTGAGACTGGCTGGCGCGGGGCGCGGACAGGAGTGTCCGCGCTACACGATCTCCATCATGACCAAACGTCTCTACTACGACAGCTCTGAAATTCACGAATTCGATTCGGTCGTCGAGGACGTCGCACCCGTCTCGTCTGCGCAATCGCGCCCGGCGGTAATCCTGCGAGAAACGGCGTTTTATCCGACCAGCGGCGGTCAAGTGCATGACACTGGATGGCTCACGCTGGGCGGAGGTGATCGCGCGGAAGATCGCCTGCGCGTTGCAGAAGTTGCAGACGCGGAAGACGGCAGGATCGTCCACTACCTGGAAGCGCCTTCGAAGCTGCCGCTGGCTGGCGCTGCGGTGCATGGCAGCATCGATCCCGAACGCCGCCACGATCACATGCAGCAGCACACCGGACAACATGTGCTCTCGGCGGCTTTTATCGAGCTTTACCAGATGCCGACCGTCTCGTTTCACATGGGGGAAGACTATTGCTCGATCGATCTGGCAGCGCCGTCGGTGAGTTTGGAGCAGACTGCCGGGGCCGAGAAGCGGGCCAATCAAATTGTGTTTGAGAACCGTCCGGTGCGGATCCGCTATGTTTCCCGCGCGGAAGCGGAGAGGCTTGGCCTGCGCAAACTGCCTCCCGCGGAGCGCGACGAATTGCGTCTGGTCGAGGTCGCGGATTTCGATGTGTCGGCGTGCGGCGGAACTCACGTCAGCTCGAGCGGGCAGATCGGTTCGATCGTTCTCCGGAAAAGCGAAAGAGTGCGGCAGGGAACTCGCGTGGAATTTGTCTGCGGCGGTCGCGCAGTTCGCATGGCGCGGCGCGACTACAGCGCCCTCAGCGAGGCAGCCGCACTTTTCTCGACGCAGCTCTGGGATGTGCCGGATCAGATCCGCAAGAGTAGCGAAGAAAGCAAGCTGTTGCGCAAACAGAAGGAGGATGCGCTCGATCAACTGGCCGAGCTTATGGCTTTGGCCGACCTCCATTCGCGGCCGGAAACGAACGGACGGAAGGTCGTCGTGCGGACGTTTCCCGATCGCGATATCGGATTCGCCAAATTGTTTGCGCAGAAAGTAACGCGAGCGGGTGTGCCGGCCATTGCGCTGGTGGCGAGCACGGTGGATCCTCCGGGTCTGGTCTTTGCTCAAACTGCGGCGCAGACGCCCGGCGGCTCAGCCGACATGGGCGCGTTGCTCAAGCAAGTGTTGTCGTCCGTCGGAGGCCGCGGCGGTGGCAGTCGCGACTTCGCCCAAGGCGGAGTTCCCGCCGGATGCAAGGTTGAGCAGCTTTTGCGCCAGGCAGCGGATACAATCGGAACCTGAAGCGGGAGTCGTGGGCAGTTCAACTAAGGTAGGGGTCCTTCGACTCCGCCGAAACTTCACTTCGTGAAGTTTGGGCTCCGTTCAGGATGACACTCAATGCTGGAACCGCGGCTGATACTCGTCAATCTGCTGATCAAGCTGGGCGTGGCCGCAGCCGTGTCGACGACGCTGGTGCGCTCCAAAGAATTCAAGAGTCTGATCTTCCGCGAGCAGCGCGAAACCCGGCACAAGATTTATCTGGCGTTGTGGATGGCGATCCCGATCGCACTCGGCGTCTGGATACGTGTCAGCGTTAAAAGCTTCCTCGCAGGCGACCTGTCGCTGGAAACAGCGCTGCTGCTGGGCGTGGTGGGCGGCCGCCTGTCGGGAGGGCTCGGCGGAGCGCTGATGTCGCTGCCTGCGGCAATGCACGGAGAATGGGCCAGCTTGCCGCTGAATGTGCTCGCGGGAATTATTGCCGGGCAGTTGCGCCGGGTTGCGCCCGAACAGGAAGATATCTGGTCGTTCTCGCCGTTCATAGACCTCACCCTCTATCGCATGATTCGCCGAAATCTGCCGCGGCCGCGCGTGTTCGATTGGCAGATTGCTTTTTTCGTGACCATCGTAGGCATGCGTTTTCTGCAGACGGAAATCTGGCGCCACTGGCCGAACTCCATCTTCAGCCTGGAAAGCCCCGGCCTGTGGGTGAATGGCGCCGGCGGAACTCTGGATGGGTATTTGGTGGAGAGCGCGATCTACCTGACCGTGGTCATGGTGGTGGGCACGGAACTGAAAATCTTCAACAGCGTCCGCATCCAGATCAAGCTGGAAGAGCAGGAACGGCTGCTGCTGCAGGCGCGCATGGCGGCGTTGCAGAATCAGATCAATCCACACTTCCTGTTCAACACGCTGAATTCCATTTCGTCGCTGGTGCGCTTCGATCCCGACACGGCGCGTGAAATGATCCTGAAGCTCGCTGCCATTCTTCGCCGCCTGCTGCACAGTGCGGATTCGTTCGTTCCGCTGCGCGAGGAAGTGGAGTTCATCGACAATTATCTGGACATTGAAGTTGTGCGCTTTGGACGGGACAAGCTCAAGGTCGTCAAGAACCTCGATCCGGAGTCGCTTGCCGTCATGGTTCCCAGCATGCTGCTGCAGCCACTGGTCGAAAACTGCATCAAGCACGGACTTTCTCCAAAAGTCGAAGGCGGCAGCATTACGCTGCGCAGCCGGCTGATCAAATCGCGACTGGTGGTCGAAGTGGAAGACGACGGTATCGGCATGGGAGCAGCGCAATTGCTTGAGCAGCCCGATGGTTTTGGCGGTGGCGGCATCGGCATGGCCAACGTTGCCGAGCGTCTGAAGGTGCTCTACGGCGATGCGGCCAAGATGATGATCGAAAACCGGGAAGGCGGCGGCACGCTGATCCGGTTGCGGCTTCCCATTCTGCCTAATCCGGAAGAGCTGATGACGACTATGACGAGCGCCCCAGCACCTTTCGGTAAAAGTCTTCGTAAAGGGGAATGATCTTGCTGGCGCAGAATTTTTCCTGGGCGGCGGCACGCGCCCGTTTCCCCATGGCGCGCAGCGCGGATTCATCATTCAGCAGATCGATGGCGTAACGCGCCATGGTTTCCACGTCGCCGACATCGGCCAGGAATCCGGTCACTCCGTGCTCGATCAGTTCCGGCACTCCTCCGGAGCGAGTGGCAATGGGGACGACCTCACAGGCCATCCCTTCCAGTGCCGCGAGTCCGAACGTTTCCAGTTCGCTGGGCATCAGCAGCACGTCTGAGATAGCCAGTTTTTCCCGGATCTGATCCTGTTTCCCGAGAAACAGTACGTGGTCGTGAATACCTTTTTGCACCGCGAGCCATTCCGCCTGGGAACGATCGGGACCGTCGCCAATCAGTAACAGCTTGGAAGGAATCTTCTTGCGGACACGGTCAAAGATTTCGATCACATCCAGGACGCGTTTCACCGGGCGGAAGTTGGAAAGGTGCACCAGCAGCCGCTCGTCATTCGAGACATACTCGCTGCGTTTTTCCATCCACTCCGGTTTGCGCAGGTAGTCGTCGCAGTTCACGAAGTTCGGGATGACTTCGATGTGGTTCTTGATATCGAAAACATTCAGGGTGCGGTTGCGCAAGTACTGCGAGATCGCCGTCACGCCATCGCTCTGCTCGATGGAAAAACGCGTAATCGGAAGATACGAGCGGTCGAGCCCGACCAGAGTGATGTCGGTGCCGTGCAGAGTCGTGACAAACGGCAGATGCTTCCGCGGCGGAGTTGCCGCCAGCATCTGCTTGGCCAGCATCGCGCTCACCGAGTGCGGGATCGCGTAGTGTACGTGCAGCAGATCGAGTTCGTAAAGCTGCGACACCTCGGCCATGCGCGTCGCCAGCGCCAGATCGTACGGAGGATATTCAAACAGCGGATAGCGCGTGACCTCGACCTCATGATAATGAATGTTAGGTTCCGGCCCGGTCAGGCGAATGGGCTGCGAATAGGAGATGAAATGAATCTCGTGGCCCCGGCGAGCGAGCTCAAGCCCCAGTTCCGTGGCGACGACTCCGCTGCCGCCGTAGGTTGGATAACAGGTGATGCCAATCTTCATGCGCCTCCCACGATACCATCATTGGATTCGCGGGAAGGGCTGGGGATGCAGGAGGGGCAGTCAAATTGCGCTGGTACCGTGACCGCGTGATGAGTCATACGATGGAGGGACGGGCGTCTCGCCCGTCCAGCCGGGCGTGGACGCCCGGCTCTCCACCAGCAAGCGGTACCGGCCCTAGTCCGAGCTCGGCTTCTTCGGCGTCAGATCGCAGGCGTGTTTGACTCGATCCAGATCCAGCCCGCCGGGAGAAAACTCGGCGATCTGTCGTCCGCTCCGCGTTGGGAGTTCCACCTTGAAAACCTGGGCCCCGATCAAGCCCCTAATGGTGCCCTTGTCCATGGAGAGGAAGTGGCCGCGCATCCAGTTCCAGCCCTTGAAGTAGTGTGCATCGTCAACGCGGACCATAACCTCCAACTGGGGCTGTCCCCAGAAGCCGGGGCGGTTTGGCGGAGGCAGTCTGACTCCGGGATTGAAGTCGGCCAGCTTGAGCTTGCCGTCATCGCAATACAGATCCACTCTGGGCTTGTACTCCGGGTCTTCGCGAAAATAATTGTCCGACTGGATTTCAAAGCGCACTTTTTTCGCGCCGGTCATCTTGTCGGTGGAGTGAAACTCCAGCCACTTTCCGCCGGCGCTGACGCCGTCCGATTCGCCTTGATAAGGAGTCATGGCGCCACTCTGGGCGCAGGCCCATGCCGCTGCGCCAATCAAAAAGGACAAAAGAACGGCTCTCGCCGCCAACCCGAAACCGATTGCCTTACCAAACAAGCGCGATACTTTCAAGATCTCCTCCTGACAATCACACTCCTACATACTATTGAACCCGGAAACTCCCGAAAAGTTGTATGGAAGGGTGCAAAGAGTTTCGCAGGCGATGCGCGTCTACAACGTTGAAAGGTGCGACCCCGACCTTAACCTTACCGGGACAAACGGCGCTGCTGAGAATGAGAGTAGACTCGGGCGTGGAACCGCCGCATGAATCCGACCGAGTATGAACCAGTGGAGCTAATGCCGTAAGCGCTTGCGGAAAAAGTAATTCCTGGTCGAGAGCCGCGCCCTCAGCGGCTAAAGCCGAATTCAAGACAAGGCAGTTACCGCAGCGGTAAACCGCTGCGCCACCCAAAATCAAGGGCAGCGCCGGTTTTTTCCGCAAGCTGCGTAAGCGCTTCGAAATCAGTCGCGCCGCAACGTGCGTGAAAGCACGAGTTCCGCCAGAAGAAAATAAGCAGAATGTGCAAGACTTTGCACCTTGCCTCTAAACAATTGGATTGTGATTCCACATCCTTGGCTGTATAAAAGGCTCCATACCTAGTTACAGATTCCGTTAGGTTCTACTTTTACAGTAGGCCCTTCTAAGTGCTATTTACCAGGGTAAACCCCGGCTCCCGGCGGTTGTATTCGGAGGAAACAAGGTAATGCGTAATTTCTTGTCACCCCAGGTTGCGAAAATCCGTTCCAGCGCGCCTTCCCGAACCATTCATCAATCGATATGTGCGTCGCCTGCCCGCAATCTTTGCCTGACTCTGCTCGTCTGCTGTATTGTCTTGCTGTCGCCCTCGTTCGCGCAGCAGCCTTTTCCTACCAGCCGCTTTGATAGCGCACGCGACAACGCGAATACCTACGAAACTCTGCTCACCCCCGCCAACGTCAACAAGAATAGCTTCGGCCACCTCTTCAGCTTTCCCGTCGACCCTGGCGTGGCCGCGCCCCCCAACGCCGACGTGATGGCCCAGCCCCTCTACATGCCCAAAGTGAATATTGCCGGTCAGGGTACCCATAACGTCGTGTACGTCGTCACCATGGCGGATTCGGTTTACGCCATTGATGCCGACACCGGCGCCCAGCTCTGGCACGCCAGCATGCTCAACGTCGGTGGTACTCCCGCAACCGTTAGCGACAAGACTTTGCCCTGCGGTCTCGGAAACGGTTTCGACGAGGAAGGCATCATTGGAACTCCCGTCATCGATCCCACCACCAATACCATGTATCTGGTGGCCAAGACTGCGCTGAACGGAACCGTCCGTCACCACATCCACGCCCTCGACATCACCAGCGGCAATGAGCAACCGGGCAGCCCCGTTCAAATCAAAAACATCCAAACTACCAGTAAAAAGGGACACGTCACCGTTTTCAACAGCCTTCACCAGAAAAACCGTCCCGGCCTCTTGTTGCTCAACGGCATCCTTTACATGGGCTTCGGCTCGAACGGCTGCAACGACCAAAACAGCGGCTGGGTCCTTTCCTACAACGCAAGCGCTGGGAGTCCTGAGTATCTGGCACCGCTCGCGGTCTTCAACACGTCGCCCGACTACGGATTGACTTCCATCTGGCAGGCTGGCACCGGTCTTGCCGCCGATGAAGCCGGCAACATCTTCTTTGAGACCGCCGAAGTCGCGGGCGCGGGCCACTATGATCTCCCAAGCGGTGGCCAGACCTACTGCAACAGCGTCGTCAAGCTTGCCCCCGATCTCACGGTTTTAGATTATTTCACCCCTTGGACCGTGGCCTACCTCAACTCCAACGATCTTGACTTGAGTTCCACCGGGGTTCTCATCCTCGCCGATCAAGACGACAGTCCCACCCCCCATGAACTCGTCGCCAGCGGCAAGCAGGGCTGGGTCTACGTTCTCGATCGCGACTCTTTGGGAATGCATGCCCCGGGGGGACCGACCGATCCTCAGGTCGTCCAGGAATTCCCGCTGCTGGAAAAAAGCGCCAACCCGGAAAGTGACTACAACGTCCAGTTCGGTTCTGCCGCCTACTGGAACAAGACCGTGTACTTCGCACCCGATGCCTCTCCGCTATTGGCTTATCCGGTGTCCGGCGGAAAGCTGGGCACTCCCGCTATGACTGCCCAGAAATATAGCGGCAGCCACTCCCCATCCATTTCTGCCAATGGCAACACCAACGGAATTGTGTGGGTGATCAGCGGTAGTGAACTTCTCGCTTTTAACGCTTGTACCGCAAGCGCACCGCCAGGCACCTGCCAGAACCAGTACGCTCCTCTCCAACTGCTCTATTCCACGATTCAGGCCGCCAATAAGCGCGACGCGTTCCCACACGTTGGCCATTTTGTCACTCAGACCGTCGCCGGCGGCAAGCTCTTCATCGCCACCCAGACTAGTCTCGAAGCCTACGGACTCTTTCTCGTCGTCGCCATTACCGAAGGCAACGCGCAGACTGCTACCGTCGGCCACTCGCTGCCCACTCCCATCAAGGTCCAGGCCACCAATCCATATAACGGACAACCCGACGCCGGCGCCACCGTCAACTTCAGCGATGGCGGCAAAGGCGGCGTATTCTCTCCCTCCTCCGGCCCGGGCACTGGTTCCGTCACCACCGACGCCAACGGCAACGCTTCCATCACCTATACCGTTCCGCAAAAATCTGGCACCTACACCCTGACGATGTCCGGGACTGGCTTCGGTAATACCACCACCACTGCTACCGCTACTGCCGGCGCCGCCATTAAAATCACTTCCTACGGCGGAGCGAAGCAGACCGGTAAAGAAGGTTTATTCCTCCGCTACCCGATCGTCGCGCAGGCCCAAGACGCCTACAGGAATGGCGTCCCCGGTGTCACCATCAACTTCTCCGCCAACAATGGCGCTGTTCCCAATCCGTCTTCCGCGGTCACCGACGCCAAAGGCTTTGCTCGTACCGCTCTACAGTTGCCGGACACCGTCTCCACGGTCACTGTCACCGCCAGTTCCGCCGGTCTCAAGAACGTCACCTTCGTCGAGTACTCCGTGGCCGCCGGCGGCAATAATCAGTCCGGTACCGCCGGAATGCAATTGCCCTAGTCTAGGAGCCTGTGGTGAAACTCCAGCGCCCAAAGCCAGCGCCTAAAGGCGCTCTCATAACACGGCACTTACGGTATGCCTGAAGGCATACCCTGATACGGATCTCAATTGCACCACGGGCTGCTAGGCCCTCGCCGTGTCTTCGCCGAGACCGTGCAATCGCCGCCAGTGTGGACGCGGGCGACCCCGCCCGCGTCACCGTTCGCCCCGAATCCAATGTCACCCCGCGAAACTGATCTAACTCTGCCGAGTCCGCTCCCAGCGCGACAAGAAGGCGCGGATAGCTCCGCGCCCCAGATTTCAAAGGCAGCGATTCTCTTCGCCAATTGACTTCCCCCCCGTTTAGCGGGAAACTCGCCTCAGAGCCTGGGACAAGAAAAAAATGCTTCCGCAACGTATGTCGAGGTCCGAGTTTCACCCTGACGAGTTCCCTCCTGACCCGACCGTTACGTTTGAGCAGCACCGCCTCGCCGGTTTTCCACCCGATCTCGCTCTCGATTTCGTCCTCAACACGCTCTTAGTCCGCGCCGCCGAAGCCATCCACGCCCACTCCGCCGCCCTGGCTCTCGCCAGCGGCGATGAAATGGTCTGCCGTGCCGCCAACGGACCCCTCGCCCCAGATCTCGGCGTCACCCTCAACACCCGCGACGGTCTCTCCGGCGCCTGTCTCGAAACCCATCAGCCCCAGCTTTCTGTCGATACCGAGTTCGACCCTCGCGTCGACCCCGCCCTCTCCCGCCGCCTCGGGATTCGCTCCATCCTCATCGTTCCCGTCTTCGACAGTAACGACAAGAACGCTCTCACCGGAATCCTCGAAGTCTTCTCTCCCTCTACCGGCGCCTTTTCCCATTCCGACCAGAAACTGCTCGAAGGTTTCGCCGAGGAGTGCTCCCAGATTCACGCCGCCGCCATCGAACTTGGTCAGCACGAACCCGCCGCCGCAGTCGTCCGCCCCAAGCTCGTTCCGCCCGCGTCCATCCTGCCCGGCTTCGATGCAGCCAGCCCGCTGCCAGCTCGCCGCCCTCCTTACGAAACCTGGACCCTCGTCCTGGGAGGTCTAGCCATTCTCGCCATCATCGCCGTGAGCTTACTGATCGGTTCCCGTGTCGGATGGCTCCGCCCGGCCGCACCTCATGCCCAGATCGCTCAGCCCATCCCGGCCGAGCCACTAAGATCAGCCGAGCCAACAAAATCAGCCGAGCCAACAAAATCAGCCGACGCGACAAAATCCACCAGGACAAAGAAGCCAGCAGGGCCAGCAAAATCCACCGCCGCTCCCGCTCCCGCTGCGGACGAATTAGTCGTCTACGAAAAAGGCAAAATCATCTTCCGCATGAAGCCCGATTCCACCAAGCCCGACCGAGCGAAATCTCAACCAGCCAAGCCCGATTCCACCAAGCCCAATTCCCCCAGACAAGACAGCGATTCCACGGCCCCCAAGTAACCGCTCGCAATGCTGACCGTCAACTAACCAACGCTCGAAGTCCGGCCCGAAGTCCGACGTTATCGGGAACCTGGAGCCTGCCAGGCGCTAGCGGCCGCTTTGAACTGGGTTCGGGAATAAGGGACGGATGAACAGCCTCTCGCTTTTTTATTCGGAGGTTACGCCTCGGCGAGTAGCTGTGCCGCCTCGGCGGTACGCTCGCGCAGCTTTTCGAGTGAGCTGCGGAGAGTCTCACTGTTTGCCTGCGTCTCCGGCTGCTGGCCGATGGGCTGCTGACCGATGATCAAGGCGAGCCGGTCTACGGCGTCAGCGAGGCGCTGGGCGAGGTCGATGAGGACTACCAGGGAATCGGCGTGCAGCTTCCAGACGGAGCGGGAATTCCGCGAGCGCTTGAGCTCCTCCAGTTCGGTGGTCATGCGCGCCGTTACAGCGACGACGCGGAGCAGCATGCGCGCAGCGTCCGCCCGCGGTCCTGCTTGTTCGAGATAGTCGGCGGTGTAGGCCTCAATCTCGGCGGGACTGAGCATCAGGTTGAAATAGCGCATGGGCACGATCTGCCGGAATTTGGGATCGGCGACGCGCACGAAGATACGGATCGATTCTTCCACCCTCCGCAACTTGGCTTCTTCCACCGAGAGCGCCTGCGGTGTGATAGCGGCGGGAACATAATTGAAAGCGATCGCCGGAGCCGCCGCCGCGCCGCTCGCTTGCGCTGCGTGACCGGGAGGTGTGGGGTCCGGTTGGGCACGGCGGATTGGCGGCCTGCGTTCCAACTCTTTTTTCAGCCGGGAGACGCGGAGGAATTTCTCCAGGGCCGAGCTGTAGTCGACTTTCAGCAGGTTATCCTGGTTCAGCGCGGCGACGTGCTCCACAGTGACTTCGACGCCGTCGACGGTACTGAGGATGCTGCCGCCGAGTTCTTCAAGGCGCTGGGCGTAATCCTTGATCTCTTCCGCGGCGCTGGCGAAAAGCCTATGGAAGCGGTCGCCGAAGGCGGCATTGTAAGGCGCGAGCGTGGCCAGCACGCCGGGATGATAAATCGATTCGCCGAGCGCAGCTTTCAACTCCCGAACCCGCTGGATGATGCCGGAGTCCATGAGCGCGCTGAAGTCCTGGAAGCGATTCGCCTGGTCGAGCAAGGGGCTGAATTCGCGCAGCAGTTGCACATCCGCTTCCGACAGCACCGGCACGTCGGACTCGGACAGGATTTCCAGCAGCGCAATTTCAAACGGAGACAGAGGAATCGATCCATCGAGGCCGTAGCCACGCTGCTCCCACTGGCCAGCCACACGAGGATGGCGAAACAGAAAGGTCGCGACCAGATCGGTTTTGTCGCGATTGGCGGCGGAATCGTCGCGGTGGCGCGCGAAGTAGCGCAGCAACGCTTCGGCAACCTCGGGATCAAGGTCGGATTGCACTCCAAGCCGCAACATGGCGGGAGTGATCGCCATATCGAGAAGCTGGATCCAGAGGTGCATTTGATCGAGGGTGGCGCGCACGTCGGCCGCGTGGCTGATGACGTCGGGGGCGAGGTCGGCGGGCGCGGGCATCTCTCCGCCAAGCTGGTCGCTCAGCAGCCGCTGATAGAAGCTCTGGACGGTGGCCAGCAGCGCCAGTTCCCATTTGGGATCCTCAACCAAGGTCATCTCCTTCGAGATCGCGCGTTACTGCTTTCAAATGGGCACCATCCTTTAGTAAAGCCGAAAGGGAAGGGCCGCGCAATTGGTTAGCTGGTTACGGAAGTGGCTGCCCTAATACCCCTCTGTAGAGACGGGGCTTGCCCCGTCTCACTCTGTGCCAGGAGACGCGGCAAGCCGTCTCTACAGGAATCAGTTGCCTGAGTCGGGCTATTGAAAGACCACGGTTTTGTTTCCATACAGCAGGATGCGGTTTTCCGCGTGCCAGCGGACGGCGCGCGACAAGACGACTTTTTCGAGATCGCGGCCCTTCTGGATCAGGTCGTCGATGGTGTCGCGGTGGTAGATCCGGACCACGTCCTGTTCGATGATGGGGCCATCATCGAGTACTTGAGTAACGTAGTGCGCCGTGGCTCCGATCAGCTTCACGCCGCGCTGGAAGGCCTGGCGGTAGGGTTTGGCGCCGACGAATGCGGGCAGGAAAGAGTGGTGAATATTGATGAGCTTCTCGGAGCCCAAGGTTGCGATGAACTCGCTCGACAGCACCTGCATGTAGCGTGCGAGGACAACGAGATTGCATTTGTGTTCGCGGACGAGCGCGATTTGTTTTTGTTCCGCTTCCCGCTTGTTTTCTTTCGTGACCGGTACGACGAAGTAGGGGACCCGGTGAAAGTCGGCGATGCGCTGGTTATCGGGATGGTTGGAAACGATCAGCGGGATGTCGCAGGGCAGTTCGCCGCTCTGGTGGCGGTAGAGCAGGTCCTGCAAGCAGTGGTCATGTTTCGAGACGAAGATGGCGATGCGGGCGCGGTCGGCGGAGTGGGCGAGCCGCCAGTCCATCTGGAAGTCGCGGGCGATGGGAGCAAAGCGCTCGGAAAACTGGGCCAGTTCAAAATCGAAATCGGCCGGGTCGAACTCGACCCGCAAGAGGAAGAGGTTCGATTCCTCGTCTCCGTGCTCATCGGCACAAAGGATGTTGCCGTTGTGGCGATAGACGAAGTCGGCCACCGTGGCCACAATCCCTTTGCGGTCGGGGCAGGAGATGAGAAGGATGGCGGAGGGGTGCATAGCCAACTTCGGATTTTACCAGCGCCCCCTGTGATCCTCTGTGTCTCCTGTGTCCCCTGTGGTTCAAAAAGCTCTTTACCACAGAGGACTCAGGGGTACACTGAGGGGCATCAGGTTGCAAATGGAGTTGACGATTAAAGCGCAACGCATGAAGAAAAACGGGGACGAAAGGCTGGTCGGAAGTAACTGGCCTCTACTTCAGGTTTTTTTGTCCGAATTGACGAAACTGGAATTCGAACTCTTCTGGTGAGTATATCCCCTTCTGCACGAGAAGGGTGTTCATGGCGTAGACGGTAGCTCGAAACCGGTCCTCGCGAGACAGTCTTTCCATCGCCTCCTCGAAGCTGATCAGTCTTGCGCTCTTATCAGACGCCTTCGCGGATTGACTCACTGATACGGTTGCCATGATGAGAGCTACCCCCTGTACTCTTCACGCTATTCTGTCTGAGTTCCGCGGTCAAAACAAGGAATTGATGTCCAGACCTAGGCGGCATCCTCGCGGTTCCCGCGCTTCCAGTACAGATATCCCGGCACGCCGATCAGCACAATGGTCGTACCCCAGAAGGCTTCGGTTGGCCGCTCGATGATGG
>OBLU010003106.1_pt1 | contig 15086 bp, 19 predicted proteins | sample 1518681 | NCBI WGS metagenome assembly OBLU01 (sample SAMEA3539304, study PRJEB22396) | soil metagenome | biome: tundra; feature: field; material: soil | place: USA | collected 2010-05 | depth 0.15 m
GCTTCACGCAGTTCTGACGGCTTAGGCCGATTCTCGCAGGAGTCCGATGGCCCTTGGGAATCGAGACGGTCAGCCGCCGGCACCGGATGCCCGCAGCGTACGTCGGTCCACCGGCTACTGCGACTCCGCCGCACCGACCTACATCGACGGTAGCGCGGCTGGTTCGCGCAGGGTCAGCGCGTCGTGGCTGGGCGGCACGCCGAACATGCGGCGGTACTCACGGCTGAACTGCGACGGGCTGTCGTAGCCGACCGCGTACCCGACGCCGGCGACGTCTCCTGGCTCGGTCAGGAGCCGCGCTCAGGCTTCGTGCAGGCGGATCTCTTTTTGGAATTGGATCGGCGTCATCGAGGTCACCGCGCGGAAATGGCGGTGAAACGATGACACGCTCATCGTCGCCAGCGCGGCGAGCTGCTCGATGCGCAGAGTCTCGTGGTAGTGGCTACGAATCCAGCGGATCGCCCGGGCCACGTGGGCGAGCCGGCTGTCGGCCAGCCCGATCTGGCGCACGGCCGATCCCTGCGGGCCGGTCAGGAGCCGCCACAGGACCTCGCGTTCGATCCCGGCCGCCAGCGCTGCGGCGTCATCGGGGGCATCGAGCAGTGCGAGCAGACGACTGACCGCGTCCAGCAGCGTCGGCGACGCGTCGCCGACGGCGAGCCCGGCCGGTATGGCGTCGGGGACCTCTGGCCGTGCGGTCGCCGTCTCGAGCAGCAGGGCGGCGATCACCTGCGCGCGCAGCTCCAGCACAAAGGCGAGAAACGGCTCAGCCGCGCTTGCCTGCGTGATGTGTCCGCTCACCGGCAGATCGACCGACACGACCAGGAACTGGCCGGCGCTGTAGGTGAAGGTGCGCCCGTTCAGGGTCGTGTCCTTGACTCCCTGCGCGACGACCGCGAGCGTTGGCTCGGCGATCCCGCACAGCGGCTCGGTGCTCGTCGGCGAGCAGACGACCGAGACGCCGGGCAGCGTCGTGCGCGTCAGCCCGTCGCCCGCATGGCGTGCGATCGACTCCTTGAGGCGCGCCAGCTCGTCCATGCCCCGATTGAATCACGCGAGCGCACGACCACTGCCACGATTGGCAGGATCTTGTAAGAGGTGGGCAGCATCGATCTACCACCTGACGTGCCGGCGGTGGTGTCATGCAGCCATGACCTCTCTTGACTCTTACATCACGCTCGACCGCTCGGGTCTGCGCGTCAGCCCGCTCACCCTCGGCACGATGACCTTCGGCGAGGACTGGGGCTGGGGCGCGAGCCCCCAGGCCTCCGAGGCGATCCTCGCCGAATACCTGGACCGCGGCGGCAACGTGATCGACACGGCCAACATCTACACCAACGGCCACTCCGAGAAGATCGTCGGCGACTTCTTTGCCGCTCGACCCGGCCTGCGCGACCGCGTCGTGCTCAGCACGAAGTTCTTCGCCAACCTCCATCCCGGGGACCCCAACGGTGGCGGCGGTGGCCGCAAGGCGCTGATCGCCCAGCTGGAGGAGTCGCTGCGGCGCCTGCAGACCGACTACGTCGACCTGTACTGGCTGCACAACTGGGATCGCCGCGCCCCGATCGAGGAAACGCTCCGCGCGCTCGATGACCTCGTGGCCGCCGGCAAGGTCCGCTACGTCGGGCTCTCTGACGTGCCGGCCTGGGTCTCCGCGCAGGCCCAGACGACCGCCCACTTCCGCGGCTGGGCGCCCGTCACCGCGCTGCAGCTCGAGTACTCGCTGCTCGAACGCACGCCCGAAGGCGAGCTGCTGCCGATGGCCGAGGCGCTCGGCATGGGCGTCCTACCGTGGAGCCCGCTTCGCAGCGGGCAGCTGTCCGGAAAGTACACCCGTAACAACGGCGCGCCGGCCGACAGTCGGCGGGTCGGCCTGATCGACGGGCCGGCAGAGCGAGATTGGGATGTCATCGAGGCGGTCGCCCGGGTCGCGGCCGAGCTCGGCGTCGGCTCGGCGCAGGTCGCGCAGGCCTGGGTACGCAGCCGGCCCGCGATCACCTCGACGCTGATCGGCGCTCGGACGATCGAGCAGCTTCGGTCTAACCTGGCCTCGCTCGAGATCACGCTCGCGCCAGAGCAACTCGCCGCCCTCGAGCAGCCCTCAGCGCCGTCGCTTGACTTCCCCGCCGCCAACAACGCGCGGCTCGGGCCGATGCTCGGCTTCGGAGGCACGACCGTGGACGGCCTCCAGTTCCCCGTGTGGCCCGCGCTGCTCGAAAGCCCAGCCCGCTACTGAGTTCGCGATCGCAGACGCCGGATGACGACGGCCACGCCGGCCGCGCCGGCCGGGAGCCACTCAGACGAGCACCTCAGCGACATGCTCGACGCCAGCAGCCGGCCGACGGAGTCAAGACAGATGTTCGTAGAGCGTTGGGTTCTGCGACGCCGGCGCGGCCGGATCCGGACGCCCTGAGTGGACGCTTCGAAGCGTGCGCTGGCCGTGATCGTGGATCGGCGTCGGTGTCGCATCGCTCGACTCGTGTGCCACGATGTTCGACGTGATGCGACTCGCCGATTGGTTCGATGAGCAGAGCGCCAAGGGGGATGCTCACGCGCGCGGCGGGTGCCTGGGTGCTCGTCGGGCTCCCGCTCATTGCAGCGCGGATCTGGTGGTCGGTCGCCGCCGCGATCGCCGTTTTTGTGGTGACCCTGACGATGTACGTGGCGGCGGCGGTTCGCTACATGCACCGTCACCCCGGACGATCCTGACACTGGCGGCAGTGGACGAGGACGAAGCCCGGTCCCCCAGCGCCGGCCTACACCATGATTCCGATCGGGCCATATTCCCGCATCTCCTATGGCGTGATGCGAGGCGTCCGCTCAGCGTTTGGCTGTGAAACACGGTCGTCGCGTATCCGTTCGCTCGGTCCTGTGTGCGTCGCGTCGACCGCATCAGGTCGGCTCAGGCATCAGGCGATCGGCGTGCGGTGAGCGCTCCGGCCACGGACGCTACCGGGCTTCGTGCAGCTCACCCGGGAGCAGACCGTAGATCAGGACGTCCACGCGCCCGCCGTCTCGGCCTTCGAAGTGGGAGCGCAGCCGCCCCTCGCGCACGAATCCGCAGCGCTCGGCCACACGTTGGGAGGCGACGTTCTCCGGTTCGAGCTGGAGCCAGAGACGGGCGAGCGCCAGCTCGTGGAACGTCCAACCGGCCAGCAACCTCACGGCGCAGGTGGCAAGACCTCTCCCGCGTGCCGTCGGCGCCAGCCAGTAGCGCACGGTCGCGTTGCCATGTTCGAAGTCCTGGAGCGACACCGAGCCGACCGCAGTGAGGTCGGTGGCGGCGACGATTGCCAGCTCCAACCGTCGGCCGGCCTCTCGGTCGGTGCGTAGCTTGGTCAGCCACGCCTGAGCCTGAGTGTCGCTGTTCGGAATTGAGTATCGGAAGCGGCGTACCGTTGGATCAACACCAGCCGCCACGAGCGCTGACAGATCGCCGAGGTCCCACGCACAAGCACGAGACCGTCGGTCGCCAGCCGCGGCTCAGCCATGGGCAGAGGTTGAGGCGGCTCAGGCATCGCCCCATTTTGACCACGAGGTACGGAGCTCGGTTCGCTGGTCCTTGGTTTGCGGACGCTGTGATCAGCCGCCGCCTCGATCGCTGAGTCCGCCTTCGGAGCGTCCGCTGGTCTCGGCGCTTCATCAGCGGACCGCATGGACGGCACGCGGCAGTCTCGATTTCGTGGCTGCCTTGGGGCCATAGGCGCCGCCGCCTGTGCGCTGGTGTTGTTCTGCACGGGCGATTTGTCAGGCGGGTTGTTGCCCGGCATGATTGTGGGGTGACCGTCGCGGACGACCATCTGGCTCGGATTGGATCTGTGCTTGACGACGGGGATCGTGAGGGCATGGCCTCGGCGTCGCACTCCGATGAGCGCCTGCCTGACTGTGCCCGCGATGACTTGGCGTTACGTGAGGGGCTTCAACCCATCATCGGGATCATCCTCAAGCTAGGCGCAGGGCCGGCGCCGGGCGCTGACGCGACAGAGGACGCGTCGTGGGCTGCCAGTGTCGCGCTGGCGCGGCGCAACGTCCTCGCCCATCAGGCCGCCGGGATCGACAATGGGCTTGCCGCCGACAACTTGCGGTTGCTCGATCGGATCGACTCGATGATCGGTGTCTGGCCTGACGAGGACTGGGACGATCTCGCCCGCCGCCGGGTGCAGGAGCTCGTTGACGGGGGCGGCGAGGCAGTCAGCGCGGCCGGGAGCTTCGCCAGAGCCGTCAGCACACCGAGCCGGAGGACCATTTCAACATCGGGTGGTTGCTGCGCCACCCAGCAGATCACTATCTGCGCCGGGCGGCCGGAACGGTCACAGACCCGCAGGGCCGCGTGCTGATCGAGGTCCTGATCGCCAAGCTCGCGCCCAGCTATCAGAAACTGTGCGGTCTGGACTGGACAGAACAGGAAGCGGCGGCCGAGGCGGTCGTCGAGATTCAGGTGCTCGAGGGTCAGGCCGGTCGCTGGACGACGCCGGCGTCAGCGATCGTGACGACGCCGATCAAGGGCGATGCATTGCTCGATGAGCAGATCGCCGTGCGCCTTGTCGAGGACAACGACGCGCCGTTTAACGGCACGCTCGTTTCCTTCCTCGCCGGTGAGCGGTGGCTGATCTGCGCGCGCGTGCTCAACGACGGCACGCTGCTGCCCCTGGACGGCACACGCGGGTGCTCGACGCCCCGGTTCTAACTCCAGCCAGAGTCCCGCTTTCACGAACATCCGGCACTCTCGGCGAAGCCACCGCCGCATGCGAGGCGACTGCTTCCAGCCGAATTCGGCCACCAGATCGGACCAGAGCGGTAGCCCGATCACAGTGCGAAGCGATGCGTCACTGCTGCATCGCCTTGTTGCAGTCAGCGTTGGGCGATTGAGACGAGCTGCTCATGGGTGCGGAAAAACGGTCGGCGGACTGTCGGACCGTCCGCTGATGGATCCGCCACTGCGAGGGCCGCGTCCTAGGCGTTGTCGCCTTGAGCGTGAAACAGCAGTCTCGTTCTGACGGTCTTGGGGACGGAACCGGAGCGAGCCCGGCGTTTTCTAGCCAGTTGGGGGCTCACGACATGGTGGCGTGTCTGACTCGACGTCGGGGTCGGGTGGCTTGGCCAAGGCGATGCCGTCCGAACCCTTCTCAGGGCGCGGATTAGTGGCTCGCGGACGCCGGCCGATCCGGGGTCGAGAAAGTCGGCACCGCAGATCACCGTGTCGCCTTCATCACGAAGCCGGTCGACGAGCTCGCGTCGCAGAACGCCAATCTGGGCATGCAAGGTCCGTCGCTCCTCCGAGATCGCCTCCTCTCTGCTGGTGAGCTCCTTCAAGAGGGACGTCAGCTCGTCTCGCGCGAGCGAGTGCGGGTCCGGGAAGGCAGCCACGCGCTCATTCTCGTGGGTGACCTGGATCACCACAAGATCGACTGGACGCACGACACCGCGTCTCGCGTTGGCGCGCCAATGCTCAGTTCAGCATTGACGAACCAGCGGCGGTCTCGAGCATCCTGCTCGGCACGCGAGACCGCTTTCTCTCGAATGCGGCCATGATCCCGGCCCAGACAGATGGATCGTCCGCCCAAGGGAGTGCACCGACGACGGCTTTGTTCGTCGCAGTCATCCTTGCTTGGTGAGACAGCGCGGCGGTGGTAAGCACAGTGTCACCGGCCGTTCCAAGCGCCCGCTCGTCGATCGCCTCTGAGACCGCCCTCGTCGCCCCACCTCGAGGGTGCGGGGAGCGTAAGGGGTGATCGCGTTGCACCACGAGCAGCGACCTGATCCAAGACGAGCCCGTGATCGCAATCGTGGCGGAGCACTCGCGCGGACTCGGTGTTGGGCGACGTGTCCCTGGTCGCCAACGCATAGCCCCAGCGGTGGCTGCGTGCGAGCGGAAGCGGTCGTCCGGAGCCGCGGGTGCAGCCAAGGATCGATCTCCGAGACTAGGGCGGCTCGTCCCCGGCGTCATCTACCTTCTGACTATGCGGAGGAGTGCTGACTCGCGAAGTTATGGCAGGGTCTTCAACGCGGTCGCCGACGAGTATGACCGTCACCGCCCGACCTACCCCGACGAGCTCATCGACCGGGCCTGCGAGGCGGCGGGCATCGGCCCCGGCGCGACTGTGCTCGAGATCGGCTGCGGCACCGGCCAGCTGACGCGCAGCCTGCTCGAGCGGGGCCTGCGGGTGACGGCGGTCGAACCTGGCGAACGGCTGATCGCCCAGGCGCGGGCTCAGTTGGACGGCACCGGGGACCTGCAGTTCGTGAACGCACGCCTGGAGGACGCGTCGCTCCCTGACGCGCACTATTTGGCCGTGCTCTCGGCGTCGGCGATCCACTGGATCGATCCGGATGTGAGCTGGCGCAAGGCGGCCGACGCTCTCGTCAACGGCGGGGCTCTCGCGCTTGTCTCCTACTTCGGGTTGGAGGAGCCGCGCAGCGCCGACGATCAGCGGGCCCTCCGGGCCGCCATGGCACGGATCGCGCCCGAGATCGCCGCCGACTGGCCGACCTATCGCGACCTCGACGGCACGCTCGCGGGCGTCGCCCAGCGGCGCGACAACGTGTCAGAGGTGTGGGCGTGGCTCGGAAGCTACGAGGTCGCGCGCGCGTATGCCGCACGCCTGTTCGACGACGTGCAGGTCGCCGCGGTCCCGAGACTCGTCGAGCAGACGGCCGAGGAGCTCAACGCCCTGCTCGGCACCATGTCGTTCTGGGCGCGACTGTCACGCCGACAGCGCGACGCTCTCGCCGCCGAGAACCACGCTCTCCACCAGCGGCTCGGTCGGCCGATCCGCTCAAGCACCGTCGCCTGCCTGTTGACCGCGCGGCGCGCGCCCTGCACCTGAACGTTTGGTCTAGTCCGCGGAGGCACGACGCCAAACCAGTCCCGGCGAAGCCGTCGCGAGTCGGCGTGCGCTTCCCTTTGGGCTCGAGACCGTCGGCTTCATCGGCAGACCGTCTCCCGTCTGGATTCAGGCCCAATCCCCACCGTCCGGCGATTGACCCCACGATCGCTTTCGCCATCGCGACGACTCACCTCTGGCGAGCGTTTCGGCGACGCTGGAGGCGTACGCCGGCGCCACCGCTGCGCGATCCCTTCGCCACGATTGCGATCACGGGCTCGTCTTGGATCAGGTCGCTGCTCGTGGTGCGAAGCGACGACGACGCTGGCCGCATCGCCTTATCGCAGTCAGCGTTCGGCACTGAGACGGTCGCGTCACCGGCGCCGAGCGCCTTCGGCGGACGATCGGAGCGTGCGCTGGTGCATGGGCTGGACACCCGCGGGCGATCGCCCGATGGTGCGCCGCAACTTTCGCTTGCCCCGTGTGCCCGCACGCGTCGGCGGGCTCAGCCACAGAGCAGAGCCAGTAGGCAGCGGCGTGACGAGCGAGCTACCGGGGGCGTCGCTCAACGAGTTAGTCTCGCCGGTCAACGGCCGAGGGTTGACGCGGGGGGAGGCGGCCTCGCCCCGCAGGCGAGGCCGCCACTTCAACCCTCAGTGGTTCCGGTACTGCTCCGGTCCGTAATTGGCGGGGAGGATGTTGCCGGCGGCGTCGATCGCTCGCAGGTTGTCGCACCCCATGCAGTTGCCGCGACGCCGGACGACCATGACGAAGTAGCGGTCATCGATCAGTGGCACGGTTTGACCGTTGGCGGGATCTTTGACTCCGATGGCGCGGTCCGCCGAGACGATCCCGTAGTAGATGTCCCACCACCGTCCGGTCGAGTCCTTCATCGATACGGATTGCTCATCGACGGACATCGGCGCCAAGCCCACGTGGCTGTCCCCCTGGGCCGCGACGACCTGTTCGCGGGTCGGGCCACACCCGGGCATCTGTCCGCCGCCGGTGCCGTTATCCGGGTAGCCCGCCCAAGTACCATCGGGGCGTCGGAGGGCTTGGCACAAGCCGCGCTGCGAGGTGTCGGCCACCCAGTACTGCACGCGGCCGACACCCGGCACCTTGAACGTGTCGATGATGCGCACCGTCGAGGGGATCACGGTCTCCCGTGGGAGGCCCGGCCCGGACGGGGCGGTGGGGGTCTTTTCGAACAACGTGGTGGGATCGGCGTGGAACAGCGCGACGGTCCCGGCCGCCGCGGCCGTCGTCGCGACAACCACGAGCAGCGCGGCCGGCATCAGCGCGATGCTCCGGGTGCCGAACGGCAGCCGGACGCGCCGGTTGGGTCGGCGACGGCGGTTGATCTCGCGCTGAAGCGCGCCTCGAACCCGCCCGTCCCCGGGGTCGCCGGCAGCCGGGCTGCTCACCCCGACGTCCCGCATTGCGGCCAGTAGATCCGTCGTGTCAAACATTCGCGTCTCCGTTCGATCGCAGTTCGGCTGGGAACGCCGGCGGCGTTTGCCTGAGCGCAGCCTCTAGACGCTGGCGGGCCCGCGTGATCCGTGAGCTGACGGTGCCGACCGGCACTCCGAGCGCGGTAGCGGCCTCGTCCTGGTTTAGCTCACCCCAGACGACAAGCAGGAGCGTGTCCCGCTCGGCGGCTGGTAGCCGGCGGACTGCTGCGATCAGCTCCGGCGCAAGGCCGCTATCGTGATGCTCCACCAGGCCACACGCCTCGCCGGTCAACCGCTCGAGCGCCGCCAGACGACGGCGCTCGAGTCGCCGGTGATCGGCGATCACATGGTTGGCGATACCGAGCAGCCACGGCAGCGCGGCGTCGCGCTCGGCGCGGTAGCGGGCGCGCGCGCCGAACGCACGTACGAACACCTCAGATGCGAGGTCGTCGCCCGCTGCATCCCCCGACCCGTCGACGGACGTAGCGCCTCACCGCGAGCCCGTGCCGCTCGTAGAGCCCGGCGAAGAGCGCGGGCTCGTCGATCGACCGCGCGAACAGCTCAGCGTCGGTTGAGAGGGATTCCATACCCGTCACATCGTCCAGGAGGGCCAAATCCCTCACAACGTGTGGAGTTGCGACCGGTGCGTCGCCGCTGATCGCACCGCCGGACAACGCACGTCGGCCGGAGGCTTTGGCCACGCCGCCAGTGTCGCGGCGTGTGCCATACGCCAGATACCGTGAGTCGAGCGGGCGCCCGGGACGACAAGCGCAAACACCTGCTCTCCGCCAATTCCGGGATCGGACACCGTGTCCGTTGATCGTTGGGCAGTGAGACGCCGGAGCGCCGGATGCTCGAGCGAAGTGATTGAGCCACCCGGGAACGGGATCGCGGCCGCTGATCAATGCGGGAGGACTCAGTCGCGAAGGTGTTCGCATTACTCGAGCTCTCGCTCAGCGTCTGGACCGTAGACGTATCGCTTCGAGCGTTGGGTGCACTGAGACTGCCGCAGCCGTCGGCGCCTCGCCGCTCTGACGTCGGGGGCGCGGTAGCCGCGGTTCGGCAGGATCGTGAGCGGGAGTCGTAGGCGCGACGGGGCCATCGCGAACAGTCTGACCACACTCACGAATCCGTTCCCACAGTTCGTCTAGAGCAGCAATCCGCTCAACGCCAGCCAAGCGTTCGTTCAGCCTTCGTTGGGTTCTACACGGTGATCGATTGTGCCTGGTTTCTAGGCGGCGGCGCGTGGTGCGCGCGTGTCAGCACTCGCTCGGCAGGCAGCGCTCAGGGAGATGATTTGGGACGGCGTGGACTCGTGTTTTCATCACGGGCGTTTGATGCTGACGGTGAGCTGGTTGAGGACGCTGTGCTGTTGGTTGGTGCCGCTGCCACCGCTGACGAGAAGCCACACCTTGTCGACGTGTCTGAGCAGGGAGGGCGGCCGGTCGTCCGCGGTTTTGACCGTGAATAGGCTGGGCTGGGCTGCGATGGGAATCATCGATCGGTATTCGAGCGCACGTCCGCCGATTGACAACAGGACGTTGATCGGCCAGTCCTGGTAGTAGAAGCTCGCCGCCACGGTGCAGGACGGCGAGCCGGGCCGGAGGTTCGTTGCGGCGGCGAACGTCGGGGGTTGGAGTTCTGAGACTTCGCGCAACCCGGCGAGCGGTCGATAACCGATCCAGCACCGTGCGCCCGTTGGAGCGGCGAGAGGCAGCGCGGGGCGCGAAGGTCGATCGGTCCCACGGCCAGCTGGTGCAGCGCTGAGATCCGCTGCTCGCTTCCGGTCCCGCCGGTGACGACCAGCCACGCTTGTCCCACCCGTCGCGCGCTGAGCCCGTCCAGCGGCGGGAAGTCGGGCCCGAAAGGACTGTTGGGCAACCCTTCCGCGCCGCTCGCACCGCTGGGCCGAAATCCGCCGGGAGACCCATCTGGGTTAGGCCAGTCAAAGAACCCAGGCTGGCCGGGGACCGCGTGCACGCCGACGATCGGGGCTGGCGGCGAGCCCGGACGTCGGGCATCTAACAGCACGGCGGCATCCAACATCGCATGGTGTGCGCTAAACCCGGCCTCCACGCATGACAGGAACGCGTGGCCAATGATTCCGGGATCGCCGGTGATCGATCTCACGGCCGTACCCGCGAGCTCCTGAGCCCCGACCCCGGCCTCGCGCGAATCGAACATCTCCCCGTTTTTTCGGGCTGTCGGGAGATCCAGGAGACCGTCCGCGTCATCGCTGTGATGTTGCTCTCCCCACCGGGAATCAAGTGCCCGCTGGTATCCAGAGCGTTGACCCCCCCTGGCCTGATCGGGACGCTCTCGATGTTCGTGCCCGACGGAAGGTTGAACACTGCGGCTCTGAACCCGTATGGCAGACCGGGATCCGGCCGGGTCAGAACCCTGAGTCGGTTCGCGAGCGTGACCGCAGTGACGTCCGGGGCCGTGAAGAAGAAATGAAGACCGGGGCCGCCGCCGCCATCGGCGGCAAAGATCGGGCTCCCGACCGCCGCGGTACCGCCACAGCTGCCGCTGCCCTGACCGAAGTGCGGAAGCGTCTTACCTCCCCCGAGCTTCACCGTGCCCAGGACCCAGTAGGTCTCACACCAGCCGATCTCCCCTGGCCGAAGCGAAGGCGTAATCCCCTGCAGGTAGTAGCGCAACCCGCCGTAGGACAACGTCGAGCCGCCGGCCTTATACGGCGCGATGACCCCAGCCAGCGGCGCGGAGCGCTCAGTCGAGAATGATGCCACTGCCGCCGCGGCGGACCCAGCGACTACCAACGCGCCCGCGGCCATCAGCAAACCCCGCGGTCGTCTACGCAGCCACGCACGCACCACCCCGCCCCGAGCACGGGTTCGCTGGTCACGTCGAACCGCGTCAAGCAGCGCGGACTCGACCTCTGGCAATAGCGTCATCGACCGCCTCCTCCCTGTTCTAGACGACGGCGAAGCGCAGCCAGCCCCCGGCTGACCCGCTTACGCGCCACGGCAACAGAAATCTCCTCACCGACCGCGAGCTCCTCGTAATCGAGCTCCTCGAGAATGCGCCCACGCACAGCCTCGCGCTGATCAGCGGGCAGCTCCTCAAGCAGCCTGAGCGCGCCGAGATCGCGCAACTCCTCCAGCGCCGCCAGCCCCTGATCGGTCAACTCGGTCCGCTCGACGGCCAGCCGCCTCCGCGCCGTGGCCTCGATCCGGTCACGACGCAAGCTGCGCAAAAGCTTGTTTCGAGCAATGCCCAGTAACCAAGCACCAGCCGGCTCGGGACCCTCACGAAACCGCGGAGCGGCAAGGTGAGCAGCGGCAAACACCTGATATGGAGAGACGTTTGTCAAGTCGGGGTCGGTGAGTTCTCGCATTCGCGCTTGTCGGCTGGGGGTGTGGTCGGCTGGGTGGGTGGCGGTCCGGCAGGCTGTGCGCGACGCGCGGTCAGACTGATATTCGCGGGTTGGGTACCGCAGGACCATGGTTCGTCGTGGGGAGCCGCTGTCTAGCATCGGGCGTGGCCAGCCCCGGTGGGGCGGGTTGCTCATAGGTGTGTCGCGGGTTCCCCGCGCGTTGCCGGGCCGCCACCGACCCAGCCGACGGGATGAGGGCACGTGTCGGGCAGGGTTACTCGATTTGGCAGATCGCCCAGGCGAACCCGGTGAGTTCGCGGGCGGCGGCGACAGCGACGATCGTGCGGCGCTTCGCTCGGGCTTCCAGGCGGGTCCAGGTGCGATGCAACCGTCGCTGAGCGCTCCAGGCGACCGCGATGACTTCGGGTGGCTGGCTGTCCTGGCGCTCGGTGAGTGCTTTACCGATCGCCGGGCGCTTGCGGTAGTGCCAGGCGGCCTCGACCAGCAGCCGGCGGGCGTGCCCGGATCCGGTCTTGGTGATCGACCCGAGCCGCCGTTGCTGGCCGGTGGTGTTCTCACACGGGACCAGCCCGATGTAATTCATCAGCTGCTCGGGCTTGGCGAAGCGCTCGAAGTCGCCGATCTCTGAGCACAGCCCGACCGCGGTGAGCGAGTCGACCCCGCGCAGGCAGCGCAACCGCCCGATCTGGGTCGCCCATGGCGAGCCGGGCAGCAGCGCGAGGATCTCGCGCTCCAACGCGTCGCGGCGGTGACAGAGCGCGTCGATCGCTCCTTGGCAGTCCAGCAGCGTCGACTGCGCCGCCGCCCACTCAAGCGTGATCGTCAAAAGCCACGCGCGGTGACGGTCCGTCCACGCCTTCCCGTCATCAAAACGGATCCCGTGACGCAACAACAGCTTGGACAGCCGATGACGGGAGCGCATCAGATCCACCCGCACCTGCTCACGAGCGCGGACGAGATCACGCAACGCCTCCTCCTCGGGCCCCGGCACCCTGACCGGGTGAAGCTTGCCGGCCAACAGCAACCGGACGAGATGCTCGGCGTCACGCCGATCGGTCTTGACCCGATCCCCCGACGCCCGCGGGATCTTGCTCGGCGCCGCGACCACACACTCCACACCGCGCCGAGCGAGCTCGCGCGCGAACCCATACCCGGTCGGGCCAGCCTCATACGCGACCCGAACCGGCCGCGGCAACCCGGCGCAGAACCCAGCCGCCTCAACAGCATCACCGCTGATCTGAAACCAGTTCAGCTGCCCCGTCTCAGCATCCAGCACCGCCGCAACGATCTTCGCCGCGTGCACGTCCAAGCCGACGACGGTCTTAGCCTTCGCCATGGCTGGTTCCTCCTATGCGATTGTGGACCGCCGCGCGGGTGGAGCCGCGCGACATAGCTTCACCCCCACGAACACCGTGGGGGGAACCGGCCTCTTCTACCTCTCAGACCGGACAGACCAACAATCCATATTGTCCCGGTGTTTAAATGGGTCCGCCCGACGCGAGCGACGGTTCGCGTTAGGGTCGAAAGCCGGACCGGGGTCTGACCCACATATTGTCTGGACCCCTGGTGGTGTCCTGAACTAGAAGTGTCGACCTCGGTCCGTGCTTTCGGGAGCCGGTCTGACCTGATAGGAGCGTCGATCTTACGGAAAAGCGCCGATCCCCACCGGGACGTTGTCGACCGGATCCGCCATCACCGTACCAGCGGAGGGTTTGAGCTGATGTCCAGCAGGAGAAGGGGCCCGGGACCATCGAGCGTCCTGACCACGCCCGATCACGCGGGCAACGTCGTCGGGGTCGACCCGCATAAGCAGACCTTGACCGCGACGGTCGCCGACCCGCGCGGCGCGATCCTCGCCAGCGAACACTTCCGGGTGTCCGGGGACGGGCATCGCGCGCTGGAAGCGTGGGCTGAGCAGTTCGGTCAGATCGCCCGCTGGGGGGTCGAGGGCGCCTCGAGCTGGGGGCGTCACACCGCGGTGTTCCTGGTCGCCCGCGGCTATGACGTGCGCGACGTGTGCGCCAACCGCACGCCGCGGTCTGACCGCGCGCGTCAGCGCGGGAAGTCCGACACGCTTGACTCAGAGCGGATCGCGCGCGAGACATTGGCGCACCCACTGCTGCCAAGAGCGTTCAAGCGCGCCGGAGAAGACCGCGGACCCGACGAGCACCACGAGCTCCTCATCCTGCGCCACAACCAGCGCCGCTCGATCCTGACCAGCCGCCAGCACCTGCTCAACGAAGCCGAGCACCTACTCAACAGCCTGCCACTGCAGCTGCGCGAGCAGCTACCCGACACCAAGGCGGTCCGCCCGCGGCTGACCGCGCTGGCGGCTCGCAACCGCCGCCGGCGCTATGACCCGCCAACCACGCTGCGGCTGCGGCTGCTTGATGACTACCGGGCACAGATCGCCGCGCTCGACGCCCACGACAAACAGGTCACCGCCGAGCTCGCCGCGCTCGTCCGGGCGTCCGGGTCGACCCTCGGCGAGCTGTGCGGCCTGTCGACCGTGCTGGTCTCAGACCTACTGGTCGAGGTCGGCGACCCGCGCCGGTTCACGATCGGCGGGTTCGCGCGCTTCAACGCCTCCGCGCCGCTCGCGGCCTCGACCGCGGAGGGACCCGGCGAACCGGTCCGCCACCGCTACAACCCCGGCGGTAACCGCCGCGTCAACCGGACGTTGCACCTGATGGCCGTCACCCAGCTGCGCTGCGAGCCCCGAGCGCAGGCGCTCTATGAGAACGCGCGCAAGCGCGGCCATACCAAGAAGGAAGCCCGCCGGATCCTCAAACGCCACCTGTCCGATGTCATCTACCGCCACATGATCCGTGACCTGGCTGCCTCACACGCCGCCCAGCCCCTCCTCGTTGCGTAACCGCGCGCGGCTTCCGGGCAGTCAAGGAATGGCCCGACAGGGCCGAGCGCAGCGAAGCCGCGCAGCGGCATCCTTGACGGCTCGGAACGCCGCGCACCACCATTTTGCAAGGAGGGGCTTGACATAGGAGCTTCTAGCGCCTCGGAGCACATTCGCCGCACGGGCGCCTCGGGGCCCTCGTCGTGCTCGTCAAGCTCTGGCAGCGGCCTGTTGGGAAGCTCGCGGCGCGCGCGGTCTCCGATCGACTCAGGCGTGAACTGCGGACGTTCGAAGTCCAGCCCAGCGCGGACAATCAACGCGCTCATAGCAGCACTCTCTCTCTCTGGTAAGGCTCACCTTACGCCCCGCGGACAGGCCCGTCCATCGGCTGTCTGCCGCGACTCCGTTGCGGGGTCTACGAGATCTCCGGCCCCGGTCAGCACAAACTCGGGCGCGTGCGCGGGCACGATCGACGCAGCTCGCACGCGACCATCGAGCACAACGTGTCGTTAGCTCGGTTCGGATGGCCGAGCAAGCGCAGGTCGGGGCGGCGAGAAGTTTCGTTCGGAAAACCGGGGTAGGGACCAGGGACCACGCTG
>OBLU010003107.1_pt1 | contig 15084 bp, 17 predicted proteins | sample 1518681 | NCBI WGS metagenome assembly OBLU01 (sample SAMEA3539304, study PRJEB22396) | soil metagenome | biome: tundra; feature: field; material: soil | place: USA | collected 2010-05 | depth 0.15 m
ATTCTGTTGGTAGAACGATTCGTCCCAGGATAAGTAATGTTAAGTCGGCCAGTGTCCTGGATTCCGGCTCCTGTTGCCGACACCCGATTTCCGGCGGGAAGAGCGTTTCCGAGGATCTATCCTGCAACCCGTACCTATGTTACGTACCAGAATGAGCTTACGAATGAGCGACTGTGGATTCTAAATGCACGCTTTTTCCCCATGAGCTCTACCGAGAGCGACGACCTTGCGCTTCAATCGGCGGTACGCGACCTCCAATCGATCTGACCGATTTGCCGATGTGGAGGAACGCCAGCCATGAATCGTTCTGAGCGAGCACTTCTTGTATCTCGGGCTCGCTGAGGACCATGCAAGCGGTGGAAAGGGCGTCCGATTCAGATGCCGTATCGGCGAGAACCCAGGCGCGGTTCTGGCGCAATGCGGGGCGGCCGGTACGCGGATCAAGGATGTGGCTTCCCTTCACTGCCAAACCTGAACCACTCAGCGAAGCGTGAGTCAGCAGAAACCGCTGCGAAGAATCGTCTTCGCCCAGACCACACGACCAGCCGAGGTGGCCCGTCGGTTGATCTCCGGCGAGAATGCTGCTGCCACCCGCAACGAGGAGGAACGAGGGGCAGTCCCAGTCTCGGATCAGTTCGGCCATACGGTCGAGGGCGAATCCTTTGCCGATGGCGCCCAGATCGAATTCAAGCCGGCCGTTGACGCAGAGAATTGAATGCTCGTCTGGGAGCAAATTCCACTGCGGAAGGGAGGGTTGAGTTTTCAGGGCGGCAGGCGTGGGGCAGAAAGCACTACGTGTGGCTTGATCCATCCGTTTCGCAATTTGCAGGCAGGCGAAGGCAGGCTCGCTCAAACACATCGTTTCGCCGGGAGCCAGATCTGCAATCCGAGCTATGTCGCTATCGGTTCGGAATCGGCTCAAACGCGATTCGAGCGAATCCAGAAGGTCGAAGGCGGCCTGTGCAGCCTGGGCGGCGTAGGCTTTGTCGTCGGAGGCGATGCGCACCTGAAAGTGGGTCGCCATGGCTGCATGGTTGAAATGATGGATCTCAGCCATGGGAATTCATTTCGGCTCCGGCAGCCATAACAGGATGAGCACGCCTGGGCGGCTCCCGAAGAAATCTGGTCGAAAGCCGCGCAATCTGTCGGCATACTGATCTGCGGCCTCGGTGGAGGTGACGTAGAAATCTGCATCAGCTACTTGCTGGCCGGGCTGCCAGAAGCCAACTTGATTGAAGTGGCGCAGGTACCACGGCAGCGGCCAGGGATCAGAAGCGATCACCGCAACGCGTGGCGAGTTTATGCCGTCTCTGTGGGCCATTTCTGCTATTTCAGCTGGAAGTCCGAGAAGGTCGTTCGAAGTGTGGGCATAGGCATAGGGATTGCTTTCGTCGGCTGGTTGGAGAAAGACGCGCTGGCGCGTGTCGTGACCAATCAACACTCCTGCGAACGCGAGGATGCAGAATGCTGGAATGGCCACGCGCTTACCAAACTGCCCTGCAGTCCAGCGCCAGAGCAACTCCACGGTCATCCCGGCGAATATCGCCAGCGGCAGCCAGAGGTTCAGCGCCAACCATGGTGTTTTGTACGGAATCAGGCTGTAGATTGCAGCGAGGAGTAAGCCATAGTACGCGAGCCATTGATATGGGGAAGCGTCGCGCTTTTTGATGGCAATGAAAAGTCCGACGCAGGCAAACGCGAACAGCAGTCCACCGGACCAGCCGCCTGTGAGGATCTGGCCGTAATACCAGAAGGGTTGCTGGTGACCCTGACCAGCGGCGCGCGCCAGGATGTTCGTGGCCACGTCAGAGAACGCGAGGAGGGATTGCCAGCTTCTTCCGAACCAAGTGAACAGAATGACGGTCAATGCCAGGAAAGTGGCGACAGCCGCCAGCAGCGGTCCGGGGCGCAACGATTTGGCGAAGCTCGTGCCGCGCAGGTTCCACGCCCTGAACACAAGTGCTGCCGCGGCTAGAGCGAACAGGTGAAGGATCGCGGTTTCCTTACAGGCAAGCATTAACGCGGCGCAACTACCCGCAAGCATGGCTTGACCAATGGAGTGTGATTTGCAGGCATACCAACCCGACAGGATGAGTCCGAACGTGGCCGCGCAGAAAAGGGGTTCATGGATAAAGTACCTGTCGTAGTAGACGGGCAGCGGAGCGACTGCAAACAGGAACGCTGCGAGAAGACTGGGCACCAATCCGAACATCTCGGTGGCAGCGCCAAAAAGGAGGATCATGATAGTCCCAGCCACGACTGATGTCAGGCGCAGCTCCGATTCCGTCAGATCAGAAAAAGACCTTGCACCGTGCATCCAGGCCAAAGGCAGAGCAAGGGCTGCCAATGCAGGACCATGGCGGTCCTGCGGATCATAGGTAAACGGCTCTCCGGCAAGCAACTGTCCGACAATATAGGCGTTGACGGCTTCGTCTGTGTGCATGGGCCGCACGTCCAACTGCGGAAGGCGAATAGCCAACCCGACGAGCGCGATAACAATGAAGGCAGGCCATCGACTCCAAGACATACGAATAGCGCAACGCTCCATCGGAGGATGGGCGGAAGGAGTGACCTCAGGCAGGCTTGCCCCAGACTTCAATCTCGATGTAGTCATTCAATTTGTTGGTTGTGTTTCCGTTGCTGTAGAGGCGAATGTAACGGCCCTTCGCGCCCTTGGCGTCGATCAGCTTGCCCTGGTACGTTTCGACGTAATTCAAATCTTTTCCTGCGCCAGCCCCGAGCTCGCCTTTGAAGTCATTGTTGAAGATCGTCGTGACACCAGATTTGAACGTGGGGTCATCAGACACCTGGGCCACAACGTCGCGATAAACGCGCGCCTGGGAGTGGAAATGCCATACGAGGACAGCATAGATATTTGCGCTCTTTGCCAGGTCGATCTGTACCCATTGCTTGCCCGGCCCGAGCTCGACCCACGAGCCTTCGTCGCCGGCTTTGTCACCATCAGTGACCAGGTCCAGGGTGCCAACAATTGGACTATTGTCGCTGGCTGTAACTTTCTTGCCCTTGGCCAGGTTGATGGAGCCCGCAGGGACCATAAAGTCAGGGCGCTTGCCCCTCAGCGGGGGTTCAAGGTTCGGTACGTTGAGCGGAACCGGCGTGCCAACGAAGAGAGGACGAGGCAGTTGCGTCTTCAGCGGGACCTTGTCCTGCGCGAGGGCGGTTGCGGCTACGAACAATGCGACGACAAGTGGACAAATGCGGGAAAGAATAGTTCTCATAATCTCAGGCATTCACTTCTTCCTTCGTGATCAGGATCTTCTTTTCGGCGCCTACCGCTTCATTGGCTTTGTGAATGACGTATTCGCTTGTGAAAGCCTCTTCGGCGGGACAGTTCAACTTTGCCGTGCCGCGGATCGCGTTGAAGAAGTTTTCCAGGTGCGGTTGGTGCGGAGGTTTATTGAAGAACACGGGAATCTCGTACTGCGCCAGTTGTGCTGTTTCCCGCACGTCGACTTTTGTAGCGTCTGCGGAAGTCTGAATGGCGCGTACGTAGCCCTTCTGAGCAAGGTCGTCCCATGAGACCGCATCAGCGCGGGCCTCACGATAGATGGCACAGATGGAGGGATCTTCAGACATCTTGATGGTGCCATCATCTCCCATAAACGATTCGAAGTAGCCGCCGCCAGCACTGGTCGTGGTCTGCACCTGATAGAAGGCGCGCGCGACACCCTGGGCAAGCGGATACTCATAAATGACCATCGCGTTGTCGTACCAGTCGTGGTTCTTGAAGTAGTCCAGGCCGCCGCTGGCGACGACGGACCTCGGTGTAGTGCCGAGCCACCAATTGAAGATATCGATCTGGTGCGCTCCGAGATCGGATAAGGGGCCGCCACCCAGGCCTTTGTACCAGCGCCAGTTACGGAACTGGTGCATGTCCTTATAGCCATATTTTGCGAGCATTGGCGCGGGCATCTCGAATTTCTTCGGCCAGCCGAAGTCCTCTTTGACTGCGCGATTCCATTGTCCCTGCACAGCAGTGAGGCGGCCGCAGAATTGGGCATCGTGAAGCAGCCGGTTCAACGTGAACAAATACCGTGGATTACTGCGGCGCTGATGGCCGATTTGCAACAGCTTTCCGGTTTCGCGCATGGTCTGCACCATGGAACGCGCACCTTCAATCGTGTTGCTCATCATCTTTTCGCAGTACACATGCAGACCGGCTTTGAGGCAGGTGTTGGTCATCGGCGCATGCCAGAAATCCGGCGTGGCGATAAGAACCGCTTGCAGGTCCTTTTCTTTCGCGAGCAGATCTTCGTAGTTCTCGTAGGAGCGAACGTCGTTGCCGAGCTTCTGCAAATAGCGCTGGCCTTCGCCACGGTGATAGTCCCAAATGTCGCATAGGGCCACCAGCCGGACACCCTCAATATTGAGCAGGGATTCGAGAAGGACCTTGCCCTCCTCGCCGTAGCCGACAAGAGCAACGTTGATGGTGTTCAGAGATGACTTCTTAACCGCGGCGGCCTGTTCGCCGGATTTGGACTTGCAGGCCTCCAGCAGCATCGCTGTGCCCGCCACGGCCGTAGCGCTGATAAAGTCACGACGATTCAACTTATCTACCATTTCTTAAGCACCGCGAACCTGTTGTGCTGGACGAGCAAAAACGCTGCAGCTACCAGACCGATGTGGATGCCAAGATAAGCAACACCGTCGTTCGCATCGATCAGCACCAGGCCAATTGTCAGCGCGATGAAGAGCAACCCCTGGATGAGCAAGGACAGCCGTGTGCCCAGACCGATGATGAGCATGATTCCCGTCAGAATGAAGATGGGACCCAGCATCCGATCGAACAGCGTCAATGCGAATGGAGGAAAAAGCGGGTCATGAGCGAATTTGTCTCTGAGACCCACAGGGATGCCCGCGTAGTTTGCCAGCGCGTATGACTTTACACTCACGTTGACCATCACGCCGCTTGCATCCGGCTGCCCGGTCGAAGGATCGATGAGCGGCATAGCAACCGATTTGTAGACCGCGTATTTTTGAATGCCAACGAACAGGGCACGAACGCCAAGCCACAGGCGCAACGCCAAAAACGCAAAGGTAAAATCCCAGGCGACTTTCTGGACAGGAAGTACTTTTAATTCAGTTGTAGTAGCCATATATCCTCAGCGGTGGAGATGCGTTCGATCGCAAGGTTCTTCATGTAGTCCGCATCCACCTTCAGTGACTCCTTCCGGGGAATATCGAATTCTTCCTGCTCGACTTCTTCCTGCTCGACGAACGCGTGCGTAACCTGCTGGTTCTTCCACGTGAACTGACCATTTTATTCTGAACCAGTGCTGCGACTAGTTCGCGGACTTTCCAAACCGTTTCAAAATCCAGTACTCGGCCGAATGAGGACCGCCTGAGGACGGTTGAGTGTCTAGCTCATTTTCCAGGGCGCGCGGTATCCGCGCGTCATCAATTTGCTCGCTTCCGGATCGCCGATGATCTTTTCTTCCTTTGCATCCCAGCGGATCTTCTTTCCACTATGCATTGAGATAAGGCAAAGATGTCCGGGAATTGCCGAGTTATGCCCGACTTCCACAGGTGTAATAGTGGCTTGACGCGTTTTGATGCAATCCAGGAAGTTCTGTTGGTGATCGGATGAGGTGTACAGCTTGACCTTACGCAGTTCCCGAGGCAGGTATTTGCCCGGCTTCCATGCCGGATTCGAGGCGTCAAATCCGCCGCGATCGACCCAGACCCATCCCTCGGTTCCGATCCATTTCACTCCGGTCTTGATATCGGGGTAGCCACCGGCAATGGTCATGGTGATACCGTGCGGGTACTTCAGTTCGAACCGGTATTTCGGCGCCGTGTTCCACACTGCGGTGGCCGGCGGCAGTTCGCCACTGCCTTCCACCTCAGACGGACCGGTGTGATCGAAGTCGAGCCCCCAGAGGGCAATATCGCAGTGATGACCGATCCAGTCCATCAGTTGGCCGCCTCCGGTGTTGTAATTCCAGCGCCAGGACTTGTGAGAACGGGCCCTGATGTAGGGCTCCATCTTCGACGGACCGATCCACATTTCGTAGTCGAGCTCCTTGGGAGGATCTGTGACGAGCGCACCCCACGCCGGCGTGCCGGTCACGATCTGCTCCAGGCTGGCCATGTTTAGGCCTTTTGAGGCAAGCTTTGCGAGTGCCTCCTTCCCGACACCATCGAAGTCGGAATTGCCGCCGGGTAGGCCAACTTCAACACGGGTTACGTCACCGATCAGTCCGTTCCGAACGATCTCCGCCGCCTTATGAAACATTGGGACTGAACGCTGCCACGACCCCATTTGCCAGATGATCTGGTTTTGCTGGACGGCGCGCACAATGGATTGCTGTTCCGCGATGGTGTGCGCCAGCGGCTTTTCGCCGTAGACATCCTTTTTGCGCCGCGCAGCCTCGGTGGCAACGATCTCATGCCAGTGGTCGGGCACGGCGATCATAACGGCATCGATATCGTCGCGAGCCAACAACTCACGAAAATCGTGATACCCTTTGCAGTCCTCATTCCCGTAACTGTCATTAATCTTCTTGACGGCTGCACGCAGATGATTGGCATCGATATCGCACGCGGCAACCACCTGGCACTCTGGCAATGTCAGGAATGCGTCGGTGTTCCCGGGCCCTTGCCACCCCATTCCGATCACGCCCAGATTGATGCGGTTGTTGGGTGACGTTGTCGGAGTTTGTGCTGAAGCGCCGCGAAGAACCGCGGGTAGAAAAGCCGCTGATCCTGCAGTTTGCAGAAAGCGGCGACGATTGAAACGACGAAAGATGACTTCGTTGGCAGATTCTTCAGGCATTAGGGCCCTCTTGCACGTTGTTCCTTGGATGCAGATAATTTATATCACTCTTCGATCATTTCCTCCCAAGCGTATCTGCTCGGCAGCTTCACTTCCCAGACTGTCGATATGGAAAGCTGGGCGGACCTGTATCGTGAAGTGGCGGCATGTCGCCAGCCTTCCCAAACAAACTTCTCCTTGCCAGGACCCTGCGCGGCTTTCAACGCAAGTCCAATAGCCGAACAATTATGTCAATGCAGAACGCTCCAGATAAGCAGCGCCCCGGCTCACCCCTTCGCGATCATCTGGAAAGCGAGGGGTCTGTTCAAGCAAACTGTTGATCGTGCTGGGTGCTACATTAGCTGAACTAGATTGCTTTGCCTGACTGAGCTTCCATGTGCCGCGTCTTGAGCACCATTGAAAGGGGGAACGATGAGAATTTTGTTGATACCTGTTCTGGCGACCGCGCTCGCCTCGACAATCGCCGCCCAGGATGTCAAACAGTTCCTTGGCCGTTGGGACATGACCGTTACACCCGCCACCGGCAAACCTTATCCGCAATGGATGGAACTTACGGATACTGGCGGCAAGATTGAGGGTCGCATTCAGCCAAGAGGAGGCGCATGGCATCCAATCGTCGGCGCCCAAATGCAATCGGGCAAGCTGGTCGTGGTTGTGGGGGAAGCGGGCTCTGGTCCGGCAACGAACTGGGAGATCACATCCGCGGGTTCAGGCAAGCTAGCCGGCATTGAGAAGCACGGCGATGCTGATGGCCCGTTGCTCGCTGGCGCCAGGGCGCCTTCGCTTGATCGGCCGATGCCAAGGAAGTGGACCAAATCCAGGCCCCTTTTTGACGGCAAGGATCTCAAAGGTTGGGAGCCGATTGGAAATGTTGAGAACAACAAATGGGTGGCCCGCGATGGCGAGCTCGTGAATGACAACCCCGAAGTGCCAGGTCAAAGAGCCCACGGGGCTGCCAACATCATGACCACTGAGAAGTTTCAGGACTTCAAACTGCATATTGAAGTGAACTGCCCGGAAGGCGGGAATAGCGGCATCTATCTGCGCGGGCGCTATGAGCTACAGGTGGGTACCGAAGGCGGCAAGCTCCCGACGCATGAAATGGGCGCGATCTACAGTTGGTATCCACCACCACAGGGCTCGGAAAATGGTCTCGGGAAATGGACGACATTCGACATCACCCTGGTCGGCAGACATGTGACCGTCCTGCGGGACGGCAAGATGTATCACGACAATGTCGAATTACCTGGCCCCACCGGAGGTGCGCTTGACAGCGATGAGGCTGAGCCAGGACCGATCTATTTGCAGGGGGATCACCACGGCGTCATCGCCTATCGCGACATCACCGTTTCCGTTCCGAAAGATTAAGGCAATTCCCGGTTGCTGTCCCCGTTCAACGCTATCTGTCCAGAATTTGTCAGATTCGCGACTGAGCGAGGTTCAGCATCCCACCGAAGTATCCGGTTTTGCCCGGAGTATCTACATCATGAAAGTGCCCAACCGGAGCGGTCTTGCCGGCGTATAAATTGCGCAGCTTCAGGACAATTTTTCGCCTCCATCTTCCGTCCATCCCACACGATCTTCTGGCCCGTGCGCAGGGCCACGCAGCCCAGCAGCATGATTTCCGTGAGGCGCGAAGCGATGTCAAAACTCGAGTAGCACATCTCCGGCTTGTTTTCTTTGATGGCGACGAGCCATTCCTGCGCATGGGCCAAAACGCCACCTGCGCCTTTTTTGCCGTAGGGGTTACGCGGGATGCGCACCGGATACTGCGCCATCGCCGCGTGCTTGGTGTAGTGGAGAAATTTCTGCTCCCCCTTCAGCTTCACGAAGAAACTCGTTCCATAATCGTCCGGGGAAAAAACCGTGCCCCCATCGCCAATCAGTAGACAACCGCTATCGGGCACCTCACCGAGCAGCGCGACGATGTCCGCAGTGAGTTCTGCTGGCGGTTTGTTACTCAGGTCATGTCCACCGCGGGCCGTCGCGTCAGGCATGCCACCGTCATACCACCACAGCGTCATCGGATCGTGCTCGATTTTTCTGGAATGATGGAAAAAATGCGGATGCTCGAGGGGAACGTGCCCGGTGCGCTTGGGAAAGGCAAAGCGAATCTTGGAACCGACGGGATAGGATTCCTTGTTCATCTTGCCGAAGGGCATTGCTTCAATCTCAGTCGGATCGCCGAGATCTAAGGCGCGAAACGGCATGTTTACTGTGTGGCATCCCATGTCGCCCAGCGCGCCACAGCCGAAATCCTGCCAGCCGCGCCAGTTAAATGGCTCGTAGATTCCGTCTTTTTTATCTGGATCGTGGCTGCCCACATACGGCCGTATCGGAGCCGGTCCAATCCAAACGTCCCAATCCAAGGTCGAAGGAATTGGATCTTCTCCGACCGGACGATCCATTGCCTGAGGCCAAACCGGGCGGTTCGTCCAGACATGAATTTCATGCACTTGTCCGATGAGTCCGTCTTGAATCGTCTCCACCGCGCGGCGCAAACCATCCGCAGCGCTGCCCTGATTGCCCATCTGGGTAACGAGCTTTCTCTCTTTGGCTATTTTCGGCAAATAACGCGCCTCATAAATCGTTTGCGTCAGCGGTTTCTGGCAAAACACGGCCTTGTTCCTCTTCATCGCAGCCGACGCCACAATTGCGTGCATATGATCCGGAGTCGAAACCGTAACCGCATCGATCTGATTGCCCATCTGGTCGAGCATCTCGCTGAAATCTTTGAAAAACTTCGCGCTCGGATACTTTTTGGTCTGAGTCTTGTAAGCCTCCGAACCAGAATCCACGTCGCAAAGCGCGACGATGTTCTCGCCGGCGCAGGCATCCGTGTCGCTCCGGCCTTTACCGCCGATTCCGACGCAGGCGATGTTCAACTTGCTATTGAGATTTTGCCCGCGCATAAGCGCTGGCACGCCAAATACGAGCGCACCGGTAGCTAGAGAACCGGTTTTGATAAATTCGCGACGGTCGATACGCGAGGGCACAGTAGTCTCAGAAGTTTTCATTGTGAGCATTCTTTCGGATGATTTCGATACAGGCAACAGCATACACTCGCCGGTTCCCCAGTAAGCAAGATTCCCGTTGTACGACTCACCGGCGCCGAAAAGCTCGATTAGTACCCCTAAGTCGGCATTGCGAACGTTTTCCCAAGCCCCCGGGGCTGCGCCGGTGATCGAGACGCCCCCAATGTCACCGGGACGGTGCAGATCACTTAGTTCGGCTTGCGGATAGTTGCAACGATGGGCTTCTCACTCCGCCGTGGGGTTTCCGCAGCATGATCATGACGTCAGCGACTCCTCAGGGGTACTACCACCGCCGGCGTCACTCGCACAGACTTTTTCTCACATTTCCCCCTGGGGAACTGCAGAATGTTCTCCGGGAGGGCCGGCGCCCCCGCTTTGGGGTACGCCCGGATGAACCCCCTGATCTGGCCCTCGACCACGACCATCGACAGCCAGCCCTCCGCCACCAGGACGCCGGCCGCCAGGCAGTACTCCTGCGCCGCCACGGAGTGCTTCTTTAAGACAGGCTTCAGCACGATCCCGTCTCTGATCCCATCCGCTGCCCAGGCCAGCAGGCACCCGAGACCGGCCAAACCCTCAAAGATGTTGTCGATGTGCTCAGCCTTCTCCGCGGGCACCACCACTACTGTCGTCGCGCTCATGGCAGCGCCTTCCAGGCGGCCAATGCCCCGATGAGCTGATCCACGTTCTCGGGCGTTAGCAGCGCCCGGCAGAGTCCACCTTGAGGTCCTGAGTTGGGCAGATCGACCACGCACAGGGGGCAAGTTCCGTCCTCATTAGCCACGGTCTGGATATCGAAGTTCACACTGGCCTCCAGGGTCTCCACCGTGCGGTGGAACGGCTCGACAGCCGGTAGGGCTCTCATCTGCAGCAAGTTGGATTTCATAGTGGGCTCCAGTATATGGCTATCGCCTGCTGGCAGTGGCAGAGCAAGTCGGCCTCAGGAGGCGCTCAAGCACCTTGTCCCTCCGATTCGTCGCCGCCAAAGATGCGCATCAGCTCCAAACGCACCGGGTCGTCGCTTGCAATCACAGTCTCCGGGAATAATACCCGGCGCACTGCGCAACATATCCAGCCCTTCCGGCCTTCAGAAAGGTCCACCACGTACATGTCGTAGTGCGGATAGTAGCCGTGGCAGCTCTCGCAGCATTCGACCTCTGCCCGGAGATCGTCGCACGTCGTGATTTCGCCGTCAGGGAAGGTCCATACGCCCGTCGCTGGATCAACAGAGCACATGAGATGGAGAAAGGGGGGCAGAATTCCGCAGCATCCAGAAGACAGCAGACCGCGTTGAGCAGTTGTGTTCTAACAGGCTGCGACGGGGGCTTTTCGTGATGTCCGGTTAGTGCTTCTCCTCAAAAATGCGACCGGGGTTATCTCTTACAGCGACGCCTTCGCCATGCTCGCCCAGATCCAAGAGTAGCAGTCGCAAAGCGCCATCGTGGAGAACGTTGTTGGTGATCACACAATTCTGAAGACCTTTATAAAGGATGCCATAAGAGGGGCTGAACTTCCCGATGCCACCATCGTCACGACCCGCCTGCAGGTTGTTCCCAACGCAAGTTACACCTCGTGATCCATCCAAGAAAATCTGCGAGGACTCATGGCTTTCAGGATCAGCAAGCTTGCCGCTGCGTTTGAAGAAATTCCCGGTGATCGTCATCTGCGTGCAAGGTGCGTGATTCCGTCTCAGGGCCAGCCCGCAGGTTCCGGCACGATCGAAGAAATTGCCCGTGATCTGATAGCCGTCGCCGCCAGTCACGAGCATGTTCTCTTCATGGTTCCACTCGATCCGATTACTGGTAAAAGTAATGGAGGCATTTTCCTGTCGAGCAGCGAAGCCCGCATGTCCGTTTCCCGAGAACCAATTATCTATAAGAAACCCATCCCAACCTCTCAGGTTCAGGCCATCACCCTGGTTATAGGCGAACATCGAATGGCGGACACTGAAACACCAGACGCGCATCAAGCTGGCACCGTCGCCACTGAAACGTGCGACCTGGCACCGCTCGATGCGGAAGCTGTCTTCATGTTTCGCATATTCCGACCTGTCTACGAAGAGTCCGTGAACATTCCTGCCCAGTCCCCGGCCATCAAGGGCTAGTCCCTCGATCGTGGCTCCGCGAGCATCTGTGAGGTTAAGCAGGCAGGTAGAATCGGCATTCGCGAGGCGTAGGACGGACCCGCCTGGGCCGCCATAGTTCCATGCCGGAATGCCCGTCAATGCGATTCCCGGTCGAACATGAAGCTCTTGGGTGAGGTAAACTCCCGGGGGTACAAACACTGCACCACTTGTCTCCGCGGCGGCATCGAGAGCGTGCTGAAGAATTCGACTGTCATCCGTCTTCCCATCACCGATCGCGCCCAACTTGCGGACGTCGATTAACTCATGAGTCCCCGAAGCTTCGGTGCTTGCCTGGGCTGCAACGCTGAACAGAAGGGAAGCGCCCCCGATCATGGCGCTCCTTGCCAGTTCGCGACGATTGAGAAATGTGCTGTCAGTCTCGGCCATAGTGCTCCTCGTAGTGCGATGGTGAGTGAAGTATCGCAAAGATCGAGGCTTGCCGTAAGTGGGTGCGCCCAATCTGGGCGAGATTGCCAGTTCATGTCGAAGCCGTGTCGCTCCACGGCCCTACGTCTCAAGCAGGAAGTTCTCCAAAGCCTCTATCCATAGGGTTACGGAGGTTGAACCCATTAGAGGAGTACGAGGCAGTGCTGGCGAGTATGGCTCGTCGGGAGAAACTGGTAGATGGCGGCGCATCGGCGAAGAAGCCAGGTTGTCGGAAGATTCGGGGGTGCCCTTCGTCGAAATTTAAAGGCCAGCCATTACGGCATGCAAATCTATTGGACGGGCTTGATCAAAGGAAGCCTGAATCTGACGCACGATTTTGCGTTCCTCCGCGGCCTTCACGATTCTCATGTTTTTAGTGTCGTACAGCCGGACAGACCAGGGATGCTTCAGGCAGGTTACGGTGGTGACGGTTAGGTCATGATACCGTTCGTGCGCACGAGTGAAGGGCCAACTCCAATTCACGCTTACTTCCGAGCAGGAACACGTAGTACGACGACGAAAAATTCCAAACACGATTCTCCCAACTGACGAATAGCCAGATTACGCATCGGCAAACTGGCCAGCAGACGGCGTAGAGTGGTCGCCTCCAAAGACGATTATGGTCCTGTTCGCGTTTGGGCGCCATTCCCTCAAAGTTGCACCCGTGGACCGCGAAACACCAACGAATTCGAAGCCAACCCCGTCCATGTAGCTTCAAAGGTCTCAAACATCTTGCGGGAAGTGCTCACGTTCCAGTGTTCACATGGGCACGGGAGGTGGTAGTAGAATCGGTTCGAGCAACGCGAGGGTCCGCAATGGCAAATAGATACGGACAAGCCGCAATTATGGCCACTCAGCAATCTTCTTCTGTGAACGTTGATCCAGTAACTACTTGGGAAAGCGCGATGGAGAGACTGTATCCCACCAGCCCGACGGCACGGAAGAAGGGTTGCCCACGTGGAGCATTTCTGGGTCTCTGCGAAGAGGGATTGGTTAAGGGCATTCCCGCCGGGCGCTACACATCATCGAAAGACAACAAGGTCTACGCGGTCCGAGCCGCAGCATTGCTGATGGAAGGGAAGCAGAGCTGGTCAACGACGGCACTGTGGCGGGAAGTAACGAATGATCCTGAGAGAACGCACAACAGCCAGATGGATGTCGTACTTGCGTTATGGAAGAACGACCTCATCGTGAAAAAGTCGTAAGCCCGACGAGCGGCTATCCCCTGTACACCGGTCATGTTCTCACACTTGCGCCAAACAGAAGTGGCTCGCGTCCAAGACTGTTTCGCCGTCCCAGCGGTAAGCGCAGAGTGACCCGTTGTGCCCAGCACCATAGTCAACACACGCGATTTGAGAAGAAAGCGGCTCCGGCGGTCCAGTTAACGAATAGTGGCCAATAAACATTGGCTTATCGGCTACCTGGCAGATAGGCAAGTGTACCGGGAGGGGAGTCTCTGGCAATTTTTCGCGCAGGCTGCTCTCAAGCAACGTTGCATTCTGGTAGTTGGTGGATTTGACGTCCCACCAGCGGACCCGTGCACGTGTACGTTTTATCCCGCTCTTGTCCTTAAAGGTGCAGCCTTCTGGAAGTGGGACCTCCATGCCCTTGAGGAGCATATCAACAGCTTTGAACATCGACGGTTCGGGTGAGTCCTTCTCTTCCTCCCGCTGGGGCTCATGGGCCGCAGCGTGCATGAGGTCTATACTCAGCAGCGCCCCCGGAAGTAGCCTCGGAATCAGGTATTCCATGAAACGCGAGTGCCAGCAGGCATGGATGATTCGCAATCCCGGCAGGTCGAGCCATAACGGGAGACTCAGAAACCAGTCGATGATCTCCTCATGCAGAGAAGTGTGATTTTCCACCTCGGCGAGAAACTTAGCATGCTGCCGCCGATTCTCCTTGCCCTTCTCGGAGGAATGGGGTCGAAGGTAGTCGCCGGGATTGGAGATGTCGGGTAGAAACCATGCAATCGCGTTGAAATCGTGGTTGCCCATCACGGCGAGCGCGTTGCCCGCGTCAACCATTCGCCGGACGATCATCACAGATTCAACCTGCTTGGGTCCGCGATCAACGAAATCGCCCACGAATACCGCGGTGCGGTCAGGATGGCGCCATGCCCCGTGGCGCTCTTCATAACCCATCTGCCCGAGAAGTGCGACGAGCGCATCAGCCTGGCCATGAATGTCCCCAACGATGTCGATGCCGCTACTCATAATTTCATTTTAAAATCGAAGTTCGAGGAACACGAGAGTCCACAATGGCGAATCGATATGGAGAAGCAGCACTGATTGCCGTCAAGCAAGGGCCTTCTGCCGACATTAATCCAATAGTACGATGGAAAAACGCGATGGAGAAGCTGTATCCCACCAGCCCGGCGGCGCGGAACAAGGGCTGCCCGCGTGGCGCCTTTCTAAGTCTCTGCGAAGAGGGACTGGTTAAAGGCATTCCTGAAGGACGCTACACATCATCAAGAGACAACAAGGATTACGCGGTCCGAGCCGCAGCATTGCTGATGGAAGGGAAGCAGAGCTGGTCAACGACGGCACTGTGGCGGGAAGTAACGAATGAACCGGAGAAGGTACACAACAGCCAAATGGATGTAGTGCTGGCGTTGTGGAATAACGACCTCATCGTTCGCAAGCCGTAGGCAAGGTAGGTAACTGCGCCTCATTAGATTCTTACCGTTTCATTCGTAAACA
>OBLU010003108.1_pt1 | contig 15082 bp, 13 predicted proteins | sample 1518681 | NCBI WGS metagenome assembly OBLU01 (sample SAMEA3539304, study PRJEB22396) | soil metagenome | biome: tundra; feature: field; material: soil | place: USA | collected 2010-05 | depth 0.15 m
TGGAGCGATGCCACCGGCAAGCATCATGCTGCAAAACAACGCAAGATCATCTGCGGTCGAAAAAAGTCCCGCGTGCCCGGCGACACCGCCCATCTGCCGCGCACGAGGATCGTGAACCGCGCCGCGCAAAACGCGCCCGGCGCCCGAACCGGCTTTCACGCCCGCGGGTAAATCAACTTCTTCGGTAGGTGCAATTCGCGGAATCCACGCGGCTGGCGGCAGAAAGCGAGTTTCGCGCATTCCCATCGGCGCGAATATTTCTTTCGCGGCAAATTCATCGAGCGAGACGCCGCTCACCCGACGCACAATTTCGCCCAGCAAAATAAACCCTGTGTCGCTGTAAACAAATCGGCTCCCGGGCGGAGCAGTAAGCGGCTCGGTATAAATCTCGTGCAGCAGCGGATCGACTCCGACCCATCCAGTGGGAATATTTGCATCCGTCGGATCAGGCGCAAATCCGGCAGTGTGCGTCAGTAGTTGACGAACCGTGATCTGATTTTTTTCGGCCGTAGCGCCTTCCGTGCCAAGCTCAGGGATGTACCGCACGACGGGATCGTTCAGCCGCAGCTTTCCTTGCTCGACAAGCTTCATCACCGACGCCGCGGTGGCAAATACTTTTGTAAGCGACGCGAGATCGAAAATGCTGTCCGCGGTCATCGCTTCGCGTTTCGGCAGAATCGCGCGCGATCCGTACACTTTACGCCACACGATACGACCGTGCGATCCCACCAATAGAACCCCACCCGGAATTTCATCTTTCGCGACGGATTGCTCAATTATGGAATCTGCGTCGGCAAGACGTAGATCGTTCGCCACCCGCAAAGTTGTTGGGGCTCGACCGGCTGCGCGGCGCCCATCAACTCTTGCATTGGCCGAACCGGGCGGTTGCTGCGGTTGTTGCGCTCTGGCGGCAACACCAATCAGAATAATACCGGCAAGCAAGCCCAACACATTTGTGCTGTATCGTAATTTTCGCATGCGAGGCATATTAGCGAAATTGCGCGAGCGTCACCAGTGTACTTCCTCACTGCGTGTCATTGCGCCAGCATTGTGGGGCCACAAAACGTGTGCTATATACAATCGAGTCGAGCACGCATCAACTTCGATCGACAACGCGTGCGATTGATTCTCAACAACTAAACTTTCCGGTGAATATTTCTTCCTGATGGACAAGCCCAAACGCTCCCGAAAAACTGCTCCTGGCAAGAAACCTGTTGTGACCGCCCCCCGCAAATCGCCGGCTCCGAAGCGCGCGGCAGAAAACGCGAAGTGGGTCAAGCAAACACTTGGCAAGATGTCGCTCGCAGAAAAACTCGGCCAACTTCTAATGGTTCCCTTCTTCGGTCGGTTCACTTCCGCAGACGGCGCCGAATACAGAGAATTATTGCGCGCGATTGAAGTGCAGTATGTCGGCGGATTCATGCTTGCAACGCGGAATGGCCCGCAAGGAATTATTCGCGCGCAGGTATGTCCGACGGCGGAGATGACGAACGACTTGCAGAACCATGCGGAAATACCATTATTGTTCGGCGCTGATTTCGAGCGCGGCACCGTGATGCGCCTCGAAGAAGGCACTTCATTTCCGCACGCGATGGCTGTGGCGGCAACAGGATCGCCGGTGGACGCATACGAAGTAGGCCGGGTGACCGCACAAGAGGCGCGAGCCGCAGGCATCCATTGGATATTTGCGCCGGACGCGGACGTCAACAGCAATCCCGCAAATCCGATTATCAACACGCGGTCGTTCGGAGAAGATCCGCATCGCGTCGCGTCATTCGTCGCAGCTTTCACGCGAGGAGTGGAAGAAAATGGGGCGCTGGCAACGGCGAAACATTTTCCGGGCCACGGCGACACCAGCGCAGATTCTCACTTGGATTTGCCGCGCACCAATGCGGATCGCAAGCGGCTAGATGAAGTTGAATTAGTTCCCTTCCGCGCCGCGATTGCTGCGGGCGCAAGCACCGTAATGACCGGACATCTATCCGTGCCCGCGTTGGAACCGAATGGCAATCTACCCGCCACACTGTCCCACGAAATATTGACCGGACTTCTGCGAAAGAAAATGCGCTTCGACGGATTGATCGTCACCGACGCGCTGGACATGGCAGGCGTGCCCGCTCGATTTTCTTCCGGCGAAGTTGCAGTGCGAGCGGTACTTGCGGGCGCGGACGTGCTTCTAATTCCGCCCAGCCCCGACGCCGCGCTTGCCGCGCTCCAGGAAGCGGTGGAATCCGGACGTCTGCCAATCGCGCGAGTGGATGCGTCGGTCAAGCGCGTGTTGCGCGCCAAAGCAAAACTCGGGTTGAACGCACGTCGAAAAATAGATCTAAATGTGCTTGCTAGCGATTTTGGCAAGTCCGAATCCATCGCCGCGAGTCAAGGCATCGCCGACCGCGGTGTAACGCTTCTTCGCGAGCAGCAAAATTCGCTCCCGCTCGATGCCACTCGTCCACTTCGGCTCCTCCTGGTTACAATTGCCGGAGATCCCGACGTCGCACCCGCAGAAGCGTTGGAGCGTGAATTGCGAAGACGCGCAGACTCTCTTCAACTGGTGCGCGTTGACACGAGATTCTCGCCAGCCTCACTCGCGAAAATTCCTCCCACTGAAAGTTATGATGTGACCATCGCAGCTCTCGTGGTGCGCGTCGCCGATCGTAAAGACACGGTCGCTCTTCCCGCAGAACAGATTGAAGTTGTGGAAACTCTTTTGAAATTGCCGAAGCCGGTGATCGTCGCCTGCTTCGGCAGTCCATATTTGATCGAGAAATTTCCGCAAGCGCCGACGTGGATCGCAGCGTTCAGCACTGCTGACGTTTCTCAGCGGGCCGTCGCCCGCGCCATCTTTGGCGAAATTGCCCTCAGCGGGAAAATCCCGGTCACCGTCCCGAGCGCGAAGCCACCGCTCAGGATCGGCGATGGCATAACAAAACCCGCAACTCCGATGACCCTGCGCGCGGCCAGCGAAGACGACGAATCCAAATTTGCCAGGGTTTACGATTTTCTAGATCGCAGCGTTGACGATCACGCCTTTCCGGGCGGCGTCCTGGCAGTCGGACACAAATCCGAACTCTGGATTCACTCATTCGGACACCAAACATACGAATCAAGCGCGCGCCCGGTCCGGCCCAACACGATTTACGACGTCGCATCACTGACGAAGCCCGTCGTAACTACAACTCTAATCGCCATGGAAGTGGAATCGGGCCGAATAAATCTCGACGCGCCGATTGGAAACTATTTGCCGGATTGGGGAGTCGCTTCGCAGACAGAGTGGAGGACACGCGTCACAACCCGCCACTTACTAACCCACACCTCAGGTTTGCCGGGACACGTGACTTACTATCAATCGCTGAAATCGAAACGCGAGATCATCGAACATGCGCTCTTAGAAAAGCTGATTTGCGAACCGGGCTCCAAGTGCGAATATTCCGATCCCGGATTCATGCTGCTCGGAGCAATTCTGGAGGCCACGATCGGGCGCCCGTTCGATGCTCTGGCACGGGAACAAATATTCACGCCGTTGCAAATGAAGAACACAATGTTTAATCCGACGCGAGAATTCCATGCGCGAATCGCCGCGACAGGAAATGATTCGCCGCTGCGCAAGCGCCTTTTGCAAGGCGAAGCGCATGACGACAACACCTGGGTGATGGGCGGAGTTGCCGGTCACGCGGGACTTTTTTCCGCCGCACGCGATTTAGCGGCGTTCTGTCAGATGATGCTGAACGGCGGAATCTACGCGCATCATCGTCTGCTAAAGCGCGCTACGGTTGAAGAATTTACCTCCGCGCAGCCTCTCGCAGCCAACACTCGCGCGCTAAGCTGGGTCGTACCTACCGAGCCTTCTGCAAGTGGCAAATATTTTTCGGCGCGAAGTTTCGGACATGCCGGATTCACCGGCGCCTCAATATGGTGCGATCCAGAAAAAGATCTGTTCGTAGTTTTGCTGACGAATCGTGTGCATCCCGTCCGTACCAACGAAAAGATTCAGCAGGTGCGACCGGCACTCCACGATGCCGTCGCCGAAGCGTTGAGATTTACCACTCCTCGCGCAAAATAATGCCATCCGTCGAAACCATAAAATCAGTTGTGTGGCGTTGGCTGCCGGGCCTTCCCTGGATCGTACTCGTCGTGTATATCGTTGCCAAGATCACCACCGGGAAGAACGCAAAGACCCGTGAAGCGAGCTCCGCGCGAGCCGTGGTGATTGCATTTCAGGTCATCGCATTTGCGTTGCTGTTCGGTTCGACCGTTGGAATCTTGCCACCCAGCCGGCGCTTTATACCTGATACTGCGACCGTGAAAGTAATCGGCACGTCCCTAGCATGTGCGGGAATCGCTGTAGTCTTGTGGTCTCGGCGTCACTTGGGCAGATTTTGGAGCGCTCGAATCACGTTAAAAGTTGACCACCAGCTCATCCGCTCGGGACCCTACGCACGCGTCAGACATCCGCTCTACTCTGGGATGCTTGTCGCCGTAACCGGGACGGTGCTCGCAACCGGAGAATGGCGCGGAGTAGTCTCGCTTTTAATTCTGCTGGCGATGTGGATTCACAAGATGCGCCGGGAAGAAGCGCTGCTCACGAAAGAATTCGGCGGCCTGTATCAAGACTACCGTAAACAGACCGGCCTGTTGTTTCCGCGTGTTCGATAAACCGCCGGTCCAGAACCAGACTGGTGCCGTTCAGCTATTGGCGAATTCGCTTCGCATCAACAGTGCGCACGTTTCCCAGCTATAATTCCAAATCGTGTCCAGTAAAGGAAAACTCGCGCGCGCCACCGAGCGACGCAATCCGCGCACCCGCGGACTTGACCTGCTTTCGACGCTTGAATTATTGCGCGCGTTGAACCGCGAAGACGCCACCGTGCCAAGCGTCGTAGCAAGAGAAATTCCAGCGATCGCAAAAGCAGTGGAAACAATGGCGCGCGCGCTCAGCTCCGGTGGCCGCGTGTTCTATGTCGGCGCGGGAACCAGCGGGCGCCTGGCATCGCTCGACGCTTCAGAAATTCCGCCAACATTCGGCGTTCCTCCGAATTTGATTCAAGCGCTGATCGCAGGAGGAAAGCGCGCGCTCACTCATGCCGTAGAAGGCGCCGAAGATTCTTCATCGCAGGGAGCGAAAGATATCATCTCGCGGCGCGTCACGAAGCGCGACGTTGTCATCAGCATTGCTGCGTCGGGATCAACGCCATATGTGCTCGGCGCACTTTCCGCCGCAAAGAAAGTGAACGCCGCAACCATCGGCATCACGTCCAACCGAAAATCACCTCTCGCGAAGGCCGTGAAAATATTGATCGCACCGAACACCGGCGCCGAAGCACTCGCCGGTTCGACGCGTCTGAAAGCCGGCACCGCGCAAAAGTTGGTACTCAACATGCTCTCTACTGCCACGATGGTTCGCCTGGGCCGCGCTTATGACAACTGGATGATCGGCGTGGCGCTGACAAATCAGAAGTTACGCAAGCGCGGACAGCGAATCCTGGAGGAAGCGACTGGCGCGAGCGTGTCAGATGCGGCACGCGCTTTGCGTCAGGCCGGACACGACCCATGCACCGCGCTCATCATGCTCAAGAAGAAGGTAGACGTCGCCCAAGCGCTTCAGCTATTACGCGTCGCGAATGGAAATATCCGCAAAGCACTCGGCGAACTGAGGAAATAAAACAGGGACTTATGGACAAACTGGTTATTCAAGGCGGACGCAGACTCGAAGGCACGGTGCGAATTAGTGGCGCGAAAAATGCCGCGCTTCCAGCAATGACGGCTGCACTTCTGACCGCCGAGCCAGTGCATCTGCACAACGTGCCGCGCGTGCGCGATATCGTAACGATGGGCCGTCTGTTGGCCCACATGGATGCAAACGTCGCAACGCCGGAAATGCCCTCGACAACCTATACGATCCGCACCGAAAGCGTGAATGACGCCGAAGCTCCTTACGAATTAGTGAAAACGATGCGGGCATCTGTACTGACGCTGGGTCCTCTCGTTGGACGATTCGGCCGCGCCCGTGTTTCTCTTCCCGGCGGCTGCGCCATTGGCGCGCGCCCCGTGGATTTGCATCTGAAAGCGTTGGAACAAATGGGCGCGGCGATCACCACGGAAAAAGGATACATCGAAGCGCGCGTTCCAAAGGGAGCGCGGTTACACGGCGGCACAGTTGCCTTTGAAAAAATAACAGTGACCGGCACCGAAAACGTTTTAATGGCTGCTGTGCTGGCCGAGGGCGAAACAATCATTCATAATGCCGCGCGCGAACCCGAAGTCACCGATCTCATCGTGCTCCTCCGCGCGATGGGCGCGAATATTTCCGGCGATGGAACCGCAACACTTCAAGTCCAGGGCGTCCGCGAATTGCATGGAGCAACTCACACGATAATTCCGGACAGAATTGAAGCGGGAACTTTCCTGATTGCCGGCGCGATCACTGGCGGAGACGTAACCTTGGAATCATGCGCACCCGAACATCAGGGCACTCTCCTCGCTAAACTCGCCGACACCGGAATTAAAGTCACGCGCGAAGGCCCGAACAAACTTCGAGTCCGCGCGCACGAAAAACTGGTCGCCTCTGATGTAACCACCGAAGAATATCCGGGCTTCGCAACAGACATGCAGGCGCAATACATGGCGCTCGCCACGCAAGCCGAAGGCGCTTCTGTAATCCGCGAAACAATTTTTGAAAACCGCTTCATGCACGCCAGCGAGATGGTGCGCATGGGGGCGAATATTTCCATTGAAGGCAACATCGCCACCGTGCGCGGTCCCGTGAAATTGGAAGGAACAAATGTAATTGCAAGCGATCTACGGGCAAGCGCTTCACTCGTGGTGGCCGCGCTGGTAGCTCGCGGCGAAACCACAATTGACCGCGTCTATCATCTGGACCGCGGTTACGAGCGCATCGAAGATAAGTTAATCGCGCTAGGCGCAAAGATCCAGCGCGTGTAACGAATCCCGCTCCAACTCATCACCGAGAAATACAAACGGCCCGACGATTAGTCTTCGCCGGGCCGTTTATTTACCGCACCTCCTGCGGAGGTGAACTTTTACGAATCGTTACTCCGGAGTCGGAGCGCCGCTCACTGGCGGAATCTGCGGGCCACCTGCCGAACCAGCCGCCGCCGCTTCGCGCGCTTGTTTTTCTCGCGCCTCACGCAGCAATGCCTTGCGCGAAAGGCGAATCTTGTTGCCCTCGATAGCCAGCACTTTCACCAGCACTTGATCGCCGAGCTTCAGTTCATCGCGAACGTCCTTGATGCGCGTCTCCGCAATTTCGCTGACGTGCAGCAACCCGTCCGTGCCGGGGAAAATTTCGACGAACGCGCCGAACTCTGCCAGCCGCACAACTTTTCCCAGATACGTTTTACCGATCTCAGCCGAAGCCGTGACGTCGCGCACCATTTGCAGCGCGGAATCGCCCGCCGAGCCGCTGTGCGCGAAGATGTGCACCTTGCCGTCATCCATAACGTCAATCTTGACCCCCGTGGCTTCGATGATCGACCGGATCTTCTTTCCGCCGGGGCCAATAAGATCGCGAATCTTATCGGTTGGAATCGTAAGCATGATCAGCCGCGGCGCATATTGCGACATTTCCTTGCGCGCCTCGGTTATCGTCTGCTCCATGATGTCCAAAATGTGGAAGCGCGCTCGCTTGGCCTGTTCCAACGCCTGACGCATCAGTGGAATGCTTACGCCGCCAACTTTAATGTCCATCTGCAATGCGGTAATTCCCTGCCGAGTGCCGGCAACTTTGAAATCCATATCGCCGTAGTGGTCTTCCGCGCCCGCGATATCCGTGAGCACGGCGGCATTGCTGCCTTCGATCACCAATCCCATCGCGATACCTGCGCACGCAGCCTTCATCGGAACGCCGGCGTCCATCATCGCAAGTGATCCGCCGCAAACCGTGGCCATCGACGACGAACCGTTCGACTCGAGAATGTCTGATACCAACCGAATCGCATACGGGAAATCCGCTTCGGAAGGCAGCAGACTCGTCAGCGCGCGCTCCGCGAGCGCACCATGGCCGATTTCGCGTCGGCCCGGTCCTCGCAGGAACTTCACTTCGCCCACAGAAAACGGCGGAAAGTTGTAATGCAGCATGAAGCGCTTGAACGTGTTGCTCTCGAAGAGCACGTCCAGCCGCTGCATATCTTCCTTCGTACCCAGCGTAAGTGTTGCGAGCGCCTGCGTTTCTCCTCGCGCGAAAACTGCGGATCCGTGCGTGCGTGGCAGGAATCCCACCTCGCAATTGATCGCGCGAATTTCGTCGAATGCGCGGCCATCCGGACGCCGCTTGTGATTCAAGATATCGTCGCGGAAGATCCGTTCGCGTAGCCGCTCAAACGCGCGTTCCGCGAGTTTGCGCTTCTCTTCGTCCTCTTCCGGAATCGCTTCCAGAATCGCTTTCTTCACTTCCGCAACCAGCGCGTAGCTTTCTTTCTTCGGGTGCTTCTTCGTGTCCAGCGCGTCGTGCAGTTTCGCGCCGTGAGTCCGCTCGATCTGTTTGGCGAGCTCTTCATCGAACGGCAGCGGCGCCACGGTAACTTTCACCGGCTTGATCTGCGCGTGCAATTCTTCAATCGCCGCGACGATCCGCTTCACTTGCGCGTGTCCAAATTCCAGCGCTTCCGCTATCTTATCTTCGGAAACTTCCAGCGCGCCGGATTCCACCATCATGATGGCGTCTTTGCTTCCCGCAATCACAATGTTCAGCTGGCTGGATTTCTGCTCGATCACTCCTGGGTTCACCACAAATTGTCCGTCAATCATTCCGACGCGCACCGCAGCAATTGGCGTCGTGAATGGCAAATCGGAACAATACGCAGCGGCAGACGCAGCCGTAACCGCAATCACGTCCGGATCGTTTTCATCCACCGACAACACAAACGCAACAATTTGCGTTTCATTTCGCCACGCTTCGGGAAACAGCGGGCGCATGGGACGATCGATCAACCGCGATGTAAGTGTTTCGCGCTCGGAAAGTCGCCCTTCACGTTTGAAAAATCCGCCCGGAATTTTGCCGGCGGCGTAAGTATATTCACGATAATCCACCGTGAGCGGTAGAAAATCTCTGGGGTTGGCCCTGTTTTCCATGCAAGCGGTGCACAGCACCACAGTGTCGGCGTATCGCGCCACAATGGCGCCGTTGGCTTGCTTTGCAATTCTTCCGGATTCCAGAATGAGCGTTCGTCCGCCCACGTCGAGCTTTACTTGATATGGAGCTTCTTGATGCGACATACGATGTACTTCCTTTGTGCGCTCGCTCAGCAAGTACGTCCACACGGACGTCCGGCTGGGGCGCTTGAGACTAGCTTTCTTTTGAATGGAAGAGTGAGACGATGCCAGTGGAGACCGCGCAAATCACCTAACAAAAAAGCGACCGGCGGAACCCCCGCTCGGCCGCGCGATGTTTAGGCGACACGTCCGAATTGCCCGGCACGGCCCTCAACATTCCCTGGCCGTTGAGCGCCGGTGTTACTTGCGCAAACTAAGACGGTCCACAATAGTCCGATACCGATCAGGGTTGTGCCGGTTCAGGTACGCCAACAGACGCCTGCGCTTGTTCACCATCATGAGCAACCCGCGCCGCGATGCGTGATCCTTCAGATGCGACTGTAAATGCGAATTCAGGTAAATGATACGCTCGCTCAGCAAAGCGATTTGCACTTCCGGCGAACCCGTGTCCTTCGTATGCTGGCGATACTTTTCAATCAATCCTGATTTGACTTCGCTCAAGCCGCTCTCTCCGTTACGCCCTTTTTTAGCGCTTTTTCGTCTTCTCTTCGACCTACGAAGACTATCACAGCTTGCCAGCGCAAGCAAAAAATATTCAACAATCCCCGGTTCGGTCTTACCGGCTCGCTATCACCCGTTAATGCATCAAAAATCCAGTCCCGGCAAGCACCAATCCGACCAGGGCCAACACCATTCCCAGCGCCCAGAACGCTCTTTTCTTCGTCAACAGCGTGATGGAACTGATTACCAGCGCCGCTTCCATCAAAACCTCCGCCAAATCGAAGCGGTCGCCGCGTTTTTGGACCATGACCACTTCTTTTTCGTACTCGGTCGCTTTCTCGGTAAGTTCCTTCATTTCGCTGTGATATCTGTCAATTTCTTTCGAATATTTCCCTTTCAGGGATTCAGCCTGTGCAGGACTTTGCACCGCGAAAACGCTTAGCTGGTCCAGAAACACTTCGTAGCTTCGCTCGCGAATGCTCTTCGCCTGATACTGCGCCCACGTATCCGTGGCCAGTGTTTCCGACAAAATTTCTTCCGTGTGCATCCGGTGTCCCATCAACGAGATTGCCGCCACAAACACTGCCAGCATCGCCATCGAAATAGTCACCCACGCGAGTCCGCCCTCGGACCCGTGCTCTGCGCGTTCGTGTAATTCCTGAAGATCTTCAGCCATGCGTTTTGTCCTTATTTGTATTGCAGGATGGAATGCCCATAGGCTTCCGGACGGAAAGGATAGCAGGAAACTGGCGCGGTGCCAGCACCACCTGCATTGCGTCACCGCACGGTTCGCTTATCAGCCGCGGTTGCTGACCAGCGAAAGGAACTCATCCCGCGTATGTTTATTCTCCCGGAATGCGCCAAGCATCGCGCTCGTTACCGTTTGCGAATTTTGCTTTTCCACTCCGCGCATCACCATGCACAAGTGGCGCGCCTCAACAATCACGCCCACGCCGATGGGTTTCAACTCCTCTTCAATCGCACGCGCAATCTGATTCGTCAACCGCTCCTGAACCTGCAGCCGCCGCGAGAACATATTTACCAGCCGCGGAATTTTTGAAAGCCCCACCACGCGCTTATTCGGAATGTAAGCCACATGGCATTTCCCAAAAAATGGCAACAAGTGGTGCTCGCACAGACTATAAAGCTCGATGTCTTTCACCACCACCATTTCGTCGTAGCACACGCTGAACATCGCGCCGTTCAACACTTTGTCCAAATCCTGGTCGTAGCCACGCGTCAAAAAACGCAGCGCTTTCTCAAATCGCTCAGGCGTGCTTCGCAGTCCTTCGCGATTCGGATCTTCTCCCAGCAATTCGATCATCCGCCGCGTCAAATCGGCAATCGTCGCATCCTGCAATTTTTCCGGCGCCGCCGGCGCCACTAGCTCGTCAATTGGCTCTGCCATTTCTACCTGCCTTCCTGTTGCGTATCGTTACGCGCCGCCCGCGTATTCAAAACTGTTGCGGCTCGTCTCTTCAATCCGCACGCGGTCCAGCTTCGCTCCGGTAAATCCCTTCAGCCGGTTATAGATTTCGATGCACAAATTCTCGGTAGTGGGTACAACCGCCTTAAACGCCGGGATCTCCTCATTAATGTAACGATGATCGAAATCCGCCAGCACATGTTTCTGAACGTACGCATCCAAATCCGCCAGATTCGCAATCATTCCAGTTGACGGATCCACCGCGCCCGCTAACGTCACTTCCACAACATAATTATGTCCGTGACCATACGGATTGTTGCATTTGCCATACAAAGTTTGATTCTCCGCTTCGCTCATCTGATCGCTGTGCAGACGGTGCGACGCCGAAAACGAATATCGCCGCGTCAAGGTAACTTTCATCCATTCGTCCCCTGATGCTGTTCGTCGTCCATGCAATCCGCAAATAAGTCCGGCGCTTCATACAAACGCACGCGATGTAATTCCCCCTGCCGGATCTTCGGCTCCAGCAATTTCCAGATCACTATCGAAATGTTTTCGCAGGTCGGAATCATTCCCTTCAGCTCCGCCACTTCATAATTCAGAAAGCGATGATCCATCCTCTGCATCACTTCGCGTTCCATCAAATCCTTCAGCTCCACCAAATCCAGCACCATCCCCGTTTTCGCATCCGGCTCACCCGCAATCGTCACTTCCAGCGTGTAGTTGTGTCCATGCCCATGCGGATTATTGCACTTCCCAAATACGCGCCGGTTCTCCTCCGCCGAAAACGCCGGGTTGTGATAAAGGTGCGACGCCGAAAACTCAATTTTGCGCGTGATCGTAACCATAATCTTTCGTAACGTTCCGCATTTTCGTAACGATGATCTGTCCCACTCGTCCGCGCGATCCGTCGTAGGGGCGAGTCTGCGACCCGCCCGCCTCCAAAATAAGCAGCAGACCTGAATCGCTACTTCCCTGGCACCAGTTTACACGCAATCCCCAACGCTACGGACGCCGCGCCATCCCCACGCGATACTCACGCCCCTTCCAAATCACCGATCCGCGCGAATACCGCCAAGCCGAAACCGTCAACGCCGCACAATAAAGAAACACCGCCGGAATGTAATATAGGATGCCCGATGTCGAAAATCGATTCGACCGCAATTTCGACGCATAAGCCGCATGCCGCGCCGCAAGCAGCCCGATCCCCAAAACAAAAAGCACCAGCCCCGCCGAGTGTGGAATTCTCCACGATGAACTCGGCATATGCCGAAATATTAAAGCCAGCAGCATAAAAATCACCGGGATCCCCGGAAACACCGTCAGCACTTCACCCACGAATCGCCCAAACGATCCCGCCATCAGCGGATAAAGATTCTTCGACCACCCCTGCCACATCGCGCCAAACGTTCGATACATTCGCGTACGCGCAATCCCAATTCCCGGCCCAAAATAAATCCGGTATCCAGCCTTTTTCACGCGCCGCGCAATTTCTACATCCTCCAGAACTTCGCCGGAGACGCCCGTGTGACCGCCAATCGAGTGATAAGCATCGCGCCGGATCATCAAATATTGCCCGTTCGCAGCCGCCACCGGCGAATCCGGATCGTTAATCCGCCGGTAACGAAATTTATCCGCCAGCCGCGAAAAAATAAAAGGCAGTAGCGCCCGCTCCCACCATGTTTCCATCCGCTGTTCCGGAGAAAATGAAACAAGCGCCGCGCCAGCTTCTTCAGCAATCTTCAGCGCCGTCGCCGTCGAGCCGGGAAGATGCGTCGCATCCGCATCGGTAAATAAAAACCAATCGTTCTGTGCTTCCGCCGCGCCCAGCGAAAGCGCGTAATTCTTCCCCACCCATCCGTCCGGCAATTCCCGCGATTCCATTACATGCAATCTAGAAATCCGTCCGGCCAACTCATCCAAAATCGCGCCAGTGCGGTCCGTCGACTGATCATTCACGACAATAATTTCCGCAATCTCCGGCTGCGCCGCAAGCGATTCCACCGACGCCGCAATATTCTCCTCCTCATTGCGCGCGGGTACGATGGCGGAGACAATTAGCTTTGTCGGTGGCAATTTCTTCGCTCGAAATTTGGGAATGCAGTCTGCCGGGTGCCCCACGTGTCGCACTTACACGTGGGTTTTCCCGCCGTTGCACTTCTGCAATTCGTAGCACGGTCTTGCGCCCAGCTCAAATATCATGAACGTAGTTCGCGTCGTGCAGCGGAAACCGTTATTATAGCAGTGCGTTCCTATCGCAAGAACCCAATGAGTAGATTATCCAATTTGATGGCCAGCAAAATTGGCAGCAAGATTTTCACCGGCGTATCGCTCGCAGTGGCCGCCAGTGTAATCACCGCCTTTTCAATTCCCAGCTACCGCCAGGGCGAACCCGGCATCGCCGGCAAACGCGCCGACGATTTCGCGCTTACACTGAATGGCCGCGCCGCCCACCTCAGCGATTTCCGCGGCAAAGTGGTCGTCCTGAATTTCTGGGCGTCGTGGTGCCCGCCATGCGTAGCTGAAATCGGCTCGCTCAACGCCCTTCAAAATAAAATCGCGTCCCACGGCGGCACCGTCCTCGGCATCAGCGTTGACGAAGATTCTGCGGCCTACGAAAAATTTCTGGTCGAGCACAACGTTCCCTTCCCCAATTTCCGCGACCCCACCAAGAAAATCTCCGAAGGCTACGGCACCGTGTTATACCCGGAAACTTACATCATCGACGCCGACGGCCGTATCGAGCGCAAAATCAGCGGCCAGCAGGATTGGGACAGCCCGGAAATCGTAAGCTACATCGAATCCTTATTGCCCAACGGAAACTAACCTGGCACGTTTCACCGCGCAGTCTCATAGCGCGCGATTTTAGCCGGCGTAAGCTTGCCGCAAGCGCGCAATATCAAGTTTATCCATCTGCATCATGGCCTTCATCACTCGTCCTGCTTTTTCCGGATCCGTATTTCCTAATAATTTCACCAGGACGGTCGGAATCACTTGCCATGATAATCCATACTTGTCCGTCAACCAGCCGCACCGGTCCTTTTTCCCGCCGGCGGAAAGCTTTTCCCACAATTCGTCTACTTCTTGCTGTGTTTCGCACCTTACGTACAGCGAAATCGCCGGCGTGAACTTAAATATCGGGCCACCGTTCAGCGCGCAAAATTCCTGCCCTTCCAGTTGAAACGTAGCCACCATCACCGACCCCTTCGGCCCCGGTCCTCCCTCGCCATATCGAGACATGTTCACGATCTTTGAATTCTTGAAAATCGAAATATAAAAATTCACAGCCTCTTCAGCATTGTTATCGAACCACAAGAATGTGGTGATTTTTTGCATGACGTTCCGTTCCTCGCCTTAACGTTTAGAGCTCACCAAACTCCGCGACCGGCTATATCCGAAATAAATAATTAGCCCCAGCACCATCCAAACAAACAACCGCACCCAGTTATAAAATCCCAATCCCAGCATCATCGCCAGATTCACTGCAACTCCGCATAGCGGAAATAGCGGCACCAGCGGAGTCCTAAACGGCCGCGGCGTATCCGGATGCGTGCGCCTCATAATCATGATTCCCACGCACACAATCACGAACGCAAAAAGCGTTCCGATGCTCGTCATTTTGCCTACAACGCTAATCGGCGCGAATGCCGCGAAAAGCGCCACGAAAACCATCAGCACCAAATTGCATTTCCACGGCGTCCGAAACTTCGGATGCACGTCGCGAAACAATTTCGGCAACAAGCGATCGCTCGCCATCGAAAAAAGCACGCGCGATTGCCCCAGCAACATCACCAGCATCACCGAAGTGAGCCCCGCCAGCACCGCCATATTCATTCCAATCGTCAGCCAGTGATGAGGAATCTGCACCAGCGCCAACGAAAGCGGAGCGGCAACATTCAAATCGCGATAGTTCACCATGCCAGATCG
>OBLU010003109.1_pt1 | contig 15081 bp, 12 predicted proteins | sample 1518681 | NCBI WGS metagenome assembly OBLU01 (sample SAMEA3539304, study PRJEB22396) | soil metagenome | biome: tundra; feature: field; material: soil | place: USA | collected 2010-05 | depth 0.15 m
CTGGTCTCCGGATCGAACTGGGGAATGGCCTCCGGCCCGTAGACGACGTCGAGGGGAATCCCCGACTGCGACCGGTCAATGGTCATCGGCGGATCCTTTTGGCCCGTCCGAGAGCAATGGGCGCAGGAGATCACGAACGGAGATCATGCCGACCACTCGACCCTCGCCGTCCATCAGGGGAACGTGACGGATGACGCCCTCCAGCATTTGGTACGCGGCATCATCGAGAGTATCCCCGACCCGTGCGGCGACCAGATAAGGTGTCATGACCTGTTCCGCGGTGACAACGTTCAGATCCTCGCCTTGGCCGATCTGGGATACCACATCGCGTTCAGAGATGATGCCGAGTGGTCGTTGCGCATCCCCGACCACCAACGCGCCGACGTTCTCCACCCACATCCTGTGCGCCACCATCTGCAGGGTCTCATCGGCCTGGGCGAAGACAGGTTCGCGGTGGGCGATACTCTCGACTTTGTTCTTACGGTACGAGGGCATCGCATACCTCCTTCGGTCACGGAACCGACGCCGACGCCTTGTCGAAGTGTTGTGATCCCAGCGTCGGGTTCAGTGTGAGGCCGCCCTCACTGCGACGACAGGGCCGAAAGTCCTCTCGCCGTCAGGAAGGCGTGGCCCGAGCCAATCCGAGCCCGTCGGCCGCATTCCAGAGGCTGGCATAGGCGCGCGGGTCGGCAACCTGCTCGATCAGCAATCGGGCCTGGGTGTGCTGGCTCCGTCCAAAGATCTCGGCGCTGCCGTGCTCACTGACCACCACCGAGTGCTGGAAGGAGCACGCCGGCACCGTCAGGATCGGGACAACAGTCGAGGTGCCTGTCTTGTCGTGCCAGGACCGCAGGCAGACGACTGCATGACCACCCTTTGAGTGCAGCGCGCCTACCACGAAGTCAGGCTGGCCACCGAAGCCCGAGTAGATGGTGCCGTGCGAGTAGCTGGCATTGGCCTGCGCGAACAGGTCGATTTGGAGCGCCGTGTTGACGGAGAGCAATGCCGGATGAGCTGCAATCCGTCCGGGATCGTTAATGACTTCTGTCCGACGCATCACGAGGCGCGGGTTGTTGTCGGCCCAGGCGTAGAGCTCGGCCGAGCCGAAGAGGAAGGAGGCACGGATCGCCCGTTCCCGGTCGAGCGCTCCATCCTGTTCGAGGTCCAACACGCCATCGCTCACCATCTCCGACCACACCCCTAAATGACGCCGAGAGCGGAGATGCCGGGCGACGGTGTCAGGGATCTGGCCGATCCCGAGTTGGAGGGTGCCACCGTCGGCCGCGTACCGTGCCACTTGTTCACCGATGGCCGACGCCGCATCGTCTGGAGTGTTGGTGATTGGAGATGGAAGTGCAATGTCAACTTCGAGCGCCAGGTCGATGTCGGCCACGTCGATTACGGCATCACCGGTGGTGTACGGCATGTGCCTGTTCACCTGGGCGACAACGAGCCCGCCGCTTCGACGGACCTTCTCGATGGCGGCGGGAAGGATGTTCACCTCGATGCCGAGCGACACCTTGCCCCCCCGAGGGGGTGACGTGTGGATGAGAACGGCGTCGGGCGCCCACAGGGAGTCGAAGAGGCGCGGTACCAGCGACAGCCGCATGGGGAGGTATTCGAGATGGGGATCGTTTCTCGCCCCGGGGCCGACGAATGGGGTTTCGAGGATGAGACCCTCGCGGCACGGCCAGTCCCATTGGGGGTTGAGCACGAACGCCCGCCAGGAGGGCAGAGAGTCGTTGGCCACCCGGACGAGCTCCCAGGGCGTGGCGAAATTGCCCGAAACAACAACAAGGGGGTTCGGACGGTCGAGGGCGGCGAGGCGTTCGGTGATGACCTGCTCGCTGACAGTGCGCATCATGGTGATCCCTTCTGTCCGCCTAGGCTTCGCACATCTCGGAGTGTCTCGAACGACCGTAGAACGCCTCGTCCACCGCGGTGAGCAACCGAGAGTGAAGGTTGCTGGATCCACTCGCTATGACCTTGAGGAACCGGAAGGTTACATCGCTGTCACCGGTGTCGGAATAGCAAGCGAATGGCCTGGTCGACGTGACCGAATCGTGAGGAAAGAGAGGGCAGGCGGTCCTAGGAAATCCGGCTGGTCAAGAGGCCGCGACCTCCACATGGAGGGGCACGGCCGCCTCGGTAAGCCGAGCTCGGCGGACGCCGTCGTTGCCGTCCCATTAGGCGCACCACTGCCGAGGAGGCCCGACGCTGGGTTGGTGTCACGATCCCAAGCGATCCGGCGGCGAAAGAGGTGCTCGAGATGCGGGCAGAGGACCTTTGACCCTGGTCCCGGAGGACAATCCGGTTCAGCATCGGCCTCATGGTCAAGGACTCGGTGCCGGCTGGGACCGACCCGCTGCTGGCGGTCAGGGTGCGGGACCTGGAGAAGTCTTATGGCAGTTTCCGTGCGGTCGATGGCATCGATTTCGACATAAGGCGAGGAGAGATCTGTGCGCTATTGGGACCGAACGGAGCCGGCAAGACAACCACGGTCGAGATTATGGAGGGCTATCGCAAACGAGACGGTGGTGTAGTGGAAGTCCTCGGGTTTGATCCCGCTCATCAACGCACTCTTCTGAAACGTCATATCGGCATCGTTCTCCAGTCGACAGGCGTAGAGCCATATCTAAAAGTTCACGAGACGCTGAGGATGTATGCCGTCTTGTATCCGCACCCCCGGCCCGTGGACGAACTCATAGACCTCGTCGGGCTGACGGCAAGACGCAATGCCCGAGTGATCGAGCTCTCCGGTGGTCAGCAACGGCGACTCGATATGGCCATCGCACTCGTCGGTGATCCCGAGCTGCTGTTCCTCGACGAGCCAACCACGGGTTTTGACCCCGCCGCTCGTCATGAAGCTTGGGAAATCGTGAGGCACCTCGCGACGCTAGGCAAGACCGTCGTCCTCACAACACATTTCATGGACGAAGCTCAATACCTTGCCGACCAAGTGATCGTCATGGCAAGCGGCAAGGTCGTCGAAGAGGGGCCACCGTCGACGCTCGGGTCGCGGGACCGGGCCAAGGTGTGCGTTCGGTATCGCCTTCCCGCTGGCACGGTCCCTCCAGAGGGCCTAGGTGGCCAGCCGGGACCAGATGGGTTCATCGAAGTCACGGTGGACGACGCCGTCGCCGACGTCTTCAGGCTCACCAAGTGGGCAATCGAGGAGCAGGTTGATCTGGACGGCTTCGAAGTCAAGCGACCGACTCTCGAAGACGTCTATCTGTCTCTGACGAGTTCTGCATCAACCGAGGCGGCTGGCCTCACCTCTCCAATGGAGAGCCCATGAACTCGCTGGCTTTGACTCTGTCGCAAACCCGCTATGTAAACAAATCGTTCTGGCGAAACCCCTCCCGGGCGTTCTTCACCTTCGCATTCCCTCTCCTCTTCCTCGTGATCTTCACTTCGCTCCTCGGTAACGGGATCGTCCATATCGGCCTCATGTCCGTCAAATCCTCCACTTACTACGTGGCCGCAATGGCTTCCTTTGGCGTCATCACTGCCTGTTACACGAACATTGCCATCACCATCTGCTTTCAACGCGACGCGGGCATCCTGAAGCGCCTCGACGGGTCTCCTTTGCCCAGACGTTCATTCATGGGCTCCCGGGTCCTCCATTCGCTGGTCGTCGCGGTGCTGCTCGTGGCCATCACGTCCGTGTTCGGTCGGGCCTTCTATGGCGCACACATACCGAGCGGAATCCTTCTCTTGCGGTTCCTGTTGATGCTCGTGGTCGGCGCAGCCGCATTCTGCGCATTGGGATTGGCGATCACGGCTTTCATCCCAAACGCCGATGCTTCGGCTCCGATTGTGCAGGCAACTATCCTTCCCTTACTTTTTCTGTCGGGGATCTTCATCCCATTTGGGAACGACACTCCCGCATGGATCGCATGGATCGCAAGGATCTTTCCGGTTCGGCACTTCGCCCTCGGAATGCAGGCCGGCTACGTCGGTACGCCATTTCACTGGAATGACGTACTCGTGGTGGCGATCTGGGGGATTGTCGGCCTCATCGTCGCCATCCGGCGCTTCAGCTGGGAATCCAGTACCAAGTGAAGGTCCTTGCACCAGCGCGTTGCGAGTACGCATGTGGCAACCCATTCGCCCGCTGCAAGTTGTGCCGGACCCTCGACCCCATCACCGGCGGTCAATCAAATCGCCCGATCGCCGATCATATGGCCCGGGCCGAGAGACCTACTAGGACTACAACTGGCCAAGCTCGGCGCAGGTGCGCCGTTTGGCTGGGGTGCCCTGCTATTCAACAGTGATCGCGTCCAGGTGCGCATCGCCCCGTGGCGTGGGAGCCACTGTCCCGGCGGCGACCCAGTCGGTACGATCGGGGGTCATGCCAGAAGTTCGGCCTTGGGAACCTCGGTGACTGCCGGCACAGGTTGCGGTCGGGCCAAGAAAGCGAGCCAGTGGGGCAGGTACCAGTTCCACCGGCCGAGGACGGTCATGACTGACGGCAGCAACACAATGCGCACGACTGTGGCGTCGATCAGCACGGCCGACGCAAGCGCTACCCCAAGCTGCTTGAAGTCAATCTCGCTCAGGGTGGCGAAGATGGCGAACACCGCAACCATGACGAATGCCGCGCTGGTTATGACGCCGGCTGTTGTCGTGACCCCCTCAGCGACGGCCCGGGAAGTCGGTAAGCCCCTCTCGTAACCTTCCCGGATCCGGCTGAGAATCAGCACGTGGTAGTCCATCGACAGGCCAAAGAGCACCACAAGCAGGAACAGCGGAATCCAGTCGATCACTCCGCCGACGTTCTGTGCTCCGATCAGCGATCGTAGGTGTCCGTATTGGAAGACGAGCACCATCACCCCGTACGCCGCTCCCACAGACAGCAGATTCAGAGCGATCGTGACCAGCGGAATTACCACCGAGCGGAACGACAGGAGGAGCAACAGGAACGCCAGGCCCAACACAAAGATGAAGACGAGTGGCAGGTGCTGCTTCATGGTCTGATTGAAATCGACCGACGCCGCGGTCATCCCGGTGACAAACGCGTGTGCTCCTGATGCCCGACCGACAGTGGCGGGGATGACTTGGTTACGCAAGACAGCGAGGGCTGAGGTGGATTTGGTGTCGGTCCCGCTTCCGGCGAGCGAGACGGTCACGATCGCAACACTGTGATCGGGGCTGATCGCCTCTACGACCGGGCCACCCATTTGGCCAGTTCTTGACAAGATTGCTCGATCCATTGCGGCCACACCGGCACGCACGTCCGGAGAGGTGACGTCTTGGGCAGCGACCACGACCAGGGCGGACATCGGTGCCCCGGGGAATGCTGCCTCGATTCGATCGTAGGTCTGCATGATGGGCAAGTTGGGGGGCAGGCCGACAACACCCGGATCGACGGTACGCATCGCCAGGGCTGGAGCAGCCAAAGCGAGGAGTAGTCCGGTTGCCAAGACCATTGAGAGAACTGGGCGGCGCAACACTCGAGCGACGAGCCACGACCACAAATGGGACGTACCTTGGGCCCGCCTCTTGGCGATGATGGGCACCCGTCCCCATTCGATGCCGTCGCCCAAGCGTGCCATGACGGCCGGTAAGACCGTCACGGAACCAACAATGGCAACCGCCACCACAAGCATCGTCCCTATGCCGAGCGAGACGAATACGGTGTTGCCGGCCAAGAGCATCCCTGCCATGGCAGTTGTGACCGTCAGCCCGGAGATGAGCACCGCCCTCCCCGAGGTTGCAGCAGCGCGCGCGAGGGCGGTGTCGCCGTTGCTCCCGGCGTGTCGTTCTTCAAGCTTTCGTCGCAGGTAGAACATGGAGTAGTCCACACCCACGGCGAGTCCGACCAGCAAAACGACCGGCTCGATCTGCCCTTGGGCGACGGGGTACAGGTGACTGATCGGCTTGATGAGCCCGAGCGCGCCGACGACGGCGGTGAAGCCGAGCAGTAACGGCACGCCGGCCGCGACCAGGGAACCGAATGCGATCAACAAGATGAGCAGGGTTATCGGCAGAGACGTGTGCTCGGCCCGGTTGAAGTCGCCGTCGTAGGCTTTGATCAGTGCCTTGTCGGCGCTTGCCGAGCCAAACTCCTCCACCCGCAACCGTGGATGGTCGACGGCGGTGGCTGCAGAGGCGGCGAGCGGGCCGTCGACATTGATCTGGGCCTGATTGCTGTCCCCCGCCACCTCGAAGCTGACGAGTAACGACCGCTTATCGGCCGAACGCAGTCCCGGGCGCACGATCGCCCCCGCGACGGGGAGAGGAGACTGAATGTCGGCCACTGTCTTCAGGCTGCGGAGGCGAGCGACGAGGTCGCTCACCGCCGCCGTGAAGGCCGAGTCAGCTGGAACCGCTGTCCCTCGCCCTTGCACCAGGACCTCTTCCGTGTTGTGGAACGGAAAGGCCTTTTCGAAGACGCTAGTCCCCTGCCCGGATTGGCCGTTGCCCATCTGGGCGTCCGTAAGGTTGCGCTGGCCGACGACGCTCCCGAAGATGTAGGCGGCGACCACGAACGCCAGCCACCCGAAGATGGCCGCCCTCCGGTGGCGAACGCTCCAAGCACCCGATGCCGCCGCGAGATTACGGGGAGCTCGCATAGTGGTGCCATTCTCAGCCAGCATCCACGACCTCAACAGGGACTAAGGTCCCCGGCGTTCGTACTGGGAGCGCCTCGAATGGCCGTACCTGGCACGTCCGAGATCTCGGGTATTCACCAGAAATCGGTGGTCCGCGGTTGATGCCATCGCGTGCACGCAGCCGGCCACCCCTGGAGCCGCTTGGCGCCTCTCGGTGAACGCCCACGTACGTCTATCCATCTGGAGAATGAGGTGAGGCGATCGCATTTCATTCTCTGGACGGAATCCCCACCCCCCGTCCACGCCTAAGATTGGGTGGTTGACGCCCACCAGAGACGAAGCGAAGTGAAGGACGGTATACGGATGCGCCGTCACCCCTCAGCCGGCTCACGAGAGGTTCGCGGCCGTCATCCAGCGATCTCGAGCCTCTTTGGCGAGCCTGTTGCAGCGAAGGTGCCAGAGATCATCTTCTTGTTCTGGGTGATCAAGATTCTCACCACAGCCGGCGGAGAGGTCACCTCGGACTATCTGAAAACGTTCGGAAATATCGGTGGTGGCGGAATTGAGGTTGGCCTCTTTGTTATCGGGATGGTCTTACAGTTCGGAACCCGGCGATACCGAGCAGTTGCCTACTGGTTCTTGGCCTATGCCATCGCCATCTTCGGTACCGGTGTGGCGGACTTCCTGCATCTCGATGTCGGAATTCCGTACTCCGGCACTACCGTCCTGTGGGCGGTCGTGCTTGCCGCCATCTTCTGGTTGTGGGACCGAAACGAGGGAACGCTATCTATCCACAGCATCACCACCCGGCGACGCGAGGTGTACTACTGGGCGACCGTGTTCGCCACGTTTGCGCTCGGCACTGCGCTCGGGGATTTCACGGCGACCGCTCTTAGCCTCGGCTACCTGGGTTCAGGCATCCTCTTCGGCGTTGTGATCTTGATCCCTGCCTTGGCCCGATGGCAGTTCGGCCTCAATGAGGTGGGCACCTTCTGGTTCGCATACGTCGTGACCCGCCCGCTGGGTGCCTCTTTCGCTGACTATGTCAGCAAGCCGCACAGCCTCAGTGGTGTCAACTTTGGCAACGGCCAGACCGCGGTGGCCTCGACCCTGATCGTCGCCGTTCTGGTGCTGTACCTTGCCATTGCTCGTCCCGACATCCAGCCGCCTCTGGGCACCTCTCGAGACGGCAAGAGATTGGAGGCAGCGGCGACTGATGAAACCGGCGCGACCGGTTCCGAGCGCGGCAGCCAGCGCCCGACGCCCTACCGCGGGGGCTGGTCAGCACGCCGCGGGCGTCTCCTCGCATCGGGTCGCTTCGGCCAGTCGACCCCCGTTCCGACCATGAGGCATCCGCGCGGTTCATCGATTCGGCCGAGAGCGCGCGGGTAGACGAGGACCGTAACTAGGGAATCGAGCCCGACGGCGCGAGCAACCGGCCCATCGAGTCTTGTCCGTAGGTGACGGTATCGAGGGGTGGCCGCTTTGTCCCTCTGGCACGGTTCGGAACTCGCCGAATGGCTTGAGGTGCGGGACTTCACCGGGCTCGGTCTCCCAGTTCCAGTGATTGCGTTCGTGGGCCATCATGGTTTCCTTGACACAATTATGTAATCATCTTACAATTAAACGCTTCTGATCTGAGTTCGACGCAGTCCGAGGACTGGGAACGGGGGGAGCTGTGCAGGGATCCGTCAGAAGGGCGCGGTATTGGGCGGCAGTCATGGTCTTATGTGCCGGAGCGGTTCCCGTCGTACTCTCCAGTTCAGCTTCCGCGGCGGTTGCTCCAATCGTGATCGGAGTGGTGTGTAGCTGCACGGGTCCGGAGGCTTCGAGCACGGCTACTGGACCTCCCACCTTTGAAGCGTGGGCGGACTACGTCAATGCGCGTGGCGGCGTCGATGGGCACCGCGTCAAGGTGATCAGCAAGGACGACGCGACCAACCCCGCGACTTCAACGTCCGAAGTCCAGACACTCGTGTCCCAGGACCACATCGTTGGCCTGATCGATGACTCAATTGTCGACTCGGCTTGGGCCACGTACATCCAAAAGCAGCATGTCCCTGTCCTTGGCGGGAACCTCAGCAACGCGACCTTCTACACCAACCCCGATTTCTTCCCGGAGGGGACAACGCAGAATTTTCTCTCCGATCAGATTGTGTTGGAAGCGAAGAAAGCTGGCGCGACGAATCTTGCCGTTCTCTACTGTGCTGAGGCGGTGGCTTGTCAGGAAGCCGTGCCTCCGATCAAATCGACCGGTGAGAAGGATGGCGTGCCGCTGGTCTACAGCGCAGCAATATCCGCCTCAGCCCCAAGCTATGCCGCGCCCTGTTTGGCAGCCAAGCAAGCTGGCGCCACAAGCATGAACGTCGCCGACGCCTCCCAGATCGTCGAAGCAGTAGCCGACAGCTGCAAACAGCAGGGCTACAACCCCATTCCGCTGGGTATTGGGGGAAGCGTTGGCCGGAGTTGGGCCACGACGCCGGGGTTGAACAACGCCATAGCCACGCAGAATGACATCCCGTTCTTCGTCTCGTCCACGCCGGCCACCAAGACATTGGCTGCGGCACTGGAGAAGTATGAGCCGAGCGTGGTGTCCTCACCGAACTACGGCGAGGCCGTCACGAACTCGTGGGTGTCGGGTCTCCTCATACAAGCAGCGGCGAAGGCAGCGGGTGTTACGGCAGCAACTACCGTGGCATCGAAGACTCTGACGAGAGGGCTCTACGCGCTCCATGGAGCAACGCTGGATGGCATGGCACCCCCACTCACCTTTCATTCGGGAAAGGCCAACTCGGTGAATTGCTTCTTCTATATGCGGGTCAAGGATGGCAGCTTCACTACTCCCTATGGCAACAAGGCGAGCTGCGTGAATTCGTAGGAACCTGAAAACATGTAGTGATCAGCGAGAGAGATCATCCAAGGGGAGTGAGCGTCGCCAGGTGCATCCTTGTGATCGAACCCGTAGGGAGGACAGGGGCTTGTGGATATGGAACGGAGGGGAGCATCGCCTTCCCGACCCTCAATCGTCCCCAGCCGCGTAGCGGCATGAACGACGGTGATGTCGTGGAGTTGACCGCCCCTCAGGAGCAGTTCGACGGCGACGAGGCAATTGTCGGATTCCTCAAAGGAGCGGGCCCGTTTTTCTGTAGCGGGGCGACGTGAGCACTGAGGCGTTCCTCGAAAAGCGTGACCCCATGCACAAGGGCAGGTGAGCGTGGAAGTTGGCCCTGGGGAGATCTCATTTGGCAATCGGATTTCGCGGCTTGCCGCGACCAAGGGAGCTGAGCTGGCCCTCACGCAGGTGTCGGCGACCGGTGGCGAACGGTCACTCACGTGGGCGGAGCTCGATCACCTGGCAGGATGCCTGGCCACATCCCTGAAGGCCGAAGGTCTCGGTCAGGGAGACCGGGTAGCAGTTTGTCTTCCGAACTGTGTGGAGCATTTCGTTGCCGATGCCGCCGCCTGGAAGCTCGGGGCGGTTCCCGTGGCCATCCGTTGGGATCTACCCGATTGGGAGCTCCAGCGCGTTCTCGATGTGCTTGCACCCCGTGTGACGTTTCGTGGTGCACCAGACGATGTGATTGCGAGGGCGGGAGCAACGACACTGCCACCGTCCGACATCGTCTCGCCCCACCGATTTGGCGTCTGTAGTTCTGGGTCGACTGGTACCCCTAAAGTAATTTTGCATACGTATCCGGGCATTGCCCGTGACGAACAGCGTTCAACGTCAGCGGTAGTAGAGGCGTACCAGGCGTTGTCCGTCCCCCAACGATTGCTGGTACCCAACGCCCTTTATCACTCCTCCAGCATCACGACCGCTGTTCTCAACATGATGTCGGGGAACCACACGATCATGTTGGAGGGCTTCGATTCTGCGATTCTCCCGGAAGCGGTTGCCCGCCATCATGTGACCGGTTTTATGGCACCGACGCCGATGTTGCTGCGCTTGGCGCGCAGTCCCACCCTCGCTGTCGAGCAGTTTGACTCGGTCGAGTGGGTGCAACACGGAGCCTCTCCTCTCCCCGAATGGCTGGCACGGTTCTGGATCGATTTTCTCGGACCCGAGCGCTTCTTTACCAGCTATGGATCGGCCGAAGCGATTGGAGTCATTGCCTGTCGCGGCGACGAGTGGCTGCATCACCCCGGAACATTGGGACATGGGGTCTTGGGCACTGACGTCGTGGTCCTCAATGACGATGGGTGCGAGCTCGCGACTCACGAGGTTGGTCAGATTTTTCTCCGACGGCCTGGTGGTCCGTCCGGAACGTACGTCGGTCGGGGTGTGACGGCGCTCGAGATGCACGAAAACGGTTTCGCCACGGTGGGCGACCTCGGATGGCTCGACGAAGATGGCTTTGTGTACCTGGCCGACCGCCGGGTCGATCTCATCGTGTCAGGGGGTGTGAACGTGTATCCGGCCGAGGTCGAGGAGGCCGTGGGTGAGCATCCCGAGGTTGACGACGTGGTGGTCATCGGGCTTCCCGATGAGGAGTGGGGCAAACGTGTCCATGCCATTGTCCAGAAGGCGCCCAATGCCACCCTGACCACTGAGAGCGTTCGGGAGTTCGCCCGGTCCCGACTGGCCCGTTACAAGGTTCCCAAGACAGTGGAGTTCATCGAGCAGATGCCACGTTCAGCCGCGACCAAGGTCAATCGGGCGCTTCTCATCGAGGAGAGGACCACTGATGCTCCCGGCTGAACCTGCGACGCAGGTCATGGCTGTCGAGTTGGTGCGTGACGGGGGTCGCACATTGCTTCACCCCACCACCTCGTAGAGACCAACTGAGCGGGCAGCTGGCCTGACGAGACAGGAGATCCGAATTACATCTCCTGGTCGAGATCCTCCAGTCACAAGTTGACCGATTCACATATTCCGGCTTGTTGGACCCCGCTTGCTTGTCTGCCTCAACTCGCTCCAGGCGAGATTCCTAGGGTCGGCCACGACGACCGGGGAGGAAACCGCCTCATCTGCCATGACCATCTTCTGGGCAACGTAGAGATGTGTCTGCAGGCGTTTGGCCGTCTCTGCCTCGTCGCCCCTCCGGATTGCGTCGACGATCCCTTCATGGTCATGGACAGCCGCGTTTCGGCGTTCGATACTGAGTTCTCCGTCGACCGTGCCGCCACGTTCGAGCTGTTGCACCGACCAGAGTTCGTTAAGGGCGCCGGCGACCAGAGCCAGCGTTCTGTTTCCCGCCAATCTCACGATGGCATCGTGGAACTTCTGCGAACTCTGGAGGAAGGCGAGGCGGTCCTCGATCACGGCCTTGGACTCCGCAATGAGGGTTTCCAATTCGGCCACGATGCTCTCATCTTCAACCGCTCTCTGAGCACATTGTTTTCCACAGGTCGGCTCCAAGAGGTCAATCGCTTCGGCCAAATCGGAGGCCGACACCCGCTCCGCTTCGAGCACCATGCCGATCATTTTCGAGGTGCCCTCGGCTTTGGGCGTATGGACGATGGCGCCTCCATGCTTGCCTCTCCGTACCGTGAGGAGTCCTTCGGACTGAAGGATCCAGAAGGCATCCCGAATCGATGGGCGGCTAACTCCGAATTCTTCCAGAAGCCGACTCTGGGGGCTCAAGACCTCCCCATCGGCAAGCTCTCCATCAAGGATCCGCCGGCGCAAGACGGCGGCGACAATTTCCGCCGTCCTCGGCTGCCGAATTCTCGCATCGGTCGACATACATGCCTCGCTACTGGGTTTTGCCCATTCTCAGTCACATCGGGGCTCTTGAGCAGTATTCCAGTTTCCCTTGGTCAGAGACGAACCCGTGATCATTGGCCGGCCAGCGACTGCCCGATCGGCTCGAGCATCGTTCTGGGATGCGCGCGGTCAATCAGCAGACCAAGTCACTCCGACCGAGTGGTATGCGGGTGCCTGCCTGCGATCGATGTGCCAACACCCGTACGATGCAAGGGTGCGGGATCGAGGGGACAGTTTTGAGACCCCTGGTCGATCTGTTTGGAATGTGCTCATCGGGAGGCCGCTGAGAACCAGCGAAGCCTCGAAGGAGCAGATCACTCCGGTCGAGGGTCTCTCGGCGCTGTCGCTCGATGCCCTGACCTCGGTGGCCTATGGCCCCGAAGCGATCATTGTCGTGCTGGCTGTCGCGGGAGGCGGCGCCCTCCACATCGTTCTGCCGATCACGGTGGCCATCGTGATCCTGTTGGCCATCCTGGTCTTCTCCTACCGACAGGTCATCGATGCCTATCCGGGCGGCGGTGGCGCCTATGCGGTGTCCCGGGCCAACCTGGGACCTCGGGCCAGCCTCGTCGCCGGCGCGTCCCTGATCGTCGACTACACGCTCACCGTTGCCGTCTCCATCGCAGCTGGAGTCGGAGCATTGACGTCGGCCTTTCCGAGCCTGACGTCGGCCACCGTTCCGCTCTGCCTCGGGTTCCTCGCCCTCATCACCCTCATGAATCTGCGCGGGCTTGGAGAAGCAGCTCGCGCATTTCTCTTGCCAACGATGCTGTTCATCCTCGGCCTACTGGCCATCATCGCCGTCGGCTTGATCCACCCTCTGGCCCTCCACGCCCGACAACCCGGTCATTCCCTGCTGAGGACCCACGGCCTGCAGGCTGTCAGCCTGCTGTTGATACTCAAAGCGTTTTCCTCAGGCTGCAGCGCTCTCACCGGTATCGAGGCCATCGCCAACGGCGTGCCCCTCTTCAAGGAACCCCGGGTGGTCCGGGCCAAACGAACCGAGCTCATGCTCGGGGTCATCCTTGGCCTCATGTTGCTGGGTCTGGCTGTTCTGGCCCGACGCTGGCGTATCGGACCCCGATCGAACCAGACCGTACTCAGCCAAATCATGGGCGAAGCCGTGGGCCGACATTGGGCCTACTACGTCGTGTCCCTCACCATCACCGTGGTGCTCGCGTTGGCCGCAAATACCTCGTTCGGGGGCCTACCGATCCTGGCCAGCCTGCTGGCACGCGACAACTATCTGCCCCATCTCTTTTCGCTCCGCGGCGATCGGCAGGTCTTTGCCAACGGCATATGGGTGCTGGCTGGCCTTTCGGCCGGGCTGCTGATCGCTGTCGGCGGGAACACCAACGAGATGATCCCGCTGTTCGCGATTGGCGTGTTCACGGGCTTCACCCTCTCCCAAGCCGGATTGGTGGTCCACTGGTGGAGGACCCGTCCACCCCGGTGGTCCTCCCGCGCCACGATCAACGGCTTCGGGGCAGTAGTGACGGGGTTGGCCACCATCATTTTTCTCGTGACAAAGTTTGCCGAAGGAGCCTGGGTGGTGCCGGGTACGCGTGGTACCTGAATCACAAGATCCACCGGGTGGCTGTGAAGGGACTCTCGGCCGCCCCCAAGAAGGGCCTCGACGTCGGCACCCAGAACATCTTGATGGTCGGTTCCACCTCGCGGTGCGCCCTGGCAGTGCAAAGCCAGGCCTTCGGCATCTGTTCGGAAGGGGTCAATGGGGTGAACAGCGATGTCGTGATGATCCTCCATCTCAATCCGTCGACACACTCGGTGTCCATCCTGTCCATTCCGCGCGACCTCTTCGTGCCCAACGCCCGCAAGGAAGGGGCGAACAAGATCGACGCCGCGCTCTACGAGGGGCCCAGTCAGTTGGTCGACGCCATTCAGGAGGACTTCGGGATACCGATTCAACACACCGTCGAGCTCAACTTCGACAGTTTCATGAACGTGGTCAACACCCTTGGTGGAATCAAGATGTACTTTCCCGAGCCGGTCTATGACGCCTATTCAGGGCTCAATATCCAAACGACGGGGTGCATCGCGCTCAATGGTACTCAGGCACTGCAGGTGGTCCGGGCACGTCATCTCCAATACAAGGGTCCCGGAGTGACGAGTGACGATCCGGCATACTGGCCACACGAGACGCTGAGCGACCTCGCCCGGATTCGGCGTGACCACGAGTTCCTCCGTGTCCTGGCCAGCGCCGTGACCGCGCGTGGCCTTGGAAATCCCATCACCGACGAGCAACTGATCTCGGGTGTGGTCGGTCAGCTCGAAGTCGACTCGGGGTTCTCGGCCACCGACATGCTGAACCTGGTGCTTACATTCCACTCGGTGAGCGTCGACAAAGTGCCGCAGCTCACCCTCCCGGTCTCAGTAGACGGGGCCGGATCCTATTACTACAAGGGTGGTTCCTACGGAGACGTCGAATTCACCGCCGAGCCTCAGGATCACCAGGCGATTGACGAACTCTTGGGTTTGAGCGCGAACGACGACACCTTCTCGGGCGGGACACTCCCCCCACCGTCTGCGGTGAGTGTCTCGGTAATGAACGGGAGCGACGCCTACAACCAGGCCAGCGAAACGGCCAACAGCCTTCAGGCCCTCGGCTTCCACATCGGGACCATCGGTGATTCGACGCCGGTGGGCCAGCAGGCAGAGACCGTTGTGTACTACTCGTCGATGGATGCCGGCGAGTTGGCGGCGGCCCAGGTGGTAGCCAATTCTCTGTCGGGAGCGGTGATCCTTTCGTACAACCCCTCCGAGGTCTCGCCTGGCTCCCAGGTCACCGTCGTCACC
>OBLU010003110.1_pt1 | contig 15077 bp, 14 predicted proteins | sample 1518681 | NCBI WGS metagenome assembly OBLU01 (sample SAMEA3539304, study PRJEB22396) | soil metagenome | biome: tundra; feature: field; material: soil | place: USA | collected 2010-05 | depth 0.15 m
ACCAGGCCCCCGGCGCACCCCGCGAGCGACCCCGCCCCGCGGCGGTCGAGGCGCTATGGCAAGCGGCGATCGAGGAAGCGAACGCGATGCTCGACGCGTGACAGTACAGAAGGCCCCCGCAAGCCCTGATCGGCTTTGACGCGGTCAATCCGCTCCCTCGGCGTGCGGTGCCGGCGTATCCACGGAGTAGCCTCGCGCTCGTGTCCGCTGCTGGCTATTCGACGGAACCGAGGCTCCCCCGCGACCATCCCATGGCGGGATGCCAGGAGAAGCTATGGCGGGCTCACGAGCACTTTGACGTGCTCCAAGAGGAGATCGCCAGGCTCCAGACCGGGGAAGTCCAGCTCGCCACCTTTCGCACCGAGCGGAAGCCGGACACTCCCGGCACGCTACAGACCGTGGTGGCGAGCGTCACGGAGCCCGACCTGCGCCTCGCCACGGTCCTCGGGGACATGATCCACAACCTCCGCTCCAGTCTGGACAACCTCGTCTTCGAGCTTGCCTTCCTCGGCATGCGGGGCCAGAAGATCCCCAAGAGGACTGCGTTTCCCAGCAGCTTGACGAGGAAGGACTGGCACTCAGCGCGTGTGCAGAAGGTCCTCTTGGAAGGGGTGCTGCAGAAGCATCGAGCACTGCTCTACCAGGCGCAGCCCTGCTACCGGAAGCGGGACTCGGCGAGTGATCGGGCGCGCCGCCGACGGAAGCGGAACCCCGCCGCCGATCTGCATCATCTCTGGAACGAAGACAAGCACCGGATGGTGCTGCCGTTCGTGCTGACACCCTTCCAGGTCGAGCCCACCATCGGTCCCTTTCACCACTGTCGTCCCGATGGCGAGCCCACGATCAACATCGACTTCCTTGGGAAACCCGTGGAGGTGGGCACTGAGGTCCTGACGATTCCCGTCCGAGTCATCGGCGATGAACCGCGCATGACGGTCCGGCTCAAGACCGATGGAGAAATCAGTCTGAGGAACGGGTTCCCAGTGCTCGACGCGATGATGAACATCGGCAACTACGTCCGGGCGATCATCGCTCGATTCGAGCCCATCTTCGACACGCCGCAGGCTCGCCGTCTATGGGGCCTTCCGAGGGGAGGGTGGGTCGAACGACAGCGGCCAGTCCTGGGGCCGACGATCCGCCAGGGCTGGAGGATCACCGAAGCGCCGCGTTCTTGATCTAGCCGTCGTTGCTCGCCGGCGTGATCGGAGCACGCGCGGCGCAACGACCGACGCCGCCCCGGCGATGCTCCAATGCCGAGCAGGCTTGAACAGGAGGCGCGCTGGGGTCCCGCCGAATCGCGCGCCATACAGGTGCTTGGGCCCGACCGGCGAAGATGTACGCGGCGATGAGCGAGCACAGCCGCATCGAGTGGACGTCGGCTAGCTGGAACCCCGCCACCGGCTGCGACCAGGTATCCCCTGGCTGCGCCCACTGCTACGCGAAGACCTTCGCCGAGCGCTTCCGCGGCGTGCCGGGGCACCCCTACGAGCAGGGCTTCGACTTGCGCCTCTGGCCGGAGCGCCTGGAGCTGCCGCTGCGCTGGGCGAAGCCCAAGCTCGTGTTCGTCAACTCGATGAGCGACCTCTTCCACGAGCGCATCCCGGTCGAGTACGTGCAGGCCGTCTTCGACGTGATGCGCCGAGCCGACCACCACGTCTTCCAGGTCCTGACGAAGCGCCACGAGCGCCTGGCGGAGCTCGCCCCGCTCCTGCCCTGGCCCGAGAACGTCTGGATGGGCGTCAGCATCGAGAACCGGCGCTTCGTGCATCGCGCGGACTACCTGCGCGAGGTGCCGGCAGCGGTGCGCTTCATCTCCGCGGAGCCCCTGCTCGGGCCGCTCGACGGGCTCGACATCGCGGGCATGGACTGGCTCATCGCGGGCGGGGAGTCCGGGCCGGGCCACCGTCGCGTGGAGGCCGACTGGGTCCGGGATCTCCGCGACCGCTGTGCGCCCGAGGGCGTCGCCTTCTTCTTCAAGCAGTGGGGAGGGCGCACGGCGAAGACCGGCGGGCGTGAGCTGGACGGGCAGACGTGGGACGAGATGCCCACTGCCCGTGGCAGCGAGCTGCTCGCCGTCGCCTGAGATCCGCCCGAAGCCGTCCTGGGCGCGGCGTACTCTGGCTGGCCCATGGCACGGATGCAGAAGCGCCTCTTCGCCCCCGGCGAGTGCGGCCCGCGAACGCCGAAGCACGCTCGCCGCCCGCAGCTCGAAGCCGCTGCCGACCCGAGCGAGCAGCTGCGGCTCAGCCGCGATGGGGCTGGCCTCGTCCCCGGGGCGACGGACGGGCTGCCGGTCCGCCTCGTCAAGCCCCACTCGGCGCAGAAGGCGCGGATGGTCAGCCGCGACCTCGGGACCGTCGGGCGGGCGATGAACCGCAAGTGGTTCGACGTGAACTACGTGGAGCTTTACTGCGGCCCTGGGTACTTGTTTGATGAGGCCAGCGGCGAGGAGGTGCCCGGCTCGCCGCTGCAGGCGCTCGGCATCGCTGCCCCGTTCGATCACTACGTCTTCTCCGACGCCTCCGATGTCTGCGTCGAGGCGCTGCGCACGCGCATCGCGGCGTTGCGCGCGGACTCACCCGGCCTGCCGACCACCGACGTGCTCGCGGGGGACGCGAACGATCCCGAGCACCTGGAGCGCGTCTGCTCGCACATCAACCCGCGCGCCCTCGTCATCGCCTACCTCGACCCCGCGAAGCCGAACCTGCACTTCGCGACGGTCCGCTCGCTGGTCGAGCGCTTCCTGTATCTCGACCTCATCATCAACCTGCCCGTCTCCGGCATCCACCGCTCGCTAGCTGCTGGCGGCGTCGATGGGCCCAGTCGGATGCTCAACCACCCGCAGCCATCCGACCTCCTGCGCCCTGACGAGGGCAGCACCGCGGACGCCATCCGCGCCTACTACGACGAGCAGCTCCGTGGGCTCGGGCTCATCCACATCGCCCGCCGTTGCGTGAGGACCACCCCGACGAACTCGCCGCTCTACGACATCGTGCTGGCGTCGCGCAAGGCGACTGCGGTCGAGCTGTGGGAGAAGGCGAACCGCAAGCCGAAGAGCGCCCAGCTCGGGCTCCTCGGCCCAGCCACTGGCTAACGCCGCCATCGGACGAAAGCGCCGTGGCCGGCTGGGCGACTGCGGGACTCGTTCCACGTGCCCTGACGTTAGGCTCCGCCGATGCTCCAGGACACCGAGACCGCGTGGCTGCCGCTGCCGGCCCCCAATGTCGCTCGTGCCCTTGCGGGCGATGATCGAGCCACGACCGTCGCACAGCTCTGGAGAGCGGAGGGATATCGATGCCTGAGCTGATCTGGGACGGAAAGTACGACGAATCCGGCCAGCGGCCAGGTCCGCCTCGGATCACCTTCCGATCCAGACGGTCGAGACGATCAATGAGTCTGCCCAAGAGCGTCAGCGCTCGCTCGACTTCTTCGCAGCCAAACGCTCCAGCGAGTGGCGCAACCGCCTGATCTGGGGCGACAAGAAGTACGTGCTCCCAGGCCTTCGCCAGGAGTTCCTTGGCGCGGTCGATCTCATCTACATCGATCCGCCGTTTGCGACGCGCCAGGATTTATCCCTGCCGATCCACGTCCACGACATGGAGTTCACGAAGGAGCCGTCGATGATCGAGGTCAAGGCATACCGCGACACGTGGGGCTCAGGTCTCGACACGTACCTCCAATGGTTCTCGGAGACGGTCGGGACCCTGCACGATCTCCTGTCCGACGGAGGGTCGCTGATCGTGCATCTCGACTACCGCGTCGGCCAGTACGCCAAGGTCGTGCTCGACGAACTCTTCACCAGCGACCGTCTGGTCACCGAGATCATCTGGCACTACTCGGGGGCGGAAGACGAAGCTCGCCTATCGACCGACCGACGAGGACCTTCACGGCTTCGCCCCGTCTGCGGACGACGCTGGGCTCATCGATCACGAGGTCATTCCGCTGTCGCTCACGTTTGGCCGACGCGGTGATCACGCAGCTACGCGCCGCAGCGACCGAAGTCCGCGAGGCAATTGACCAGGCCCGACGCAATTAGGGTGCGCCACAGCGTCAGGGGTGCGTCGCGATCTCGCTTCCGCCTCGAAGGAGGGGCAGTGTCTTTACGGGCGGGGCGTCCTCCTCTTCGCCAAACGCCTACCCGGTGCCGGCTGATTATGAGACATCCTTTTTTGGGAGACCAGTCCGCGAGTCCACCGCCGAAGGGTGAGTGTCGCCGGCCACCACGCGCGGTGGACGAGTCCAACCCACGAACACGCTCCAGTTCGCAGGCGAATGCAGGGCTACGGAGGCCGGTCCGGCTGACGATCGGAGAGTCAGCGAGGGAAGCAGCTAACTCCGCCGCGCGGCTGCTCGCTGCGTAGAGTGAAGCCATGAGCGACAGCACGATCACCTACGAGCAGGCACGTCTACGCCTCCATGACCACCTAGGCGACAACGTGTACGCGGGGCTTCAGGTCCGTGGCGAGAGCGGGATGTCCGAGGTCTTTAGCCTGCACGGGAGGCTCAGCCACCCCCTCGGTGAGCGCCCCGGCGAGTCGATCCAGGCTGGCACGCGCGACATCTTCGGGTCTGCCTACGTGATCGGGGACCAATCACTACTGCTGCCGTCTCTCCCCGGCACGATTACAGAAGCCAACGACGGGATCGAGTTTGAGCTAACCGATGGGCTCGTCCTCCGGATCGCGTGGGCCGTGAACCCGCAAGATGCGCACGGGTACACACACGATGACGCCCTTGTCGATCTCACCGGCCATATCGGCAAAGACGTGTCGGTCTGGCTCACCATGACGGACGCGGAGGGGCGCTTCTGGACCGTCCTACCACCCCTTATAGGTGTTCTCGGCAAGCAAACACTCGGCACGGTCGAGCCCGAAGTCAGCCACGAGGCGGCCGTCAGCGTCAAAGGTACGCTCGACTACATGTACACGGTGGACGGGACGGTCTTGAACCTGCCGCCTTTCCCCGGCAGGGTCAGCCGCTACGACCAGGGCATCCAGTGGCTGTTCGCCAACGGGCTGACGCTACGCATCAACCTCTCGGGCGACACCGACGCGTAGGGCCCACGCCCGCTCCGGTACGGGACCCCTTCGCTCGCGCGGCGCCTGCCCCAACCAACGGCGTGAGGCAGACGCGGCGCGCGCCGATCCAGCCAGATCGAATCCGCAGCGCGATCCTCAAGCAAGCACACGTTCCCGCCGAAAATGCAAATACGGTGGGCATTGAAGACAGATGGTATATGCGGCGAACACCACCGCCGTCACCACCACGGCCGCCGTCACGACCTCCACCGGCGTCACGACCACCAGGGCGGCCATCGCCCCAGCCGTTGCCGCGTCGTCGAACTGGAGCTGGCATCAAATTGCTGATCATCGCCCTCGTCGGCATCATCCTGATCCTGGCTACGATGTTGGCGATTGTTGAGGCTCAACGCTGCCGCGAAGGGCTGAACGCGCCGGTGTGCCGCATCTAGAACGTCGATCCACAAAATCTCGTGGACCGGGACCTGCATCGGGCACGACTGTCCGGTCGCGATCATCTACGCGCATATCGTCGTGTCAAGCGAGATTCACAACCAAGGAGAAGACAGTTATGCCCTCAGCAGAAGACAGATTCAACGAAGTGTTTGGCACTTGGTGCGGCTGCCGGTGGAGGATCGATCTAGAAGCGCTTTTAGACCACCGCGGGGACGTTGTTGGCCGAGAGGCCAAGGGCTTGTTGCGCAGGCCGGATCCTAAAGCCGCACTGGCCCGCGCGAAGCGTGTACGTGAGAAAGTACCCGCCGACCGCATTCCCGGCTGGGACGACGTGGTGGCCTTCCTGGAACTTCCAACGCGGCGCCGCCGGTCCACTGCTTTCGGTCACGGCTCGTGACCGCTGGGGTGCGGGTGCCGTGGAGTGAATGCCCTCAGGCGTGCAGCGAGGTAACTGCTCTCCCCGCGCATGGGAAGCGACAGGTCGCTGTCTTTTCAATTTTCAATGACGGCTGGATGCCGTCATGCCCAACGGTAGTCCTCCGCCCATCCGTAGCCCTGCTCGAGGGACCCCCGTGGGTTCGCCGGACCAGACCCGCACGACACCGCCGGCCAAGATAGACATCGCTTGGGACGGAACTCTCGGCCGCGAGTCCGATCGCGGGCTTGACCGCCGGTTTGACCGGGCGTCGCGCGAGGCGCGCCGAGCTAAATCAGCCCAACGAGGACAGCCGCCATCTAAAGCGCCGAGACCTCACTGCCGATCCCCGATCCACACAACCACGAGTGGGTCAGCTCTTCACCGGCGCCACGGGGTCAACCGGCCTGACAGGCAGCCCACAGGCCGAAAGGGGCTCCACATGCACGTATGTCAGGCACGCGAGCAGTACGTCCGCTGGCTTCTCGTTACGAGGGATCTGTCGCCGCACACGATTCGTGCCTACGACAGCGACATCGCCGCATTCGAGCGGCATCTCGGCATTAGCGCGTTGGTCGATCAGATCGACCGAGACCGTCTCATCGCCTTCATGGAGGAGCAGCGAGCGGCAGGGCTGTCCTCGACATCGATCAGACGACGCGCGTCCGGTCTTCGCGGCTTCTGCAAGTGGCTGCTGTCGTGCAGTCTCTTGGGGTCGGACCCATGGGTGGGCACGACCGTCGCCGTCGGACGCTCGGGCAAGCTGCCTCGAATCTTGCCCACGCACGAGCTCGATCGCCTCTTTCTCTCTCTTCTGAAAAAGGCCGCCATCGACGGCTCACGCGACGCTGACGATGTGCTCCACCTGCCACACGCGTCCACGACACTCCTCGCGGTTGCTCTGATGGTGGCGACGGGAGTGCGCGTCAACGAGGTGGTGAGCATCAAGTGCCAGGGCATCGATCTGCCCGGCCGGAGCCTGCGAATCGTCGGAAAGGGCCGACGCGAGCGACAGGTCTTTCTAACGAACGACTGGATCACCGGTCTCACACGGGCGTACCTCAAAACGCGGGCTGCCCTCGGTCTCGAGCACCCTTACCTCTTGTTCAACCTGCACCTCGCTCCTCTCACGCCACCCGCGATGCGATCGAGGCTCGCAAAGGCCGCTCAGGGTGCGGGTCTAGACACCAGAGTGACACCGCACATGTTGCGGCACACCGCCGCCACGCAGTTGATAGAGAGAGGCGTCGACATCCGCTACATCCAGCGCCTCCTCGGCCACGCAAGCCTGACTACGACCGAGATCTACACGCACGTCTCAGACCAGGCACTCAGCCGGGTGGTGTCGAACGCGGACGTGCTAGGCACGGTGCTGCAGTTGCGATAACTGAGGATTATCGGCGGTGGCGGTACTTGGTCTCGGTGGCTCCGACCACGATTTCAGCGCGGCGATCATCGACGACGGCTCCATCCTCGTCGCAGTCGAGGATGAGCGGCTCCAACGCGTCAAGCAGGCTGAAACCGGCTGGCACGCCCGGCCGGCGCATGACGCTACGGAGTACTGCCTGGAGGCGGCCGGCCTGAAGCTCGACGAGCTAGACGGGATCTTCTGCTGCGATGACCTTGAGCGCCCCTCCCGGTGGCTCGACTGGTCTCAGGTCACGTTTGTCAACCATCACGCGGCACATGCAGCCGCATCGTTCTTCACCTCCGATTACGAGGCGTCTGCACTGCTGGTCATCGATGGTCATGGCAGCCCGGTCGGCGAGACCGACTCTGGCTATGAAGTCGAGACTATCTCGGTTGGTTCGGCCCGAGATCGGTCATTGGATCTGTATCCCCTCCAGACGGGCGAGCAAAAGAAGACCTCTAGTTGTTGGCGATACGTCGCTCAGAACTCGATCGGCTGGTTCTACGGGATTATCACCATCGCACTCGGCTTCGGCGAGACCGGCCAGGGGAAGACAATGGGGCTCGCCGCTTATGGGACGCCAGCGCGTCTTGACGAGCTTGCCCAGTTCATTCACATCGGCAGTCAAGGAGAGTTCCAGTTCGACCCGTACGGCGGTATCTGGGACTGGCTCACTACGGTGCTCGCAGAGCAGCCGAGCGCCATGCGCGTGCGAGCCGACATAGCATGGGCCGCCCAGCAGATCCTCGGAGACGCGGTTGTAGCAGCGGCAAATGAGGCTCATCGTCGCGCCCCGTCTAACGCCTTGTCTTTCGGCGGCGGCTGCGCTCTGAACACGCTCGCCAACACGCGAATACTTGAAGAGACGCCTTTCACGGAACTCTCGATCTTTCCGGCAGCTGCCGACAACGGTCTCTCAGTTGGTGCGGCCTTTTACGGCGCTCACGTCCTGCTTGGTCAGCCTAGGCGTAGAGCGACCGTCGGATGGCGCGGTCGCGTCGTCTTTACGGGACGTGACTACACCGATCAGGAGATTGACACGGTGCTGAGCGGTGCGCCGGTGACAGCGAGTTGTCCAGCCGATCTCCCGAGCGCCGTCGCCCGAATCCTTATCGACGGCGACGTCGTTGCGGTGTGTCGAGGTCGATCCGAGATGGGGCCTCGCGCCCTCGGGAATCGGAGTCTCCTCGCCTTGCCGTGCACGACACAGATCCGCGACCACATCAACGTGAACATTAAGGAACGTGAGTCATTTCGCCCCCTGGCTCCGGTTGTACCGCTAGCGCATGCTCATGCATTCTTTACGGGCGTTGAGGAGTCGCCTTACATGCTGCTCGTTGCCGACGTACGCGAGAGTGCGCGCGCACAGTTGGCAGCGGTAACCCATGTCGACGGTACCGCCCGCCTGCAAACAGTACGTCCCGAGGACAATCCATTCCTACACCACCTACTTGAAGTCATCGGTCGACTGACCGGTGTTCCAGTCCTACTAAATACCTCTCTCAACCTTCGTGGTGAGCCGATCGTCGAGACCCCGTCCGACGCGATGAGCTTGTTTGTGAGGCGCCCGATCGGCGCCTTGGTACTCGGCGACCGGCTGGTGCGAAAGTACTCGCCCTGGGCCGACCCCTCGCTACTTGCAGCCGCTCAGCCCGCGGTCGCCCAAGGACACTTCGGCACGCCAAGCAGCGAGGCCCGATCGTGACCCCACCGGTCCATCCGGGCTCGACAGGGCCGTGTGCCGCTATCGCTCAGCCACTCCCGCTGAATCGTAACGCCTGGCTGGAGAGCGACGGTGGCTAAGCTCGCAGAAATCGTGCTTCCCGCAGAAGATCAGCGAGCCCTTTCGCACGCCGCAACGCGGCTACTACCGTATGACTTTGCCTCACAGTCCGATGAGTTTGTCCTCGAAGCCCAACTCGAGACTGTGCGACTGTCGGAGCACCTGCGTCGTTCACTTACACTGTTCCGTCGTTTTGGAAACCCATTCGGTGCTCTCTTGGTGCGCGGGATCCCGGTCGGGGCTGTGCCTGCGACCCCCGCCGAAGCAGGCAGCACAATCCGCGATATCCATCCTGCCGCTGCGGCAATGAGTGTCATACTCGGATGTCTCGGCGAGCAGTACGGATTCAGCCCGGAGCTCGGTGGACGCATCGTGCAGGACATCCTCCCGGAGCGGGCATTTGAGGCGCACGAGATCTCCGTAGGTTCGGCCGTAGGTTTGAGTTCTCACGTCGAGATGGCGTTCTCGCCGTTTCGCTCTGACTACGTCGCGCTCTTGTGCCTTCGCGCGGATCACGATCGGCAGGCTGCAACGCCAGTCGCGTCGATCGACGCGATCCTTCCTTTGCTTGACTCGAAAACTGTTGGCGTACTGTCTGAGCCCCGCTTTCGCACCCGAGTCGATCGCTCATATCTGTTGGAGACGGAGGTCAAAGGCGACTTGTGGATAGATCCCATATGCGTCTTCAACGGGCCGAGCTCTCGGCCTCACCTCCGGATAGATTTCGCTGAGACGCAGGGCAAGGATACGGCCGCTGAAGAAGCGCTCAGGACGTTGGGCCAAGCGATCGTCGACGCAGAGATCGCCGTCAAGCTGCTGTCCGGTGATCTACTGATCATTGATAATAACCGCGCTGTGCATGGCCGCACGCCGTTTATTGCTCGTTATGATGGCCACGATCGTTGGCTGCTGCGTGCCTTCGTCACAAAGGATCTCCGTCGCAGTGAGCACCTGCGACCGAAGGACCGACGGATCGTCGAGATGGATTTCGGGTTGGATACGCCTGGGACGCTCTTCCACATGCAGCACACGCCGGCCGGCGACTCGCACTAACGATCTGTAGCCGTGACGGTTCTGAGCCGCTCAAGCATCCAATCCTTGCTTAGCGGCGCTCCGACCAGCCCAACCAGATCGCGCGCCGCGGGTGAGGTTGGCTCAGGATCGCCCGAGAGACCCAGGTGACGCCCTAGCCACGCGATCGCCGATCTTGAGCTGCGCGCGCCCAATTGATTGCCGGCTGTTGCGCAAAGGCCGAGCGCCTGATTATACATCGCTAGTGAAGTCGCGAGATCGCCACTAAGGTAAGCGAGCGCACCACGTGCAGCGACTACCTCCGGCATAGCCAGTGCTAGCCCCGAGCTCTCGACGAGAGCTTCCGCGCCATCAATGAGGTCGGGGAGCTGCGGACCTCCGACATCGGACTCTCCGCGCAGATCCTGAATAAGCAAGGCGTACTTTATTCGACTCAGAATGTGAGCGAGTCTCACATCTGGCACCAGCATCCCCTCGGCGATTTGGGCTGCTTGTTCGAGGCGCTGATCCGCGTTTAGAAGGTGCCTTGGCTCACCGTTGCGCTCTGCGCGATGCAGGTATACCAATGCCGCCTGAATGTGTCCTCGGCAAATCGACTCCGGCCAGTTGTAATCGCGTGCAACCGCGAGAAGAGATTCGACCCGGTCGAGCGCCAGATCGTGCGCTCCCGGGTCGGAGAGTAGGTCCGCCTCGGCACGATAGTACGGGTAGTAGTCGAAGAACCACAGCCGCTCCGCCGGGTAGTCGTCCCACGCCCGCTCGGCGTAATCGAATAGCAATGTAGCCCCAGCGACATCGCCCTGTAGGAGCCGGAGATAGCCCAAAGAGGAGAAGCCATGCTCGATCTGGGTGTAACGCTTCCACGGCTCCGTAATCCACGACAGTGCTCGAACATTCAGCTCCGCGAGCTGGTCGGCGGCGTTCAATTCCCCTCGCCAGATCAGCAGCGTCAAGAAATTGTTGACGTACATGGCCGCTTCAGGATCGCCAGGAGCGACGTCGGCCGCCAGGGTCCTAGTGTACTTGTCTCGGGCCTCCGCGCTTCGCCCTAGATGCTTGAGTGCGCGGGCGACGTTGATCGGATAGAAGCATGGCTCGGCACTAAGGCGAGCAGGAAACGATGCTGTATCACCGAGGCGCGCGAGTTGGAGGGTCTCCTCCCATGCGCCGAGGTTCTCAGACAGGTAGAGACGAAACCCGCGCATGAGGCGCCGACGGAATATGTCGTCAAAGAGCGTCCAGTCCCCGGCTGCCGCAGCGTGCCGACATGCCACCAGCAGTGGGAGCGCCTCCTCGAAAGTCTCCGGAAGCTCCGGGGCTTCGCGGAGGTATTCTCCGGCGAGGAACCTGTGTATCGGAGCTAGTGAGTGTCCCTCGGTGCGAGCGCGCTTCGAGAAGTACTCCCGAACTGTTGGGTGGCCTGACAGTTCGCCGATGTCGCTGGTCGTCAGCAAGCGCCGCTCGAGCAGGGACGCGACGACGATACGGAGATCAATGCTGGTGAGTGGCGCGTTGACGGTGGTGTCTGGGTAGGGACGACGCAACGCACGCTCGACCAAGGGGTACGGCGCAGGAATGTCGAAGGCGGTCCAGCTCATTAGGAATGCGATCTCGATCTGCTGCAGGTGTCGGAGGTAACCGCCGAGTACGCGCGCGAGCCGGTTCTCTCGAAGGGGATCAACTTCGTCGGAAATCTCCACGACCGGAGATGCCTCAATCGTGCGGCTTGCCTCGGCGGCGGGGATGGTTGCGAGCACACCCGCGAGTATTCGCAGTGCCAGCGGGTGTCCGCCCGTCACCGCGCTCAGCCGCTGGCCGGCACCGCGATCGAGGCCCGCGAGACCCCAGCGGTCGAGAAACTGCTCAACCTCCGTACTGGACAAAGGCTCCAGCTCGACGAGCGGGGCATGTTCGAAGATGCCGCCCCGGACCGGCACCCGGCTCGTCACTAGAATCGACCCATCGCCCGCAACGCCCGCCGCAAGGATCTTCTCGAGGTACGGGCTCGTCAGGTGGCGCTCGTCGTCGATTATCCCCTCCAATCCGTCGAGAATCAAAAGTGTGCGACGACGTTCTAGATACCCACAGACGCGATCAACCTGTTGAGGAAGAGAAGTCTCTTCACATCCGACAACGCCAAACGCTAGGTCGTTGACGAATTGCCCGATATCAGCACGGTAGAACGAGCACCCGAACACTTGGCTGTATCCGGCCGACGCGATCTGAGGGCGTCGCTCCAGGAGATACTGGTGCACCAAAGAGGTCTTGCCGAGCCCGCCGAAGCCAACAATCTGAACGACGTTTCCGCCTTTCCGCTCGATCCAGCATCCGAGCGCCTTTATCTCCTCGTCGCGCGGCACTAGAGACGGGGCCGGCTCAGGGAAGTACTTGAGCGTGATCGGGAGGCCTGTTCGGGTTTTCGCCCAGGCAGCAGCGAGGTGGCTTAGGCATTCATATGCCTGCCGATGCCCGCCGAATGGGTCTGGAGAGCCTGACGGTGACTCGAGGTCATAGAAGATCGGGCGCAGCCCGATCTTCTGGATCAGTGCCAAGAGCGCCGGGTCCTTCATCCGGGAACGCTCGATCAGCGCGTAAAACTCCCCGACACCAGCCGGATAGATTGAAGCGATCGTGTCGAGAAGGAAATCAAAGTCGTCGTCTTGAAGTCCAAACCCAACAAAAAAGAGTTGGCGCAGAAACAGATGTTTAAGCGCTTCTGTGTACCCGGGATCCTGCAGCAGCTGGCGGTAGTGCGAACTCGTTAGGCGCCATGATGGGTACACGTCGAGCTCGCCGTGGATCTGCGCAAGAGTCGTCTCGGATGACGCGAGCGTTCCGGCGATCGCCGCAGCTAGTCCACGTGTGTCGAGACTCGTGACGGCTCGCATAGGTCGTCCGTATCGCTCCAAGTACGCGCGAGCTACGAGGCGGTCAAGATTTGTCGTGACGATCAGCGACCAACCGATCGCCACGAGCTCTGCGACCGCGGGCGGCGTCGGCTTCCCCTTATCGTCTAGCTCCCGCTCGACGACACGCCGGAACGTAGGCTCTCCGAGTGCCTCCAAGATCCGGTCTGTCGCTGAGATGTAACTGCCTGCATCAAGGAGGCGGGAAATCCGCGCGCTAATAGTCGCGTCGATCAGGCTGAGTCGCTTCCCCTCCTCGATCAGCCGCTCAAGAAGACCACGCCAAAGAGGCAGACGATCGGCTGGGCTCCCATAGGCAGTTAGGCCGGCGCCGACGAATGGCACCACCTTCGCTCCAGATTCGAGCACCCGCGCGAGCAGGTCTTGGTATGTCCGATCCTCGACGTCGAAGCCCATGCACGATACGCCGATAATCCTCAGTTATCCGAACAGTTAGCCATTGGAGCGGATCCTAGAGGACGTCAGCTCTATTTGCCCGCGGCGGACGTGATGAGGCTTTGAAAGCCCGCCGCCGCGACTATGCTCGAGACGATGGCGAAGATGTCGGTGACGGGGCTTGCTCCCCAGCCGGTGTTCGCGGCATAGATCGCCCACGCAGCCGCCACCGCCGCCGCGGTCGACAAGACAGTGCCAGCCCAAAACATCGGATCGGTCAAGACTTCGGTCCTGAGCGACCAGCGCGCTCGTGTCTGCACAGCCTTTTCGGCGGTTGGGGCGACTTTTGCCGGAACCTCAAGCACGCCTTCGGGGGTGACGTCGGCGTGATCCACTTCGGCCGCAACACCTTTTGCCGTATCGCTCTGGAGCGTCGCCGCACCACGCCAGAAGAGCAGGAACAGCACCAGGACACCTGAGACGATGACAGTCGACAAGAACATCGTTTCGTTCTGAGCGTTCAGATTGAAGGCGAGGTTCGTCGGTCCAACTCCCGGACCCTCGACGGCGATGGCGCCCGCGTAGCGCCCGGCGCCGAGATTCGACCCATCCAAGCAGACCGCAAACGTGATGATGTTCCTGGCCGGATTGAGCCGTGGCTCGGTGAACGTTGGTTGCGGGAGAGTAACGGTACTCAGCGTTTCGCTCTGGCGACTAAAGCGCCGGAGGACCTCTATGGCCAACTGGGATGGTTCGAAGCTGCTCGGAAGGGGCCGAGAGGCTGTCAGCACAACTTCGGCGAACTGCCAGCCACGACCGCCGCCAAAGTTCACCGTCTGCGTCGGCAGGTCCGGCGTAAGCGTAACCGGCGGCGAAATGGCCTCTCCTGGCTTGAATTCTCCGGAGTGTCGCGTGCACCTTGCCTGTTCGGAGGTTGCGGCATTGGCCTGCTGTCCCGCCGTGAGCGTCAGCAGCAACGCGCATGCCAGTAACCGCCCAACTGGCCACTTGCGACGGCGGCGAACGTTCGGCGCGGACGCGGACGCGGACGCAAGTGCTACCGCAGAATGCTCTTTATACACGCGGCTCGCTCTCCGCCCGTCTCCTTGGGCGCACAGCTCTCGAGATGTCGCATTGGCCACCAGCATGTCCCCACACGTTCGTTGACGACCTTGACGTAGGACCATAAACGAGGACTGTGAGTCTACACAGGTCCGCCCAGGCTTGGTGGCTCCAGCGGAACTGTTCCCGCTACTGGGCAAGGACGCACAGTACTTGAGGCGACGCCCCGGCTACGACCCTGCTCTGTTCGCCAGTCGGTCGGCTCGTGCTCGGGTTGGCGTGCTCGGCGACCGCCCGCGCCGTGCTCGACCAGGCGCCGGGTTCGGTGCCTGAGCCGCCCCGAGCTTGACGGAGAGCCTGCGTCAAAACCGCATCCTTCCGCACTACTACCTCGGTACTGCTTTCCTCAGAACACAACCGTGCGCCTGCCGTCGACGATCACGCGGTCGTCGAGGTGCAGCGCGACGGCGCGCGCGAGGACGAGCCGCTCGACGTCGCGACCCACGCGCTCGAGGTCCGTGGCGCTCTGGCGATGATCAACGCGAACGACGTCCTGGTCGATGATCGGCCCGTCGTCGAGCTGCTCGGTGACGTAGTG
>OBLU010003111.1_pt1 | contig 15077 bp, 14 predicted proteins | sample 1518681 | NCBI WGS metagenome assembly OBLU01 (sample SAMEA3539304, study PRJEB22396) | soil metagenome | biome: tundra; feature: field; material: soil | place: USA | collected 2010-05 | depth 0.15 m
GGCGTCCCTGTCGCTGAAGTGAATCAGCTCCTGGTTGCGCGACGAGCGCATCGGCACCCATGCAAACTCGAGCGCCTTTTTTATGCGCGGCCAAATGCCGCGCAACCATGCATCATCTCCGGACAACTTCCAATCAAGCCAGGCGTGGATGATCTGGCCCATTTGACCGTCTGCCGCGGCGTAACCAAACCGTGCCTTGCCTGCGGGCAACATCTGGCGAAAGCGCATGGCGCCGGCGTCATCCATCGAATAGCCGAAGGCGGCGTTACGCAAGGATTTTGCGAAGGAAGGGAAGAGAAATGGAGTTACAGTTTCGTAGTTCCACACGTGGGTGCAGTTACCAAAACAGCAGCCCGAATTGTCGCCGCTGCCCTCGAATGCGTGGAACTCGCCGTCGGCGGTGCGGAAACAGGTGGTGGTGGCCAGCGTGGAAAGGTTGGCGCTTGCCGCTTCTTTGACTACGGCGGGCAGAGTGCTTTCGCGCATGGCGGTTGCGAAGATGCGGGTTCGCGACTCAAGGCTGTCGAGGTTTTTCGCGGCGTAGGCAACTGCCTGCCAGGCGTCATGGAAGCGCGTGGCATAGTAATTGCCGATGACAGTTTTTTCTTCGCCCGGGGGTGCTGACCAGCCGCACCACTCGGGCGTGCGGTTGGGAAAGTGCCATCCAAGGAGAAACCGAAAACTGGTGGACTGGCCGGGAGCGATGGTCTTTTGCACACACAGGGTGCCGATGCTGTTATGTGGCTCAGGCTGCGCACCCAGGTTCCCATTCATTGAGAATTGGTCCCAGAAGAGCAGTGGGGAATTCCACCATTTTCCCTCGGGCCAGCCATTCCAGTGCGAGATTGAGGTACCCGAATCCGGAATTGCGGCTAACACGAAGCTGCCTGACATCGGGTCTACAGAAGCCAGGCCGGAATTAGTCATCGATAACCCCGCCAATCCATCTTCAGAGCGATACTCATTCATCCGCTTGTCGGTTTTTGATTCGTTCGACTCCTTATTCGCGAGCTGTACCGGATTTTCGATGGAAAAGGCTATGCTGACTTTTGCGGACGAATTGCCGGGATTTGTGACGCGATAATGGAGAATTGCAACGGGCAAGCCTGAATCGTCCGGCTCATGCGGGATGAATGGTGAGAAGGCATCGAGCTCTACCTTTACGGGAAACGACTTGTCGTGGAAATCGATATGAGCGAGCGGATACTCACCTGTGAAGGTTGCAGATTCCAGGCGGCTCAGACCGGGGAGATTATTTGAGCCCAGGCCGTCCTGCCCGTCAAAGGGAGCAAGAATGCGGGACTCGAGGACGCGAGCCACAGGATTTGCGTTGTCCACCTGCGCCCATATGGAAGGAAAGGCATAGCGTGGACGGAAGCCTATGTTAGGGCGATTAAAAATTTCCCAGTCGCGAAGCTGCCCGCGGCCACCCAAACCTATGCTGCCCGCGGCCACCCCTCCGAGTGGGAAGGAAATCATACGGAGCTGACGCCCCTTGAATTGCCGCGGGTATTCCAGATCCTTTTTCGTGACGCTCTGTGTTTCATTTCCAGAGGTGGTTTGGGCAATGGCGGGGGAGGACCAGTTTGCGGCTTGTGTGGCTGCGCCAAGGGTGCCGACGGCCTGCTTGAGGAAGTCCCTGCGATCTGCCTTGAAATGGTCTGTCATTCAATCTCCTCTTGCGCGGCGGTGTGACGACCACCGCGAAGTAAAACACGGGGTCCTCGGTAGTGTCAATTTGAAGAATAAACCGAGCGCCAGTTGCGTGGCGGCGAAAAAAACCACGCCGAGGCTGTAACGTTTGGGACGGTGAAGGACTCTATTCAAGTACAGACTCAAGATAGAAGGGAAATAGGATGCGGAAAATGCTGATTCTCGGCGGCGGGACCGCCGGGACCATGATGGCCAACAAGCTGGCCTCTGCGCTGGATGAGCGGGATTGGCGCATCACCGTGGTGGACGGGACTGAAGAGCACTACTATCAGCCCGGCTTTCTGTTTGTTCCGTTTGGCACCTACGGCATTCGAGATATTGTGAAGCCGCGGCGTAAGTACCTGCCTGGCCGGATCAAGTTCATCCTTTCCGGCATTGAGCGTATCGAGGCGGAGAAAAAGACGGTGAAGCTTTCCGGTGGGGAAATGCTTTCCTACGACTGCCTGATTATTGCCACCGGTGCGGATATTCATCCCGAACAGATCGAAGGCATGCTTGACGAGGAATGGGGACGGAGCAAATTCGACTTCTATACACCCACAGGCGCCGACCGGTTGGGCCAGTTCCTGAAGGGATGGCAAGGGGGCAAACTGGTGGTGAGCATCGCGGAGATGCCGATCAAGTGCCCGGTTGCGCCGCTGGAATTTCTGTTTCTGGCCGATGCTTATTTTACCGAGCGCGGGATGCGGAACAAGGTAGATCTGCAGTTGGTGACGCCGCTCTCCGGTGCGTTTACCAAGCCTGTAGCGAACCGTGTCCTGGGCGAGTTCATGGAACGCAAGGGGATCAGCGTAACACCGGATTTCGGCATAGCTCGCGTGGACAACCAGGAAAAGAAGCTTGTGGCCTGGGATGAGACCGAGGTGAGCTACGACTTACTGGTGTCGATTCCTACGAATATGGGCGACTCCTGCATTGCGCGAAGCGAGATGGGCAACGAGTTGAACTTCGTCCCGACCAACAAGAAGACGCTCGAGGCCGATGGCCTTGAGGATGTGTTTGTGCTGGGCGATGCGTCGAACCTTCCCAGCTCGAAGGCGGGATCGGTGGCGCACTTCCAGTCCGAGATTCTTCTTAAGAACATTCTCGAACATATTGAGGGCCGGCCGGCGTGCGCCAACTACGACGGGCACGCCAACTGCTTCATCGAGTCGGGGTTCGGCAAGGGGCTGCTGATCGACTTCAACTACGAGACCGAGCCTCTTCGGGGCAAGTTCCCGCTGCCAGGGATTGGGCCATTCAAGCTGCTTGGAGAGAGCCGCGTCAACCACTACGGAAAGCTGATGTTTCGCTGGGCGTATTGGAATCTTCTGCTGCGGGGGGTGGAGTTGCCGATCAAGGCCGAAATGTCGATGGCGGGAAAGGTGCGAGGATGAAGGTGCAACAGTTCATAAGCAATTCGAGACGGATAAATCCGAAGGGAGTAGTTGATGGAGACAATGACCATTGCCGGCAAGGCGCTGCAGTTGGACGCGGACGGAAATCTTGCCAACCATAACGATTGGAATGAAGAGGTGGCCCGCGAGCTTGGGGTGCAGGAAGGCATTCCGGAGCTGACGACGCAACACTGGGCCGTCATCAATTTCATGCGCAGCGTCTTTGAAAAAGAGGGCGACGCGCCATCCATTCGCAGACTGACAAAGGAAAGCGGCGTAGACACGAAGACGCTCTACCAGCTCTTTCCCAAGGGACCCGCGAAGCGTGCAGCCCGGATCGCCGGCCTGCCCAAGCCTAAAGGCTGCATCTGAATTGAAAGGAAAATATGACCAACAACGGGGCACAACCCATTGAGAAGGTATCGATCATTATTTCGCGCGGGTCGCTGGAAGGCGTATATCCAGGCCTGATCATGGCCAACGGGGCGCGCATGGAAGGCATTGAGGCTTCGATTTTCTTTACTTTTTTCGGCCTGGACGCAATTATCAAGAAGCGGATGAACAACCTGAAAGTCGCCACTGTCGGCAACCCTGCCATGCACATGCCGACGCTGCTGGGCGCGTTGCCGGGCATGAGTGCATTTGCGACCTCAATGATGAAGAAGGAGATCGAGAAGATCGACATTCCGCCGGTTGGCGAGTTCCTGACGATGATTCACGATGCGGGCGGGGAGATATTTGGCTGCCGCGCGAGCGTGGACATGTTTCACCTGAAGCCCACCGACTTTTGCGAAGAAGTCGATGGGATCATCTCGGTGGGGCAATTTTATGAGAAGGCTGCGGGGGGGCAGATTATCTTCACGTAAGCCAGAGAGTTACTCGGCGCCCAGTTCACGGACGATGGCGACTGAGGCTGAGGCGCCGATGCGGTTTGCGCCGGCTTCAAGCAATGCGCGCACGTCGGCCAGGGTGCGTATGCCTCCGGCGGCCTTGACTCCTGAGCGTGTTCCGGCGACACCGCGCAACAGGGCAACATCGGCCGGGGTTGCGCCGCCGGAGGAGAAGCCGGTGGAGGTTTTGATGAAGTCGGCGCCGGCCTGAATGGCGATCTCCGCGGCGCGCAGCTTCTCTGCGACGGTGAGCAGGCAGGTCTCAAGAATCACTTTAAGCAGCGCACCGTGATGATGCGCGACGGTTGCCACGGCGTGGACAGTATGTTGAACAGCCTGGTGGTTGCCACTTTTCAGTTGACCTATGGGAATGACCATGTCCAGTTCTCGGGCACCGAGGCGGGTCAATGCGGCTGCCTCCTGACGGAGTGTGGAGACGAGGGTTGCGCCCAGAGGGAAGCCAATTGTGACTGCTACGGGAATTCCGGTTCCGGACAGCATGCTGACCGCGGTGGATACCCAGACCGGGTTCATCATGGCACAGGCGAAACGGTAACGGATTGCCTCGTCGCAGAGGTTTTCGATCTGCTCGCGCGTGGCGTCGGGCTTGAGCATGGTGTGGTCGATGACGGCGGCGAGCGTTTGCCAGTTTGTGAGTGTCTGCGCCGCGAAAGCCGCCGAGTCGAAACTACCGTGGTCAAACTCGAGATCAGCTTCCAGAATTGGTGTGATGAGGGTCATGGGCCGTGCTCCTTGAACAAGGTGGAACTGCGCCATCCAGTGGCTGCTCGCCGGGCGCTTACGGGAACTGAGTGTAGAACCTTACGAATTATCGCATCAAATGGAAGCCGAATTGGAATGCATATAGAAGGACGGTGAAAGGCCCGCAACGTTGTATTCGATGCTCATTATTTGCTACTCGATGTCCATGCGTTCGATGAGATTTTCACGGATGCGATAGGCATGATGGACGATGGTGTCAAGGATCAGGTTTCCCTGGAGATCATGGACGACCTGATGAACGTCGATGAGGATGCGGCCGGTCTGGTCGGTTTCAAATTTGAGCGGCTCGACATGGGGATCGAGCATTTTCCATTGGCGGGTCCAATAGGCGCGCACTCCTTCACGTCCATGGACGTGTCCGGCTTCCATTCCGTTCGCCCATTCGACGTCGGGATGCATGCGGGCAAGCACCGCCTCGATGTTTCTGGCGTTGAACTCACGGTATGCGTCGATCAGCAATTCGCGTTCGCTATTCAAGACTGGCCTACTCGGGATGGTCCGGGGTCATGAGGCAGATGTCGGGGAGGTTGCGATAGCGCTCGGCGTAGTCCATGCCGTAGCCAATGACGAAGAGATTGGGAATGGAGAAGCCCACGTAGTCCGCATCGATTTTTTCAAGACGCCGCGAAGGCTTGTCTAGCAACGCGGCGATACGCAGCGTCTTGGGGCGCTGATGGAGGAAGAGCTTGCGGAGGTAGGAGAGGGTAAGGCCGGTATCGAGGATGTCCTCGACGATGAGAACGTTCTTCCCCTCGATGGGGTCGTCAAGATCCTTGATGAGCTTGACGGCGCCGGAGGATCGCTGGCCCTTGCCGTAACTTGAGGTGGCTACAAAGTCGAAGGTGGCGTCGGCCTGAACGGCCCTTGCGAGATCGGCGAGAAACGGGGCCGCTCCCTTGAGGACACCGACCATCACGAGCTTTTCGCCGTTCAGGTCCCGGGTAATCTGGGCGCCCATTTCGGCGACCCGGTTGGCGATTTGTTCTCGGGTGAAGAGGACTTCAAGGTCCCGGTAAGTGCTGGTAGCCATGATGACAGTATCGCGCGACTCGGTGGCGAGTGAAGGAGGAGCCTGTGTAAATTGCTGCACACGGGTATAAGACCCGTCACCAAGTGGTGGATCCCGCCCCGTCTATACTTGAAGATATGCTGCCTTATATCCACCTTTGGCACTTGAACCTTCCGACGTTCGGCCTGATGCTGTGGCTGGCTGCCGTGGCGGCGGCTTTCGTCGTAGACCGCGGTTTCAAGCGTGTGCATATCGATGCCGACGCTGTGGGCATGGTAGCCGTGGCGGTTGTGGCCGGCATTGTGGGCGCGAAGCTGTGGCACGTTATCGATACGCCGATGGAGTTTCACGAACAGGGTTGGCGAGTGCTTTGGGATTCGGCCGGTTTTGCGTGGTTTGGCGGCCTCGCTTTTGGCATATTTGCGCTGGTGTTTCAGGGCTGGTGGGCGAAAATCGGCGGACTGCGGACTCTGGACCTGGCCGCTCCCGCAGCGGCCATTGGCTATGGGGTCGGGCGCATCGGGTGTTTTCTTTCCGGTGACGGCTGCTATGGGGTGGAGACCAAGCTGCCCTGGGGCATGAGCTTTCCCAATGGCATTGAACCGACGCCGCCATTTGTGCGGGTGCATCCGACGCCGCTGTATGAATTGGCGGCCGGGCTTTTGATTGGCTGGTGGCTCTGGTGGCGAGGCGGAAAGCAGAGAGGTACAGGGGCGATTCTCGGCGAGTACCTGGTACTGACCGGAATGGCTCGCTTTCTGGTTGAATTTATCCGGCGTAACCCAAAGGTGCTGTGGGGGTTATCGAACGCTCAATTGGCCAGTGCCGGGTCAGTGGTGGTGGGCGTGGTGCTGGTTGCGTGGGCTGCACGGCGGCAGGTGACGCGTGCGGAGGAAGCTGGGAAAGTGGTGGAGAAGACAGCTTAGGGTTGACGACGGAAAAGCGGGTCCTTCGACTCGCTTCGCTCCCTCCTCACGAACGGGGCCTTTCGAGGTTCGAGGTATCCCATCCTTGCCGCGCGGCAAGGATGGGGCACCCAGCGTCATTTTTACGGGAAACGCACCGCTTTATGAATGCCAGGATCCCAACACGCTGCTGCCGCTGGCGCCAAGATAGCAGGTGGTCATCCTTCGCGAATCAATGCTGCGAGGCGGGCGGCGGGGCAGGTCAGCTTATCGTCTTCGGCTACGGTCACGTTGTTGAAGATGTGGGCTTCATTGCCGGTCGAGAACAAGACGATGGAATCGGGATACGCATCCAGTGCCGCCTTAAGCAGCAGGCTCGACAAGATGGCAGGTTCTCGCAGGTCATGGCCGGCGACCTCAGACCAACTCCGGAGCAACGACGGGTCAGTCTCAAATCGCTTGCCTAGAGTGACGGCGGCTTTGGCAAATGACCGGTAATGAATGCGATATGCGTCGGGCACCTGGAGGGAAGGTCCGAGTATCGACCATTCGAACTGCAACACACGGCAATAGCCCTTGCGTTTTGAATAGAGCTCGGGAATGCGCCGATATTCACCACCGATTCCGTAATCGCCGATTTTTCCCTGCTCTTTGGCGGATTCAAGGAAAGCAAGCAGGTCGTCGTGGACCAAGCCGGCGACCTCAGGCTCGTGGAGTAGAAACAAGTCGATGTAGTCGCGGTGCAGGAGATGCAGACTGAGCGCCAGCGATTCGCTCGCCTCTGCCGCATCGAAGCGGCCTGCATTGCGGGGGTTTGGATCAACGAGCCGCATTCTCTTCAAAACGGGGACGCGCTGCTGCAAAGCAACCGCAACCCGCCTGACGGCGCCGTTAGGGAAGAGGCCATACTTGGTTGTGATCGTCGCCTCATGGTGGTCGCTCAGGAAGCGACCAAGCAACGCTTCACTGCGTCCCCGGCCATACACGCGGGCCACATCGAAGTGCCGGATTCCAGCGTCCCAGGCTGCATCGAGGAGCCTCCGGGATTTTGTTCGGTCCATGCCGGCACCGGTGAGATAGGCACAACCAAACCCCAACTGCGACGTCATCCGCCCGGCTGTTCCGGGCAATTTCACGCTGCGCAAATAGCTGCCAGGGATGCGAACAGCTTTACTGGAGGTTTCCATTTTGCCTCCGGCTGCCCCGATGGGCCGCATCATGCGTTGAGACGATCTGCAAGCCTGAGAGCGAATGCAACCGCCAAATACGTAGAATTCGCCTGCCCTGAAGTGGGAAAGACGCTGGACGATGCCAAATAAAGGTTTTCAACCCCATGTACTTTCAGATTTAGATCGACAACGCTTCGAGCGGGATCAACGCCCATCCGCGTGGTGCCCACCTGGTGAAAGCCATCCACTGACCCCGTGCGAACCTGCTCGGGTAGCGCTTCCCGTGCATACAGATATTCCAGGCGGCCAAGCCCATTCGATTGCAATGCCTCATCCAGCACGTCATGGGAATCGATCACGCTCTGGATATCCTGTTGCGAGAGATGCCGATCTATCACGGCGCGCGGCACACCAAATGAATCGACTTCTCTGCCAATTCCGATGCGGCTTTCGAAGTCAGGAATCTGTTCCGCATGATAGGTCAACAGATATTGGCCATCAGGATGGGGAACAAGGAAAAGCGGCTTCTTCGGCTTGATCAGGAAACGATCGCGAAGGATCTTGTAGAGATCTTTGGCGCCTCTTGGCGCACCGAGAATCACATTGCGGAAGTGCGCCGCCAGTGAATCGGAACCTGGTCCAATTTGCTCCTGCCGAATGGCCTCCGAAGTCAATCGCTTCCCGATTGGCCGGAATGCGAGCGCCAGGTAAATGGATGAAAGTGCAAAACTGCGATGGCTGGGATCGTAAAAGCGGGGGTTGTCCGCCCAGAATGCGGTATTCAGCAGGTTGTGCTTCAACTGCGTTTCCGCGGTAAGCGTGAGGCGTCTGCGACGATAGGAACCGCTCGGATCGCGTGTAAAATCCAGGTCTTCAAAGTCGACGGATTTGTTGAAGTGGATTCTTGCAATCTTTCCTGAGAGATGTCCCATGTAGTAGTGGCCGAGGGGGCCGCCGACTCCACCAAAACTTCGGGGCCAGCTTTGTTGCGCATGCAGCATAAGCCGTGTGGTCTCCACACCCCCCATGGCCAGAACAATCTGCCGCGCCCGCACAGTACGCGTTGCTCCGGCCACGCTGACCGTGAGACTCTCCAGGCGTTGCTCATCCGCACTGAGATTCAGATTTGTAACCGTGCTGTTCAGGCTAAGCTTGATCCGTTCAGAACCAAGCAGACGGGGGCGATGGTGCAATATCAACTTCTGTTCCGAAGACCAGCGCTCAAGGCAATCGAACCTCAGCCCATGAGTTAGCTCCTGCTTGTACGGGAGGGCGAAACTCGCGCTTCCGCAGAGCATGTATTCCGATGCGCCTTTATACCAGGAACGAATTTCATCGTGGCCGATGGGCCAATGTGCATCGGCGACATAGTCTCGCGGCATCCAATCAATGTCATCGTAGGGAACACAACGGCCACCCCATGTCCAGGATGTGCCGCCCAAAGCCCGGCAGACAGCGAGTTCCATGGGGCAGTGATTTTGCGGACTTACGATTTCCGCATGCGAAGCCTCAGCTAACGCGGGGTTTATCTCTGTGCCCCCGGACTCAAGCACCAGCACGTCACGCCCCAGGCGTTCAAACTCCATGTCCAGGGCCATGCCCACTGGCCCCATTCCAACGACGCAAAGATCCCATACCTGATCTTCAACGGAAAGCGGATAGATCACTGTTGACCTGCACTTCCTGTGTTTTGGGCAGTATAGCAGACCGTCTGAAGAGCCCTTGTCCGAAGTTCTATAACCGCCGGATAAAAGCAAGTGCCTGTTTTAGTTGCGGGAAGAGGGCTTCTTCGGCCTTGAATTCGCGGGAGTGGACGCAGCGGCGAATTCCGCGCATTTTTACTGGATGCTTGAGGTGAAGCATCTCGTGGTAGAGCAGGTATTCAAGGGCATAACGGGGGCTGGAAGGCCGGTCGAATACGCGGCTGACCACGATGGTGTTGTGGGCAGCATCGTAATGGCCGAGGGACCGCTTGGCCATTTGCTCGCTCCATGTGAGCTGGGGCCGGCCGAGGAGCCCACCGAAGAAACGGAAGTTGAGTGAGTCGAATACTTCTTCCAGCTGGTAGAAGCGGCCGTCCGGACCGGAGAAGCGCTTGCTGCCGCGGGCGCCACGGATCAACTCGGTTTGGCGAGTGACGGCGGCGCTGGATGCGAACCGCTTGTAGCGCAGGTTTTGCATGGCATTGATGGGTTTCTTGTAGAGCTTGGCAATCAAGATATGAGCGATGGCGCGGACCACTGTGTCTGGAGCGCCCTCCAGAAGATCGGAGAGGCTGACGTGGATCTGGCCTTCGCGAAGGCGAATGGTTGTGTTCAGCGAAGTGAACCGGCGGAAGCGGACCGCAATTTGCGGCATGGGGGCACGCGGGCGCAGTGCCCGATACTCTTCCTGAAAAACGGAGACAAATTTAGAGGTCACCGGAATGAAGGGTAGCATGTCAGGGACTAGTAGAATGATTCCGAAATAACATTGCAATACTACGGGTTGTGGTATAGCCTCCTCGCATACCATTGCGAGGAGGCTTGTCGGATGCCCTTCGTCAGCAATCGCGCGCGGTTGAGGTTGCGCCAAGGTGAGGTGGAGATGCTCACGTGGGCACAAAAATGGGCATAGTCCACACGGCGCTCTTCGAGCCACCTCTAGAGAGGCCGAACCATTGAATCATCCTGGTTGAAGACGCGATCCCACCGCCTACGAGATAGGTTGCCGAATCATTGTCAGGTCGCGTCAAGGGGATCATTTCACACTTTCTTTCTGCTAGCCTAAATACAAGTTACCGTGGCCACTCTGGCCGATCTCTTGAAGTTTCCGGGGCGATTTCATCCTATTTCTCCTGGGTAGTACGGCGCTGTGTTGGTGTGGTTGGCCACTTTGAGGGCGAACGAAAACAAGGCTGCGTTAGGCTCATTATCCGGATGACGCTGTGCTGCTGGGGTTGTGCCAGCCGCCGTCTGCAGCGATCATCGTGTCAGCACCTTTTGGACCCCAGCTGCGGCGCTTGTATGAGCGAACACGGTGATGGGTCTTGAGGACCCGATCAACAACTACCCACGCGGCCTCAACCGCGTCTTCACGTGTGAACAGCGCGCCGTCGCCGGTCATGGCATCTCCCAAAAGTCTCTCGTAGGGCGTTTCTTCTCCCGGCCGCTCTTCTGACAGGTAAAGCTCTCTCTGTTCTCCAACAAAATCCTGCCCAGCAAGCTTCACGCGAGCGGCGAGGGCGATGCCTGAGTTTGGAGAAAGCCGAAAGCGCAGGTAGTTGGACCGGCCGGTCACCGGGGCTGCGTCGGCAAAAAGCCTCTGAGGCGGCGGCTTCAGTTCCACCAGGATCTCGGTCGCAGTGTCTGGCAGGTATTTGCCGGAGCGCAGATACCACGGAACTCCATCCCAACGCCATGAGTCGATGAATAGCCGAATGGCGCAGAAGGTCTCAACGTCGGAGCGCTTTGCTACATCCGGCTCGTCCCGGTAACCAGCGTACTGGCCGCGAACCACGTCGTCGGGCTTCAGAGGGCGCATGGCCTTGAAGACCTTTGCCTTCTCGTTGTGCACGGCTCCAAAGTCCCTGCCCGCTGGTGGCTCCATGGCAAGGAGTGCGACGACCTGAAAGAGATGGTTCTGGATCACGTCACGAAGGCAGCCGGCGGTTTCGTAAAACGCACCGCGCTTCCCCACACCGAAATTCTCCGACAGCGTGATCTGGACGCTGGCCACGTAATTGCGGTTCCAGATCGGCTCCAGAAACGAGTTGGCAAAGCGGAAGTAGAGGATATTCATGATCGCTTCCTTCCCGAGAAAGTGATCGATGCGGAAGATTGAGTCTTCCGGGAAGACGGTATGCGCGACTTGGTTGAGCTCTCGTGCAGAGGACAGGTCCCGCCCGAATGGTTTTTCCACAATGACGCGTGCATGCTCGGCCAGGTTCGCCGCGCCGAGACCCTTGATTACCGTCTCGAAGAGCGAAGGCGGAATAGCCAGATAATGCGCGGGTCGCCGCGCGTTACCGAGCGCCTCTTTGATGGCTATGAACGTGCCTGGGGCTTTATAGTCTCCACTCACATACTTGAGCAGAGACAGAAGACGTTTGAGCGCTTGTTTGTTATCGATTCCACCCGACCGTTCAATGCTGTCCGTCACCCGATTGTGCAAACGCGACATCCCCCACTTCGGGAAGGCAACGCCGATCACCGGAACTTTGAGGGTCCCTCGCTTTACCATTGCATAAAGTGCCGGAAAGATCATCTTGTGTGCCAGGTCGCCCGTCACACCGAAAAGCACCAGCGCATCCGAATGCGGCCTCGTCATCTGGCGCCTGCCTTGCCGGCAGCGGCCTTTTCTTCATGACCGCCGAACTGGTAACGGAAAAACGAGTTGGCCTTCTGCACCATGTCCACCGCAAGAAATAGCAGTGTGTTGACGCACAATTCATCCAATGCCAATGGTGAGATCGTAGCCGAGAGTTCTGCACAAGGTACCATGGCGTGCACTTTGCCTTTCAGTCTTGGAATGGGATGAACTTCGCTGAGGATTTCAGGTCCATGCACGCGCGCTAGGCCTCTCCGGACCAGGCTTTGATCGCCTTCCCGTTCCATGCAGGGTGCTAGCATTCGCAGGCCTTCTCTGGGTACTTCTTGGATTCTTGACATGTTGTATTGCAGTGTTTCTTGCCGCTCGTGGACTGGCAGTTACAGCCAGGATGATCGCAATTCTGCGTGGTTGTCATGAACACTCTCCTTGGCCGAACATGCCTTCTTTTTTCTGACGGCTCTGTCATTTGGAAAACTGGGAAGAAGGCTGACACTACGATTTACACTGCCAGTCTGCATAGCTAGTACCCATTGGAACCGGCTTAGCTATCATTGATTTCTAAACGTCAACCGGGCTGCCTGCTGTTCAGATTTGACCTGTCTGAAGGTCGTAGAGCCCTTGATAGTATTCAAAGCGGTCCACGCGTCAGAAGGTCTTGACCGTGGCAATCGGGAATCCTCCGACAAATAGAACGAGATGGGTTCTGGTTTTACAGATCTTAATCAGGAAGCAGAGCAGGCCCAAATGAAATCGCAAGTTCTTAGAGACATTGCAACCACGCTTTTCGCCCACAGCAAAGGTCTGCTGGCAATGGACGAGAGCACTCCAACCTGCAGTAAGCGATTTGCCAGCCTGGGGATCCCCCAGACAGAGGAGGCTCGACGGGCCTATCGCGAGTTGATTGTGACCACCCACGGGCTCGGTGAGTCCATCGGCGGCGCGATCCTCTTCGACGAGACGATCCGTCAACAAACAATAGATGGCATTCCCTTTGTCAAAGTCCTCGTTGAAGCCGGAATCGTTCCAGGAATCAAAGTGGACATTGGTGCCAAGGAGTTGGCGGGATGTTCCGGTGAAAAGGTGACTGAAGGTCTTGATGGATTACGCGACCGGCTTGCTGAGTATTCTCGTCTGGGCGCTCGGTTTGCCAAGTGGCGCGCAGTCATTGCCATTGGCGACGCCATCCCCAGCCGGAGCTGCATTGAGGCCAATGCGCACGCTCTGGCTCGCTATGCCGCGCTGTGCCAGGAAGCTGGACTGGTTCCAGTCGTTGAGCCCGAAGTGCTCATGGACGGCGGACATACGTTGGAGCGGTGCCTCGAAGTCACAGAGGAAGTTCTGCGAGAAGTCTTCTGCCAGCTTTATGCACAACGGGTAAGGCCTGAAGGCATGATTCTGAAGCCCAACATGGTTCTTCCAGGAACGACCTGCACCAAGCAAGAATCGGTTGAAGAAATAGCCGACGCAACGGTGGGATGTCTCTTGCGAGCCGTCCCTGCAGCGGTTCCTGCGATTGCATTCCTGTCTGGCGGCCAATCGGCAGCATTGGCCTCTGTTCGCTTGAATGCGATGAATGTGAGATTCAAATCGCGGTTGCCCTGGGCGCTGGCATTCTCGTTCGCTCGTGCCATCCAGCAGCCGGCCCTGGAGCTTTGGAAGGGCCAGGAGGCCAACGTATTGATAGCACAGCAGGCCTTATATCATCGCGCCCGCTGCAACCAGGCTGCGCGCAGGGGCGAATACACCTCAGAAATGGAGAACTGATGACCGGTAGCAAGCACAATCTCGAAGGGAACAGTGGCGATAGCGGTGAGCCCGATCCAGGCCCTTACTGGAGGCGGATGCATCGCGACTGGCGCTTTTGGGTAGGCGCAATCTTCATGGCGGCGGCTCTCGCCATTTACGTTCTGAGCGGCGACCTCGCGTGGGTTCCCTGGCGTCAACCTGGATAGCTGGTGTCGGCAGGTATTGGGAGATTGCGAAGTCGCTCCGATTTCTCATGCCAACGAGTGGCCCGTTCGCCGTCCGATGGTTTGACCGACCGCGTCGAGTTCTTGAAACAGGCTTTTCGCTCGCGGCCGCCAATGAGCACAAGGTGACAAGCGATGAGTTCGATGCCTCTATATCCGATGCGATTCGAGCCAATCTATCAGTATCGGTTGTGGGGCGGCCGGCACTTGTCGAGCCTGCTTTCCACACCCCTTCCGCAGAACGAACCCATCGGTGAAGCATGGATGCTCAGCGACCGAGACGATCGTCAGAGCCAGGTTGCCAATGGGCCGCTAAAGGGGCAGACTATCGGTGCACTGATGCAACGCTTCCGCGACCAACTCATGGGGCGACAGGCTTCACGCTTTCGTCGCTTTCCCCTGCTCCTCAAGTTTCTTGATGCATGTGAAATGCTTTCCGTGCAGGTTCATCCCAGCGACGCGCACCAAGAACTACTTCCACCGGACGAGAGCGGAAAAACTGAAGCGTGGGTTGTAATGGAAGCAGGGGAAGGAAGTCGCATTTATGCCGGCTTGAAGCCAGGCACAACGGCCGCCGATCTGCGCCATTCCCTACCCAACGGCACAATCGCGGACTACCTCCATTGCATCGTACCGATGCCGGGCGACGCCGTGTTCATCCCTGCCGGAACGGTTCATACCCTGGGTGGCGGTGTTGTTGTCTTTGAGGTTCAGCAGAACAGTGACGTCACCTTCCGTCTCTACGATTGGAATCACCTGGACGCGAAGACAGGACAACCACGGCCTCTCCAGGTCGATCAGGCATTTGCCTGCATAGACTTCGATGGGGGTTCCAGCGGCCTGGTGGCGCCCTTCGTACAGACCGCGATGCCGGTTGAGCGTGAAAGGCTCTTCGATTGCGAAGCCTTCCGGCTTTTCCGCTTTATCGGACAAGCACCGTTCACCGTTGGT
>OBLU010003112.1_pt1 | contig 15076 bp, 8 predicted proteins | sample 1518681 | NCBI WGS metagenome assembly OBLU01 (sample SAMEA3539304, study PRJEB22396) | soil metagenome | biome: tundra; feature: field; material: soil | place: USA | collected 2010-05 | depth 0.15 m
GATCCTCGAAAGAATCGCGCGCGGCGAAGCGCTGCGCGTGATCCTTCCGGAAGTCGCCGCCCTCGTCGAGCACCAGCGGGTGCGCGCGATCTGCGCGATCTCGCCGCTTCGCCAGGGCGTTCGCGCCGTCGGCTCCGCCGGCTCCGTGGGGCCTTTCGGAAGCGCGCAAGAGAACATCCCCCTCGGGTCCACGACGCCGCCGCTCGCGCGGGCGGTGGAGGAGCACCGTCTCGTCGTGACTCGTGACGTTCCGGACGACCCTCTTTGGGCCGCGTGCCGCGAGACGTTCGCGCCGCACGGAATCGCTGCTTGCTGGACGATTCCGATCGAGACGGGCGTTGGAGTCGTGCTGGGCACTCTGAGCGTTCTCCTGCCCGAGGCGCGGCGGCCTGAGCGTGCCGACAAGGCCCTACTTTCGAACGCGGCGTCGCTTGCGGCGATCGCGATCGAACAGAGGCAGCTTGCCGAGCAGCTCGCGTTCCAGGCGCGATTCGACTCTCTCACGAGCCTCCCGAACCGATTGTCGTTCGAGGAGAGCCTGCAGAAGGCCGTTTCGCGGGCCGTGACGAGCGGCGAGCGCGTGGTCCTTGCGTACGTCGATCTCGACCGCTTCAAGCAGGTCAACGACACGTTCGGCCACGCGGGCGGCGACGTTCTGTTGCGCGAGATCGCGTTCCGGCTCTCGAGTGCGCTCGTCGACGGGGATGTCGTCGCGCGCATGGGCGGCGACGAGTTCTGCGTACTTCGGGTCGAGGCGCCCGGCCTGGCGACGGCTCAGAACGTGCTGCCGGAGCGGATCCTCGAGGCGCTTCGGGCGCCGTTCGACCTCCGGGGCGACGAGGTGTTCGTGGGAGCCAGCGTTGGCGTGAGCGTGTTCCCGGACGACGCGCGCGACATCGTGGCGCTGCAGCGGCACGCGGACGCCGCGATGTATGCCGCGAAGGGCCAGGCCGGAAACAGATTTCAGGTGTTCGGACCCGGCGTGACGCCGGGCGGGGGCGAGCGCCTTCGGCTCGAGAACGACCTCCGCCGGGCTCTCTCGCGCGGCGAGCTCGAGGTCGTCTACCAGCCGCAAGTGGACCGCGAAGGAGAGCTCGTGGGCGCCGAGGCGCTCCTTCGTTGGAACCATCCTGAGCTTGGTCTCGTCCGGCCGAACCGCTTCATCCCCGTTGCCGAGGAGAGCGGCCTCATCCTGTCCATCGGGCTCTGGGTCTTCGAGGAAGTGTGCAACAGGCTCGCGGTGTGGCGGCGCGACGGAGTCGCGGTCGTACCCGTCTCCATCAATCTGTCGCCCGTGCAGTTCTCGCAGGCCGACCTCCCGGAGACGCTCGAGCGTATTCTCGGAACGCACGATGTGCCCGCGTCGCTCCTGCGTCTCGAGGTCACGGAGAGCCTCCTCGTGAAGGACGTGGCCTCCACGATGGCACTCCTTGGCCGGCTGAAGGCGCTCGGTCTCGGCCTCGCCGTGGACGATTTTGGAACGGGCTACTCGTCGCTGTCGTACCTCCAGCTCCTCCCGATCGACGAGCTGAAGATAGACCAGGCGTTCCTTCGCGAGCTGTCCGCGCCGATCGACCCCGCCGGCCGGACCGCGAAGCTCGTCCAGACGATGGTGACGCTCGGACACGACCTCGGGCTCGTGGTCGTCGCGGAGGGGGCCGAGACGAAGGAACAGATCGAGTTCCTGCGGCACGCCGGCTGCGACCGCTTGCAGGGTTTCGGCGTGTGCGTCCCGCTCCCTCTTTCGGTTTTCTCTGAGCTGCTCGCCTCGACGCGCGCATTCGGCGGTGAGCGTCAGGCAGGCTAAGATGCGCCGGTGGAGACGAGGTCCTTGGACCGGCATTTTGGGTGGACCGTGGGCAGCGTGTTCGCGGTCCTCGGCGCGCTCCTGCTCTGGCGGCACCGGACGACGGCGGGGGCCGTCGCCGTGTCGCTCGGCGGTGCGCTTCTCCTCCTCGCGGCCTCGGCGCCGGGGCTTCTCGCCGGCCCTCATCGCGCCTGGCTCGCGCTCGCGCGCGCTCTCGGGCGCGTCAACTCCGCGATTTTTCTCTTTCTCACGTTTTTTCTCGTTCTCACGCCCCTTGGCGTCGTCCTGCGCCTCTTCGGGCGCGACGAGCTGAGGCGGCGCGGTCCCGCTCCCCCCACGATGTGGTCGCCCTACCCGGAAAGAAACCGCGATCCCCGCCACTTCGAGACGATCTGGTGATGAGCAAGAGCGAGGTCCTTTCGCAGCTCTGGGATTTTCTCAAGTACCGCAAGAAGTTCTGGCTCATGCCGATCGTGTTTCTTCTCGTCCTCGTCGGTCTCCTCCTCGTCCTCGCCGAGAAGAGCGTGATCGCGCCCTTCATCTACACGCTCTTCTAGTGACGTCGATCCTCGGCCTCTCGGCCTACTACCACGACTCGGCCGCCTGCCTCCTCGTGGACGGACGGATCGTCGCCGCCGCGCAGGAAGAGCGCTTCACCCGCAAGAAGCACGACGCGGAGTTTCCCGCGCGCGCCGCGCGCTACTGCCTCGAAGCGGGTGGCCTCGCGGCGGAGCAGCTCGACCACGTCGCCTTCTACGACAAACCCCTGCTGAAGTTCGAGCGCCTCTTCGAGACGTATCTCGAATATGCCCCGCGCGGATTCGTCTCGTTCCGGAAGGCGATGCCGCTCTGGATCACGGACCGTCTCTGGATCTCGGAGCGTATCGGGAAGGAGCTGGGCTACGGGGGCCGGATCCTCTTTTCCGATCATCACGAATCGCACGCGGCCTCGGCCTTCTACCCCTCACCCTACGAAGAGGCCGCCGTCCTCACGATGGACGGCGTGGGGGAGTGGGCGACCTCGTCGCTCGGGATGGGCAGCGGCAATCGGCTCGACATGCTCTCGGAGCTCAGGTTTCCTCACTCCATCGGCCTCCTGTACTCGGCATTCACGTACTTCTGCGGCTTCAAGGTCAACAGCGGCGAATACAAGCTCATGGGCCTCGCGCCTTACGGCCAGCCGAAGTACGCCGGCCTCATCCGCGAGAAGCTCGTCCACGTCTGCGAGGACGGCTCGATCCGGCTCGACATGGATTACTTCGACTTCGCCGACCGCCTGAGGATGACGGGAGCGGCCTTCGAGCGGCTGTTCGGCGGGCCGGCGCGCGCGCCCGAATCGAAGCTCACGCAGCGCGAGATGGACCTCGCGCGTTCGATTCAGGACGTGACCGAGGAGATCGTCCTGAAGATGGCGCGTCACGTGCGGAAGGCGACGGGCGCCCGCACCCTGTGCATGGCAGGGGGCGTCGCGCTGAACTGCGTGGCGAACGGCCGGCTCGTCGAACAGGGAATCTTTGACGACATCTGGATCCAGCCCGCGGCGGGCGACGCGGGAGGAGCGGTCGGAGCCGCGCTTGCGGTGTGGCATCGCCATCTCGGGATGCCGCGCGAGAGTGCGGAAAAGCGGGGGACCTGGAGGAAGAACGAAGACCGAGAGATTTCTTTGAATGGAAAAGAGGCGGGCGGCAGAGCATCTCCGGCGGCCGGTTCGCTGCGGGGCGCGGCGCAGTTGCCGCCCTACGAAGACGGCATGTCGGGCGCGTTTCTCGGCCCGTCTTACTCTTCAGAAGAAATTGCGACGTGGCTCGAGTCGAGGCATTACCCCTATCGAACGATCCCTTCTTCCGAGCTCCCCGGGTTCGTCGCCGGTCTTCTCGCCGAGGAGAAGGTCGTCGGCCTTCTGCAGGGGCGCATGGAGTTCGGGCCGCGGGCGCTCGGCGGGCGCAGCATTCTCGGCGACCCGCGGTCGCCGCGCATGCAGTCCGTCATGAACCTGAAGATCAAATTCCGCGAGTCGTTCCGGCCGTTCGCGCCGTCCGTTCTCCGCGAGGACGCGGCGAAGTGGTTCACGTTCGGCGGCGACTCGCCTTACATGCTCCTGTGCGCCGACGTCGTGCCGGAGAAGCGGCGCGCGATGACCGAAGGCGAGAACGCGCTCTGGGGCATCGAGAAGCTCAACGTGCCCCGCTCCGCGATCCCCGCGGTCACGCACGTGGACTACTCCGCGCGGCTCCAGACGGTGCGCAAGGAGACGAACCCGCTCTACCACGCGATCCTGGCGGCCTTCCAGGAGCGAACGGGCTGCCCGGTCGTCGTGAACACGTCGTTCAACGTGCGGGGCGAGCCCATCGTCTGTACGCCGGAGGATGCGTACCGCTGCTTCATGCGGACGGCGATGGACGTGCTCGTCCTCGAGAACCACGTCCTCGTGCGCGACGGCCAGCCGGCGTTCGTCGAGAGTGAGGATTGGAAGAAGACGTTCACGCTCGACTGAAGGCGGCCGCGACGGTCCTCGTTTCGAGCGCTCTCGCGCTGGGGCTCGCCGAGGGCGCCTTGCGGCTTCGCGAGCGCGTCCGTGCCCCCGCGGCGAAAAGCGGCCTCGACTACGGCGACGCCTTGCGCGCGGACGGCCTGGGTCCCGGCGGCTTCCTGAAGGAGGGCTTCGAGGGGCGTGTCATGAATGGCCTCGGCGGCACCGTCTTCTGGCGGAACAACGCGCAGGGTTTCCGGCGCTCGGAGGACACGCCGGAGACGCCGCCCCCCGGCGTCGTGCGCGTCCTTTCGATGGGCGACTCGTTCACGGCGGGCTATCGCGTGGACCAGGAGGAGACCTTCTCCCGACTGCTCGAAAAGGATCTCGCCGCGCGCGGCCCTGCGGAGGTGCTGATCTCGGAGATCGAAGAACCGGTGACGGGTCTCTTCTGGCTCGATCGTTCGGGAGCGCGGTTTCATCCGACCGTCGTGCTTCTGGGCCTCACGCTCGGGAACGACGTCGCGCAGGCGGGCCTCGCGCTCGATCCGCCCGGCGGGTACCGCATCGAACCCCCGGCCTTTCGCATCGAGCGGGTGGCGGAGGGGCTCGCCCTCGAGAAGCGCGACGAGATTCACGCCACGATTCCCGAAGCGTGTCTCGCCGGAGCGCCCGCGGAGACGCCCGTGAGGCGGTGCCTCCGCCTCCTCGACCTCGCGTTCGGAGTGCCCGCGCAGCCGATCGGAAGCTCCCGCGGCCCCGGCCTGTCGCGTTTCATTCTCGACGGGGTCAATGGGCTCGGGATCTGTCTCGTCCCGCCGCCGCCCCTCGTGGACGTCTTCTTCGAGCGGCTCTCGCGGACGCTGCTCGGCTACCGGGCTCTCGCGAACGAACGTGGGTTCGCGTTCGCCGTCGTCCTGTTTCCCCAGCGCTACGCCGTGCAGGAGGACGACTGGAACGCGACGGTTGCCGCATACGGACTCCGCCCCGCGTGCTTCGACCCGGGCGCCCCCGCGCGGCGTCTGCGCGCATTCTGTGCGCGCGAGGGCATCACCTGCTTCGATCCGGCGGCCGGTCTCGCGGCGGCGCGCCACCGGACGGGGAGGAGCCAGTACTTCCCCGGAGGTGACATGCACTGGAACGCGGACGGGCACCGCGCCGTCTTCGAGGCGTTGCGCGAGGGGGTACGCGCGAGCGCCTCCTTGACGCCGAAGAAGACGCCGTCATCCCGGCGCCGGGGGGACTGGCGGGTAAAATGACGGCGATGATCCGGTGCGAAGAGGGCGCCGCGTTCCGGCCCTCCCGGCGGACACACGACGACAAGACAAGAGAGGGAGATTCCCGATGAAAAGTGCGTTCAATCCGTTCGAGATGGCGCAGTCGCAGTTCGACAAATCCGCGGACATCCTGGGGCTGGATGGCGCCACGCGCGAGCTTCTGAGGTGGCCTCTGCGCGAGTTCCACTTCGGCATTCCGGTGCATATGGACGACGGAGGCGTGAAGGTTTTCCGTGGGTTCCGCGTCCAGCACAACGACGCCCGAGGCCCGTCCAAGGGAGGGATCCGGTTCCACCCGCAGGAGACGATCGACACGGTGCGGGCCCTTGCAATGTGGATGACGTGGAAGTGCTCGGTCGTGGACATCCCGCTGGGTGGGGCGAAGGGCGGCGTCATCTGCGACCCCCACAACCTGAGCGCGCGCGAGCAAGAGCAGATCTGCCGGGGCTGGGTGCGGCAGATCTCGCGGAACGTCGGCTCGGCGGTGGACGTGCCGGCGCCCGACGTGATGACGACGCCCCAGCACATGCTCTGGATGCTCGACGAGTTCGAGGTGATCCGCGGCGCCAGAGAGCCGGGTTTCATCACCGGAAAACCGGTGGGGATGGGGGGCTCTCTCGGGCGAACCGAGGCCACGGGCTACGGCCTCGTCTTCGCGTTGCGCGAGGCGCTCCGGCTGCTCGGCCTGAAGGTCGACAAGACCCTGGCCAGCGTGCAGGGCTTCGGGAACGTGGCGCAGTACGCGATCCGGCTCTACCTGAAGCTGGGCGGAAAGGTCATCGCCGTCTCCTCGTGGGACCAGGCCGACCAGACGGCGTACTGCTTCCGGAACGAGACTGGAGTCGATCCCGACGCGCTCCTCGGCATCACGGACCGCTTCGGGGGCATCGACAAGGAGAAGGCAGCGAAGCTGGGATACGAGATCCTTCCGGGCGACGCCTGGATCGAGCAGAACGTGGACATCCTGATCCCGTCGGCTCTGGAAAACCAGGTGACCGGAGAGACGGCGCGGAAGATCAAGGACCGCGTGAAGGTGATCGCCGAAGGCGCGAACGGCCCCACGACTCCGGAGGCCGACAAAGTCATCCAGGAGCGCGGTATCTTCGTCCTCCCCGACTTTCTCGCAAATGCCGGCGGCGTCACGTGCAGCTACTTCGAGCAGGTTCAGAGCAACATGAACTATTTCTGGGAACAGGACGAGGTCCTCGGAAAGCTGGACGTCAAGATGACGTCGGCCTTCCATGCGGTGGCCGACCTCGCGAAGAAGCAGAAGCTCTACATGCGGGACGCGGCCTACGTCATTGCCGTCAGCCGCGTCGCGAAGGCCTGTCACGACCGTGGCTGGGTCTGACGCGGCACGGAACCGCAGATGACGGACCAAGCGGAGGAGTCGGCCCTTCCGCGCTTCGACCGGCGACTCTTCGACGGGACGGAGCCCGCCACGCGGATGGGCGATGGGCCGGTGGGGGGAAAGGCCGCCGGGCTGATCCGCATTCGCGACACGCTGGCCTCGGCTTTCCCGGGCGCCTCGCCCGACTTCGAGGTCTCGATCCCGACGATGTCCGTCGCCACGGCCGAGCACTTCGACCGATTCGTGGAGGAGAACCGGCTCGAAGAGGTGACCTTCTCCGGCGAGCCCGACGAGGTCATCGCCCGCGCCTTCCAGGATGGTGACCTTCCCGTGGACATGGTGGGTGATCTCCGCGCTTTGTCCGATGGCATTCACGCCCCCCTCGCCGTCCGCTCCTCGAGTCTTCTGGAGGACGCCCTCGAACGCCCCTTCGCCGGCGTGTACGCGACCAAGATGATCCCGAACAACCAGCCGGAGCCCGACGCCCGCTTCCGGAAGCTCGCGGAAGCCGTGAAGCTGGTTTTTGCCTCGACGTTTTTCCGAGGCGCGCAGGCCTACCGGGCCACGGTGGAGGCCGGGCCCGGCGAAGAGAAGATGGCTGTCCTCCTGCAGGAGGTCGTGGGACGCCGGCACGGCGACCGCTATTACCCGGACATCTCCGGCGTGGCGCGCTCGTACGGCTTCTACCGCTTCGGCTCGGCCCGCCCCGAGGACGGGGTCGTGCTCCTGGCGCTCGGCCTGGGGAAGACGATCGTGGACGGAGGGGTCTCCTGGACATACTCGCCCGCGCACCCACGGGCGTCCGCGCCCTTCACCTCCACCGCCGACCTCCTCAAGAGCACGCAGACCGAGTTCTGGGCCGTGAACATGGGGAAGCCTCCGGCGTACGACCCGGTTCGCGAGACCGAGTACCTCGTGAAATCCTCTCTCGTCGAGGCCGAGAAGGACGGCACGCTTCGCTTCACCGCGTCCACCTGGAACACCGCCTCGGACCGGCTCGTGGCCGGAACAGGCGTGAACGGTCCCCGCGTCCTGACCTTCGCTCCGCTGCTCGTCCACGACCAGTATCCGCTGAACGGCCTCGTGAAGTCGCTCCTGTCCGCCTGCGAGAAGGCGGCCGGCGGACCGGTCGAGATCGAGTTCGCAGCGACGCTCGATCCGCGGCGGGACCCGGCGCTGAGGCTCGGCCTGCTGCAGGTGCGCCCGATGGTGGTCTCGACGGAGCTCGTCGACGTCGCGGCGAGCGTGCGGCCGGGCTGGAGAGTCTTCCTCTCCTCGGACCACGTCATGGGGAACGGCATCGTCGAGGGGATCCGCGATGTCGTGTACCTTCCTCCCGGTCGCTTCGAGGCCAGTCAATCGCGGGCGGCCGCAGCGGAGATCGCCGCGAGGAACCGCGCCCTCCTGCGGGAGGGGAGACCGTACGTTCTCATCGGCTTCGGGCGCTGGGGGAGCGCCGATCCATGGCTCGGCGTCCCGGTGGTCTGGGGAGACGTCGCGGGGGCCAAGGTCCTCGTCGAGGCGTCGCGGCCGGAGCGCGGCATCGAGATGAGCCAGGGCTCCCACTTTTTCCACAACATCTCGAGCTTCGGCGTGAGCTGCTTCTCCCTGCCCCAAGAGGGACCGGGGACACTCGACTGGGCGTGGCTGGAGAGCCGGCCGGCGGTCGCGGAGACGGCCTTCGTCCGCCACGTTCGTCTGAGCGCGCCGCTGCGCGTGGAGGTCGATGGGCGCGCGGGACGTGGGATCATCTGGAGGCGGGAAGAAGAGACATGAGCTCACCGGGCGGCCGTGCCGACACGATCCTCGACGCCCTTCAGGAGCGCGCCAAGGAGCTCACCTGCCTCTACCGCCTGAACGAGATCTGCAACCGCCCCCAGGCCTCGCTGGACGAGATCTTCCGGGACGTCATCGACATCCTCCCGCCAGGCTGGCAGTACCCGGCCGCATGCCGGGCGCGGATCACCGCGGACGGCGCGGTCTACGAGCCGCCGGGGTTGATCGGGACACCGTGGGTCCAGGCGGCACCGATCCGGGTCCAGGGTGAAGTGGTGGGGAGCGTCGAGGTGTTCTACGTTGAGCCGATGCCGGCCTCGGACGAGGGGCCGTTCCTGAAGGAGGAGAGGAAGCTCATCGACACGGTCGCCGAGCGCCTCGGGCAGCTCCTCCTGCACCGCAAGCTCCTGGACAAGATCCAGGGCCGGCAGGGGGCGGTCGAGGGCCTCCCGGCACCGCCGCGCGGGGACTGGTGGGTCATCATCGACTTCCTGCGCAAGACCGACGAGCACCTGCTGATGCGGGTCTCGCGCCGAATGATCAACTACCTTTGCTGGAACGGCATCGCCGAGGCACAGGACCTCCTGCCGCGCTTCACCGCGGGCCGGAGCGGCGGACCCGAAGAGTCCGGAGGCGAGAACCGGCCCCTGGAGCGGCGTGGCATCGACTCTTTGGTCAGCGTTGCCGACGAGGCCTTCCGCATCGCCGCCGAGCACCTCGGATCGCACGAGATCCTCTCGTGCATCCAGAAATGGATCAGGGACGAGAAGTCCGGCTTCCTGATCGAGGCGGTGGAGAACCAGGGAACCTCCGTGATGGAGATCGCCCAGGCGCTGGGCCGCTTTCACAACGCGGCCGTCGACGACCACGACCTGTCTCGCACCGTGCAGGTCGAACTGAGGGTCTCGTTGATCCGCCGCCTCCTCACCGACGACCTCGACTTCCTCGGCACGGCCAAGAACTACATCGACGTGAGCGACTTCTACGAGCTTTCCCGCCATGTCATCTGTCCCCCAAGGAGTCACGGCAAGCTCGGCGGGAAGAGCTCGGGGCTGTTTCTGGCGGCCCAGATCGTGCGGAAGTCGCCCGAGTACGCCGATGCGCTCGGAAGCATCCGAATCCCCAGAACGTGGTACGTCACCTCGGACGGAGTTCTGAACTTCATCGAGTTCAATCAGCTTCAGGATGTCTACAACCGGAAGTATCTGGAGATCGAGGAGGTGAGGCGCGAGTACCCGCACATCGTCCAGGTCTTCAAGAACTCCCACTGTTCTCCGGAGATCGTCAAGGGCCTCTCCGTCGCGCTCGACGACCTCGAGGGCCGCCCCCTCATCGTCCGCAGCTCCAGCCTGCTGGAGGACCGGATGGGGTCGGCGTTCTCCGGCAAGTACAAGAGCCTCTTCCTGGCCAACCAGGGCGCCAAGAGCGAGCGCCTGAACGCGCTGATGGACGCCATCGCCGAGGTCTATGCCTCGATCTTCGGGCCGGATCCCATCGAGTACCGCGCCGAGCGGGGCCTCCTGGACGTTCACGAGGAAATGGGCGTGATGATCCAGGAGGTCGTGGGCAGCCGCGCCGGCAAGTACTTCCTGCCCACGTTCGCCGGCGTCGCATTCTCCAACAACGAATTCCGCTGGTCGGCGAGGATCAAGAGAGAGGACGGTCTGGTACGCCTCGTGGCGGGCCTCGGCACGCGCGCGGTGGACCGCCTCGGCGACGACTATCCGGTGCTGATCGCTCCGGGCCAGCCCGGGCTGAGGGTGAACGTCACCCCCGACGAGGTGGTCCGCTACTCGCCAAGGAAGCTGGACGTCATCAACATGGAGTCGGGGCGCTTCGAGACGGTCGCCTTGAAGGACCTTCTCGCCGAGTGCGGCCAGGAGATCCCCGGCGTGCAACAGATCGTCTCGCTCGCGGATGGAGAAAGCATCCACCGCCCCCTCCTGATCGACTGGGCGTCGGACACCGACCGCATCGTCGTCACCTTTGACGGGCTCATCGAGTCCACGCCCTTCCTCACCCAGATGCGCGCGCTGCTCCGCCTGCTCAAGGAGAAGACGGGCGGGCCGGTGGACATCGAGTTCGCCTCGGATGGAAGGGACTTCTATCTTCTGCAGTGCCGGCCGCAGAGCTTCTCGGAGGACGTCGCGTCGGCGCCGATCCCGCGCGATCTGGCCGGCGACAAGGTGATTTTCGAGGCGCGGCGCTACGTCTCGAACGGGCGCATGCCGGACATCACTCACATCGTCTACGTCGACCCGGAGCGTTATGCCGCGCTCGAGGACGGCGCCAGCCTGAGGCGCACGGGGCGGGCCGTGGGCCGGCTCAACAAGGTGCTGCCGAAGCGCCAGTTCATCCTCATGGGGCCGGGCCGCTGGGGCAGCAGGGGCGACCTGAAGCTCGGCGTCCCCGTTACCTACTCGGACATCAACAACACGGCCGCTCTCATCGAGATCGCACGGAAGAAGGGAAACTACGTCCCGGACGTCTCCTTCGGCACGCACTTCTTCCAGGACCTGGTGGAAGCCTCCATCCGATACCTCCCGCTGTTCCCCGACGACCCTGACATCGCGTTTCACGAGAAGTTCCTGAAGGAGTCGCCCGACATCCTAGCCGACGTGGCGCCGGAATTCGCGGATCTCGAGGGCACGGTCCGGGTCATCGACGTGCCTCGCGTCACGGGGGGCCTCGTCCTGCGCGTGCTGCTGAACGCGGACCAGGACCGCGCCGTCGGCTTCCTCACGAGCCCGGGCGCCGGGGAGGAGGTCACGGCGGAAAAGAAGCGGGTCCCCGAGCCGGTGCCCACGGAGGACCACTCGCGTTGGCGCCTCCGCATGGCCGAGCGCGTCGCCGCCGCGGCCGACGCCGTGCGCTTCGGCATCAAGGGGCTCTACCTCTTCGGCAGCGCCAAGAACGGCACGGCGGGGCCCGGCAGCGACATCAACCTCCTCGTTCATCTCTCCGGCACCACGGAGATGCGCAGGGACTTGCTGGCCTGGCTGGAGGGTTGGAGCCTCTGCCTCGCCGAGATGAACTACCTCCGCACCGGCGTGAGGCGGGACGGCCTGCTGGACGTCCACGTCGTGACCGACGAGGACCTCGAGAGCCCGTTGGGCTATGCGGCCAAGATCGGCGCCGTCACCGACGCGGCGCGGCCCCTGGCGGTCGGAACGTCGGCTTCAGGATGACCCCTTCGTTCCGGCGGCCATTCATCTTGACGAGGATGGGATCGCGGAACCTCACGTGCTTCACGCACGACTTCTCCTCGACCACCGGTTGGGCAGAGAGCCAGTCCCAGTCGATGAAGCCGTCGCCCAGCTCCGGGTTCACGGTGAAGTAGCCGGTGTTGTTGGCGGTCAGGTTCTGGAAGAAGTGAGTCCCTTGCGAGGGGGTGACCCGGAAGTCCTTGAAGCCGGTCTCGACGATGACGCGCGCGCCGGAGATCTGGTCCCAGGTGACCGGGATCCCGAGGAACGGGTCCGCCGAGCCCCACCGCCCCACCCCGAAAAGGACATAGGGAATCTGCCGGGCCGCCAGGGCGGCGTTGAACTCGGCCACCTCGGCTGCGGCGACACGGCTGCGTGAGCGGTCGAAGCGGTCGTAATCGACGACGACGAGGTCGCACACGCCCTCGATGCGGCCGTTGCCGAGGACGGTCGCGCTCTGGCAGATCAGGTCCTCTCGTTCGACGTTTCCGATCTCCAGCTCGATCAGCTCGCGCGAGAGGGCGAGCGGGCGCAGCTGCAGGAAGCCGAACTCCTTTGGCGTCGCGGGCGGCGTGGAAAGGTTGACGGCGAACTCGATCTCCACCGGAGCGCCGGTGCCTTGTGCCGAGACCTCCAGCAGGAGAGCGAGGATGTCCGGGAGCGGGAAGATCTGGTGCTTGAGGATGGGCGAGAAGGTCACGAGGCGGACGCCGGGGCGAGCGATCCCATCGTAGACCGCCTCGTTCTCGGGAGAGTACGTGGAGCCGACCGCGGCCAGCGTGCCGTCCGCCTCGGCGATCTCCAGGCCGTAGCGTTGCAGGTCGAACTCGTGCAGGGCCGGCCTGACGTGTGCGGCCTCACCGCCCGGCTCGGCCACCTGCAGGGCGAAGAACTCGCGCTGCGAGTTTTGCCGGATGTCCTCCACCGAGGAGAACTGCACGAGGTGGCGCGGGTACTTCGGGCAGAACCTCACACAGGCCTCGCCGTCCACCACGCTCTCGCCGAAGCCGAGGGCTACGGCGGCGATGCCGTCCTCGGTCCGAATGGGTGCCGCCGGATAGAAGTTATGCGAGCGCGCGACGCCGGAAATGGAGGGGTAGAAGCGGCCGCCGTGCGCCGACCCCACGATCCTCTGGACGATCACGGCCATCTTCTCCTCCTCGAGCCGGTAGGGGGTGGCGTCGAGGTAGGCCTTCGCGCGGTGGGAGAACGTCGAAGCGAAGACCCTCTTGATGGCCGTCAGGAGCTGGGAGAGGCGCACGTGGTGGCTGCTGTGGTTGTTCGCCAGCATGTAGGTCTCGTAGACGCCGGCAAAAGGCTGGTACTGCGAGTCCTCCAGCAGGCTCGAAGAGCGCACGGCGAGCGGATAGCGGGCCACCTGCAGGAAGGCGTCCAGGTCGCGGGCGGTCTCCTCCGGAAACTCCGAGGAGTGGAAGCGCCGCAGGATGGCGTCGTCGTCGGCGGTCTCGATGGCGAAGTCGCGCAGGCCGTTGTCTTCGAGGAACCGGTCGAAGACGTCCGCTCCGAGGACGACCGCGGCCGGAACCGAGATCCTCACGCCCTCGAAGCGGTCGCGCACCCGGTCGTCGTTCAGGAGGAGGTTCACGAAGGCCAGGCCGCGCGCCTTACCTCCGAGCGAGCCCCCGCCCAGCCGCGCGAATCCCGTCGTGCCGTCGAACGTCGCGCGGTCGAAGTCGGCCACGATCCTGCGGCCCCGCTGGGCCCTGTAGTCCTGGATCGCCCGAATGAGATCCCGTCTCAGGTTCTCGAGCCCTCCGAAGTCGCCCACCTTGCGCGGCCTGAGGCTGTGGGCCAGCGCGAACTCGGTGCGCGCCTTGAACCAGGTCGAGAAGTGGTTCCGCTCGCCATGGTAGGCGAGGCTCTCGGCGGGCACGGTCCAGAGCATCTCCTCCAGGGTCTTCAGGTCGTTGGCCCGGCCGACTTCGGTGCCATCGGGGAGGCGGAAAACGAAGTCTCCGAAGCCGAAGTTCTCGACGATGAAATGCCGGAGCTGCTGGAGGAGGAGGGGCGATCCCTTGAGCTGGAAAGTGGCGCCGGCCTCGCGCGCGAGCGCCTCGTTCCCGCTGCGGCTGGACTGAAGCATGATGGGAATGTCCGGCTGCATTTCGCGCACCTTGAGGGCGAGCTCCACCCCGGCGCGGGGCGCAAGCACTCCGCCCCGCGGAAACTCGATGTCGGAGATGATTCCGAGGATGTTCTCGCGGTAGGTGGAGAAGAGGTCCCAGGCCTCTTCGAAGGTCCGGCAGAGCAGGATCTTGGGCCGCGCCTGCAGACGCATCAGCTTGTGCGACAGGTTGACCCCCTCCGGCACGAGGTTGTGCGAGTGGTTCATCACCTCCGTGTAGATGACCGGAAGAAACGAGGAAAAGAAGGGGACGCTGTCCTCGACGAGGATGATCGCCTGCACCCCTTTCAGCCCCGTGTCGTGGGCCAGGTTCATCCGGTCCTCGATGACCTTCACGATCGCCAGGAGGATCCTGACGTCCCCGCGCCACAGGAAGGTGCCGTCGAGGGCGGAGGCGTCCCGCCCTTCCAGGAACCGGTTCAGCTCGCGGTGGTCATAGGCAAGGAGGACCACGTGCGCCTTCACGCCAGCCTCTTTCATCTTCCTGGCGAGGGTCAGGGCGTCCATGTCTCCGATGTGCAGGGACGTGATGACGAGATTGAAGCGGGGCTCCTCGTTCACGAGCGCGAGCGCCTCACCTCCGGTGGAGACCCGCGTGATGCCGGGCACGTGCCTCAGGTTCAACTCGAGCGACTCGGAGAGGATGCGCTCGTTCAACTGGCCGTCCTCGGCCAGGATGAAAGAGTCGTAGAGGCTCGAGACGAGGAGGATGTCCTGGACCCGGTACTGCATCAGGTCCTGGAAGCCCTTCCAGGAGCTGCCGGCCTGAAGGACCGGACTTTCCGGTGTCGGGTCGGGCATCCCCCTAGGTTAGACCAGACCCTGGTCCATCATCGAGTCGGCCACCTTCAGGAAGCCCGCGATGTTGGCCCCGTTGACGTAGTTGCCGGGCGTCCCGAACTGGTCGGCCGTCTCGCGGCAGGCCTTGTGAATCGACTTCATGATGAGGTGCAGCCGGTTGTCCACTTCCTCTCGGGTCCAGGAGAGACGCATGCTGTTCTGCGACATCTCCAGCCCCGAGGTCGCGACGCCGCCCGCGTTGG
>OBLU010003115.1_pt1 | contig 15069 bp, 19 predicted proteins | sample 1518681 | NCBI WGS metagenome assembly OBLU01 (sample SAMEA3539304, study PRJEB22396) | soil metagenome | biome: tundra; feature: field; material: soil | place: USA | collected 2010-05 | depth 0.15 m
CTCGCGTTCGGCTGGGCCAAATGCGGCCGCAAAGCCGGGCAATTGAGATGGGCTGTACTTGCTTGGCCTGATGTACTTGAATGGCCGCGGTGTGCAGCGACACGTGACTCATGGAATCGGCCTCTGGCAGAAATGATACCGATCTTCTGACGGTGGGGTTTGCGATGGATATTTCATCGCCCGGGGATAAGCGCCCGTAGAATAAGTGGGCTCTGGGTTTCTAAGCCATCGCGTCCTGCTCGAGTCGCTCGACATCATCCATTCGTTCAACGATCGACCGCTTGCGTGATTCGAGCTCTTTCCACTGTGCGTTCGCGCGTTCGATCGCACAGGCAGTGGCGCTGGGTTCGCCGGCCAGCGCCATAAAATGCGCTTGGGCCGCGCCCGCGGCGCTCAACGTAGCGCGATAGCGCGACTCCAGCTTGCGTAATCGGGATTCGAAATTCATCCGAGTAACCTCCCGTTGCGACTTCCTGGAACAGAGCCTACTCCGTGTCGTTGACACCAATGCGACGGCCACGTGACGACTGAGTGACCGGTTCATTACGGATTTGTCAATGCCTCGAAGGCTTTAGGTCCTGAGCTGGCGGGCGTTGCTCCAGACGACTTGCGCGATGCCGACCAGAGCCAACATCGCGCCGTAGATGGTCCAGTGATAGTCACCAACCATGAAGCCGACGCGGAAGGCAAGGTTGAAGCCTTGGAGGATCCAGACGGTCCCCATCAAGATCATCGCAACGCCGATTAGGCTACTGACAATCCGCATCACAACGTTAAATGTTCGCCACATGGGTACCCCCCAATCTGTTGCCGCAAAGAACGGACGCGCTGGCGTGCGTACCGCCCGCTCTTTTTACTCGACCGATTTTGCGGCAGCTCGCCCGGCGGCGCGACCGGAGAAGATGCAGCCACCAAGAAACGTGCCCTCGAGGGCGCTATAGCCATGCATACCGCCGCCCCCAAATCCGGCGACCTCGCCCGCGGCATACAGCCCAGGCACCGGCTGACCATCCGCTGCCAGGACACGGCTGTCGAGGTTAGTCTGCAACCCGCCCAACGTCTTCCGGGTGAGAATGTGCAGACGCACGGCGATCAACGGGCCGGCACGCGCGTCGAGAAGCTTGTGGGGTTTCACAGCGCGCGTCAGTCTGTCACCCAGATAGGCGCGTGCAGTGCGGATCGCGCTGATCTGCATGCCCTTGCAGAACGGGTTGTTGAGTTGCCGATCGCGAGCACGAATCTCGTGCTCGACAGCCTCCAGGCTCAGCAGGGGCACACCGCCCACAAGGGAATTCATGCGCTGCACGAGCACGGCAAGATCACGCTCAACGATGAAGTCTTCGCCGTGCTCCATAAAGGCTTTGACCGGTCCTGGGATGCCTGCGGTCGCGCGCCGGATGACCTGTCTCCAGCTCTTGGCGGTGAGATCGGGATTTTGCTCGGAACCCGAAAGTGAGAATTCCTTCTCGATGATCTGCCTGGTCAGGATGAACCACGACTAATCGAATCCTGTCTGCATGAGGTGCTGCAGTGTGGCGAGGGTATCGAAGCCGGGATAGAGCGGCGCCGGCAGCCGTCTGCCGGCAGCATCGAGCCAAAGCGAGGAGGGGCCAGCCAGGACGCGGATGGCGTGATTGGTCCAAATTGGATTCCAGTTCTTTACGCCTTCGACGTAGTGCCACATGCGGTCTCGATTGATGATGGTCCCGCCAGCGGCCTCGGTGATGGCCAACATACGGCCGTCGACGTGATCCGGAACCCCGCAGATCATCCGCTTGGGTGGCGCGCCCAGGCGCTTAGGCCAGTTACTTCGAACCAGATCGTGATTGGCGCCGATTCCACCGGATGAGACGATAACGGCTTGGGCTTTGAATTCGAATGCACCGATGACCTCGCGCGAACTCTTTCTCCCGCGCTCGGCGCTGCTCGGCTCAAGGATGTCACCACGTACCCCGTCGACCGCGCCGCCAGACTTGGTGAGTCCGCGGACCCGGTGGCGAAACTTGAAGGTAACCAGCCCGCGATCCGCGGCCAACCGCACGCGTTCGACGAAAGGCGCGAGAATGCCGGGCCCGGTTCCCCACGTTATATGGAATCTTGGCACGGAGTTGCCGTGCCCATTTCCGCGGCCAATGATCCTCCTCGCGGTCGAAACCGGCCGTCCCCATCCAGTCTTCGAGCGCGAGATCGTAGGCGTCATGGATACGCATCTTGCGCTGCTCAGGCGAATCGACGAGAAATATGCCGCCAAGTGACCAAAACGCCTGACCACCGAGAGATTGCTCGGGTTCCTGATCGACAATGATGATTGTTTTGGCTGCTTCGGCCAGCTCGGCAGCCGCGACCAGTCCGGCAAGTCCCGCGCCCACAATGATCACGTCCGCGTCGTCGGCCACGCTCATTTCTCCGAACGATGTTCATTGGGCGACCTGAGCTTTCCAGGCAGCCCAGGCCGGATTGTCGATCTTGAAGTGCTCGAGCGCATAGGTGATGTGGGATCCGCGTAGCACGCCCGCCGCCATAATACTAAGCGCAACATATAGTTACGATTAGGGGTGTGTTACGCCCGACGTCAGCTGACTCAAGCCGCGGCCGCCGCCGCACTGTCGATCAATCAACCGAAGGTCTCGGCGCTCAAGCACTACAAGTCTCACGGCTCGGCAGCGATATCGAGATTCAGATCCGCGCGCCAAAGAGGGCTTCGTCCTCACGGGGACGGAATTTGGTCGACGCGGCGTAACGGCGAGGCGTGCAAGGCGGCGATAGGTCTTCACATCCAACTAGCTTACTGGCGCGTAATTTTGTGCTCTTAGTGATCGTGGTGATCGCCGCGAACCTGCTGTAGGGGCGGTCCCGTGCCAGGGCGCTAATCGAAGCAGGACGTGTCACGCCCGCGGTACTGGCGATGTTTATCTGCGGAGCGTTTGCCCTATTCGGCGGTTGAATGGGATATATTCGCTTCCCCTGGATCCGCGACGAGCAAAGATGACTAGCGCGCAAGCCGCATTATTTCGCACGGTACCCGAGAAGGATTACCTCGTATTTTGGACAGCTGCGCAAGTTGGACGCTCAGTTGTTCGAACAGATTCCTGATGGGGACTTGGTGGTTGGCTTTCGCAATGTCCTGGCGCATGGGTACGCAACGCTCGATCACCGGCGTGTGTACGAAATCGCATCGGCTCGAGCCGGAGGCTTATTGATGGCGCTGGGGGATATGCTGGCACAGATGCCGGAGCAGCCGCCGATGGGACCGTCGACGAAGTAGCAAAGGCTCCTGGAGCGAGCTTGAACGCCACGTGCGTTGTACGTACAATGTGCGCACAGACTCACTTGCTGGCACCTAGGAACTCGACATGCCCGCCCAAGCCAAAGCTGAGCGCGTCGCCATCCGCCTGGCGGCTGCCGACAAGTCACGCCTGACGCGTGCCGCGAAACTGCAGGGTAGGACCTTAAGCGACTTTATGCTCGCGGCTGCGCGTGAAGCCGCTGACCTGGCACTCAACGAGCAGACGCGTTTCGCGTTGTCGGCCGAGGCGCTGCGGAAGTTCGCCGCTGCGCTCGATGCGCCGCCGCGTGACATTCCAGCGTTGCGCAAACTGTTTGTATCGCCCAGTGTGCTGGAACGATGACAAGTCCGGCTCCCCTTCAGGGGCCGGAGTTGCTGACCAGCAGGCACGATCTCGCAGCCTTTGATTGCGGCAAACCGCTGCTCAATACGTTCCTGAGGCGATTCGCGCTGGTCAATCAGCTGAGCGCCGCGGCACGCACCTATGTTGTACACCGTGCGAGCGAAGTGGTCGGCTACTACAGCGTGGCTGCTGCGGCAGTGGATCCCGCAGCGGCACCGAGCCGAATCAGCAAAGGCCTTGGGCAATATCCCATACCACTCACGCTGCTTGCGCGTCTGGCCGTCGAGCACGCGGAGCAGGGCAGCGGGCTGGGGCCGGCGCTGCTGAAGGATGCCCTGCGGAGATTCCTGCTGGCGCAGGAAATCGTCGCCAGTCGTGCGCTACTCGTTCACGCGAAGGATGACGAGGCGGCGAAATTCTACGCGCACTATGGCTTCGAGCCGTCACCTATTGACCGGCATCATCTGTACTTATTGACCAAAGACATCAAGAATACATTGGGGCTGTAATGGCATCGCAACAAGCACCCATTGTTTATCGCATCATGCTTGGGGAGAATCCGCCCGATAGCGTAAGCAGTCGAGGCGCGACATGTGCGTCATAGGGCCCCATGAAATCCAAGACTAACGACGGCGGCAAGCTCAAGATCGGGGATGACTGGAACGCGATCCGCATCATCGCGCTCTCGCAGAGCAATCCGCTCAAAGCGATTGCCGAGTTCGTCGAGAACAGCATCGACGCGCACGCGAAGACCATCACGATCACTCGCGGCCGCGAGCACGGCGCACATTACCTCTCGATCAAGGATGACGGCAATGGTGTGCCGCGCGATGCCGACGGGCTCCCCGACTTCAAGTACGTCGCCACCCACATCTGCGACTCGATCAAGCGACGCCTGAAAGCCGACGGCAACGGCTCGGGCCTGCAGGGAGAGTTCGGCATTGGCCTCCTGAGTTTCTGGACCGTCGGCGACAGTTTGACCATGACCTCGACCGGCACCGACCAGCGCGCGTACCAGATGACCATGAGCAAGGGCGATCCGCGCTATGACGTGAGTCCGCGGCGTGTGCTCTTCGCCGAGAAAGGCACGGAGCTCAAGATCAGCCCGCTACTCGAGGGCATTCGCACCTTGAGCGGTGAGAAGATCCAGTGGTACCTGGCTTCGGAGCTGCGCGATCGGATCCGGGACGCGCGGGTGCGCGTGACCGTCATCGACAAGCTCGCTCGCAAGCAATATGAAGTCGAGCCCCGTCAGTTTGAGGGGCGGTTGCTGCACCAACTCCCACCCATTCGGACCCCTTACGGGGATGCGTACGCGGAGTTGTACCTGGCTGAACCGGCTGATAGTTCACGCGTCGCGCTGACCCGCTCGGGCACACGGGTCATCGAGGATTTGGCGAGCCTACCCGGCCTTGATCGTGCTCCTTGGGTCTCGCGGTACCTGCAGGGCCTGATCGATGTGCCGTTCCTGAATCTCACCCCCGGTACCCGCAGTGGAATCATCCACGATGAGCGCTATGCCGCCCTGATGGCGGCGCTCGAGCCCCTGGAGACTCACGTCAAGGGCTTGATCGAAGAGCAGCAGCGCGCCGAAGAGGAGCAGGCCAGTCAGCAATCGTTGAAAGCCATCCAACGGGCGTTTCACGAGGCCCTGCTGGCGTTGCCGCGCGAGGAGTACGACTGGTTCGACATCCAAGGCCGTGCGCGCCGCGAGGGTGGCGCAGCTAAGCCCAATGTTGGCGGGACTACGCAGGCCGCTGAGCTCGATGCCGCGGTACCCGGAGTGGCCGAGCCGGGGTCTCATGATGCCCCGCAGCGTCAGTTCTTCGAATACGCGGGGCCGCTCTACAGCGTCGTGGTCTCCCCGGCCGCGAGTACCACGCCGCTCAACGAGGTGCGCACGTTCAGAGCGCTGCCGCGCGATCGATCGCGGCGACGCGTTCAGGATGAGCTCACGTTCAATTGGGAGATTCTTGAGGGCGAAGGATCGTTGCAGGGCGTCGCCGACCAGGAGCTCGAGTATCGGGCACCGGCGGTCCCCGGCCTCACGCGACTGCGGGTCACGGTCGCGCAGCGGGAAGTGAGCTGCACCGCCGAGGCCCTGGTGACGATAACCGACAGCCTCGAAGCCGCGATGAGCCCGGCGGTGGTCACAACGCGGGGATTGCCGGGTTACACCTTCGAACGCGCTGCTGGGGAGCTCTGGCGTTGCCGCTTCGATGCCGAGCGCAACATTATCGTGGTCAACAGCGGTCACCGCGACTTTGTGTTTGCCACGCGCAATCGCGCCCTGCAACTGCGCTACCTGGTGCGGTTGTACGTGAAAGAGCTGGTGCTCAAGAACTTTGCCGGGTTACCGGCCGATCAGCTGCTCGAGCGCATGATCGAGCTGTCGCTGTACGCCGAGGAAAAGCTCAAATCCGGCTGAAGCGGGTTGTCGCGCATGGTGCGTACGTGCGGGTTCATTTTCAGAGTTCAGCCGACTCTACTCGGTCTTGGTCCCACGGGGCCTTAAGGGGTCCGGCTGTATTCTCGCGATCATTTTGTGGGGCGCACTTTTTCAAAATAAAAACAAGTAGTTGAAAAATTCACGTCGCCGCGAGGATGTGATTAGTGGATAACAACTCTAAATATGTTGGTTAACATCTGCGATTATGATAGATAGTAATCGCATATGCTCTTCAATGTCGCCCAATTGCCCGATGAATATCTACGAGTCGTAGAGCGTGTCGATGAGATGCGGCTCCGGCTGCGATTTCTATTGCTGCAGCAACCGAGGCGGTGGTCCGGACTATTGCGGCGTTCGGAATTCGCGCGTGCCATCCAAGGATCCAACAGCATCGAGGGCTATCACGTCGCCGTGGATGACGCAGTCGCAGCGGTAGAGGGCGAGGAGCCGATGATCGATGAGCGTACTGAGCCGTGGCTTGCCGTGCGTGGCTACCGAGAGGCAATGACCTACATCCTGCAGCTCGCCGACGATTCGCACTTCGCGCATCACGAGGCGATGCTACGAAGCCTTCACTACATGATGCTGAGCTATGACCTGGGCAAGCATCCGGGGCGGTGGCGACCGGGCGTCATTTACGTGCGTCGCGAGCCGACCGCAGAGATCGTGTACGAAGGTCCGGACGCGGCGCTCGTTCCAGGGTTGATGGACGAATTGGTTGCCTCGCTCAATGCGGCGAGCCCGTTGCCGATCATGGTGCGCGCAGCACTGGCGCACCTGAACCTCGTCATGATTCATCCGTTTTCCGATGGAAACGGCCGTATGGCCCGCGCGCTGCAGACGCTGGTGCTCGCGCGCGAGGGAATTCTCGATCCCTACTTTTCCAGTATCGAGGAGTACCTCGGACACAATACGAGCGCCTACTACCAGGTGCTCGCGGACGTCGGGCAGGCATCTTGGCACGCGGACCGCGATCCGTTGCCGTGGGTCAAGTTTTGCCTGACCGCCCATTTTCGTCAGTCCGAAACGCTGCTGCGTCGTTCGCAGGAAGCCGCCCGTCTCTGGTCAGAGCTGGAGACGGAGGTTAAGCGGCGTGGATTGCAGGAACGCATGATGCTGGCACTCCACGATGCCGCCTTCGGCTACCGCGTCCGGAACGCAACCTATAGGAAGGCCGCCGAGGTGTCCGATGCCGTGGCGAGCCGCGATTTGGGGGCATTGGTGGCCGCCGGCTTGCTTGTGGCGCGGGGCGAGAAGCGCGGGCGGATCTACCTCGCCGGCGAATGGCTCAAACAAAAAAAAACGGAGACGAGCCTGCCTAAAGTGGCCAGTGATCCCTTCACCGGAGAACAAGTTCGCGAGGAGCCAGAACCCTATGTGGCCCCTACAGCGACCTGACCAGCGGAGTTTTCGCATCCGCAGCGACCTTTAACGCAAGAAGGCAGACCTATCATGAGCCAATCCTCAGCTCGCTTGCTGCTCATCCCGGATACGCGCATCACGTGTCCCCACTGTGAACGAGAGTTTGCGTTGGCAGATGGATTCGCCAGGAAGGCGCTTGAAAGCGTGGAGGCAGCGAGCGCCGCGGCCCTCGCCACGCTACGCGAAGAAGAGCGCGTCGGTGCCGATCGACACGCCCAGAAGATTGCGGCCGAGCGCGATGCCGCTCATGCCCAGGCGCTGGCGGAAGTGCGTGCGCTGACTACCCAGTCGTTTGCACCGCAAATTGACGCGCTGAAGGAGCAGCTCGCCGCGAGCCAAGCAAAGATCGCGACATTGGATCAGCGTGAAGCCGCGCTGTTGGCTCGAGAGCGGAACATCGAGACGCAGATAGCGGAAGTCGCAGCGACGCGCGCCGCGGAGCTGGTCGCGAACGAGCGGCAAGGCTATGAAAAGCGGCTCGCCGAGCAAAACCTCAGGCTGCAGGCGTTCCAGGCCGAGCAGTTGGGGCTCAGGGAAGAGCGGCAGCGATTGCAGGATGAAAAGGCCGCCATGGCGCTGGATGTACAACGCCAAGTCGATGCACGAGTGGCTGAGCGCGACTCAATCGTGAGGATGCAGGAGCAGGAGAGGTCAGCGCTGGAGAAGGCGGAATTGCAAAAGAAGATTGATGACATGGCTGCCAAACTCGCGGAAGCCCAGGCCAAGGCCAGACAGGGTTCCCAACAGTTGCAGGGTGAGGTGCTGGAGCTCGCCATCGAAGAGGGACTTCGACGCTCGTTTCCGCTCGATACGATTGAAGAGGTCAAGAAGGGGCAGCGGGGCGGGGATGTGCTGCAGCACGTTGTGAGCCGTACCGGTCAGTCTGCGGGGATCATCCTCTGGGAGACCAAGCGCGCGAAGGATTGGAGCCCGCAGTGGATCAGTAAGCTCAAAGACGACATGCGCGCCAGTGGCGCAGCGGTTGGGATCCTGGTCACGATGCCGGGTGCACTGCCGAAGGACTGGCCCGCTGGGGCGCTATTCGCGCCTTACGAAGACGTTTGGGTCACGCAGAGTGTGACGGCGTTTGGCGTTGCCGAAGCATTGCGAGGCGCGCTGATCGATCTGAATCGCCAGAGAGCTGTCTCTGCCGGTAGGGGCGAGAAGATGGAGGCGTTGTATGACTATCTGACCTCGCCGCAGTTTGCACACAAGTTAAAGGCGATTTATGAGACCTTCAAGAAAATGCGCGAGGAGCTGGAATCTGAAAAGAATGTGACGACCCAGCGGTGGGCCCGTCGGGAGAAACAGTTGCAGGCGGGCGTAGCGCAATTGCTCGGCATAGGTGGGGAGATCCAAGGGTTGGCGCAGCAGGAGCTGCCGATGCTGGAAATGGAGAACGGTAGCTCCGACGAGCCCAATTGAGCCGAGCCGCCCAGGTGCTTTGGAATGGAGTTAGTTATTCCACCCAGGGAGCGCGGACTCGATGCTATTTATGCTATTTCAGCCTCAGCGGGCTTTGCAACGGCATGCCCGGGACGGCGGGCGAGGGCCAAGCTCAAGAGCCGCTCACGTCATGGCTACACCACTACCTGAGTCGATTGGCAGGCAAGCTATCAGAGGAGCTCCTGACCTTCGGTGAGCTCTGGGCTGGACCACTTCGCATCCAGGGGCAACTTTGGGATAGACCTTCGGACAGCGCACCTCGCGTGATCGATCTGGCCATGATTACGACGAGCCTGAACCTTGGGCGTCCCTTTCGCCTGCCCTTTGGCTTGTGGAGGATTCTCGGCCGTCGGAAAGCCACAGGTGTCTATTTCTCCGATGGCGGCATATGCAGTAACTTTCCCATCCAGTTTTTTGATAGTGCATTGCCGACTTGCCCGACTTTTGGCGTTGACTTGCGGACTTTGCACCCGGACCATCTCGACGAGCGCGTATGGATGCCGGGCCCCATGGAAAATAGGGAGGGGATCCAGACCTATTGCCCACCCATGTCGAACGCGCGAACCCTTGGTTCGGTCGTTAACTTCGTAGAAACCATTGTCTCGACGATGCAAGACTGGCAGGACCAAATGCAGTTGATCATGCCGGGCTTTCGCGATCGCATCGTCCACGTCTGCCACACAGATGAAGAGGGGGTATGATTCTCAATATGCCGCCCAAAACCATTGATACCTTGGCCTCCAGCGGCACTGAGGCTGCGACGGATCTTATTAGGGCTTTCGCTGAGGGAGGAGGTCTGGCGACGCGCAATGGGTGCGACAATCACCAAAGAATTCGAGTTCGTACGTTGCTGAGCCTTAGTCCAACAACAGTTAGAATCTATATCTAAGGGGCTTGCGCCTAAGCAAAACCCAACGTGGGACCAAATCGTATTAAATCAGAATCCGCCGAGCTATGCGTTTCGCCCACAGCAGCTGGCGAGTGCGGCGGATGAACTCTTAGGGAAACTGGAGAAGTTGGCACAGGCCTTCGCGAGTGTTGACGTGCCTCTATGCAGTGGAGCTCCAAGGCCGTCGCCGGAGCTCAAGGTCGCGCCGAAAGGCCTCGGAGTCGGTCCCGGTATGGGCGTTCAAAGTTAACCGATATAGCCGTTCGGGGACATTATCATTCGTGAAGGTGCTATCTTGACTGGGGCCAGATCCTTGCACGGATTTGCCTAAACGACACCAATGCCATTAAACCGGTTTCTCCTGGCCCTCGGGACTTTATTCATCATCGCCGGTCTGCTGTGGCCGTGGTTCAAGAGGATGCACTTGTTCCATCTGCCCGGCGACATCTTCATCGACCGCCCGGGATTCAAGTTCATTTTCCCGATCACGACCATGCTGATCGTGAGCGCGGTCCTCTCGTTAGTGGCGTGGCTGATGCGGCGCTAGTATGCGAGTAATCGATCGCAGCGCCTAGTCGACGGTAGGAAATTGCCCCTTCATGGGATTTGGGGGTACCTGCTCCACGATACGATCGAAGATACCAAGACAACCGGCACCGAACTTCGACGCCTGTTTGGAACGAGGGTTGCCGGCATCGTTGCCGAAGTGACGGATAACAAACGGCTGCCAAAGGAGCGACGAAAGGAGCTGCAGATCGATCATGCGGGATCTCTGTCGCAGAATGCAAAGCAGGTCAAGCTGGCCGACAAGATTTGCAACTTGAGGGATATCCTGGCATCACCGCCCAAGGACTGGTCCATCCAGCGGAAGCGGCAATACTTTGACTGGGCGAAGAAGGTGATCGACCAGGTGCGGGGAACGAATTCGAAGCTCGAGCGGCGATTTGATCAGTTGTACCGGAGGAGGCCCGGAGCGTGAAGGCTTGCGGGAACGAATTTGATAACTGAAATGCTCAAAAGTTGTCGCCGGCAAAAGACACTGTGGAGCCATGCATGAGCCGAGTTTGGCCTCGCTCAGGAATTTATCGCTTGTCGCCGCCTGAGCGCATCGCTACGGTTCCCACATCGAGTCCCCTCCACTCGAATTGGAGCCGACACGATGCATAGACCATTCATCATGACCCTCATTGTCATTGCGGGTGTCGCGGCTGTGCCTACGCTGGCTTGCGCCGAGAACCCGCCGGCCGCGATGGATAGCTGCGTCGCGGCGTTTATGACCTCCATCTTGAAGCAGACGAGTGCCATCAAGCTCCGCGAATCAGACTACCTTAACAATGGCCTGGTCAACGCGAGCGCGGTGGGAACTGACGATGACGGCCAGAGATGCACACGACCATCGCCTGGTTGCGCGTGCGCTCTGCAGGGGCGATTCGCAGGACAAAGCCGTCGCGCTGCAAGCGGACTCCGTGAGCGAGCAGTCGCTGCTTTGATCCAGCGTCGCGCCGCCGACGCAGCATATCCACGCGAGGGCACGCCGTGACGGCCATCGTTCGCTTGTCTCTGCCTCGCGATCGCTTCGCGCTCGAGGCACATTTTGCGGCGCTCGGTACGGAGGATCTGTCTAATCGATTCTGCCACTCCATCAAGCCCGAAGCCGTTACCAAATACCTGGATCAGTGGAGTGCGGCCGGCATTCCGTCCTACGGCATCTTCGATCCCGATCGCGCACTCGTCGCCGTTGGCCAGTTCGCGCAGTCTGCAGACGAACTCGAGGTGGGACTTTCCGTTCTTCCCACCTATCGGCGCAAAGGGCTCGCCAGGGCCCTGCTTTGCCGCTCCGCGAGCTACGCTCGGGCGCGAGGGCTCAAAGCCCTGATCATTCACTGCCTGACGGACAACTTACCGATGCTGTCGTTGGCGCGCCGAATCGGCATGACGGTCGAGATCTCGAACGGCGAAGCCGACGGTCACCTGACGCTTCGCGCTGCCACTGCACTCGATTTCTGGAGGGAGATTGCCGACGACCAGGAGAGCCTTGCGAATTCCGTGGTGAAGAGCTGGCAGCTCGCCGTGCAATCGACTTTGGGGAGCGTGACCCCGACTAAAGACAGCGGCACCTGATGCTCATGGCACCATCGAGGTCGCCGGCGAAGCACCGGCACCGTGACGCGCTGCTATCTGCCATCGGGGTCGGCGCCGTCCGCGCGGCCGGAGAGTACCGCCCGGCGCACGAGTTAGCGAAAAGACCGGCGAATCCTCCGGACGCGTCTTCCGGTGATCGTACACCCGAGTCGTGCTGATATTCGCATGTCCGAGCCACTCCTGGACCTTGGCGATGTCCGCGCCGGCATCGAGCGCATTGGTCGCTGCTGCGGTACGGGTATCATGGGGCAGAAGCGGTCCGGGAGAGTGGCCGGGCAATATCGACTCCGCTTACGTGATGCAGACCGGTCGGAGGAAGGCGAATTGGATGCCGATGCGTTATGGCGAGTGCGTCTTGGCGGCTTTTGCCAACTCTCACCATCGAGCCTATGATCTCGACGCAAACCAATGGAGAAATTCTATGGCGCATGGACTAAAGGTCGGCCTTGCTCTAGCTGTCGCTCTTATTTTGGCAGGAGGGGCCGTGGCGGCCGAGCCGGAGCATCAGCACGGCGGCGGCGCGAAGCCCGCGGCGCGCCAGGGAGAGTCCCATCCCGGCCCCAGCGGCTATCAGCGCGTCACTGAACCGAAAGGCTGGAACGCCCGGCCAAGCACGCCGGATCGCGCTGCCTATCAGCACAACTTCCAAGCCGCGCGGAGTTACAAGATCGGACCCTACCACCGTCCCGTGGGCTGGACGACGCGCCGCTGGGGTTTTGGCCAAATCCTGCCACGCGCTTATTGGGCTTCGCAATACACTCTAGCGGACTACTGGCTCTTTGCCCTTGAAGTGCCACCAGCGGGCTATGAATGGGTGCGCGTCGGCGCCGACGCGCTTCTGGTGAACACCGCCACTGGCGAAGTCCTGCAAGTAGAATACGGCGTCTTCGGTTGAGTTGGGGTGCGCACGAAACGGAGATTGATACACGTTAGCGGCCGTGCATCACGAGATAACTCGGGCATCTAGATAGCCACCACGCTGATCATTCACGTGGCGCTGCGGGCCATCTGTCAAAGCTGGCGCACTACTTTATTCGAGCATCAAGCATGGGTTATCTTCCATTTTGGCATGCGTCTGGCCTGCTCCCAGGGTTCAGCGTCAATGGCGGATTAATACTTCACTTTAAAGACCGGTGAGTCTTCTGGCCGGGTCTTCCGGTGATCATAGACTCGAGTCGTGCTGATATTGGCGTGGCCGAGCCATTCTTGGACCTTGGCTATATCTGCGCCGGCGTCTAGGGCGTTGGTTGCGGCCGTCGCGCGAGCTGCGTGGGGCCCGAATCGTTCGACAGCTATTCCCACCTTCTTGCCGTAGTACTTGATCAGTTGGTAGATCCCGTCGGCGGTCAGTCCCGTGTCCAGGCGGCCGCCGTGGCGATTGTTTCGGACGGGGCGGAATAGGGGAGAGGATGCGAGGTGCGCGTGTCCTGCGCTCTCCAAATACTCGGTAATCCGCTCCTGTGAGCCGGGATGAAGTGGTACATGGCGAAGTTTCTCGCCCTTGCCGTGGATCCGCAGGTGCTTGACGCCTCGGCGCTCATGGATGTCGCGGACCAAGAGCTGACAGAGCTCGTCGCGTCGTAGGGCGTGATAGAACAGGATCGATAGGACAGCTCGATCGCGCTTAGCCTTCAGGGTGTTACCTTTGGGCGCGTCGAGCAGGTGCCGCGCCTGGGCATCGGAGAGCGCCGGCGTCTTGCCCTGGTAGCTGTCGACCTTAGGCCGGGCCACCCCTTTGACCGGATTGACCGGCACCGCATTGCGTTCACAGAGGTATTCGAAGAGTGAGGACAATGCGGCGAGCTTGCGGCGGATCGTGGCGCCCTGGAGCTGCCGGCGCAGGAGCTCGTCGCGGTAAGCGATCACATGCGCACGGGCCACGGTCCGGAATTCCTCTGGTCTGACGATCCCGACAAAGCCCATAAAATCCCGGATGTCGATTTTGTAGATCCGGCGCGTTCCGGCGCTCTTGATATTGGCGAACCATTCGGTTTCCGCGGGAACATCTGAGAGCTTGCGGAACTGCTCGGAGGTCAGCAGACGGCGTTGTAAGGTCCGGGGAACGGGTAGCGTTTTATTTGCGGCCGCATTCATCTTGGTATTGTAACTACACTGTAGTTATACTAGCAATGTGAAAGGTCTGCGCTTCGAGCGGGCTCACGTCAAGGCGGCTGCGAACCGGCGCAAGCACGGGGTCGCGTTCGCGGAGGCACAATCGATCTTTCTGGATGACGAGGCGCTGCTGATCACCGATCCCGAGCACTCGGAGTCCGAGGATCGATTCGTGTTGCTCGGGTTCAGTGCACGGCTTCGGGTGCTCGTGGTCATCCACGCATACCGTGGGGGCACGGATGTCATTCGGCTGATCAGCGCGCGCAAAGCTGATCGCCAGGAACAACTGACCTACAGCCGCCGCCGGCGGTCCGACTGAGGCAATCTTATGAGAAAGCCCTACGACTTCTCTGAAGGTAGACGTAACCCGTACGTGAAGCGGCTGAAACAGCAGCTGACGATCCGGCTGGATACGGATACCGTCGCGTACTTCCGCACGCTGGCCAAGGAGACGGCCATTCCGTACCAGACCCTGATGAACCTGTACCTGCGGGATTGCGCCGAATCGCGGCGCCGATTGCGGTTCGCGTGGCCCGTGCGGCGCCTGGGCAAGGCCAGGACCGCGGCAGCCGAATAGCCGGCGGTTTGGCGCTAAGAGGTTCAGCCATCGGGGACCCTATATAAGGAGTAGCTTTAGGTCCCCTATTATATAATGAAAAAATATGTTTTCATTATATAAGGAGAATGATGGAATTCGATGGTCCTTGTCTCAAAAGTGTATGACCCGCCCGTGTTTGCCAGCGCCGCCTTCCGAGGGGTGTAGCTCGTTCAGCCGCCGAAGCATTTGTTTCAAAAGCGGGTTGGTGGTGTTGTGCTCTTGGCTCAAGGCACCAATGTACAGCCCGAATGAAACCCATAAGCCTGAGCGGCGTGTTGCCTCTATCAGACACTACAGCGGTGACGCGCTGCTGATCGGTGAGCATATATAAAGAGACTGAAAGTCGAAAATCGCAGTCCGTCTACGGTGGCCACGCCCCAGA
>OBLU010003116.1_pt1 | contig 15063 bp, 12 predicted proteins | sample 1518681 | NCBI WGS metagenome assembly OBLU01 (sample SAMEA3539304, study PRJEB22396) | soil metagenome | biome: tundra; feature: field; material: soil | place: USA | collected 2010-05 | depth 0.15 m
TCGAGTTCCCGTAGGAATTCGGCGATCGGTTGCGACCCGGTCCCAGGTTCGTGGCGCCCCGGCACGTCGGCAATCTGGACGTGAGCGACCAGCGGGAAATATGTGCGGAGGCAGCCGACAGCATCCTCGCCGGCCATCGCCGCGTGGTACTGATCGAGTTGCAGCCGCACGCCCGGGTCATCGACCGCCTCGACCAGGTGCGCCGCGATCGCGACCGTGCTCGCCCAGTACCCGGGCATGTCGATATCGTTGATGGCCTCGACCAGCAGGGTGATTCCCGCCTCGCTCACCATCGGGGCCGCTCGCCGAAGATTGGCGGTCGCCGTCTCGTGCGCCAGGTCGGTGCTCACACCGGCGGGGGGGACCCCAACCAGCGCGTTGAGTTTCGACGTGCCGATCCGTGTCGCAAGGCTGATCGCGTCGCCCAGCGTTCGCACGAACTCATCCTCACGACCGGGGAGCGCGAGCAGGCCGCGCTCGCCACCCGGCCAGTCGCCGGCCGCGGGGTCGAAGACGACCATGTCGAGGTCGAGGTTGTCGAGGACCGTCGCGAGACGATCAGCTTCCAACTCGTGCGGAAAGAGCATCTCCACGTGAGTGAAGCCGGCTGCCGCCGCGGCCTCGAACCGCTGATATGGGTCCAGGTCCTGCCAGAGCATCGTCAAGTTCGCTGCGAAACGAGGCATCTCAGCCGGCGCTCGCCGGATCGGCCAGTCCATCCGCCTCGCGGTCCCAGAACTTCACCAGTGCGGACATGTCCTCTCCGGCCCACCCTCGTGCCTTCGCCTCCAGGTAGCACTGCTCGACGAGCCCCCCGAGGAGCAGGGGCACACCGGCACTGAGCGCCTCGGCGTGGATGATCGACAGGTCCTTGGCGATCAGCCCGACCGGGGTTGCCGGGCTGAAGTCCCGAGCGGTGAAGCGGGGGAGATTGCGCAGCAGCATCGCGGAGCTTCCGAAGGACGTCCCGACGACATCCTGGACGGTGTCGAGGTCAGCCCCGAGTTGGACCGCGAACGCCGCGGCCTCCGATGCGGCCAGCGTGTGTACGGCGACCAGGTACTGGTTGACGAGCTTGATCGCCTGCCCTGAGCCGACGGGTCCACAGAGCCGGATCTTGCCGCCGAACGCTTCGAACACGGGGAGCGCTCGGTTGAAGGTCGCGTCGTCGCCGCCGACCATCACCGTGAGCGTCCCGGCCTCCGCCCCGGCTGGGCCGCCGGATATGGGTGCGTCAAGGAACGAAGAACCTCGCGTTGCGAGCACCTCGGCGCAGTGCCGGTTCAGCGCCGGGCTCACCGTCGAGTGATCGATGTAGACCTGACCTTCCCTCGCCACCGATGACATCTCTGCATACACCTGCCGGACGGAGTCCTCGGTTGGGAGCGCTGTGAGAATGAACTCCGAGCCCGTTGCCAGCTCAGCCGGCGATGCGCGGACGGTTGCCCCCTTCTCCCGCAGCGAGCGCACCGCCGAATTTTCGGAGCGGTTGCAGATGGCCACCTCGTGTCCGGCGGTGATCAGCCGATCGGCAATCGGCCGGCCCATCTTCCCGACTCCGATGACTCCGACCCTCATGAGTGAGCCAACTGTCCGACGCGATCCACCCATCGATTATCCGGGTACGTCCCCGCGCTCGTGCACGATACCCGGCTGTGGCTCTTCGGCAGTCAAGGTGGGAGGATGAATTGCACAGGAGTTCGGAGACACGGAGGTCCGAGATGAGCACCGCCATCGACCCGGTTCAAAGCCCGCAGGCGTACCAGAACATGCTCATCGGGCTCGTTGGCGACGACGATCCGGCGCAGGTGCAGGAGGCGACCTCGGTTGCCCTCCGGGAGATGGTCGCCGCCGCCGGGGATCGTCTGCGCACCCGACCCGCGGCGGGGGAGTGGTCGGTGCTCGAACTCCTCGGTCACATGCTTGACGCCGAGATCGTCTCGTCGGGTCGATACCGCTGGGTGATCGCTGAAGATCGACCTCCGCTGACGCCGTACGACCAGGACCTCTGGGTCCAAGCGCTCGAGTACAACCAGGCGGACCCGCTCGAGCTGCTCACAACCTTCGACGCGCTTCGCGCAGCCAACCTTGCGCTCTGGCGGCGCTCAAGTCCAGAGCAACGAGTGCGTGATGGCCTACACGCGGAGCGTGGACCGGAGAGCTTCGACCTCATGTTCCGTTTGCTCGCCGGCCACGGTCGATTCCATATCGATCAGATGCGACGCACGCTCGACGCGGTGCGCCGTTCGCCGTCGTCCATCGAGTAGGCGGGATTCACTCAGCTCGCTTCCGCCAACGACACCGTCGTCGTCCACACGGCGTCGTGTGACTCTATCCCGTGTTCTGCAACCCCGCCGCGATGCCGTTCACGGTCAGCAGCAGGAGCTGTTCGAGCCGCCTGCGGTCGGCGTCCGACGCATCGCCGCTGCGCAGAGCGCGGAGCGCGCGAAGCTGCAGATGACTCAGCGCATCGATGTATGGGTTGCGGAGCTCCACCGCCCAGGACAGCACTCGGCGCCTTTCGAGCAGGCGAGACTGGCCGGTCACGGCGAGGATCCGCTCGATGGTGCGGTCGTACTCAGCGAGGATCAGATCCGCGATTCGCGGTTGGCCACCAAGCCGAAGATACTCGGCCGCCATGAAGCGGTCGGTCTTGGCAAGGCTCATCTCGGCGTTGTCGATGAGGACGTTCAACAACGGCCATTGTTCGTATGCGACTCGCAACTCGTCGAAGCTGGCCGCAACCAGGCCGCTGCCAACGCCGAACCAGCCGGGGAGGTTGAGCCGGATCTGCGACCAGGCAAAGACCCAGGGAATCGCGCGCAGCGACGCCAGGCTCCTGTCGCCGCCCCGACTCGCCGGCCGCGAGCCGAGGTGGAGGCGAGCCAGCTCGCGAACCGGCGTCACCCGAGCGAAGTATTCGGCAAACCCGTCGCTCTCCACGAGGTGGCGGTATGCGGAGCGCGCGGCAGCGTCGAGCGTTCGCCCCAGGGCCTCAAAACGGATTGCCGCCTGGTCGGTGCGATGCCGCGCCGCCGGCGTCGACGTGAGCAGCACGGCAGACGTCACCTGCTCCAGATGCCGCTGAGCGAGGGTCCGGTTGCCGTACCGGGCGAAGATCACCTCGCCTTGCTCGGTGACCTTGAAACGTCCAGACACCGATCCAGGCGCCTGGGCCATCACTGCGCGATTGGCCGGTCCGCCGCCTCGTCCCAGGGCGCCGCCACGCCCGTGGAAGAGTGTGAGCCGCACCGACTGTTCCGCCGCCCAGGCGGCGAGGTCCGCCTGGGCGGCGTAGAGCGCGAGGCTCGCCGTGACCGGCCCGCTTTCCTTGGCCGAGTCGGAGTAACCGAGCATGACCTCGAGCGCGCGCCCGGTCGCCGCCATCCTCCGGCGTACCGGCTCGAGGGTGAGCATGGCGTCGAGGGTCTCGCGGGCGTTGCGAAGATCGACGATGGTTTCGAAGAGCGGGATCACGTCGAGCTCCGGGGGAGCGTTGGGCGCGCACGCCCTCTCAGCAAGTGCATACACGGCCGCGATGTCTTCCGCGCCCCTGGTGAAACTCACCACGTAGCGATGGCAGACGTGAGCACCGAACCGCTGCTGCAACAACGCGATGGTGCGCATCGTCGCGACGACTTCCTGAGTCTCGGATGAGCGCGCATCGCCTGCGATCAGCTCGGCGAGCGCGCTGCGATGCACCGTGCTGTGCTGACGAATCTCGAGATCCGCGAGGTGAAAGCCAAAGGTCTGCGCCTGCCAGATGAGCGCATGCAGCTCGCCATACGCCTGGCGCGGAGCCCCGGCGGCGACGAGCGCGTTCTGAAGGCCGCGGAGATCGTCGAGCAGCTCATCCGGCCGCGCGTATGCGAGTGACAGATCCGCTCGTCGGGTCGCCGCGATTCGCTCCGCGACCAGCAGGAGGAATTCCCGGTACGGCTCGCCGGGAGAGCGCATGCCGATCGCGGCGGCGCGTGCGCCGACGATCTCTCTCGCGCCCTCGAGGTGGCCGAGGAAGCGCTCGTCGGGCGGTGTGGTCACGGCATCGGCGGTCAGCCCCGTACCGATGCGCGTGGACGCGGCTTCGAGGCCGCGAAGAATGTGCTCGGAGTGGATGAGCATCGTCTCGCGCGTGACATGGGCGGTGATCTGTGGGTTTCCATCTCGGTCACCGCCGACCCAGCTGCCGAACCTCAGGAAGGCGGGCGCTGGTGGGGGTTGTGCGCCCGTGTCGGTCGCGTCCAGCGCCGCGCTGAGCTCCCGGTAGACGGCCGGAACGAGGCGGAAAAGCGTCTCATCGAACACGCCCATGAGCGTGCGCACCTCGTCCAGGGGCTGGAGTTCCTGGCTCCGGAGCTGGGCGGTCCGCCAGAGCCCGTCGACCTCCTCGAGCAATCGTCGCTTGGTCTCCGCCGGGGGCGCATCCGAGGACCGCAGCTCGGCGAGCCGCTCGAGCGGGCCGCCGACACGCCGAAGCGCTGACGTCACGGCTCGCCGCCGTGCCTCGGTCGGATGCGCGGTGAACACAGGGTGAATCCGTAGCGAGGCGAGCAGCATCTCCAGGCCGTCGGCACCCAGTTCCGCGCGCACGGCCGCCAGTGCGGTGGTGACCGCTTCCGCCGGTCCGGCGGCGCCGGAGTCGGCCTCGCGGAGCGCCCGAGCGCGATACCGCTCCTCGGCGAGGTTGACGAGGTGGAAATAGCATGTGAACGCGCGCGCCACCTGCTCGGCGCGATCGAGCGACCACGAAGCCACCAGCGTGTCGGCCGCGTCGGCGTAGCCTGTGCGCACGTCGTCCTCGGCGCGCGCTCGGATCACCGTTCTGCGCAGGGCTTCGACGTCGGCGAGCAGCGCCGCTCCGCCGTGCTCGGCGATCACATGGCCGAGCGCGTCGCCCACCAGCCGAACCTCCTCGCGAAGGGCACGCGGCATCTGCTGCCGCGCCGTGTCGCGGGCGCTCCGGTCGCTCGTCTCTGGCTCGGCTGGAATCGCCATGCACGGAGACCATACCGACGCGTCGGTGTTCGGCGCACCCGCGGTGGGTGCACGCGACCGACAAGGCGGTCGTGCGGCGCCCCGTACACTAGCCCCGGTGATGACCAGCGCCCTACCGGCAACAGTCGGAGTCGTCGGCCTTGGACGCTTCGGGCGCCTCTGGGCGTCGATGCTTCAGGACGACTTCACGCTGCGGGCGTTCGACTCGGATCCAGTGCGGCGTGCAGAAGCCGCACGTCAGGGGCTGGGCGTTGCTTCGCTGCGTGACACGCTCGCATCCGACGCCGTCTGCTACTGCGTCCCGATCTCCGCGTTCGAAGCGACGATCACGGAGCATCTTCCACTCTTTCACGAGCTCGGTGGCACGCGGACGCTCATCGACGTCCTGTCGGTGAAACTGCATGCGCGCGAGGTATTCGAACGTCATCTGCCGCCTGCGTACCAGGCGCTGCTCACCCATCCATTGTTCGGTCCGGACAGTGTCGCGGCGAGTGGCATGCCAGGTCAGACGATCGTGATCGACGGCTATCGCCTGCCGGCCGACACCCTGCAGGCGTGGAGGAGATACTTCGAGACGAAAGGGCTGGTGGTCGTTTCAATGTCAGCCGATGAGCATGATCGGCTCGCCGCCGAGAGTCAGGGCGTCACCCATTTCGTCGGTCGGACGCTGGAGCGGTTCGGCTTCACGCCCACTCCGATCGACACGCTCGGCACCAGGCGGTTGCAGGACGTGACCTCGCAGGTGAGCAACGACACCTGGCAACTCTTCGTCGATCTGCAGACCCTGAATCCTCACACCAAGGCAATGCGCCTGCGCCTGTCGGAGGCTCAGGACTCGGTCTTCGACCTGCTGCTCCCGAACCGTCTGCATGCGGATCGCATGGTCGTCGGCATCCAGGGGGGACGCGGCAGCTTCAACGAGGATGCGGCGCGGTACTACATGAGTCGCACGCCCGAGGTCCGGTGCGAGATCGTGTATCTGCATACCACCGAACGCGTCCTGCGCGCGCTCCATGAGGGCGAGGTCGATCGCGGCGTCTTCGCGATTCAAAACTCTGTGGGTGGGATGGTCGGCGAATCAGTGACGGCGATGGCTCGGTATCGCTTCGCCATCGTCGAGGAGTTTGCGATCAAGATCTCGCACGCTCTCATGATCGCGGGCGAGGCCGATTTCTCAAAGGTCGACACCGTGATGGCGCATCCCCAGGTGTTGCGCCAGTGCCGCACCAACCTCGAGAAGAAGTACGCGAACCTCAAGCAGACCAGCGGGGAGGGAGACCTCATCGATCAGGCCAAGGTCGCCGAGTTGCTCGGGTCAGGCGAGCTTGCCGACTCGATAGCGACGATGGGGAGCAGGACCCTCGCCGACCTCAACGGCCTGCGCGTGGTCGAGGACAACCTTCAGGACCTCGACGAGAACTTCACGAGCTTCCTGTTCGTGGAGCGTCCCGGCCAGCGTTAGGGGGCGGGGGCCACCGTCTGCAGGCTCCGCATCAACGAGAGGAACTCCGGGAAGGACAGGCTCTGCTCGGCGTCCGAGAGCGCTTTGTCAGGATCGGGATGCACTTCGATGAGCAGCCCATGCGCGCCCGCAGCGCGCGCGGCCTTCGCCATCGGGGCGACATAGGCGCGGTGCCCGGTGCCGTGGCTCGGGTCGACGATCACGGGAAGATGGGTCAGCTCGCGAAGCACCGGTATCGCGCAGAGGTCGAGCGTGTTGCGTGTGCTCGTTTCGAAGGTTCGGATGCCGCGCTCGCAGAGCATCACCTGTTGATTGCCGATGGCGAGGATGTACTCGGCCGCGCCAAGCCATTCGTCGATCGTGCTCGAGAGACCTCGTTTGAGCAGAATCGGGCGATCAACCTTGCCGAGCTCGCGCAACAGATCGAAGTTCTGCATGTTCCGCGTCCCGACCTGGAGCACGTCGACCATCTCCGCCATCCGTCTGACCTGGTCGACCGCCATCACCTCGCTGATGATCGGCATGCCGGTCGCCCGGCCCGCCGCGGCGAGCAGCTCGAGGCCCTCCCAGCCGAGGCCCTGGAACGCGTACGGCGAAGTCCTCGGTTTGAACACGCCCCCGCGAAGAATCTGGGCCCCCGCTTCGCGTACGGCGCGTGCTGTGGCGTCGATCTGGTCGGCGGACTCTACGGAGCAGGGTCCTGCCATCACGAGGAAACCGCCGCCGCCGATGAGCAGGTTACCGACGGGAATCACGGTGTCGTCGGATCGCGCGCCGCGTCCCGCAAGCCGGTAATTCTTTGAGGCTTTGGTCGCAGGTCGGGGCGACACGACGGATTCGGGCACCTGGAGGTCCGCGGAGGGAGGCACGAGTGGGGTGGCGTCTCCGGGTTGCGCGTCACCGCGGGTGGTGGTGGCGGGATAGCTGCCGAGCACCTTCAGATGCAACGCGGTCGAGCGGAGATCGTCGAGTGCGTCAGCGGTCCGTGGGTCAGCGACGTTGCCCTCGAAGTCGATGAAGAACATGTACTCGAACGGCCGTCCCGGGCGGGGGCGCGACTCGAGTTTCGTCATGGAGTGGCCGCTTGCGGCGAGAACACCGAGCGAGCGCATCAGCGCACCGTGCTCGTGGCGCGCAATGAGGATCAGGCTCGTATTGCAGGGCGCATTCAGCTCAACGGCAACCGGATGCCGCGACAGCACGACGAACCGCGTGTAGTTCTCGGCGTGGTTGGCGATGCCGCGGCGGAGGACCACCAACCCGTGTGCTGCGGCCGCCTCCGGCGCCCCGATGGCGACCCGCGTGGAGTCGCCGGCAGCGTGGACGAGTCGCATCGCTGCACCGGTGTCGAAATGCAGTATCTGCGAGGCGTTGGGGAGTGTCTGGAGGAATCGCGAGCACTGCTCGAGCCCGTCGACCGCGGCCAGCACCTCGCTGATCGCGCCAAGTGGAATATCGCTGACGCCGCACAGGCAGTAATCGACGCTCGACGTCTCCTCACCGACAATCGAGACCTCGTTTTCGCGGAGCAGATCGTAGGTCTCGTCGACGCTCCCCGCTGCGGTGTTCTCGATGGGCAGGACGGCGAGGTCGACTTCACCTGCCTTCAAGGCGTCGACCGCGGCCTGGTAGCTGCTGGTGACGACCAGCTCGCCGTCGACCTCACGCGTCGAGAGGTACTTCTGCGCGGCAAGGAAGCCGAAGGAGTGCTCGCCGCGGACGGCGACGCGGAGCGCCACTTCCCGCTGGAGTCCTGCGCGGCTGGAGACCTGCCTGCTCACCGACTCGGCCAGGAGATCACGGTAGATCCGCCGCACCAGGTTCACCGGGGCGCCTTCGGTCCGCGCGATGTGCTCCACAGCGGCGAGGACCTGGCGCTCTCGGTCGGAGTCACGGATGGATGCGTCGGATGCGGCCTTTTCCCTGGCGACCTCGGCGACCACGCGGAAGCGCTCCGCGATCAGCTCAACGATGCGCTGGTCGAGGTCGCTGACGCGATTGCGCAGGGCGAGCAGCTCGGCGTCGGGCTCAGGCACGCGCGAAGTCTACGGACGGAGCCCGGGCGCCGGTCGTGGAGATGATCGCGGAGGCCCGCGGGGTCATCTGGAGTTGAGGACGCCCCGAGCGAGCGAGCGGATCGGCACCGTAGGATGGCTGCGAAACCGCTCGTCGGGTGGCAGACCCTAGCCGCACCACCGACCAAGGAGACAGCCCAATGCTCGCGTTCAACGTCTTCGGAACCAAGGAGATCATCGTCTACGTGGTCGTGGTGATCGTGCTGATCGCCATTGGCTGGTACCTCATGCGGGGGCGTTCCCGGGCCTAGACTCTCCCTCGGGCGCCACCTGTCACAGCGGCCGGATCGTGCGGGCTTCTTCGGGAACGTGGCAGAACTGTCCCGCCACCGCTCGGCCCATCACGGGATGATCGTCATCGGATGATTTCGAGATGAGAGGGCGTCGACTCGGAGTGGCGGCGCTGGTCGCGGCCACGGTGGTGGCCTGCGCGTCGACGACCAGCGGTTCGCCTCACCCGCAACCGTCGAACGCGTCACCGGCACCCATACCGGCGACGCCAACTTCGGCGTCTCACGCTCAACCTCACATCATGGTGATCGTCGAGGAGAACAGGGGTTACGCGGCAACGCTCGGCTCATGTTTCGACGATCCATATCTCTGTTCGCTCGGGGCGGGCTACGCCACCCTCAGCGCGTGGTACGGGGTCGCGCACCCGAGCGCCCCCAACTACCTGGCACTCGACAGCGGCGCCACACAGGGTGTGAGTTCCGACTGCACGCCGGATGGCGGGGGATGCGGACCGTTCCGGGCGCGCGATCTCGGCAGCGAACTCTCCGGTGCCGCCATCCCGTGGATCGCGTACATGGAAGGCATGCCGTCCCCGTGCGACCGGGTGGGGAGCGCCGGTGACTACGCCGAGAAGCACAACCCGTTCATGTACTTCAGCGCCGACCGAGGGGCGGCGTGCGCGGCACACATCGTGCCCTATCCCGGCGCCCTCGCGATGCTGGCCCGCCTCGATTCGGCCACGCCTCCTGATTTCGTCTGGATCACGCCGAATCTCGCTCACGACATGCACGACGGCAGCGTCGGACAGGGGGACGCGTGGCTCCGCGCGAACCTTCCTCTGGTGCTCGCCTCCGCGTGGTTCGCGAATCACGGCACGGTGATCATCACGATGGATGAGAACGATGCCTCGCCGTCCGGTTCGTGCTGTGGCAATGCCGCCGGTGGCCACATCCCGATGATCGTCCTCTCCACCACCGCGCGGGGTCGCGGGTCGATCACCACGGTGGGTGATCACTTCAGCACGCTTCGAACGATCGAAGCGGCCTTCGGGTTGCAACTCCTTGGCAACGCGGCGTCGGCCCCCGGCGCTTTCAGCGCGCTCCTTGGCTGAGGATCGGGATACCGGCAGGGTCAGCCGTCGACGAACAACCCCTTCACAGGTCCCAGCAGCCGCGCGGAGCGCCGTGACACGGCGGGCAGCGGCCGGAGCGGAGTCTCGTAAGGCGGTTGGGTCGACAGCGATCGCCGCCACGCGGTCTCGATGAGCTCCAGCGGATCGACACCGCGACAGTCTCGGTTCAAGTGCTCACTCCACAAGCGCTCGCGCACGGCGCGCGCCAGGACCGCGTCGTCGGTGAGCAGGTTGACCTCCGTGTCGTTGAAGAGAGAGTGCTCGTTGAGGTTCGCCGACCCCACCGTCAGCCAGGAGTCATCGACGACCGCGATCTTGGCGTGCACGTAGACTGGGGGCCGCTGCCGGCCGACGGGGCCGACCGTCCCCACCAGGAGCCGGTGACGGTGATCGGCTGCCTGCAGAAGACCGAGCTGCCCTCTCGTGTCGTCGTTGCCGTTGTTGGGATGTCGCGGCAGGATGATGCAGAGACGAAAGTCGTCGCTCGGTGGCTGCAGCAGCTTGTCACGGAGCACCGCAACCACCTCCGGACTCCACAGGAACTGATTTTCGAGATAGATGAGACGGCGTGCATCGCGCAGCACACCGATGTACCCCTCGAGAATGCTGAAGTCGCCACGAGGCATCGGCTCGTAGATTCGCTCCGGGACCGTGCGGATCACCTGGACGCGACTGTGGCCCGCCTCCGCCGGCGCGGCGATGTCAGGGAGGCGTTCACCGGTGTTCGCCTCCCATCGCAGAGCGAAGTGGGAGCAGACGTCCGCCACCGCGGGGCCGGCGAGCTGCGCCGCCGCGTCATGCCACCCCAACGTGCTGCTGCGGTTGTGCGGTGAACCGTCGAGCCGATCACCGGCGAGAGCGGTCAGGTCGATGCCACCGACGAATGCCACCGAACCGTCGACGATCACGAGTTTCTCGTGATGGCAGTGCATCGGACGGTTGTGCGGATCGAGGGCTCCGTGAATCCGCGTGCCGCGGACGAGGCGATCCATGAGCTGACGTGCCCGCAGGCGCGACGGCTGCATGATCGGCAGCGGCGCGCCGGCCCATACGAGGACCCGGACGTCGACGCGTTGCGCAGCCTCGGCGAGGAGATCGCGGACCGTGACCACCGACGGGTTGCGCTCCAGGGCAAATCCAGGGTCGACCGTCCAGCCGGCGACGTGCACAAATGAACGCGCAGCGCGCACGGCCGCTGCAATTGCCGGGAGCGCCGCCGCGCCGTCGATATGCACCTCCAGTGCGTTGCCGTTGCGGGGGGGCGGATCCTGCGCCCAGACGCCGCCGGCTCCACGAAGCGCGCGCTCCCATCCGAGGCGTCGAAGTCGACGGAGGTGATGACGCGTCGCCGCGCCTTCGATGACGTCGCCGACCTGCGCGTCGACACCGCCGGCGATCTCGGGAATCACCAACTTGCCGTCGCGACGTGTTCCATGGGGGAGATGGTCGCGCATCCGTCCCGGTTTCAGTCCGATCCGGAACTCGCCGCTACGCGCCGGCGCCCGTCGAGGTAGTCCGACCTCTTTACCCCGAATCAACCATCGTCCGATCAGAGTGGTGTGGTTGCTGGTCGGATGAACTGAGAGGGCGGGGTACGAGATGACGGACCGAGCGCATCGTCGCTGGATCACCGCGGGCGCCATCGCGGCGGTCGGACTCCCCGCAGCGCTGGCGGGGGCTCCTGCCGCCGCCGCCGCCACCGCCGCCACCACCCACGCCAGGCTGTCGGTTCGTGTCTTCGCGAACGGCAGCGCCACGATGACCCAGCCTGACGACATCACCTGGTTGGACGGCACGGTCTATACGATCTGGCAGAACGGCGTCGGTCCGAGCGGCCAGCCGAGTTCGACGGGCGCGACCGCCAGTGCGGTCGTCGGCTTCCGCGACTCAGGGCACCGGTCGCGACGTGGAAGGTTAAGGGCCACGCCGACGGCCTGACGGCGGACGCGGCGAGCCACCGGCTCATCGTTACAGTCAATGAGGACGGTAACTCCAGCCTCTTCACGATCTCGCCCCTGGCTCCAGCGGCGGACCAGGTGCAGCACTACCGGTTCAACCTCAACCCGCTTCCTCACGGGGGAGGCACCGATGCCGTGTCGGTCTATCGTGGTGCGATCCTCATCAGTGCTTCGGCGCCGACGATCGCCGACGGTCCAGCGGTCTACCGCGCGCAGCTCGAGGCGAACGGCGTCGCGGTTCTGCAGCCGGTGTTCTTCGACAACAGCACCGCCACGGTCGCCAACGTCGGCAGTTCATCAGGAACGCAGGTCGCTCTGGCGCTGACCGATCCGGACTCCAACGAAATCGTCCCCGCGAGCAGCCCGCGGTTCGCCGGCGACTTCGTGCTCGACAGCCAGGGCGACGAGCAGCAGATCTACGTCGACGGAGCCAGCGGCGCGACGCCGAGGCTCTCGGTGCTCGACCTGTCCCAATCCGTGGATGACACGGCCTGGGCGACTGACTCTGAGGGCACGTTGCTGGTCACTGACAGTGTGGACAATGAGATCTTCGCGGTGTGGGGCGCCTTCGATCCGGGAACGGCGTACGTCGCGGTCACCCCCGCCGATGCCAACAACCCGATCAACCGCCCCAACTACCTCGGTCAACTGGATCTCCGCACCGGTGAGGTTTCGCAAGTCGTGACCACCGTGCGGGCGAAGGGGCTGCTCTTCATCCCCTGACCGTGCGGCGTCGCCGGCGCGCGGCGGTCAGCTCGGCGGTGGGAGCTCGCTAAAGCTCCGGCCATGCGTCGTCCCACATTTCTGGGATGGCCTCGCTCGCTCCAGCAGCTCATCCTCGCGTCAAGGAACCGACCATGGAGGAGCATCAATGTTTGCCAGAACATCAATGTGGGGTGGTACCCCGGACGCGATTGCCAAGTGGGCGGCATCCGTGGAGACCGTCCGACCGTTCGTCGCGAGTCTCGACGGAAACGCCGGTGCGTTCTTCCTCGTCGACGCTGCCGGTCAGCGGGCGTTGACACTGACTCTCTGGAGCACCGAAAGCGCAGCGCTGGCGAGTGACGCGTCAGCCGATCAGAGTCGTGCGCGGACCGTCGCCGCCACCGGTGTCGAACTCCTGGAGCGCGGCCAATACGAGGTTGTCGTCAGTCCAACGCCGGCCTGAGCGTTGCTCCAGGACGAGACCTGTATAGTCGAAACTCCGACGCCGAAGGAGAGCACGCGATGAACGGCGACATCATGCGCCGCGACGCGACTCAGTCGATCATCGAAGTCTGTCAGACGGGTCTCCACCCTGAGGCGCTCCGGCGGCGACTCCTGCCGCTCCTGAGGCGCGCAGTGCCGGCCGATGCCATCTGGTGGGCCACCGCAGACCCTGCGACCCTGCTCTTCACCGGAAGCTACCAGGACGAGATTCCGGCGTCGACCAGACCGTACTTCCTGCACAACGAGTTCCTGACGGATGACGTTAACAAGTGGACCGAGGTCGCCCGCCACAGGGACGGCGTCAGAACGCTGCGCGACGCGACCGGCGGCGTGCTGTCGCGCAGCGCGCGGTATTCGGAGATCTTTCGGCCACTCGGCTTCGAGGACGAGTTGCGCGCGGTGTTCCGAGTGCACGGAGCGTCCTGGGGTTTCGTGTGCCTGCATCGCGAGAAGCAACGGCCGTTCCTGCATGAGGACGTGCTGTTCATGAAGAGCATCGCGCCGCACGTGGCACTCGGGCTCCGAGCCGGCCTCGTCGTGGCGTCACTTGATCAGACGCCCGTCGACGACGCTCCTGGCGTCGTCCTGCTCAGCCCCGACCTTGCCGTCACAGGATGGACTCCGGCGGCAGAACCCTGGCTCGCGGAGCTGGGATACGACGGAGGCCTGGATGCGCAGCTCCCCACCGAGCTGCTTGCGGTGGCGGCGCGGCTGCAGGGCCGCGCTGATCCGGAACCGGGCGTGCCCCGGCTTCGCATACGCACGCGGGCTGGGCGCTGGGCCGTGCTCCATGCCTCGCGTCTGACAACCAGAGACGGGGACGCGATCGCCGTGATCATTGACAACGCCGCGGCGGCGGATGTGGCTCCCATCATCATGCTGGCGTATGGCCTTTCCGCTCAGGAGCGCATGATCACGGGAATGGTCTGCCAGGGGCTTTCCACCAATGAGATCGCCGCGTACGCGGCGATCTCATCGAACACCGTTCAGGATCATCTGAAGTCGGTCTTCGACAAGGTTGGTGTCAGGAGCCGCCGGGAACTTGTCGTCCAGATCCTCCGCGATCACTATGTGCCTCATGCTCAAGCCAGACGGCGGGTGGGTCCATCCGGATTCTTCGCATGAGCGCTCGAGGCTTGGACGCGGCGGGCCGGCGGTAAGCCGTATCGGTCTCGGGCTTGCCGCGATCGGCCGCCCCGCATACATCACCACCGGTCGCGCGGCTGACCTCGGGAGCGACCGTACCGAAGGTACCTTCCGCGAGAGGACGTGGCAGCTGCTCGACGCCGCGTATGCATCGGGTGTGCGGTACGTCGATGTCGCCCGCTCCTACGGGTCGGCGGAAGCGTTTCTCGGTGGTTGGATCGCACAACGGGGCGGCGTTGACGACGTCGTCGTCGGCTCGAAGTGGGGATACACCTACGTCGGGGATTGGGATCTCGACGCTCCGGTGCAGGAGGTCAAGGAACTGTCGCTGGCGACCTTCGAACGCCAGTACGCCGAGACGCGCGTGCTGCTCGGCGATCTCCTTCGCCTCTATCAGGTGCACTCGCTCACCATCGAGTCGGGGGTGCTGAGCGATCGTTCACTGCTGGCGGCGCTTGGTCGCCGCCGCGCCGACGGCCTGTTGATCGGCATCACGACGACCGGCCCGAAACAGGCGGACGTGATTCGCGCGGCGCTCGACACTCGTGTCGACGGCGTTCCGCTTTTCTCCTCGGTGCAGGCGACCTGGAATCTGCTGGAGCAGTCAGCCGGCCCCGCGCTGAGCGAGGCCGCCGCCGCCGGATGGGCGGTGATCGTCAAGGAGGCGCTCGCCAACGGGAGGCTCACTCGCGCAGGCGATGCCGGCAGCGCGGACACCGTGCTCGGCCGGGTATCCGCGGCGTCGGGAGTGGCGCCGGATGCGCTGGCCATTGCGGCAGCCCTCGCGCAGCCGTGGGTCTTAGTCGTCCTCAGCGGCGCCGCCACAGTCGGCCAGCTGGCCAGCAATCTGCGCGC
>OBLU010003117.1_pt1 | contig 15052 bp, 8 predicted proteins | sample 1518681 | NCBI WGS metagenome assembly OBLU01 (sample SAMEA3539304, study PRJEB22396) | soil metagenome | biome: tundra; feature: field; material: soil | place: USA | collected 2010-05 | depth 0.15 m
CGGGACCAGCCGGGGTCGCCGCCACCGGCCTGGCGGCAGGTGCAGCGAGCGCCCGCCGCCAGGCAGCCGACGCCCTCCAGCCACCGGACGCCGGGTGAAGGAGGCGGCGGTGAGCTACCACGACCCGCAAGAGCCCCGGACCTACGGCGGCTGGCGACGCCGGCGCGGCATCGGGCTATTCGGGCTGGGGGCCGCGGGCACGCTCGCGGTACTCGGCGCCCTGCTAGTCCTGGTCATCGCGGCGACGGCTGATGCGGCCGCCCTGCTGTACATCGCCCCGCCGGTACTCCTAGCAGCAGGGCTGGCCGTGACCCGGATCGGCGGTGAGCCGCTGGCGCTCGCTGCGCTGCGCCGGCTGCGCTGGCAGTACGGTTCGGCGCGGAACTACACCCGTTACCGGGCGGCCGTCGTGGCCGAACATTCCCCCGCATTCCAGCTGCCCGGAGTCCTGGCCCCGCTGGCCTTGCTGGACGCCGAAGACGGCAACGGGGGACGGTACGGCATCGTGCTGGACTGCCGTACCGGCCTGATGACCCCGACGCTGCGCGTGATACCCGCCTCCACGTGGCTCGCCAACCGGGAAGACGCCGATGCCTGGGTCGCTAACTGGGGCGGCTGGCTGGCCAGCCTCGGTTGCCTGCCCGCCCTGCGGTGGGTGACGGTCACCATCGACACCGCACCGGAACCCGGTTCGACCCTCGCCGATGCCGTCGCGGCCGCGCTCGACCCCGGATCCCCGCTGGCCGCCCGGCAGATCATGGGCCAGCTCGTCGAGGCAGCGCCGTCGGCCGCGGCCGACGTCGACACCCGGGTGAGCATCACCTTCGACCCGAAGGCGTCCCCGGCGTCCCCGGCTGACGTTACCGCCGCTGCCGCCGAGGTCGGCCGTACGATGCACGGCCTGGAGTCAGCGCTGGGCACCTGCGGGGTGACCGTCCTGGGCCGGGCCACCGCGGATGAGATCGCCGGGGTGGTGCGTACCGCGTTCGACCCGGCCGCCCGCGGTGAGGTCAACCGCATCCTGGCCAAGTCCCGCCCCGCGCACCCAGCCCAGCGGCTGGGCTGGACCGATGCCGGGCCCGTCGGAGCGGAAGAAGAACCCGGCTGCTACCGGCACGACAGCGGCATCAGCGTGACCTGGGCCTGGCACGAGGCACCCCGGCAGAACGTGACCGCCGACGTGCTCGCCCGCCTGGTCGCCCCCGGCCGCTACCCCAAGCGGGTCAGCCTGCAATACCGGCCGTTCCCCGCCGCGCAGGCCACCCGCGTCCTGGAGACAGAGGTCAACGCCGCCCAGTTCCGGGCCATCTACAAACGCCGCACCGGCCGGGACGAGACCGCGCGGGACAGCTATGACCAGGCCCGCGCCCGGCAGGCCGCCGCCGAGGAAGCAGCCGGCGCCGGAGTCTGCCTGGTCTCCCTCTACGTCACCGTCACGGTGACCAGCGCAGCAGAACTCCCGCGGGCCGCCGCCGAGACCGAGGCCGCCGCCGAATCCTCCAGGATCCGGCTGCGCCGGATGACCTACGCCCAGGCCGCCGGGTGGGCCGCCACGCTCCCGTGCGGCATCAGCCCCGCCGAGCTCGCCCGGCGGATGCCCCACTAGCAACAGGAGCAGACACCATGACAACACCGAACGAGATCCCGCCGCCGCCAGCATGGGGATGGAAGATCCCCTACGCCGGCCGCGCCGTGCACGTCGCGGCGGCCCCTGAGTACCAGGCCACCACCACGCAGGTCTGCGGGCTGTTCCCGTATGTCGCGGGCTCCGGGACGCCAGCCGCAGGAACGCCGGTCGGCCGGCACCAGCTATTCGGCGAGGTGGTCTGCCTGGACCCGCTGGCCTGGCTTCGCGCTGGCCTGGTGGTCAATCCCGGCGAATTCATCCTCGGGCAGCCCGGCACCGGGAAATCCACCCTCAGCAAGCGCCAGATTACCGGGGCCGTCGCGACCGGTACCAGGGCCATCATCCTGGGGGACACCAAGCCCGACTACACGCTGCTGACCGAGCACCTCGGCGGGCAGGTCATCCGCATCGGCCGCGGCCTGGACAGGATCAACCCGCTGGACAGCGGCCCGCTGGGCGATGCGCTGCGGCGGATGAGCGGCGCCGACGCCCAGGCGCTGCGGTGGGAAGTCCGCAGCAGGCGCCTGTCGCTGCTCATGGCGCTATGCACCCTCGTCAGGGAATCCCGGATCACCAACGCCGAGGAAGTCGTCCTCGGCCGCGCCGTTGACCTGCTCGACCAGCGGAACCCGTCCGTCCAGCCCACCGTGACCGACGTCCTGGCCGTCATCGGGGAAGGCCCGGACATCCTCCGCTCCGCTGCCCGCACCGACACCCCGGCCGAATTCCGGGACCGGGTAAACGGCCTCAGCTTCACGCTCGACCTGCTGGCCACCGGCAGCCTGGCAGGCTGCTTCGACCAGCCCACCTCCAAGCCCATCGACCTCGACGCCCCCGCCGTCAGCGTGGACATCAGCCGGGTCGGCGCAGCCGGCGACAAGCTCCTGACCGCCGCGATGCTGTGCGTGTGGTCCTACGGGTTCGCGATGGTCGACGCGGCGGCAGCCCTGACCGAGCAGCACCTCGCGCCGCGGCGCTCGTACCTGGCGGTGATGGACGAGCTGTGGCGTGCGCTCCGCGGCGCCCCGGGCCTGGTCGAGTACGCCGACAGCCTGACCCGGCTGAACCGGGCCAAGGGCATGGGCACCATCATGATCACCCACAGCCTCGCCGACCTCGACGCCCTGGCCACCGAAGCAGACCGGGCCAAAGCCCGCGGCTTCATCGAACGATGCGCCATCACGGTCATGGGCGGCCTGCCGCCACGTGAACTCGCCCGCGTCCACGAGATCACCCCCCTGACCGGGCCAGAACAAGAACTGGTCACCTCCTGGTCGGCACCGGACTCCTGGCAGCCCGGCGTCCGCCACCCGGGCCGGGGCAAGTACCTGATCAAGACCGGCGAACGGCTCGGCATCCCGATCGAGCTAAGCCTCGTCGGCGCGGAAGCCCGGCTGTACGACACTGACCAGGCCATCCGGACCGGCCAGCTGGGAGCTTGATCATGTTCTGGAAGGCCATGCCCGGCAGGGAGCGTCGGCGGTGACCCGCGCAGCAGGCCCTCGGGTACCGATCATGGCAGGCAACGGGGCCGGGGTCTGGGTTGTCCTGCTGATCGGCTGGGGTCTCGCCGCGGTGGCATGGCTGGCCTGGCTCTCCGCCCTGATCGCCGCAACGCTGGCTGGCCGCCACATTCCCTCGTTCGGCGAGCACTGGATCATCAGCCTGGCCCGCGGGCGCACCGGTCAGGCGTGGCCTGGCACGCCCACCCTGCTGGTTTCGCTGATCGCCGTCACGCTGGCCTGCGTAGCGATCACGGCCGGGGCCATGACGTGGCGTGTCATCGCCGCGCGTATCCCGCAGCCCGGAGATCCCGTGGCTGCGCTCGCCGTCAATCCGCAGATCGAACCGCTGATGCCGGTCCCGGCCGCAAAAGGCGCGATCAGGCTTCGCCCGTCACTGGCGGGAGCCAATCCCCGCTCCCTCCCGGCGGGCGATACCGGGCTCCTGCTCGGTGACCTCAAGCGGCCAGCAGGCCGCGGAGCTGCCCTGTTCGCGTCCTGGGAAGACACCATCACCGCGTTCATGGCTCCCCGCTCGGGCAAGACGACAGCGCTGAGTATCCCGTATGTCCTGTCCGCGCCGGGTGCCGTCGTCGCTACCAGCAACAAGGCCGACCTGTGGGCCGCGACCGCGCAGCCGCGCGCCGAATCAGGCAGCACAGTGTGGCTGTTCGACCCGCAGCGCATTACCGGCGCCGATCAGCGCTGGTGGTGGAACCCGCTCGCGGGCCTGGCGACCGTCGAGGCCGCCCACCGGCTTGCCTCCCATTTCGTTCTGACCGTGGACGACAGCAGCCGCCGTGACATCTGGGGTCCGGCCGCCCAGGACCTGCTGTGCGCCGTGTTCCTCGCCGCCGCCACTTCCGCCCGCTCGCTGCGGGAGTGCGGCCGGTGGCTGGCCGACGCCGGGTCCCCGATCCCCGCCGAGCTGCTCGACGCCGCCGGCTTTCACGCCCTTGCCGCCAGCCTGCGCGGCGCGCAGAACGGCGCCCCGGAGACCCGTGACGGCATCTACCAGACGGCCAGAACGGCGGCGAAATGCCTCAACGATGAGGAAATCATGCCGTGGGTGACTCCGCCGCGCGGTATGTCACTTCCGGCCTTCGATCCCGCCGCGTTCGCAGGCGGCCGCGACACTCTTTACCTGCTGACCGAGTCCCGTTCCGCCGCGTCCCCGCTGATCGCCGCGCTGACCGACACCGTGATGCGGGCTGGCCGCCGGCAGGCCGAACGGGCTGGCGGAAGACTCGATCCGCCGATGGTCGTCGTGCTGGACGAGGCGGCCAACATCTGCCGCATCGCGGACCTGCCCGAGCTGTATTCCCATCTCGGGTCGCGCGGGATGGTGCCGGTCACCATCCTGCAGTCCTACCAGCAGGGAGTTGCCGTGTGGGGTGAGCCCGGCATGGCCGCGCTGTGGGGCGCGAGCACCAAGAAGGTCATCGGCGCCGGCATCGACGACCCCAGGCATGCCCGTGACCTGGCCACCCTGGTCGGCCAGCACGACGTGCCGGTCATCTCGGTCACCTACGGGGACGGCCGCGCGAGTCAGCAGGTCTCGCTGCGCCGTCAGGAGATCCTCGAAGCGGCCGACATCCGCGCCCTGCCCCCCGGCTCGGCCCTGCTCCTGGCGACCGGGGCCCGGCCCGCGCTGATCAGCCTCAGGCCCTGGTACACCGGGCCGCAAGCACCCCAGATCACCACGGCCATCGCCCAGGCCCAGGACGCCATGCAACGCGCCGCGCAAGCCAGTGGCGGCCCGGGCGGCCCGCTAGCCCCGGCCGCAGTCGAGCAGCGGGACGCCGGATCATGACCAGCCAGCCAGAGACCGTGCACACGCCAGACCGTGACGCTGAACCACCGCCCCAGCCCGTCTACGGCAGCGTCGAGGAATGGGTGACAAGCCATTTCCTGCCCATGTTCCGCCGCCCGCTCGGCGGGGAGTTCCGGTGGTGCGCGCAATGGTGGCGGCACGCCGAGGCGATCACCCGGCTCACCGCGCTGTGGCATACCTGGGAGGCGCTGCGGCTCCAGCCCGGCACCGGCATGGCCACCTGGCTACGCGACCATCTCGACCACCAGCTCCCCGTCCTGCTCGGCAGGACCGGGCCGTTCAGCATGTGCTCCGAGGACGAGCACATCGACCCCAGGCAGGCACGCACCAGGCAGCCACCAAGCGGATGGTGGGACCCAGAGCCATCCCCCACCATGCCTGCCATCACCGGCGAGCCGCTGACTCATTAGGAGATGGATCACCATGACTGAGCACCCAGCTCACCGGATCGCCAGCACACCTGCCGCCCATCGCCCGCACGACGCCACCCAGAAACCAGGCGCCGAGGGCGCCCGGCGCGGCAGTCCGCGGCGCTGAACCAAAGAGGTTCCCGCAGCTACCGGCAGAAGCGCTCCCGCGCCACTGACATCACTTAAATACAAAAAACAGAAGATCATTTTTCAATTTCAGTTGAAGAATTCGTGAGGGGAAGCCTACGATGCTCCTAGAGATCAGCAGCCGACGCTGCCAGTCTCGCGGCCACTCCGCCGTCCGTTGTCAGGATCCTGCCCCACCGGATGATCCGGCGCGGGGGTGACCCAGGCGTGGTAGCGCGGCGGCGGAGATATTCCAAGACCCAGGTCGACGGCCAGCTCTCGTTCGAGGACTTGCTGGAGCTGGCCGGGAAAGAGGATGAGGAACATGAACCAGTACGGCGCGATGGCGCAGAGCCACTGGGCCCGGTGGCTGCCGCAACGGTACGCGACGATCAACGATCCGGACAGCTTCTTCTCGACGCTTGGGCAGGAGACAGCCCGGCAGATCGAGGAGCTGGCGGCGGACCTGGCGGGCGACGACCAGCCCGGGGAGGGCTACCTGGCCAAGGCGGGCCGCCTGACCGCGGCACGCAGCCAGGCGGAGGAGATCATCTTGCCCCAGCAGGTGCTACTGGCACCGGAGCCGGAGGCGAACGAGGACCCGGAGCAGAACGATCCGCCGCCAGCGAGCGAGGACCGGCCGCTGATCGTGGACCGCAGCCACCCGCTATGGGCGGAAGTGAACGCCGAGCAGCAGGAACTGGCCCAGGACAGCTAACCGCACAAAGGTTCCGCCCGCACGGCCAGGACGACCTCGCCCCCTCTGGCTCAGTCGCCCGTATCCGCGCGAACCTCGCCGCGCTCACGACGCTGCGCATCATCCAGCACGATGACCGCCCGGCCACACCCGATGAACAGGCAGTCCTGGCCCGCTGGTCCGGGTGGGGCGCGGTCCCGGAGGTCTTCGACCCCGGCAGGCGGGAGTACGCCTGGGCCCGGGAGGAACTGTCCGGCCTGCTGACGCCCGCCGAGCTGGCCGCGGCGGCCCGCAACACGCTGAATGCGCACTACACTGACGCCAGTCTCGTTCAGGCCGTCTGGGATGGCGTCCGGCAGCTTGGCTTCACCGGAGGGCGGGTCCTGGAACCGGGATGCGGGTCAGGCAACTTCATTGGCTTTGCGCCCGGCGGCGCCCACCTCACGGGTGTGGAACTCGAGCCGGTTACCGCCCAGATCGCGGCCGCGCTCTACCCGGACGCCGACATCGTCAACGAGTCCTTCGCCGGGACCCGGGACCGCGAGGGCACCTATGACCTGGCCGTCGGCAACGTGCCGTTCGGCGCGCTCCGGCTGACCGACCGGCAGCACAATCCGGGCGGCCACAGCATCCACAACCACTTCATCATCAAGGCTCTGCACCTGGTCCGCCCCGGCGGCCTGGTCGCCGTGGTGACCTCCCGCTACACCATGGATGCCCGCAACCCCGCCGCGCGCCGTGAGATCGCCGGCCTGGCCGACCTGACCGGCGCAGTACGGCTGCCCAGCGGCGCGCACCAGCGTGCAGCGGGAACCGGAGTCGTCACCGACCTGCTGATCTTCCGCCGCCGCGAGCCCGGCCGCGAGCCTGACGCCGCCGGCTGGGAACAGACGCGGATGGCCGAGCTCGATGGCACCCAGATACCCGTCAACGAGTATTTCCTTGATCACCCGGACGCCGTGCTCGGTGACCTGCACGCCGTCCGCGGCGCCTACAGCGCCGAGGACCTGGTCGTCGCCCCGGCCGGGGACACCAGCGCGGCGCTCGCCCGCTCCCTGGCCCGCATCGCCAACAACGCCACCGCCCATAGGCTCACCTGGACCTCTGCGCCGGGGCAGGGCGGGCTGCCCGCGGCAGCACCGGCCGGACCCCGATCCCGGCAGCCGGACGGCTATCTGGAAGCACAAGCCGACGGCACCTTCACGCAGGTCGCCGATGGGCATGCGGTCGCGTTCCCGGTACCGGCCAGCCAGGGCGCCGAGCTGCGGCAGCTACTCGGGCTCCGCGACGCGGTCACCGGCCTGCTGGAAGCCGAGGCCGCCTCGCTGGACGACACCTCCGAGCTGAACGACCTGCGCCGGCACCTCAACCTCCGCTACGACGCCTACCTGCGGACCTACGGCCCGATCAGCAGGTTTTCCTGGCGGCACACCGGCCGCACCGATCCCTCCACGGGGGAGGAGAAGCTCGCCCGCATCCGGCCGCCGCAAGGCGGCTTCCGCTCCGACCCGTTCGCGCCCCTGGTCCAGGCGCTGGAGGAATTCGACCCGGTCAGCCAGACCGCCGCCAAGGCCGCGATCTTCACCAGCCGCGTCGTCGCCCCCCGCAACCCCCGCCTGGGCGCTGACAACGGCGCCGACGCGCTGGCGATCTGCCTGGACATCCTGGGGGAGGTCCGGCTGGACGCCATCGCCCGGCTGCTGGGAACCGGCGAGGACCAGGCCCGCCGCGAGCTGGGCACCCTCGCCTTCGACGATCCCGGGACCGGCCGGCTGATCCCGGCCGCGGAGTACCTGTCCGGCAAGGTCCGCGACAAGCTGGAGGCCGCCGAGCGGGCCGCCGCCGACGACCCCCGCTACGGCGTCAACGCCGAGGAACTGCGCAAGGTCATCCCGGCCGACCTGATGCCCAGCGAGATCGACGCCCGGCTGGGCGCCTCCTGGATCGACGCGTCCCACGTCCGGGACTTCCTCGCCGAGATCCTCGCCGACCCCGGCGTGCGGGCCGAGCATCCCGGCGGGCAGGTATGGACCGTCCGCGGCAACCGGGACACGGTGCTGGCCACCTCCACCTGGGGCACCAGCCGCTACCCCGCCCCGGCCCTGGCCCAGGCGATCCTGGAGCAGCGCCGCATCGAGGTCCGCGACAAGCAGCCGGACGAGTCCTGGGTCCTGAACATGGACGACACCCTCGCAGCCCAGGGGAAAGCCGCCGAGCTGGCCGGGCGGTTCCGCGAATGGGCCTGGGAAGACCCGGCCCGCGCCGGGAAGCTGGCTGCCGTCTACAACCGGCTGTTCAACGACGTCGTCCTGCGCTCCTACGACGACGCGTCGCTGTCGCTGCCCGGCCTGGCCCTGAGCTTCGAGCCCCGCCCGCACCAGGTCGCCGCCGTCGCCCGGATCATCCACGAGCCCGCCGTCGGGCTGTTCCACGAGGTCGGCGCCGGCAAAACCGCCGAGATGACCATGGGCGCGATGGAACTGCGCCGCCTCAAGATGGTCAACAAGCCCTGCATCGTGGTCCCCAACCACATGCTGGAGCAGTTCAGCCGCGAGTTCCTCCAGCTCTACCCCCAGGCGAAAGTCCTGGTCACCCAGCGCGAAGACCTCCAGGCCGGCCGGCGGCGCCAGTTCATTGCCCGCTGCGCGACCGGCGACTGGGACGCGGTCATCATGTCCCGTTCGGCGTTCGAGCGGATCCCGATGAGCGCCGACGCCCAGCGCGCCTACCTCGACGCCGAGCTCGACCGGATGCGGGACTTCATCCGCACGTCCAAGGAGGGCGACGGGCTGACCGTCAAGCGCCTAGAAGGTGCCCTGCTGCGCGCCGAGGAACGGCTCAAAGCCAGGCTGGACTCCGCCAAGGACCCCGGCATTACCTTCGAGAAGACGGGCATCGACTACCTGTTCGTCGACGAGGCGCACGGGTACAAGAACCTCCGCACCCCCTCCAACATCCCTGACGCCGCGATCGACGGGTCCATGCGCGCCGCCGACCTGGACATGAAGATCGGCTACCTGCGCGGCCGCAACGGCAACCGGGTGGTCACCTTCGCTACCGCCACCCCGATCGCCAACAGCATCACCGAAGCCTGGGTCATGCAGCACTACCTGCGGCCCGACCTGCTCCAGGCCGCCGGCGTCACCGACTTCGACAGCTGGGCCGCCACCTTCGGCCAGACCGTCACCCAGATCGAGATGGCCCCCGAAGGCGGCAACAGCTTCCGGCAGAAAACCCGGTTCGCCAAGTTCACCAACGTGCCGGAAATGCTCCGCCGCTGGCACGTCTCCGCCGACATCAAGACCGCCCAGGACCTCAAGCTCCCCATCCCAGCCCTGAAGCAGCGGGACGCCGACGGCCAGCGCGCACCCGAAACGGTGATCACCCAGCCCTCCGACATGCAACTCGACATCATGACCCAGCTGGGCGAGCGGGCCGACGCCATCCGGAACCGTGAGGTGCTGCCCGAAGAAGACAATATGCTCAAGGTCTGCAGTGACGGCCGCAAGGCCGCCCTGGACCTGCGCCTGACCGGCCTGCCCATGACCGTCCCCGGCAAGATCGAGACCGCCGCCGCCCGGATCGCGGACCTGTGGCAAGCGCACCGCGACGACACCTACCCGGCCCCCGGCGGACAGGATGCTCCCACCCGGGGGAGCCTCCAGCTCGTCTTCTGCGATATCGGCACGCCCAGGGATGACTGGAACGTCTATGACGAGCTCCGCGGCCAGCTCACCGCCCGCGGCCTGCCCCGCGAGGCCATCCGGTTCGTGCACGACGCGAAAACCGACCGGGACAAAGGCGAGCTCTTCGCCGCCTGCCGCGCCGGGAACGTTGCCATCCTGGTCGGCAGCACCGAGAAGATGGGCGTGGGCACCAACGTCCAGTTCCGCGCCATTGCCCTGCATCACCTCGACTGCCCCTGGCGCCCCGCCGACGTCGCCCAGCGCGAAGGCCGCATCCTGCGCCAGGGCAACCACAACGACGAGGTCCAGATCCTGCGGTACGTCACCGAACGATCCTTCGACGGCTACATGTGGCAAACCGTCGAACGAAAGGCCCGGTTCATCGCCCAGGTCATGCGCGGACGCCTCGACGTCCGCGAGATCGAAGACATCGGCGACGCCGCCCTGTCCTACAACGAGGTCAAGGCCCTCGCTACCGGCAACCCTCTGCTCATGGACAAAGCCGAAGCCGACGCAGAACTAACCCGCCTGGACCGCGCCGAACGCGCCCACCACCGCAACCAGGAAGCGCTGCAGCACAAGGTATCCCAAGGCGAACATCGCGTCGCCGCCCTCACTGCACTCATCGATGAAATTGGTACCGCCATCAGCCGCCGCACCGACACCCGCGGTGACGCGTTCACCATGACCATCGACGGCATCGGATACACCAAAAGGATCGACGCCGGCCGGTGTCTCCAGCAGCTCACAGCACAGATGGCAGAAGCCCTCTTCAAAACCAGCCACAGGCGGCTCCAGGAACAGGCCGGCGAGCTCGGTGGCTTCGCGATGACTGTCACCGTGGAGCGCGTCCTAGGCACAATGAACGTCATCATGGCCCTCGATGGTGCTCCCGGCACAGACGTCCGCATGACCTCCGCCGAGGTCAAGGGCGTTGACCCGGGCAAGCTGATCATCCGCCTGGAGAACCGGCTCAGTGGCCTTGAGTCCCTCAGGTCCCGGTCTCTCTCCGAGATCGACCAGCTGACCGCTGAAGCCGCTCACGCTCGCGACGACATCGCGCGGCCCTTCCAGCAAGCCGGACAACTCGCCGCCGCTCGCGAGCGCGTAGCCCGCCTGGACGAGCAACTCCGCCAGACAGCCGCGCCGCCGCAGCACAACAGCGATGACGGGCTGGTCGCAGCAGCCATGCACGACGCGGCGGTCATGGCAGACATACCCGGTGCGACCGGGGTCGTGGTCAGTCACCAGAACGGTCAGCTGCAATCCGCTGTCCAGGTTTCTCGGAGTGACTTCCCTGTGGGCAATCCGCTTGCCGGAGCCGCACCGGCAGCCGAGCCGATTGCGCCTAAGCCGTCGACCCAAGCACCTCGTGCTGCCCCCCATATGAGCTGAGCACCAGGTGCGATTAGGGATCCCGTCACGTCCCACAACACAATTCTGGCATGATTCGCGCGGGTCGGACCGATCTGGCAGGGTCGCCCCTCGACGCGGCGGGCACGCGCACTCATGCCGATGAGGGTGTTGTCTCCTCGCATAGTTATGCGCTGGCCCGTATGGCGCTAACGATGGTGACGGCTAGTTCAAGCTGGCGGCTCCTATCAGGGGCGCGCCTAATGCCGACTTCGTACTGGATTGGCCTGAAGGTACATGAACCAGGTCATGTACCAGAACAGCCATCTGGCTGATTCATGCGGAGTTCCTCGAGTTTAGCTGGCCCGCGCGAGGAACTCATAAAGCGGGATGTTGGTGGTAGCGGCACCCCGTGCAGCGCGGAGTACCCATAGATGATGAGCATATGCCAAGTAGATCATCCGATCTTCACCTGGGATCCCATAACCCCTCTCGGTCACAACGACGCCGACTACGTCACGTGATCCAGCCCGGAATACAGGAGAACCGCTCAGCCCAGGCGGGGCGGGCATATCGAGTTCGTACATCCGTGTCTCCGGCTGTCCCGGGAAGTCGGCAATCCGGATACGCACAACATAGCCCTTGAACAGCATCGCGTTCATGTTTATCTTGGGCTGTCGAGTCGCGAAGTCTCTGGTATTGAGTGGCAGCGGATATCCGCAGGCCATAACATCATCGCCCCATCCTGGCGGGTCACTTGCGAGCATCAATCTCGTTGGCACCGTGTAACCGATTCTCGCCAGGGCAAGGTCGCTCCCGTTGGCGTCTCGTTCGAGATCCTGCAGCCGGAAGTAGGTGTCATAATTCTGAATGTCAGTACCCTCACTCCGGGCCACAGCGGCATAGAACTCACCGTCGCTAAGCGGGTCTCGCACGCAGTGCCAGCAGGTAACGAATGTCTGCTCGCCGAAAGTAAATCCTGTCCCGACAGCGGCGATCGGTTCCGGTTGATCTCCGTTGCCGGGACCGAACTTCGAGATGGGCAGCACCAGAGCAGAGAAGAGGTCTTCGTTGCGGACTGCAGGCTCTTCCTCGGCAGAGCCTTGATCGCCTGATGGCAGTGTTGGACTGGCGGGTGCATTCATGTCGGGTCCTTCTTCGGGGGAACGGCTGCGGCTGAACGCTCGTTTAACCGGCCTTCATTATCGGTGCCGACGGCGGCCGCGTTAGGTTAAATGCGCGATACGCCCAATCTTCTGATATTGGTTGCTGCCTGGCAGGGTTGCTGGTTGGCTTGGAGGCGTACGGCGCCGGGGCTGATGCGAGCGCTTGCTGGCGGTGATGGGGTGGACAAGTGAGGATGCACGCGTGTTCCTGCGGCGGATCAAGATCAATGGATTCTTGTCGTTCGGCCGACCTGCCGAGCTTAGCCTTGGAGCTGGCCTGACGGTGGTGACCGGTCCGAACGCGGCGGGGAAGTCGAATATAGGGCGGTGCCTGGATCTGGCGCGTGCCGTGCTCGCCGCGCATGGTTCGCCAGAGGCAGGTAACCAGTCACACCCCTTGCTGATCTGCGGCGTGTCGGTGCTGGCGTCCGGTTGGTGATCATGTTTGGGTTCAGAGGGGTGCCGCATCCGGAGCAGCCGTCGTATGAGCAGCTGGCTGCCCGGGTTGCGGAGCTGCTGGCGCTGGTGGCGCAGCAGGGCTCGTTGATCGAGTCGCTGCAGGCCGAGGTGGCGGCGTTGCGGCGGACGGCAGGCCGGGATTCGTCGAATTCGTCGCAACCACCGAGTCAGGACGGTCCGGCGGCCAAAGCGAAGGCAGGCAAGCGGGAGGCACGGCGGGCGCGGCCGGGTCGTAGCCAGGGCGGGCAGAAGGGTCACCCGGGAACGGGCCTGAAGCGAGTCGCGGTCCCGGATGAGACCCGGGTGCTGGAGCCAGAGGCGTGCGCGGGCTGCGGGGGTGACCTGGCCGGTGCGCCGGGGCAGATCTCCTCCAGCGTGCAGGTCTCCGGCATCCCGGCGATCGCGCTGCGGGTGACGGAGTACCTGATGATGCGCCGGTCGTGCCGGTGCGGGCATGTCACGACCGCGCCAGCCCCGTCCGGGGTGCGCGGGGGGCCCGCATGCTACGGGCCGAATGCGGTGGCTGCCGCGACGCTGCTGGCCTCCGCGGACGTGATCGGGATCGAGCGGGCCGCGGACCTGATGAGCACCCTGCTGGGGGCACCGGTGCCGGCGGGGCTCGTCTCGCGGTGCCTGGTCCGCCTGGACGACGCCCTGCAGGCCGCCGGGTTCGAAGAGGCCCTGAAGGACGCGCTGAAAGCGGCGGACGTGCTGGGTACCGACGAGTCCCCCGCCCCGCTGACCACCGAGGCCACCGGCCAGGAGGACTGCGGCAACCCGCACGTGTACACGGTGCGCACCATGCGCGCATACACCGGCGGCGGGGCGGATCTGGTCTGGTACGGCGCGGCCGGCAACCGCACCAAGCCCTCCATCACCGGCTTCGGGATCCTCGACGGCTTCCGCGGGGTCCTGGTCCGTGACGATTACGGCGGCTACCTCAGCTACGACACCCAGCTAGCCGGCGTCCAGCAATGCCTGGCCCACCTCTACAGGTACCTGGACGACGCCTGTGCGACCGGTCCGGCCGCACAGGCGTGGACCGGGCAGGCCGGCGACGCCCTGCGCGAGGCCGCAACCGCGGTCAGGACCGCCCGCAACGCCGGCCGCACCAGCCTCGGCCCCGTCCTGCTGGCCAGCCTGCGCCACCAATACGACCAGGCCGTCGCGGCCGGGATCTCAGTCAGCCTGTCCCGCCGGTGGCACAAGGGCAACCACCCCGCCCTCGTCCTGGCCAGACGGCTGAAACGCAAAGCCTGCCAGGTGTGGCTATTCGCCAGCCGCTTCGACGTGCCCCCGACGAACAACGGGTCGGAGAACGCGATCCGCGGCTACAAGCTCGCCGCGAAGATCAGCGGCTGCTGGCGGACTCTGGCAACCCTGCAACGCCACTGCCGCATCCGCTCCTACCTCACCAGCGCCCGCAACCACGGTCACCACCCCCTGGCCGCCATTCGCGACGCCCTGGGCGGAACCTGCTGGATGCCGCCAATCCCAATATATCAACTAACCGGGTACCCCTGACTGCTTACAGAGGCAGAGCGGCTGGACCTCTATCAGGATGCTGGTTTCGAAGGCGTCACCGAATTCGCGATCAGCCTGGACATAGACCTTGACCAGCCCTGGGAGCAGGACCTGCTCCAGGCCTACGTGCGGGCCTCTTATGTCACGTCGAAGGCTAACTCTGACCCGCAGATGGCTGAGGAGTTCAGCAAATCTGCTGGCTGGCTGGCTGGCCGGAGACTCTCTTGCGCCGCTTTTGTCAGGGTCGCTGGTCATCGGCTACCGGGGTGCAGCAGCCCGGCCATGGTCCGCGGCCTGGCAGTTCACCGGTGAAGACGGAACTACTTGGCACGCGGTGCTTGCTGGCGACGACGGCATACACCAGCTCAGGCCGGGAACAGCAGAGCATCCGGCAAATACCGGCGGCGCCATGCCATTGGCGGCCTGGTTGATGGAGACCAAACCGCAGGACCAGAACCTGCTCGACTTCCGCGCCGCGATGCGGAACATTGGGCAGCCGGTCACCTTCAGCGTCAATACCGGATCAAGCCAGCCCGGCCGCCTTCAGACCAGCACTCGCGAACTAGGTCTCCAGCTAGGCCTTGACCCTGATGGCAGGATGTTCTCCTTCGATCAGGTCATAAGGCTGGTCCTGCATCGCGGCGTCGTCCTGACGGACAACCGCAGGC